>Ga0315912_10001157_pt1 | contig 34807 bp, 31 predicted proteins | sample VfabasoilMG_FD_204469 | JGI IMG/M metagenome (GOLD analysis project Ga0315912, IMG submission 204469) | Garden soil microbial communities collected in Santa Monica, California, United States - V. faba soil | ecosystem: Environmental > Terrestrial > Soil > Garden | place: USA: California... | reverse complement strand
ACGTGATCGTGATGCCGCGCTCCTGCTCCTGCTCCATCCAGTCCATGACGGCCGTGCCTTCGTGGACTTCACCGATCTTGTACGTAATCCCGGTGTAGAAAAGGATCCGCTCTGTAGTAGTCGTCTTCCCGGCATCGATGTGAGCCATGATGCCGATGTTGCGTGTGCGATTGAGCGGTGTTTGCCTTGGCATTGCCGAATCCGTCTTCCCGTCGTTTACTGCCTACTGCTTACTGCCTACTCGTTACCAGCGATAGTGCGCGAACGCCTTGTTGGCTTCCGCCATACGGTGCACGTCTTCGCGCTTCTTGACGGCGCCACCACGGAGGTTCGACGCGTCCAGCAACTCGTTCGCGAGCTTCTCCTGCATCGTCTTGCCGTCGCCGCGATCGCGCGCGTAGCCGACGAGCCAGCGGATGCTCAGCGAGAGACGCCGATTCGGGTTCACTTCAACCGGCACCTGGTAGTTCGAGCCGCCCACGCGACGCGACTTCACCTCGAGGCTCGGCTTCACGTTGTCGAGCGCCTTCTTGAAGACCTTCAGCGGGTCGTCGCCGGTGCGCTCCTTGATGATGTCGAAGCTCTGATAAAGGATGCGCTCGGCGGTGCTGCGCTTGCCGTCGTGCATGACCGTGTTGATGAACTTGCTGACCAGCACGCTGTTGTAGAGCGGATCGGCCGCCAGTTCGCGCTTCGGAATCTCTCGTCTGCGAGGCATATCTTTTTTCCTGGTTCCCGGTTCCGGGTTCCGCTACGACTTCGGGCGCTTCGCGCCGTACTTCGACCGACCCTGCTTGCGACCCTGCACGCCGACGGCGTCGAGCGTGCCGCGCACAACGTGATACCGCACGCCCGGCAGATCCTTCACGCGGCCTCCGCGAATGAGCACGAGCGAGTGCTCCTGCAGGTTGTGGCCGACGCCGGGGATGTACGTCGTTACCTCGATCCCGTTCGTCAACCGCACGCGCGCCACCTTGCGAAGCGCCGAGTTCGGCTTCTTCGGCGTCTGCGTGAATACACGAACGCAGACACCACGCTTCTGCGGGCTGACCTGGAGCGCAGGGCTCTTGGTCTTGGTCACGATCTTCGTGCGCCCCTGGCGCACGAGCTGACTGATAGTCGGCATGTGCCCTCGATCTACAGGACGGTGAAACACCATCCAAAACGTACGCACACAGCCGCCAGCCAAGCGGCCCTGCGCTCGTTCCAAGCCTGAAGAGCGACACCGCTAAATAACGCGGGCCGACCTGGCGCCTGAAACTAAAACCCTATTTGTTGAATGTTCGAGTGGAGCGCGGTCTTGCGACCCGCGTCCTCTCCAGGAAAACAGCCTTCCAGGCTCCTTCCAGCGCGGTTGAAGCTAGATAGGGTGTCCTAGCTCCAAGAGAACCTGACGAATATAGCATGCGTGCTACTTCTACGCAACACGGCACTTATCGGCACGGAGCGACCGCGCAGAAGCACCCACCAACAACAAAACAAGCGCAGAGAGTCGCCGAGCAATGGACTGCTAACCGACTCTCTGGCCGATACTTACTGCTATTTCCGCGCAGCGAGATAGTCCACGAGCGCCGTCATCTCCTCCGGCGTCAGCGTCTCGCCGAAAGCGGGCATGTTCGCGAACGGGTCAACCTCCTCGGGGTTCGTGATCCAGTTCCGCAACCAGGTACTATCCCTGTTCGCACCGACCCGGCTGAGGTCAGGAGCCGCGGCTCCTCCTTCCCCGTCGATCATGTGGCAGTTGGAGCAGTACCGCCCGATGATGAGCGACACGACCCTCGTTTGCTCTGAGACCTGAGGTGGTGCAACTCCGGCGCGCAACTTCTTCATGTAGCTGAACACCGACCGCGCCTGCCCCTCACTCATCCCGCCTCGAGGTGCGTCGCGTGACCCAGGCGCAATCACTTCCGGGTCGCGAGCGTGCGCGATGATCCACTCGGGGTCGCGACTGATCCGGATGTCTTCGAGCACGCTCGCCGTTCCCCCGGCGGTGTGACACGTCAGGCAGCGCTGATCCTGAACGAACGTGTGCCCTGCCAGTGGCAGCGGTCCCCACACCGAAGGATCCACGTGCTGCGGCGTGTCTTTGTATCCGAGATACGTCAGCACCACGATGCCGAGTCCGATCACGCCGAAGCCGGCCGTCACGAGCGGGCGTTTTAGGAAGTGCCTGTCAGGCCGTCGATCGAGAAACGGCAGCAGCAACAGCAAACCCACCACAAAAGCCGGAATCACCATCGTCGCGAGCGGCTCGAGAGGACCCGGGAAATACTTCAGCAGCTGGAAGAGGCTGAGGAAGTACCACTCAGGACGCGGGACGTAAGCGGCGTCTGACGGATCGGCGATCGGATCGAGCGGCGCGCGGAACACGATCGCGAACGTGAGGAGCAGCGAGAAGACGAACGCACCGGCAATCGTGTCTTTGAGAGCGTGGTACGGATAGAACGGTTTCGCGACGCCCGCCACCGGCTTCAGTGCTCCAGAGATCCCGTGACGGCGCATCAGGAAGAGATGCGCGATCACGAAGCCGATGAGCGCTGAGGGAAGCAGGAACACGTGTGCCGCGTACCATCGCAACAAGGTGAGCGACCCGAGGTTTGTTCCACCTTGCAGCAAGCCGGCGACCTGCTCGCCGAGCGGGCCGCTCCTCGCGATGTTGATCGTGACGGTCGTCGCCCAGTAGGCCTTCTGATCCCACGGCAGCAGATAACCCGTCAGCGCGAACCCGAGAATCACCAACAGCAGAACGACACCCGTGATCCAGGTCACCTCGCGCGGGTTCTTGTACGAACCGAGCGCCACGACACGCAGCATGTGCACCACGGCCGCAACGACGATGAAGCTGGCGCCGAAGAAGTGGAGACCGCGCAGAACGTGACCGAATGCGAGGCGCTCCATGATGAAACGGATGCTGTCGTACGCATGATCGGGCGCGGGCACATAGAACATCGCCAGCACAACGCCCGTCACGAACTGCACCGTCAGCAGCATCAGCAGGATGCTGCCGGTCACGAACCACCAGCCGACGCCAGCCTGGATCGGTTCTTCGAGGAGCTTCCGTCGTCCAGTGCGCCAGCCCGTTCGCGAGTCGAGCCAGTCGAGCAACGTGTTCGGGAGCGCCATCAGATTTGGACGAAAATTTTGTTGCCGTCGACCTTCGTGGAGAGCCGTGGCAGTGGCGCGGGCGGTGGCCCCGACTTCACGATGCCAAGGTGATCGTACGTACCGCCATGGCAGGGGCACCGGAGTTCTTTCGCCTCCGAGTCCCAGCTGACGCGACAGCCGAGGTGTGTGCACGTCGGGTTGAGCGCAGTGACTTCCGTCTCCCCGGTCTTCACCAGGAGAACAACCCGCCGATCGACGATTTGGTTGTAGCCGTCCTCACGCGCCACGCGCAGCGTGGCAGGTGTGGGTGCGTTATCGATTAGCGAGCCGAGTTCGAGGCCGACGGGAAACCACTTCTCTTCTCGCCGGGCGAAACCAGGAGACAGGATCGAGCCGCCGGCGACGACGCCAACGACTCCAGCGATCACGGATTGAATAGATTTGACGATACGGGCAAAGAACCGCCGGCGAGTGGGTTCCTCGGTCTTACTGTGTGTGGGTCCCATGCGTCTTCTCTTTCGATACGCGAGAGTGTCATATCTGTTTACGAGAGGACAACCTGCCTAAAAGGGGAAGATCGCGACAGTCTTGTACATGCGAGGAGGGTACGCGCATGCGTAAACGAGGCCCGGACTGTGGGGCCTCGTAGACCGCGCCTGTGTGATGGGCGCGGTGTGCGGAGTTCTTCCGCGGCTGGCGCTCGGCTACCTACTTGGGTGGCGCAACCGGAACGCTGCCGGGGAAGACGTACGCAAAGAGCATCGAGATGATGCCCATGATCACCATCAGGAACACGCTGTGTTTGATGGTGAATCGGAAGAGCCTGCTTTCGTCGTCTCGTGTCATCCCCGTCGCGGCGACCGCAACGGCGATGCTCTGGACCGAGATCATTTTACCCATGACGCCCGCGGCAGAGTTCACCGAAGCCGTGAGCACGGGATTCAAGTTGAGGGCGTTGGCCGTCACCACCTGCAAGTTGCCAAAGAGCGCGTTTGCAGAGGTGTCGCTGCCGGTCAGGAAGACACCAAGCCATCCCAACACGGCACTGAAGAATGGGAACCCACCACCGGTCGCTGCGAGCGCGAGCCCGAGCGTCGAGGTCATGCCGGAGTAATTCATCACGTACGCCAGGCCGAGCATGCAGGCGATCGTGAGCATTGGAAGCGCGAGTTGCTTGAAGGTAGCGGTGTAGACCCTGCCGAATCGTGACGGGCTGACTCGGAGGAGGAGCGCAGCGGCGATCGTGGCCAGCAGACACGCGGTGCCAGACGCGCTCAGCCAGTTGAACGTGAAGATCGCCGCGTACGGCGCAGGCGCGGCCGTCACCGGCGGAACACGCGTGATCAGGTTATGCAGGCCCGGCACTTCGATGCCGTTCAGTCCGGTCGCGCTCAGCGACATGAACGATAACGACACGCTGTGCGTCCAGCGATCGATCGCGCCCTTCACGGTCGGCTCACCCCATGCGAGCACGAACACGACGAGGAGCAAGTACGGCAGCCAGGCGGTGAAGACTTCACCCGGCGTGTGCTTGTGCGCTGCTGCGGCCGCCGGCTTGTCGCCTTCGAGTCGCATGATGCTCGAGGGTGTCCACACCTTCAGCACGATCACCATCACGACGATGCACGTGAGTGAGCTCGCGATGTCGGTTAACTCCGGCCCCAGGGTGTTGGACACATAGAACTGCATTCCCGCAAACGAAACACCGCACGCGATGATCGCCGGGAGTACTTCCGCCGCACGCTTCCATCCAGCCATCACCACGATGAGATAGCCGGGAATGAGGATCGAGATCATCGCGCACAGCCTGCCCACCATGGCGCTCAGCGGCAACACGGGCAGTCCGGTCACGTTGGCCAGCGTGGTGACGGGAATGCCGATCGATCCAAACGCGACCGGTGCGGTATTCGCGAGCAGACAAATGCCTGCCGCGTAGAACGGATTGAAGCCGAGCCCGGCGAGCATCGCGCCCGACACGGCAACCGGCGCACCGAACCCGGCCGCGCCTTCGATGAACGCACCAAAGGAGAAGGCGATGAACATCGCCTGCAGCCGTCGATCCGTGGTCAAACCGCCGATCGAGTCTTTGATGATCTCGAACTTGCCAGTATCAACGGCAAGGCGATACAGCATGATCGACGCGAACACGATCCACGCGATCGGGAAGATGCCGAATGCGGCCCCGTAGAACGTCGAGATGAGCGCGAGGCTCACCGGCATGCGATAGACGATGAGCGAGACGAGGAGCGCCGAGACCAGGGCCGCCAGCGCCGACATCCACGCGGGCTTGCGCAGCACACCGAGCATCAGGAACAGCACCGCAATCGGGACCGCGGCGGCGATCGCCGACACGCCGAGACTTCCCGCTATCGGTTCATAGTTGTGCTGCCACATATCTTCTTTGGTCCTCGGTTCTTGGTGCTTAGTCCTTGGTCCGTGGATCGACGCCCCGTATCGAAGCGTCTATGAGCTCGATGGGGTGCTTAATCGGCCAGTCGTGCCCGAGAGCCCGTGCCGCTGCGGCGATCTGCAGCGTGCACCCCGGATTGCCGGTCGCAATCATATCCGGGGAAAGCGCCGCGATGTGTCGCGCTTTCCGCGCCCCGAGCTCTCGTGCCGCCTCTGGTTGCACGAGATTGTAGATGCCCGCGCTCCCACAGCAAATCTCGGATTCCACAGGGGTCAGGAGTTCAATCCCCGGAATGGCCTGAAGCAGCGAACGGGGCTCGCTGCGGACGCCCTGTCCGTGCGCAAGATGGCAGGCATCGTGGTAGACCACCCGAGAGCGAATCGGCTTCCGGACTGCGCGCGGCTCCCCCAATTCCACGAGGATCTGCGAGATGTCACGGACCTTTTGGCTGATCGCCCTCGCCCGCGCCTCCCACGCCGGATCCCCCTCGAACAGCTCGCCGTAGTCCTTCATCGCGGATCCACATCCGGCCGCGTTCACGACGATGCGATCGACGCCGGCGGCCTCGAAGACCGCGATGTTGTGACGGGCAAGCGTGCGCGCCTGCTCGATGTGACCCGCGTGCAACGGCAAGGCGCCGCAACATCCCTGGGCCTGGGGCACATCGACACGACACCCTTCGGCAGCGAGAACGCGGACGGTGGCCTCGTTCACATTCGCAAACGCGATCCGCTGCACGCACCCTTCGAGAAGAGCGACCTTCATGCGCTCCGCCCCGACAGCGGCGGTGCGGGACGGCATGCGTCCGACGAGGCCCCACAGGCTCACGCGTGGAGCCACTGAGAGAAGCGCGCGCAATCGAGACGGGAAGATCTTCGCGAGCGAAGGGCTCAGGCCTCCGCTTCGACCCATGAATGGACTCAGCGCGAGCAACGGCGCCATAAGGAGCCGCAGTCGCGATGGATACGGAACGAGCGCCATGAGAAGGCGCCGGAAAAGACGATCGCCCTCAGGCCGTTCGTAGCGACGTTCGATCTGCACGCGCGACTTCTCGATGAGCGGCGCGTACTGCACACCCGAGGGACACGCGGTCACACACGCGAGGCATCCAAGACAGCGATCGAAGTGCTGCACGAACGACTCGGTCATCTCCGCGCGCCCTTCGAGACCTGCCTTCATCAGGTAGATTCGTCCGCGCGGCGAGTCCATCTCTTCGCCCCACAACACGTACGTCGGGCACGTCGGAAGGCAGAAGCCGCAATGCACGCACTTGTCGATGAGTGCCCGCGATGGCTGGTCAGCGCCTTCGAACGCTGAACCCTTGGGAGTTGGGAGTTGGGACTTGGGACTTGACATGCGCTTGATCAGACCGGTCCTCTTCCAGCGCCGAGGATGTCCGCGGGATCGAACATGCGCTTGAGCGTGCGTGCTACCTCGATCGTCCCTGACGACGGCCCCCACACATCGGTCTGAGACTTCAGCGCTGGTGTCGCCCGCAGTACTACGACGTGTCCCGCATCGCTACTCTCGCGAAGCATGCCGATGGCGCCAGCGATCGCGCGTTCCTCTCCCTCGAGTCGAATGAGACCGGAACCGATGGCGCGTGCGGTGAAGGTCGCAACCTGACATCCGTGCTGACGCAGCCGCGACAGCAGCGCGACGACCGCCGGCAACTTCGATGGCAGCCAGCTCAATCGAACGATGGTGCCGCCCTCTTCCCACGGCGCGCGAATCTGCTCTTCCCAGAGCGAACGTTCCTCGTCGCCGCTCACAGCCGCGGGTGCACTCGAGAGCAGTCGCCTCGCCTCCTCGGCTTGCGCAGCTGTCGCGGCAGGACTCGACGCCATCCGCATCAGCAGAATCCAGCGCCCTTCACTCGAGACGCACATGTCGAAGGCCGCCAACTCGACCTGGCTGGCGCTGAGCGCGGCGACATCGTGTGCCAGTGCGTTGCCGTCCGCGTACGTTGCGACGAGCGTCGTTGACGCAAGCGGAATCGGCAGGAGTTTGAATGTCGCGTCAACGATCGCGGCCAGCGTCCCGTGCGAGCCGCTCACGAGTTTTCCGAGATCGTATCCGGCGACGTTCTTCACGACGGTCCCACCCGCCGTGACCAATCGGCCGTCCGTCATCGCCAGCGTGACACCGATCAACAGATCGCGCGGCGTGCCGAAACGGTGCCGTGTCGGACCGGAATCATTCGTCGCGACAATCCCGCCGATCGTCGCCTGCGGGAATGCGCTCTCGATCGGAAGGTACTGCCGGTGTTCGGCGAGGCGATGATTCAGTTCGGCGAGCGGCATGCCGGCTTGAGCGGTCACGGTCATGTCACCGTGACGATGCGCGAGCAGCCGATTGAGCTTCTCGGTGCCGATGATGAGATCGACGCGACTTGGTACACGCCCCCATCCGAGCTTGGAGCGACCGCCGCGCAGCACGGTCAGCTGTCGTTCCCGCGAGGCGTCCGCGAGGATCTGCGCCAGCTCCTCGGCGCTCTCGGGAAGCGCAACGTGGCGTGGAACGACGTCGTCGATTGCGTCTTCGCCGGTCGCTTGTCGGAGGGTCTGGGGCACGCTCATCAGAACCGTTCAGCGAGCCCGGCGCGTTCGACGGGATGTTCGCGATACGGACCGGGCACTTCCCCACAGAGCCTGGGAGTCGGCAGAACTTTGCCAGGATTGCACAGGCGTTTGGGATCGAGTGCGTCGCGTACCGACTGCATCACGTCGAGGCTGTCCTGCGAGAACATCTTCGGCATGAACTCTTTTTTGTCGGCGCCAACGCCATGCTCACCGGTAATCGATCCGCCGGCCTCGACGCAGTAAATCAGGATCTCTCCCGCGACTCGCTCAGCCAGCGCGGACTGCCCTTCGATGCGCTCGTCGTAACAAATCAGCGGATGCAGATTGCCGTCGCCGGCGTGGAAGACATTTCCGATGCGAAGACCTTCGCGCTCGCCGAGCGCCCGGATTCGGCCGAGCACTTCCGGCAGCTTCGTGCGCGGCACGACGCCGTCCTGAACGTAGTAGTTGGGCGAGATGCGTCCCATTGCCGCAAAGGCCGCCTTCCGCCCTTTCCAGATGCGGCCGCGCTGCCCCTCGTCCTGTGCGATTTCTACTTTGGTCGCACCGGCCTTCTGGCAAATCGCTTCGACGATCGTGAACAGCTCCGCGACCTCCGCCGACGGCCCATCGAGCTCGACGATGAGGACGGTATCTGCGGGCGGGAAGTTGGGATGCACCGCTGCTTCTGCGGCTTCGATCGCCACGGCATCCATCATCTCGACGGCGGCGGGAACGATGCCGGCTGCGATGATCTCCGAGACAGCGGAGCCCGCTTCGCTGATGCTGTCGAACGCGGCGAGCAGCGTCTGCACACTCTCCGGCTTTCGCAGAATTCGAACGACGGCTTTCGTCACGATCGCCAACGTGCCTTCGCTGCCGATGAGGAGCCCGAGCACGTCGGGACCAGGCGCATCAACGAATGGGCTGCCAATCTGTACAAGCTCGCCGCTCGTCAACACCGCTTCGACCGCGAGAATGTGGTGCACGGTGAAGCCGTACTTCAGACAGTGGGCGCCGCCGGAGTTCTCGGCGACGTTGCCGCCGATCGAGCACACCTGCTGGCTCGAGGGATCCGGCGCGTAGTAATAACCGAACGGCGCAACCTGCCGCGTGATCTCCAGGTTCGTGACACCGGGCTCAACCGTGACCCGCCGGTTCGGGATGTCGATGTCGAGCACACGATTCAACTTCGCGAGGCTGATCACCACGCCACCTGGCACCGGCAGCGCCCCTCCGGAGAGACCTGTCCCGTGGCCTCTGGCCACAAACGGCACGCCCTCGTTGTTGCAGATACGCACGACGGCCTGCACGTCCGCAGCCGATCGAGGCAGGAGCACAACCTCCGGCATGCTGCGAAGGTGCGGTAAGGCGTCGCACTCATAGGTCACGAGCTGCACCGGCTCGGTGAGCACGGCCTCAGGTCCGATCGCCTCTTTGAACTGCTTGACGAGCCGCTGGTCCATTGCCAGTCAGATGGTACACTCGTCAGCCGAAGTGCGAATACGACTCGACTACGGAAGCGATGGACTCGAGGTCGATCTCCCCGACGAACGGGTGACGGTCATCGAGCCGATGGCCAGGCCAGCCGTGCCCGACCCACGAGCCACGCTGCTCAAAGCGATCCGCTCCCCATACGAACGCTCGCCGTTGAGAGAGACGGTTCGCGCCGGCCAGAAGGTCGCGATCTCCGTCTGCGACATCACACGTGCGCAGCCGCGAGTCGAGCAGTTGCAAGCCATCTTCGAAGAGTTGCCACAGGTCAAGCCGGAAGACGTCACGATTCTGATCGCGACGGGCACGCATCGCGGCAACACGGACCAGGAGATGGAGCGCATGCTCGGCCGAGAGATCCTGAGCCGCTACAAGGTGATCAATCACAACAGCCGCGACGCGTCCTCGCTGGCACGTGTGGGAACCACCTCCACCGGCGTGCAGGTCTTCCTCAATCGCCAGTTCCTCGACGCCGACGTGCGAATCACCACGGGCTTCGTCGAGCCGCATTTCTTCGCTGGTTTCAGCGGCGGACCCAAGATGGTGGCGCCCGGCCTGGCCGGGCTCGAAACGGTGATGACGCTTCACGACGCGCAGCACATCGGTCACCCGCTCGCCACGTGGGGCGTGACCGAAGGAAACCCTGTCCACGACGATGTGCGCGAAATCGCGCGGATGGTGGGCGTGCACTTCGCGATCGACGTGACACTCAATCGCGATCAGAAGATCACCGCAGCATTCGCGGGAGACGTGTTCGCAGAGCACCGTGCCGCCTGCGCCTACGCGAAGGACACGGCAATGCGCCAGGTCCCCTCTCCTTTCGACGTCGTCGTCACGACCAACTCCGGGTACCCGCTGGATCAGAATCTCTACCAGGCGGTGAAGGGGATGTCCGCGGCTGCGAAGATCATCAAGCGTGGCGGCACGATCGTGGCGGCAGCCGAATGTCGTGATGGCCTTCCGAACCACGGGTCGTACGGAGAGGTGCTCGCGTCAGCCCCGACTCCGGCGAAGTTGCTCGAAATGATCTGTTCACCCGGTTACGCGGTGCCAGATCAATGGCAAGTGCAGATCCAGGCGCAGATCCAGACCAAGGCACACGTCATGATCAAGACCGCTGGCCTTGGCCCCACCGAGATCCGCGCGGCGCACTTCACGCCGATCGACGACGTCTCGCAGGCGGTGCACGATGCGCTGCGCAAAGCGGGCACAGCCGCGACGCTCTGTGTGTTGCCACAGGGGCCGCAGACGATTCCGTACCTGCCTGATTGATGACAACCCTCACGCCGCTCGACACAGAGTTCAAGCGAGGCCTCGGGCTCTACGCGTCGATGATGGTCGTCGTCGGCTCGATGATCGGCTCGGGCATCTTCCTCGTTTCGGCGGAGATGGGACGGCAGACGGCGAGCCCCGGGCTGCTGCTGACGGCCTGGGTCGTCACCGGTGTGCTGACGCTCGCCGCTGCGCTTTCATACGGCGAGCTTGCGGCGATGATACCGCGCGCGGGTGGTCAATACGTCTACCTGCGCGAAGCGTTCGGGCCGCTCTGGGGCTTCCTCTACGGCTGGACGCTCTTCATGGTGATCCAGACCGGCACGATTGCGGCTGTCGCGGTCGGCTTTGCCCGTTACACCGGGTATCTGATCCCGTGGTTCTCCGAAGAGCATTACCTAATTCCGCCGCTTCATCTGTCGCCAGGCTATGCCGTGTCGCTGTCCACGGTGCAGTTGCTCGGCATCGTCATGGTCGCGCTGCTGACGTGGACCAATACTCGCGGCCTCGATTGGGGAAAGGTCATTCAGAACGTCTTCACAACGACCAAGACCGGTGCGTTGCTCGCGCTCATCGCCGTCGGCCTGCTGTTCGGGGTGAATGGTGCGGCGACGAGCGGGAACTTCGGCGACCTGTGGACGCCGCGCGGTGCCGCGCCGCTGGCCCCTGGACTCGACGCCACCACGACGTACGGCATGTTCATCGCCCTGTGCGTCGCGCAGGTTGGATCGCTCTTCTCTGCCGATGCGTGGAACAACATCACGTTCACGGCTGGTGAGGTCAAAGAGCCGCGTCGCAACATCCCGCTCGCGCTCGCGCTCGGCACCGGCATCGTCATTTCGCTGTACCTGCTGGCCAACGTCGCCTACCTTGTGACGCTCCCCTTCGAGTCGGTGCAACACGCGCCATCGGATCGCGTCGCCACGGCGACGCTCGAAGCGATCTTCCCGGGGCTGGGCGCGATGATCATGGCGATTGCGATCATGATCTCCACCTTTGGTTGCAACAACGGCCTGATCCTCGCAGGCTCGCGCGCCTACTATGCGATGGCGCGGGATGGCGTCTTCGTGCGGCGCGCGGGGACGCTGAACGCGCACAAGGTGCCTGCGTGGGGCCTGCTGCTGCAGGGCATCTGGACTGCCGTCCTGATTCTTCCGCGCACCTACAACACGTCGTCACAGACCTACGGAAACCTGTATGGCGACCTGTTGACGTATGTAATCTCGGCGGCACTGATCTTCTACATCCTGACGATCGCGGGCCTGTTCAGGCTGCGTTCGACGAAGCCGGATATCGAGCGCCCATATCGCGCGTTCGGTTACCCGATCGTGCCGGCGCTCTATATCGTCGGCGCGTCTGCCGTGCTGCTCGTGCTCTTCACCTACCAGACGGCCACGACATGGCCCGGACTGGTGATCATCCTCGCGGGCGTTCCGTTCTATCTGTTCTGGACGCGGAAGCGCTAGCCTCGTCTGTTTTCTAAACCACGAAGAACACGAAGGTCACGAAGCCCACGGGGCTTTCGCTTGTTTTTTGTTAAACGCAAAGATCGCCGAGATCGCGGAGGCCAGCGTGTTCACGTCAGCCGTGCGGTGCCGCACGGCTGACCTCTCTGCGATCCCTGCGATCCCAGCGTTTAATTGAATTTTTCGTGAACTTCGTGGCGTACGAAGCTTCGTGGTTAAAAGCTCTAGTGCGTGAGGATGTGGATCAGCACATCGATCCCAAGCGCATATCCTGCCGGTGAGAACTGGTAGAAGAACGCGGGATCCTCGCCTTCGCGCTCCCACGAGTCCGCGACGTCGGTGTTGTGCGTCATCACCACCATCACGCGGTGCTCCTTGTCGCGAATCACCCTGAAGTGGACGATAGCGCTTTCCTCACCGCGCTCCGACGTCTCCTGGCCCCCACTGCGACGCCAGAACTGGATGTTCGTGATCTGCGGGATCTTCTTCACCTCGAACAGGCTGTGCAGCATCGGATCGTTGAGCCGCACATCCTCGATCGGATACTCGGACGGCGGCAGCACCTTGGCGATCTCAGACTCCCACTGCTCCCACGCTGCGTTTCCCCAGAAATCATCCGCCCAGAGAAACCCGCCCTTGAGGAGATACGTTCGCAGCCGCTCAGCTTCATCGTCGCGAATGCCAATGGTGCCCGCGTCGGACATCACCGTGATGGGACAGTTGAACAGCGCATCGTCGGTCAGCCGCACGACGTAAAAGTTGGGCTGCTTGCTCTCGTCGCGGCTGACTCGTGTTTTCGTCAGCTCGGACAGACGTGTCGTGAGGTTGATCTCGGCGTACGGATAGTCGGTCTGCCAACCAATCCCGGAGTATTCCATTCGAACGGAGCGATAGGCGACTCGACAGATGACGAACGACGAGTCCGGCATCTGCGCGGGTGCCCACCGCGCAGCGAAGCTGCCCTCGCGGAAGTAGCGCTGAGCCTGCACAACGCCAGCCGCGGCGAGCATCGCCAGAACAACAGCGGCGGCAGCGACTGCGCGGCGACCCATTCGTGGAGGTTAGCGCGATTTGAAGAGACCGGCAACTTCCGGCTTGACGACTTTTCCCATCGCGTTGCGCGGCAGAGCGGACACGTGCTGCAATGCGCGCGGAATCTTGTACGGCGCCAACTGGGGCTTCGCCCACTGCTGCAAATCGTCGAGCGACAGCGTCGCGCCTTGTCGAAGCTCCACGGCCGCCGACACGCATTCGCCCCAGTCTTCATCGCTCACACCAACCACCGCGCACTCGGCGATCGCCGGATGAGCCCGCAATACTTCTTCGATCTCCAGCGCAGACACTTTGAAGCCGCCGGTCTTGATGATGTCCACGCTCGTTCGGCCGAGCAGCCGGTACGACCCGTCCTCGAGAACAGCCACGTCTCCCGTGCGAAACCAGCCGTCACGAAACGCCGCAGTCGTCTCCTCGGGGCGCTTCCAGTACTCGAGAAACACCGACGGCCCTCGCACCTCGAGCTCTCCGGGGGTCCCGGTTTCAACCTCTTTCCCTGCGTCGTCAACCAGCCTGACCTCGACACCAGGCAGCGGCACGCCGACACATCCAGGACGCCTCTGACCAGCGAGCGGATTCGACAGCGCCATTCCGATCTCGGTCATGCCGTATCGCTCGAGCAGCGTATGGCCGCTGATCTCGCGCCATCTCTCGAGTGTCTTCACAGGAAGCGCCGCCGACCCCGACATCATGAGCCGCAACCTGCGCACGGCCTCCGAGCGCTGCTTGCGGATTTCAGGTGTGGCTGCCTCCCACGAGGTAATCAGCCGGTTGTAAATGGTCGGCACCGCGGTGAAGACGGTCACTTCGCCCGACGTGAGCCGCTCCCACACGCGCTCGGCGTCAAACGACGGCAGGATTTCAGCGGTCGCGCGCACGGCCAGTGCCGAACCGAGGCCGTTGATGATCCCGTGCACGTGATGCAGCGGGAGGACGAGCAGCAGGTGATCGGCCGGCGTCCAACGCCACGCCTCAACCAATGATGCGATCTGCGAACCGATGATCTGATGCGTAGACACGGCGCCCTTCGGCCGGCCCGTGGTGCCGCTCGTGTAGATGATCATCGCGCGCCGATTCGACCCGAGATGCGGCAGGCCATCCGCGGGGCTCGCCTTCAGCGCATCGTCAGCTGCCACGAATCTTGCGTGGACCGCTCGCGCAATCGGCATGAGCGTCGCGGCCGACGCCTGGTCAGCGACGACAACTCCCGCACCCGAATCGCGGATGACGTATTCGAGCTCGGCGGGCGGATGCGAGACCGCGAGTGGCACGGCCACGCCGCCGGCACGCCAGATGCCACGCTGAACCGCTGCGTACGCAAAGCTCGGGTGCACGAGGAACGCGACGCGTGTCTGGTTCAGATCGTCGTTGTCGGCCAGCAGCGATCCGGCGACACGCTTCGAGGCCTCGTCCAGATCGTCGTAAGTGAACACGCCATCTGCGGCGATGATGGCGCGGCGAGGAGCAGTCATCTTGGACAAGATACTATGTAGTGCATGTCGTTGATTGATCCTGGCAAGAAGGCACCGGCGTTCACGCTGAAAGACCAGCACGGAAAAGCGCACCGGTTATCGGACTATGCCGGCAAACCTGTGATCCTCTACTTCTACCCCAAGGACGACACGCCAGGTTGTACGCAGGAGACCTGCGACTTCGAAGCTCGCCTTCCCGCGCTGGGCAAGAAGAAGGCGGCAGTGTTCGGCGTCAGCATCCTCGACGAGAAGAGCAAGGCGAAGTTCGCGACCAAGCACGGAATCTCCTTTCCGCTGCTCGCCGATGCCGATCATGAAGTTGCCGAGAAATACGGCGTGTGGCAGGAGAAATCACGCTACGGCCGCAAGTACATGGGCATCGTTCGCACGACATATCTCATTGGCGCAGATGGCAAGGTCGAGCAGCGCTGGGACAACGTCAAGGTCGACGGCCACGCCGACGCTGTCGCCGCGGCACTGTAGCGGCGAGTCTTCAGACCCGGCGAGAGCCAAAGGCTTAATACAACTTCGTGACAACCGCCTGCCCGGTCAGCAGGTGCAGAACGCGGAAGCCCGCAGCGACATCGTCACTGCGCGAGTCTCTGTCTCGCCTTCTCTACGTCGCGGTGGAAGACGAAAAGCCGATCGGCATTGCCATCGGGATCGGTGAAGTTGAACTGCTTACCCTTGCGGAGCTTGATGCGAAGGTTCTTGTCCTGGTAGTCCACCTGGAACGCTTCCAGATCGCTCAACGCCGCTTTGAAGCCATCGTCCTTGTCAGCCGTCTCGTAGCGAATACCGTCGGCGGTGGCCACCAACCGGCCCTGACACGATCCCATGCGGTGCTTGTGCACGACGGCGACTGTTGCATCGAGCCTGACCTCGCGAAATCGAACCGTGAGATCGCGAGGCCCTGGTTCAACGTCGATGGTCTGCGCGATTCCGTCGAAGCCTTCTGCTGTCACATTCAACTGGTGGGTGCCCGGCTTCACGTTCTCGGCGGTCAGCGGCGTGGTTCCAACGAACTGCCGATCGATGAAGACCTGCGCCTTCGGCACGTCGGCGTCGATCCGCAGCGTGCCTGACTCGAGCGGGGCCTCGACGACCGGAGCGGCCGGCTCGGGCGACTCTGGCTTCGGCGCACGCGCGGCGGGACGTGGCGGCGTCGCGGACCTCTCGGGCCGTGCTGCGGGTGCGGGCCGCGATGCCGCACGCGGTGCACTCGCAGCCGGCGCCACGGCGGGCTTCTCCGGCTCCACGCTCGTGCGGCGCATGCTCAGGATCACGAGCACACCAATAACCAGTGCGAAACAGAAAGTGGCAATAGCGAGAACGCGACGGTTCACAGGTCGATTCTACGTGAGAGCGAGGCTTCAACTAGAATTCAGGGCTTGCGGAGGAATCACATGAAGCCGAGTGCCGCGCACGCGGCAGCAGTCGTCCTGCTCGTTGCGATTGCAGGTGCGTTCACGGACGCGCATGCGCAGGTGGACTTCACGGGACAGTGGGCGCCGCTCTATCAGGAAGACACGATCGAGCGTGTTCCCGGTCCGGAGCTTGGTGACTATACCGGCCTGCCGTTGACCGAGGCCGGACGGCTTCGCGCCGACAGCTGGGACGCCGATCGCATCTCGGTCGTCCAGGAGTATCAGTGCCGGCCCCACTCGGCGGACTACGGGCTGCGCGGTCTCGCGCCCATCCGAATCTGGGCCGAATACGACGAGGCCACTCAGCGCATCGTCGCGTTCCACGTCCACGTGGGCGCATACGAGAACAAAAGAACCATCTATCTCGACGGCCGGCCACACCCGGCCGATTACGCGGCTCACACGTTTCAGGGCTTCTCCACCGGTGCGTGGGAAGGCAACACGCTGACGATCACGACGACGCACCTCAAGGCGAACTACCTGAGACGCAATGGTGTGCCGCGAAGCGCGAAGGCTCGCCTGACCGAGCATTGGAACGTTCATCGAACCTATCTGACGATCACGAGCGTGCTCGAGGACCCGGTGGTCCTGACCGAGCCGTTGGTGCGAAGCCAGACGTGGTTCCTGGACCCCGGCCAACGTGCCGGCCTCTTTCCCTGCGAGTACGTTCCGGAGGTTCCCGCGCCACCAGGGACGGTTCCGCATCACCTGCCCGGGACGAACCCCAACCTGCAGGAGTACATCGATTGGTATGGTGTCCCGGCCGAAGCCGCTCGCGGCGGCGCCGAAACGATCTATCCCGAGTACCAACAGAAGCTCGAGAAGATCTACAAACCAAAGGACAAGTGCGAGCGTTACTGCAACTGCGTGGGGTTCGGCGGCTGTCTCTCTGTGACGGGCCCATGACGCAGAAACCACTCAGACATCTCATCGCGCTTGCGATCGCCCTTACTGGGCTCGCGATCGGCGCAACGACCTCGATTGCCCAGGGCCAGCCACAGGGAAGCGCCACTCCAACCGTCGGAGTCCTTCACGTACAGCGCAACGTGCACATGCTCGTGGTCAACGGCATGAACATCGCCGTTCAAGTGGGCGACGATGGCGTGTTGCTCGTGGATGCGGCGACGGCCGCCGTGGCACCGCAGGTGATTGCGGCCATTCGAACAATCTCGCCAAAGCCGATTCACACCATCATCAACACGCACGTCCACGCGGATCACACCGGCGGCAACGAGTCGCTGGTCAAGCAGCGAGGTACAGGCGCGGCGCAGGCGGTGCGGGTACTCGCGCATCAGACCGTGCAGGATCGAATGATTGCGGCGGCTCCGGCGGGCGCGGGTGGCGGCTTTCGCTTGAACGCGGTAATCACTCTCCCGATCAACAGCACCTACGACACAGCATCACGGGACTTCTTCCTCAATGGCGAGGCAGTGATGATCTACCACGCTCCGGCAGCGCACACCGACGGCGACAGCCTGGTGCACTTCCGGAACTCCGACGTGATCGCCGTCGGCGATGTGTTCACTCCCGATCGCTACCCGATCATCGACCGCGCGACTGGCGGATCGGTGCAGGGCTTGATCGCCGCGCTGAATCACATTCTCGAGATCACGGTGCCGGCACGATTCCAGGAGGGCGGCACCTACGTCATCCCCGGACATGGGCGTCTCTCCGACGAAGCCGACGTCGTCGAGTATCGCGACATGGTCACCATCATTCGCGACCGCGTCCAAGATCTGATTGGCAAGGGGCTGACGTGGGAACAGGTGAAGGCCGCGCGGCCCTCGCGCGACTACGACACCGAGTACGACGCTCCTGGCGGCGCATCACCCGATGTCTTCGTCGAAGCGATTTATCGAAGCCTCACGGCGAAATAGAAAGGTCGAGGATCAAAGGTGGGAAGTCAGTCGAAGGTGCTGCTCGCCGTGCTCTTTACGATCTCGCTGGCGCGCGTGGATGCGCAAGGTCCTCCCGGCGGCGGCCGAGGCGCGGCGCCACCGAAATCGCCGCGCGAGGCTGCGCCCGTTGATTTCACGGGCTACTGGGTTTCGGTGGTCACCGAAGACTGGCGCTGGCGAATGGTCACACCGGTCAAAGGCGATTTCGCGGGGGTCCCGCTGACACCGGCGGCTCGCAAGATTGGTCTCGCATGGGATCCGGTGAAAGACGAAGCGGCAAAAGAGCAATGCAAGGCGTACGGTGCAGCCGCGATCATGCGCGTGCCGGGCCGGCTCCACATCACCTGGCAGGACGATTACACCTTGAAGGTCGAGACCGATGCGGGCACGCAGACGCGCCTGCTGCAATTCCGCAGCGACAAGCCCGATCCGCGCCCGACGTGGCAGGGGAACTCCACGGCACAGTGGGAGGGCATCGTCCGCGGAACCGGCTCGCCAGACTTTCTTCCGATCGCGCTCAATCCGCGCGAAGGCACTCGCGGCCGCTCGCTCGAAGTGGTCACGACGAACCTGCGCCCGGGATACCTGCGCAAGAACGGCGTTCCCTACAGCGCCCGCACAACCGTGCGTGAGTTCTACGACCTGTCAACCGAGAGAAACAGCGACGTGTGGTTCACGGTGACGACGATCGTGGAGGATCCCGAGTACCTCACCGAGCCGTTCGTCACCAGTACGAACTTCAAGAAGCAGGCGGATGCGACCGGCTGGAACCCGCGGCCGTGCACCGCCAGATGAGAGCCTCAGCTACTTCTTGGCAGTCGCCGTCGTCGTCGAGAGCTTGATGGCCTGAGCCATCATCATCTTGTTCTGTTCCATGTAGTCGACGGAGATTCGCTCGCCCACCTTCAGCGCTGTCGCATCCAGCTTCTCTTTGCCGCGCGTCACCGTGGTCTTCTTGTCGAGCATCACGGTCAGGTTCTTGCCGTCGGTGGTCTTGATCTCGACGTGCTCACCGTTGATGCTGGCGACGGTGCCGAGTGCCTTGTGCACGTGACCTTCGTGAGCAAGCGCCACGATTGGCAGCATGAGCGCGACCGTCAGTGCCAGAGCGACACTCCAAATGGTTTTCATTGCGGTGCTCCTTCGTTGAGAAAACGTTCCTCTTCAAGTTCGAGACGAATTTCCTGTGGCGAGCGTGGATTGCGATCCTTCATCGCATCGAGCTCCTCGGGCGTCAGCTTCGACAGGTGACGCATGAAGTGCACGAGGTGCCACGAAGATTGCTCGCCGGCGGCAGTGCCGGTGCTCCATCCTGGCATTCCGGTGAATCGAATGCCATGTTCAATCACGTAAAACAGCTCGCCGTCCGAGAGACCCTGCGTCGCGGGAAGCCGCATGTCGGGTGCCTTCGGAAACAATCCCTGGCCCATCTCCGTCTTGCCGCTTCCGTCGTTGGCGTGGCAAACGGCGCAGTGGTCTGCGTAGTGTGCCATGCCCTCTGCGATTACATCCGATGAAACGGCAACCGGATTCTGCAGGGCCCGGGCAGACGAAGGGATCGCCATCGAGCGCGCCGCCCTTGCCATTGCCGTCTCGATGCGGCCCGGTTCCCCGCGGGTGCTCAGTCCGGTGGACTTGAGATACACGACGCCCGCGACGGCAAGAATCACCGCCGTTGAGACGACGCCAAGCAGGGCGAAGCGAAATGCGCGCATGTTCTACATTCGAAACTGCGCCGGGCGGAGCGTGAGATACACGCTGAACCCTGGATTGAATCGGTCCCCGTATGTTGGCTGCAAACTGCCTGGCACGATGCCACCCGACACCGCGGCCCCGAGCCCCGGCGTCAGCCCCTTCCAGGCACTTAAGTATCGCGTGTAGCCGCCCTGAAGTTTCGCGACGTCAAGAATGCCGTGCTCGGGGACGGCGAGGTCATGGCCGCTCTTCTCCGCCCACTCGAAGCGGCCGTACCACACGTGACGATCGCGCACGCTCACGCCGGTCTCGAGCAGCAGCGCGTTCGTGGCATCTCCACCGCTCTCGGCGTTCCGGCCCCAACCGATCGTCGTCGCCCACATCACATTCTCGAGCGTCGTGCGGTGATACGTCGCCGACGCCGTCAGGCGACTGATGTCGATGGGCTGGTCGCCGTCGTGCCCGGGCTCCGCCTCGTTCAATCGGCCGCCGGAGAATTGCAGTGACCAGTGTGATGACGGAAGGAACCACGCACGGCCCGACCAGGAGTCCATCGCCGCGAAATCGAAGTCCGTTCGTGTCTCGTCAGGCTCGCGTCCATTGAACACCGACCCCTCCACCTTCCAGCGCTGCCCGTAGAGACCTGCGGTGGCCACGCCGAACGTGATGTGGGTGGAATCGAACCAGTGATGCGTCATCGGAGCGACGGGGTTCGGCAATCCAGAGATGCGATGCATGAACGCAACGGGGCCAAGCGCCGGTTCTCCCACCGGCCCACCATAGAGCTCCAGTCTCACACCTTTGCCAAGCGGACGGTTGTACTGCGCCGCGAGCTCCATGAACAGATCGTGCGGGTGCTGGCGATCGTGAATCGCCTCGCCGTCGCAGATCTCGCCAGTTGCCAGGAGATTGGGATACCCACATCCCCCGATCGTCCACGGCTCGAAGCTCACCATCCCGCGTAGCGTCACCTGACCGCCGCCAGCGCGGCGCTGCGCCATTCCCATCAGCCAGTTGATGCTGCCGGTTTGCTCGCTCCCGCGGTCTCCGCTCTCGTGCAAGTACTGCAGGAACACATTGCCATGGCCCATGAGCATCCAGCCCTTGCCTTGGGTGTGCATGGCATACATCGGCGTTTCATCAGGCAGCCAGGATGTCCCCGAACCGTCGCGCGTGGCGGGAACGTCCTGATCTCCAGCCTGCACGTGGCCTGCGTGCGCATCATGTGACTCCTGCGCAGCGACTCTCGCTCCATTGAGCAGAACAAGAATCATGAACCCACACCACGCGATCAGCCTCGAGTAGACGCACACGTACATAACTCCCCCACGCCGTAACAAATGGTTCGATAGCCGGATGGAGGGCGTACTAGACGCGCAGAGGTATGCGAAGAGATGGCGGGCTGACCGATGGAGACGCAGACCGCGTCGTGACCATCGACACATCTCTTCCGTGATGGTCGATGACAGCGAAGGATGTCGGCTCGATCGCCGGCGGCTCGATTCCTGTCTTCGTCGCCGCGATCAACGCCTGCTGTCGTCCTGCCTCGCAGCACTTTGCCGCTGACACCTGCGGAGTGACGCCCAAGGCTTGGTCTATATCGGCATTCGACGCGTGCGTCGCTGCGTGGTGCCCGTGTCCCGACGCGTCAGGCGCATGATGCGCGTGGACTGCTGGATCGTCGTGATGTGCGCCTTCTGCGCAAGACACGTCGCAGAGCGCGCGCGCAAGAGGCGCAGCAGCAAGCACAATCGCAACGATCAGCGAGACGAGGCGTCCGCGCATTCAAGTCCTACGATAACCGGTTTCAGGCAGGCGTAACCTGAACACTTTCTTAACAATTGGTCAGGCCACTGTACCCTGATAACTTGAGTCCGATAGAGAGCCGTGTGGTTCATATTTCTCAGTTCTCAAGTGCTCGGTTCGTGTTCAGGTTCGGTTCTAGGTTCTAGGTTCTGGGTTCTAGGTTCCAGGTTCCAGGTTCAGGGTTCGACGTGCCCTTAAAGAGCGAAACACAGGACATCGCGCGCACTGTCGAACGTGAACACGAACTGAGAAGCGAGCACCGGGAAGTTCGAACGGCGGCCTCTTGTACTCAACTCAAGTGAACTCGCCGACTAACACTGGACCAATCAGAAACTGCTAGACTTGGGCCGTGCGCGGCTTTCTGACGCGGCGGCGATCGGCCATCCTGCTGTTGGCGCTCTTCGCGCTGCTCGCGGCGTCGGTCGTTGTCGAAGCACAGTTTCGTCGCCGAGGTGGCGGCGGCTTCCAGCGCGGGTTCGGCGTGCGCGTGGCCAAGCCGGAAGATTTTCTCGGTGGGTTTCAGTTCTGTCGCGTCGCCTACAACAGCGACTTCCGCGGAGACGGCGGCAACTGGAGCGTCGACTACCCTCGCGCGGACATCAACCTCTCCATTCGCCTGTCGGAGTTGACGCGTGCATACGTCAACATGGACGCGGGCGGCGAACCGGTACCGCTCCTCATCAGGCTGACTGATGACGTGATGTTCGAGTGCCCGTTCATCATGATGACCGAGGTCGGCTCGGCATCGATCAGCGACGAAGAAGCGGCGCGGCTGCGGTTGTACCTCGAGAAGGGTGGCTTCCTGTGGGCTGACGACTTCTGGGGCAGCTACGCGTGGGAGTGGTGGGTGGCGCAGTTCAGCAAGGTGCTGCCGCCGGCGGAGTATCCGATCATTGATCTGCCGCCGAACCATCCGCTCTTCTCGGCGCAGTTCCAGATCTCGAAGGTGCCGCAGATCGCCTCGATCGGGCACTGGGCCCAAACCGGTGGCGGCACGTCAGAGCGTTACGAGGACAGCGCCGTGCCGCACGCACGCGCCGTGCTCGACAAGCACGGCAACATCATGGTGCTGATGACGCACAACACCGATCTCGGCGACTCCTTCGAGCGCGAGGCCGACGACCCGCAGTACTTCTACCAGATGTCAGTGCCGGGCTACGCGTTCGGGATCAACACGCTGCTCTACGCGTTGACGCACTAGGCGACTTCGCGCGTCAAACTCCCAACTTCCAAATTTCCAACTCCCAAAAGAACCTCGAACTCCGCTTGGGAGTTGGGAGTTGGGAGTTGGAGTTTGGGATTTAAGTCCGGAACGCCCCCTCGAACACCAGCTCAGTGATCGGTCGGCGTGTGTTCGGAGTTTCGCGCGCTTGAAAGTCTTCGGGCAGAACGGTGATCGGACCGGGACGTCCGACGGCAGCCATTGCTTCGACGTGGAAATCGTCGGGGATATTCAGCGTCGTCTTCGCGCGCGCGTAGTCGAAGCCGGCCATGCCGTGGACCACGAGGCCTTTGAGTGTGCCCTGCAGTGCAAGGTTCTCCCATGCCGCACCGGTGTCGTAGCTGTGCGTGATGAGCGCACGTCCCGATTGCTCGTTGGTCTTTCGCGAGATGAAGAGCAGGAGCGCGGCGGCGTTGCGGCACCAGATCTGGTTGCGCTCAACGAGCAGGTTGAAGAAGAGCGGCCACTGCTCGGTGTCGCGGTGAGCGTAGAGAATCCGCCAGGGATGCGTGTTGCCCGCTGAAGGCGCCCAGCGGGCGGCTTCGAAAAGAACTTCGAGCTCGCCCTGCGGGACCGGCTCGCCCGACATCGCGCGCGGCGACCACCGATCGACGAAGAGCGGTTCAATCGGGTGGTCGGCCTTGCGATGGTCCCGTCCGCGGACCGGCACCGACCTAGTAACCCATCCGCAGGACGCCGGTTGACGACCCGTTCACGGTGCCCTTCTCGAGCCACTCGAGCGATGCGCGGAACAGCGTCGTATGGTTCTTCTCCCACATCGCATTGTGCGAGGAGCACCCGAGATCGATCATCACCTTCTGGGACGATCCGAGATCTTCGTACATCTCTTTCACGCGCTCGGGTACGACCTGCTTGTCGTGGATGCCCGCCACCATCAGGGTCGGCGTCTGCATCTTCGTCACGACCGCGGCATTGAAGCCCCACGACGTCGTCTGCGGCGCGCGCCTGACACCCGTTCCCCACGTGGCGCCCACGGGATCGGAGGCAATCATCGCGGACCAGACGCTGTCGGCCGCATCCTTCTCGTACTGCGCCGGACATCCGACCTGGCGATCCCAGTTCGCGTCGAACTCCGCACGCGACTGTGTGTTGAACACCACGCCATCCGCCGGAACCTTGGCTGGCGCTTCTCCTCTGCCCTCGCGACCGTAGCCAGGCGCCAGCAATACGAGCCGATGGACCTTCTGCGGGTTCCTTGCAGTGTAGCCACCCGAGCGCGGACCACCGAGCGACCAGGCGACGAGACTCACACGCTCGACGCCACGCAGCGCGCGAATGTAGTCCACGGCTGCGCCGACGTCAGCCCAGTCGGATGCAATCGACGTCAGGTTCTGACCGTACGTTGCGGGACAGGGCGCCGGGATGAGACGCGGGATGAACAGCGCCTGCTGGGCCGGTGCGAGGTTGCAGGGATCGTTCATCGCCGCAGGTCGCGTCGAGCGCCCGTACCCCGTCATGTCCACCGAGAAGGTGTCGAACCCTGACTGCGCCAGGTACGCCATCCAGCTGTAGTCCTGATACGGCACGTCGAACGCAACTTCGGCCGGAGTGCCTGCACCGTGCACGAACAACACGACGCGATCGGCCAGGCGCGAACCGCGTGCGAGCGTCCCGGCGTGCACGCGCTCGCGCACGTACAGCTGCGTGGACTGCCCAGAGATCGCCGGCACCGACGACTGCGCACGAACGAAGTGGTCGATGGTCAGAATTCGCTCACTGTCGTCGCCAACGATCGGGACAACGAGCAGCGCAGTGAGGAGAAGTGTGGATGCGAGTCTCATAGGTTTGTCCGGCGGGCCTGAAGGCCCGCCTCTACGTAGCGGCGGGTCTTTAGACCCGCCGACCATTACTCGTGGAGTGAGGTGCGCAGATGCTCGCGCAACAGATCGCGGCCGAAATCGCCTCGGAAATCGCGCCACACCGAGTGCACGTGGTTGCCGTCGTTCTGCGTGTTGTCGAACTCGATCAGGAACGTCGGTCCCTGCACACGGTAATAGTGCTTCTGCCCGCGCTCGATCGATCCCGCCCAGGCGAACGTAATGTTCTCGATGCCCGCGATCTTGAGCTTCGTCATCCGATCCGCCGCGATGTCCGGCGCCATCAGGCCGGCGTACGACTCGAGCACCTTCATCAACTGATCGCGCTGCGCCGCCGTCATTGCCGACGCCTTCAGCCCCACCGGTGACAACGGGTTGATGTCGAGCGAGTTCCCTGTGACGATGTCGTTGAGGGCAACGTCGGTGAAGATGGCGGTCTTGCGCTGCGCGGCGTCGAGACCGGCGACGAGCGTGCGACCCGTGTCCTCGAGCGTACCGAGCGTGCGCTGCCCCTTCTGCGGACCGTCCTTGACCTCAGCGGGGTTCGCGCCGGCAAACGACGGCGTGCTGGCAATGGCGGTTCCATTCACGACGGTGAAGTGCAGCGAGACGTGATGGAACTCGACCCGCCACGCCCACGTGCCCTTGGGCGACGGCGTGCCGAACACGGAGAATCGATACCCCTCCGGATCGCGGGTTGGGCCGCTGCCCTTCTCCACAACCTTCAGGATGTTCTCGAGCTGCATGATCTGCGAGTACGTCGTGTAGCCGCGATCGCTCAGCCCGGTCTTCAGCAGATCCTGCGCGAGCTTCCGCTGTGGCTCGGTCATCGCCTTGATCTGCAGACCGTTGCGCTCGAACTGCGGGACGAAGTGCCACCGCAGACGCTCAGCGGAATCGAACTGGAAGGTGGCCTGCTGGCGCTGCTCCGGTGTCAGCGACGCGAGAAATTTCTCGGCCGCCGTTGCCATCGCTGCCGAGGATGACGTCCGCTGTGCGTGGACGATGGCGCCGCCAAGCGCGGCAACAACTCCGAGCGCGAGCAGAACTCTTGGAGAAAAAAGACGGGTCATACGCACCTCGCGGCCGGATGTTAACACGGCACTCTGGTTGGTGGTCGGTGGTTAGTGGTTGGTGGTTTTGGCCCTAGAGCGAAGCCCGAACGGAGAACAACCACCTACCACCCACCACCATCCAGCAGGGCCGTGTATCATGAGGCCGCATTTTCAGGAGGCCATCGTGGCTGATAAAGACGACAACGCAGGCAACGGATCGCTCGACCGGCGGGACTTCTTCAAGGGTGCCGCGTTAGGCGCCGCAGGCCTGGTCGTCGGCGGGCAGAGCGCTGCCGCGGAGGCACCGCCGATTCAGCCAGCACCGGCCGTTGAGCTGCCGACGCTCGCACACGATCTCGCGTACGCGATGCCGGCTCAGGGGAGCGGGCCTGCCCCCGCGCGCGCAGCCTCACAGGGAAGGCCGGCGTCCGACTTCATGGTCGACGTGATCAAGAAGATCGGGTTCGAGTACGCCGCCATCAACCCGGGCTCGACGTTCCAAGGCCTTCACGAGTCGCTGCTCAACTACGGCAACAACAGCGCTCCCGAGTTGCTGACGTGCCTTCATGAAGAAGCCGCGGTCGCGATGGCGCACGGGTACGCGAAGGCCTCCGGCAAGCCGATGCTCGTCATCGTGCATGGCACCGTCGGCCTGCTCCACTCCTCGATGGCGCTATTTCAAGCCTGGGCCGATCGCGTGCCGGTGGTTGTCATCGTCGGACACAACCGCAACCCTTCAGGCGTGATCAATCGGCCGCACAGCGCGCAGGACATGGGGCTGCTCGTCCGGAGCTTCGTGAAGTACGACGATGAGGCGACGACGCTGGAACGATTCGCGGAGTCGGCGATGCGCGCGTATCGCATTGCGGTAACGCCGCCCATGGGCCCGGTGGTCCTCACCGTCGCAGCGGAACTGCAGGAGTCAATCGTCAACGACGTGCCGCGCATTCCGGAGCTGACGATCCCTGCGCCTCCGCAGGGTGACGCTGCAGCGGTGCGCGACGCCGCGCGGATGCTGGTCAACGCACAAACGCCGCTGATTCAGATCGCGAAGCTCGGACGGACGCCGAAAGCGTGGGACCTCCTCATCGAGTTGGCTGATGCGCTGCAGGCGCCGGTTGACGTGATGGGATATTCGTCCTGGCAGAAGTTCCCGTCGTGGCATCCGATGTACGGCACCGGCGGCCGTGGCTACACGCCGGACGTGACGCTCGGCCTCGAGGTCACCGACATGTCGGCGCAGGCACGTGCGGCGCGGGCCAGCGGACGGAAGACGATCAGCATCTCGGCGGAGTATCTGTTCCAGGGGAGCAACATCCACGACTTCGGGCGCTACTCGGACGTGGACCTCGCGATTGCCGCTGACGCTGAAGAGACACTGCCCTCGCTCATCGAAGAAGTGCGGAAGCAGACGACACCCGAGCGCAAGAGCGCGATTCAGGCGCGCGGCAAACAGGTGGCGGCGGCACACAAGGAGCTCCAGCTGAATAGCATTCGGGATGCGAGACACGGATGGGACGCCAGCCCCGTCAGCGTGCCGCGCATTGTCGCGGAGCTCGCCGAGCAGATCGCCAACGACGACTGGGCAATCGTCTCGGGCCATCAGTTCACCGGCGACTGGCAGCGGCGACTGCTGAACCACGACAAGCCGTATCGCTACAACGGCGACTGTGGCGGCTTCGGCATCGGCTACGACTCTCCCGCATCCGTCGGCGGAGCGCTCGCGCACAAGAAGTTCGGCCGGCTCCCGGTGGCAATCGTCGGCGACGGCGATCTCAACTTCAGCCCCGGCGTGATCTGGACCGCTGCGCACCACAAGATCCCGCTGCTCTTCGTCATCCACAACAACCGCGCCTATCACGCGGAGGTGATGATCATCCAGCGGATGTGCGGCGTACGCGGACGCGGCAACCAGAACGCGCACATCGGGAATGTGATCACCGATCCCAACATCAACTACGCACAAATGGCGAAGGCGTACGGGATGTACAGCGAGGGGCCGATCGAGAACCCGAAGGATCTGGCGGGAGCGTATCAGCGGGCGCTGGCAAAGGTGAGAGCCGGCGAACCGGCGCTCATCGACGTGATCTCGCAGCCGAGGTGATATGAAACTCGCATCGACCGCTGTCTTCGTGATCGCGCTTGCGACATCGATCGCCGCGCAGAATCAGCCAGCGGCTCCGCTGGCGGCTCCGACTGGCAACGCACAGCGTGGCAAGACGCTGTTCGAAACGTCACTGCGCTGCTACGCATGTCATGGGTTCGATGGCCAGACTGGATCGCCACGACTCGTCCCGATGGTGCGAGCCGAGGACGTCTTCCTGGCCTACGTGAAGAAACCGGCGACCCAGGGCATGCCGTCATTCGTCGCGATACCGGAGGCCGATCTGCGGGATGTGTATGCGTACATCCGCTCAATCCCTCAAGCCGCGCCGAATGCCGACAGCGTTCCCCTCATCAAGGGAGTCCTGGATCGTCGAACGAAGGCGAACTAGCGAAGCAAGACGCCGACAGCCAGCATTGCCAAACCGGTCGCGATCGACGAGACGATCGGTGCGAGCATGCTGGCAAACCCGGCGACGGCACGCCCTGTGTCACCATGAGCAGTTCGCAGCATCAGCAGCGATTCCTGCATCGAGCGATCGTGCAATTTGTGGATCAGCGTGACGAAGCCGGTCCCAATCAAAAGAATCCCAAACGTTAAAACTATTAACTCCATTGCCCCCTCCACGTTCTGTTGGACGGTGGCTCACCCGTAAGGGTTCGTGACACTCACGTGACATTCTGGGCCTTTGTGCTTAGGCCTTGGTTCTTGGTCCAAGAACCAAGAACCAAGAACCAAGGACGAAGGACCCAGGACCACCTATTCGGCACGAAGCGCCTGCACGGGATTGAGTGCCGCTGCACGCCGCGCCGGCAGATAACTCGCCAGCACAGCCGCTGATGCGAGAACCAGCGACACCGCCACGTAGGTCACTGCATCGAGTGGGCTGACCTTGAAGAGCAACGACGCCATCAATCTCGCCAGCCCCGCGGCCACCGCGACTCCGATCCCGATGCCAATACCCGACAGCACGAGGCCGTGACGCACGAACATGCGCCGGACATCGGCGTGATCGATACCGAGTGCCATGCGAATCCCGATCTCGCGTGTGCGCTGTGAGACGGAATATGAGATGACACCGTAGATACCAATGAGCCCGAGCAGCAGCGCCATTGCGCCTGCGATCGCGAGCATCACGAGCGCAAAGGTCGTGCGCGCCATCGATCGCTCGTAGACCTCTTGCAGCGTGCGAACGAGCGCAAGCGGGAGACTGCTATTCACTGACCAGACCGCCTGGCGTATTTGCGCGAGGAACGCTTCGGTGTTCGTGCGATCGCTTCGCACGAGGTAGGTCAGCCCACGCGACACGAATCGCGGCTGGCCCCAGAACTGCGACATCATGAGTGGCCAATACGTGATGCCCGGGGCAGGTTCGTGTACGCCGTCGTCGTACACATCGCCGACGACGCCGACGATCTCGCGCCATTGATCGACGTTCCCGACGCGGATCCGTTTTCCAAGTGCGGCTTGCGGTGCGCCCCACATCTCACGCGCCATGTTCTCCGAGACCACCACGACGCGGCGGTCATCGAGGATGTCGGTCCACGTGAAGTCCCTGCCGACAATGAGCGGTGTGCCGACGGTGTGGAAGTAGTTCGGCGAGACGAACTTGAATCGACGAAGCGGTGGGATCTGTCCAGGTGTGTATGTCTTGTCTTCTGCGCTGACCGGGTCGGTGCTGTTGAATCCTTCCAGTGGCGCCGAGCTGACAGCGGCCGCAGCCTTCACCTCAGGCACGCCCGAGATCTTTTCCAGGATGTCGTTGTAGATCCGAGACACGCGTTGCGGATCCGCCTCCACCGAATCCGGTATCGAGACTCGCAACGTCTGCACCTCGCCCGGACGCTCGAATCCAGGATGTACGTTCCGCAGCGTCTGGAACGTCCGAATCATCAGCCCCGACGCCACGAGCAGCACGAGCGCAAGGGCAACCTGTACCACGACGAGCACGTTACGGGCACGATGCCGTTCGCGACTGAGGCTCGAGTTCCGAGTCGCACTGCGAAGCGCGCCAACGATGCGCGGCCCGCTGTATTTCAAGACTGGAATCACGCCGAAGAGCAGACCCGACAGCAGTGCTGCCGCAAGCGTGAACCCAAGCACCACGGGATCGATCGTGATCTCGTTCAGTCGAGGCAGCGTCTCCGGGCCGATGGCGACGAGCAATTTCAGCGCGCCATACGCGACGCCGAGCCCCAGCACACCTCCGGCGAGTCCAAGCACAAGGCTTTCGAGGAGCAGTTCGCGAGCGATCCGCCACCAGCCCGCGCCAAGCGCCGCGCGCGTGGCGAGCTCCTGCTGACGGCCTTCGACACGAACGAGCAAGAGGTTCGCAACATTCGCGCACGCGATCAGGAGGACGACACCGATCGTCCCCATCAGAATCCAGAGCGTGTCCCGGATGTCGCCCACGACATCCTGTTTCAGCGGCGTGAGCAGAGGGCCGATTCGCGCGGTCTCGAAAACTTTCTTATCGAGCCCTGGCGGCGCCGGCCAGGCTTGCCACCATACGGGCAGCATGCGGCCGATGTCGGCGTTGGCCTGCTCCAGCGTCACACCCGGTTTGAGGCGCGCGACCCCCTGATAGCTGAAGTTGCCAAGAAACAGCCGGTTGCGATCGAAGCGCATCGGGAGAATGACTTCCGTTTCTCCCCCGAGAAACTGGAACGCGTCGGGCATGACGCCGATCACGGTGTGCGATCTGTTGTCGATCGTCACCGCCCGCCCGACGATCGATGCATCGCCGCCGAAACGGCGATGCCAGTAACCCGGCATGAGGATGACGGTGTCGCCACTTCCGGGAGTGTCGTCCTCGACCGAGAACCATCGACCTAGAGCTGCCGGCACGCCAAGCGTCTGCAGCGTGCCGTATGTGACCCTGGCGCTGCGCACCAGCTCGGGCTCGCCTTGCCCGGTCACGGTCACGCCTCCCCGCTGCCAGAGACCCATTTCACGGAAGGACTGTCCGTTCTCCCGGTAGGTAAAGAGCATCGTCGGCGAGACGTTCAGCTTGGGCAGGCCTGGCAATCCAGCTGCCGAGTGCCAGATGCCCACCAGTTCATCGGCGTTGGCATACGGCAGCGGCTTGATCAGCACTCCGTTCACGACGCTGAACACGGCCGTATTGGCACCGATACCAATCGCGAGAGTCAGAAGCGCGATAGCCGTGAATGCCGGGGCGCGCGTAAAGCGCCGGATGACCGGAGGTATCGGTGGCATATGTGCTCTAACTACGACAACGTGCGGGCAAGGTTCCGGTTAACACCCGACTCGCGGCTCTCGGCTCTCGGCTCTCGGCTCTCGGCTCTCGGCTTCAGGTCAAAACGAAATCCGCGTGAAGACCTTCAGGATCTCTGACTCTGGCGGTGGGTTCAGGATGGAGGTTGTCGCGAATTCCTCGGCTTGAGGATAGGCAGTCTGGCGGACGCGTGCGGCCGCATCATCGAGGTCGTAGCTGGTGTGTCGCAGCTGCGCGTCGGGGCCCAGGAGAAGCCAATTGGCACCAGTCCGGCCGAAGGGCATCCCCACACTTCCCGCGTTTACGACACGCGTCGCACCGATCATCCGGTCGAACTGCATGTGCGTGTGACCGCAAACGACCATGTTCGCGCCGAGCCCGTCGAAGACCGGCAGCAAAACGTCCTCGGGCGTGAGACGCGTGAAGGCATCCGTCTCACTGTGAGGAGTGGCATGGCAGAACAGTACGTTCCCGAGATCGGGAATCGCGAGACGCAGCGTCATCGGCCATTCCGCCATCGCGCGGGCATGATCGGGCAGCACCTGCCGTGCGCTCCATCGCACGACTTCCTTCAGCGGCTCCGGCAGCGGCGTCCCGCTTGTTGTTCCCCAATAGGTCACGGCGCTTGGATCGGGTGCGTTGATCTGCGCCAGCATCCCCAGCTCGCCGTTCCCGTAAATGAAGTGCGCCGGAATATCGACGCTCATGATGCGCGCGAACGTCTCGCGCATCATCGGGCCAGGTGCGATGTCGCCGCCAAAGACGATGAGGTCGGCACCGGCCGCGCGCACATCCGCCAGCACCGCATCGAGCGCCGGCAGATTGGCGTGAATGTCGTAGAGGGCCGCGACGCGCATGGCCCGCGCTGCCTTACGACGTGACGGCAAGGATCTCCGCGAGATATCTCCGGAGATCGTTCGCCTTCGTTTCTGATGGGGCGTGGAGCACCGCAAGCTCCGCTGATTGTTTGGATTCCGGCCTCCGGCCGAGATCCCACAGCGCGCGCGCCTCGACTACACGCAGCATCCACTCGTGCTCGCCCGCGCGGCCAACGCCCTGCGTGATGACATGCAGCGCGCGCTGCGGCTGCTTCATTTTGAGCAACTGCTCACCAAGGCTGTAGCGCGCGACGGCCACGGCCGGCCCTCTTCCGTGGGGCTCTTGCCGCAGTGCGTGCGTCAGTGAATTCTGATACTGCTCATGCGCTTCGGCGTCGCGCCCGAGCGTTGCGAGGACAGAGGCAAACTCGCCGTGATAGTCCGGCAAGGCGTAGTGACTCGGATCCGCGGCGTCGAGCGCCGCAACGTACTTGAGCAACGCATCTTCGAGCCTTCCGGACTGCCAGAGGTCGAAGCCCTCTTTCGCCAATGCAGCCGCGCGTTCCTGATCGAAGCTCATAGAGTGCGGCTCAACGCGCGACCTTGCGCTTCCACAAGTCCCACGCGCGGGCGTATTCGCCGGTGTCGCTCATGCGCAGCTTCGCTTCGTCGGCCTCGACATAGGTGATTTTTCCGCCGAGCGCGATGGCCTGCGCTTGCGCCTTCGCGTTCACGTCGAGGTAAATGCTCCGGCCAACGACATTGGGGATCGATGCGGCGACGACAACAGCGCCGTGGCCGCGCATGAGCGCGGCGGGTTTCTGACCGAGACTCTTGGCCAGCGCCTTTCCCAGCGCGGCATCCCTGACCAGTAGATCGGTCAGACCAGCGGCTTTCCTGATGTCGAAGACCGGCACGCCCTCCGCAACGAACGCGGCCATGTGATACATCGCGCGCAGCGGCACGTCGGAATCGGCGAACGGAATCAGCGATGCCGTATGGCAGTGCACGACTGCGCGCACGTCCGGCCGGACGCGATAGATCTCGCTGTGGATGAAACGCTCGAGATACGACGTGCGATCGCGCGCATCGACGGCGTTGCCGTCGAGGTCGTACTCGAGGATATCGGCTGCGGTGACGAGCTCGGGCGCCATCGAGCGCGCGAGCAGGAACCGATCGGCCCTCGCGCTGTGGCGTACGCTGATGTGGCCCATCGCATCGAGCACGCCTTCCATCGCAAGGATCCGATTGCCTGCGACGAGATCTTCAACAAGTGTGTCGGCAGATTGCGCGAACGCAGAGAATGAGTGCGCGAGCGCCACGGCGCCAGAGGAACACGCGACGATGAACTGGCGGCGATTCGTCATGATCGACGGCGAGTCTAAAGACTCGCCTCTACGAGATCAAGGCTTGCGCCGGGTCCGGAGAACAGGACCCGGCCTACGGTAACGCGAAGACATAGAGCGCGTTATATGCGCGGTTCGGTTTGATCCCGGCCTGATCCATCAGCCCGCCCGAGAGCCCACCGCTACCGGTGAGAACGGCAACATACTGCTTTCCGTTCACCGAGTAGGTGATCGTGCTGTTCTGTACGGGACCGCCGAGCGTCTGCTCCCACAGCATCTTGCCGCTCTGCGCGTCGAAGGCGCGGAACTTCTGATCCAGGTCACCCCAGAACACCACGTTGCCTGCCGTCGTCAGCACGGCACCGTTGCTCGGCGCACGGCCGGTGAAGACCGGCTTCATCTCGCCGGTGGACATGTTGATCTTCATCAGCCCCGACCACGTGTTGGGGTCTGACCCCGGCCGCGGGATGCCGCTGCGCTTCTCGCGCGGTTCGCCGTTTGGCCCCTCCGACGTCATGTCGAGGCAGTTTTCGAGATACGGGACGAACAGCGAGTTGACGCCCGGGTGATACGCCGTCGGCCAGTAACTGCGCGTGTTCCAATAGCAGATCACACGACGGTCGGATGGCCCGGTGAACAGCTTGTTCTTGTTCAGCGACACGCGCCCGGTCTTGCCATCGACGTTCGAGATCAGAAAGTCCGGCGTGTCGAATGGAAATGGATTCGCCCAGAGGAACTGTCCGTTGCCGCGATCGATGACGAAGATGCCGCCGCCTTCACCAACCATCACAGCCACATCACGCTGCTCGCCGCGTTTGACGTCGGGGTTGAACCATTTCACGAACTTCGGGTCGGGGCTGACGGCGGTGCGCAGCAGCGTCCGCTCGTTCGCGTAGTCCTCGTCCCAGTCGTCACCGGGAAGATGCTGGTAATACCAGCGCAGCTTGCCCGTATCTGGATCGAGCGCGATCGTGGAATTGCTGTAGAGATCCGCGGGCGACTCGGTAGGAATCGCGTTGCTGTTGCCGCCGTGCCTGTTCGCACGCGTGTTCGGCGTCGGGTTGGCGACGCCCCAGTAGACGAGCCGCCTGACCGGATCGTAGCCGCCGGGCAACGCCCACGATGATGCCGCGCGCGTGGCATCCGGCGCGCCGGCCCACGTATCACCGCCAGGCTCGTTCGATGCAGCGGCCGTGTAGAAGCGCCAGACCTCTTTTCCTGTCTTCGCGTCGTGCGCAGAGATGTAGCAGTCCTCGCGCTTCGGCGCACACGCACGGCCCGTCAGAACTTTGCCTTCGACAACGATCACGCCAGCCGTCAGACGACCGGTGGACTTGGTCTCCCATCGCAACTCGCCGGTGCGCGCATCGAGCGCCTCGATGAAACCGTCCGGTGTGCTATTGAACACCATGTCGTCGTAGATCGCGATGGTCTTTGCTCTCGACGAACCGCTCGCTCGCTTGTGCTCCCAGATCACTTTTCCGGTAGCGGCATCGAGCGCCTGCACGCCATTGCCGGGCAGCAGCA
>Ga0315912_10001156_pt1 | contig 34852 bp, 24 predicted proteins | sample VfabasoilMG_FD_204469 | JGI IMG/M metagenome (GOLD analysis project Ga0315912, IMG submission 204469) | Garden soil microbial communities collected in Santa Monica, California, United States - V. faba soil | ecosystem: Environmental > Terrestrial > Soil > Garden | place: USA: California... | reverse complement strand
CAGGCCCAGGTTCCCGGTGTCGCGGGCACGTGGAAGGACCTCACCGACAACGTCAACTCGATGGCCTCCAACCTGACCGGGCAGGTCCGCAACATCGCGGAGGTCACGACCGCAGTCGCTCGTGGCGACCTCTCGCGCAAGATCACGGTCGACGTCAAAGGCGAGATCCTTCAACTGAAGGAGACCATGAACACCATGGTCGACCAATTGAACGGCTTTGCTTCCGAGGTCAGCCGTGTGGCTCGTGAGGTCGGCACCGAGGGCAAGCTCGGCGGCCAGGCCGTCGTGGGGGGCGTCGCGGGAACCTGGAAGGACCTCACCGACAACGTCAATGCGATGGCCTCCAACCTGACCGGACAGGTCCGCAACATCGCAGAGGTCACGACCGCGGTCGCCCGCGGTGACCTCTCGCGCAAGATCACCGTCGACGTCAAGGGCGAGATTCTCGAGCTGAAAAACACGATCAACACGATGGTCGATCAGCTCAACGGCTTCGCGTCCGAGGTGAGCCGTGTCGCACGCGAAGTCGGCACCGAGGGTAAGCTCGGCGGACAGGCCCAGGTTCCGGGCGTCGCGGGTACGTGGAAGGACCTCACCGACAACGTGAACGCGATGGCCTCGAACCTGACGGGGCAGGTCCGCAACATCGCCGATGTCGCGACCGCGATCGCGAACGGTGACCTCTCGCGCAAGATCACGGTCGACGTCAAAGGCGAGATCCTCGAGTTGAAGAACACGATCAACCGCATGGTCGATCAGCTCAACGCGTTCGGCTCGGAGGTCACCCGCGTCGCTCGCGAGGTCGGCACCGAGGGCAAGCTCGGCGGCCAGGCCGAGGTCGAGGGCATCGCAGGCGTCTGGAAGAACCTCACCGACAACGTCAACTCGATGGGCTCGAACTTGACCGATCAGGTCCGCAACATCGCCGAGGTCGCTACCGCCGTGGCGCGCGGTGACCTCTCGAGCAAGATCACGGTCGACGTCAAAGGCGAGATCCTCGCGCTGAAGAACACGATCAACACGATGGTCGATCAGCTCAACGGTTTCGCGTCGGAGGTCAGCCGCGTCGCCCGCGAGGTCGGAACCGAAGGCAAGCTTGGCGGCCAGGCCCAGGTTCCCGGAGTGGCAGGTACCTGGAAGGACCTCACCGACAACGTCAACTCGATGGCCTCCAACCTCACCGGTCAGGTCCGCAACATCGCTGAGGTCACCACCGCCGTCGCGCGTGGCGACCTCTCGCGCAAGATCACGGTCGACGTGAAGGGTGAGATCCTCGAGCTGAAGAACACCATCAACACGATGGTCGATCAGCTCAACGCGTTCGCCTCCGAGGTGAGCCGGGTGGCTCGCGAGGTCGGTACCGAGGGCAAGCTCGGCGGCCAGGCCGAGGTGCTTGGCGTCGGCGGCACGTGGAAGGACCTCACCGACAACGTCAACTCGATGGCCTCGAACCTGACCAGCCAAGTGCGCAACATCGCCGACGTGACGATCGCGGTCGCCAAAGGCGACTTGTCGAAGAAGATCACCGTGGATGTCCGCGGCGAGATCCTCCAGTTGAAGGACACCATGAACACCATGGTCGATCAGCTCAACGGCTTCGCATCGGAGGTCAGCCGTGTCGCCCGCGAGGTCGGTACTGAGGGCAAGCTCGGCGGCCAGGCGCAGGTTCCGGGAGTGGCTGGCACGTGGAAGGACCTCACCGACAACGTCAACTCGATGGCCTCGAACTTGACCGGCCAGGTTCGCAATATCGCGGACGTCGCCACCGCGATCGCCCGCGGTGACCTCTCACGCAAGATCACGGTCGACGTCAAAGGCGAGATCCTCGAGCTGAAGAACACGCTCAACACGATGGTCGATCAGCTCAACGCGTTCGCCTCCGAGGTGAGTCGGGTGGCTCGCGAGGTGGGTACCGAAGGTAAGCTCGGCGGCCAGGCAGTGGTGCTCGGGGTTGCGGGTACGTGGAAGGACCTCACCGACAACGTCAACTCGATGGCCTCCAATCTCACCAACCAAGTGCGCAACATCGCCGAGGTGACGGTAGCGGTCGCGAACGGCGACCTTTCGCGCAAGATCACGGTCGACGTTCGCGGTGAGATCCTCCAGCTCAAGGAGGCGATGAACACCATGGTCGAGCAGCTGCGGTCGTTTGCGAGCGAGGTGACGCGCGTCGCTCGCGAGGTCGGAACCGAAGGCCGGCTGGGCGTGCAGGCGGTCGTTCCCGGTGTTGCCGGCACGTGGAAGGACCTCACCGACTCCGTCAATGCGATGGGGACGAACCTCACCGCACAGGTCCGCAATATCGCTGAGGTGACGACCGCGGTCGCGCGCGGCGACCTCTCGCGCAAGATCACCGTCGACGTCAAAGGTGAGATCCTCGAGTTGAAGAACACGATCAACACGATGGTCGACCAGCTGCGTTCATTCGCATCCGAGGTCACCCGCGTGGCCCGAGAGGTCGGTACCGAGGGCAAGCTCGGCGGCCAGGCCGACGTGCCCGGTGTCGCCGGCACGTGGAAGGACCTCACCGACTCCGTCAACTTCATGGCCGCCAATCTCACGAACCAGGTTCGCGGCATCGTCAAGGTCGTGACCGCGGTGGCGAACGGAAACCTGCGCCAGAAGCTCACGGTCGAGACCAAGGGCGAGGTCGCGGCACTTGCCGAGACGATCAACAACATGACCGATACGCTCTCGACGTTCGCCGAGCAGGTGACCAACGTCGCTCGTGAGGTCGGTGTCGATGGTCGACTCGGTGGTCAGGCGAATGTTCCCGGCGCCGCCGGGACGTGGAAGGACCTGACCGGCAACGTCAACTTGCTCGCCGCCAACTTGACCAATCAAGTTCGCGCAATCACCGACGTCGCCACAGCCGTGACGAAGGGTGACCTGACCCGTTCAATCCAAGTCGATGCGCGCGGCGAGGTTGCGGAGCTCAAAGACAACATCAACACGATGATCGACAACCTGCGCGGGACCACGGACCGCAATCAGGAACAAGACTGGCTCAAGACGAACCTCGCCAAGTTCACGCGCATGCTCCAAGGCCAGCGCGATCTCGTCACCGTCGGGAAGATGTTGCTCTCCGAGCTGGCACCGCTCGTCGATGCGCAGCAGGGAACGGTCTATCAGATGGACCGCAACGAACCCGGCGAGTTCGTCGGCCCCGAGGCGCTTCGTCTGCTCGCCAGCTATGCGCAGCGCGAGGATCAACCGCTGAGGATCCGGCTCGGCGTCGGGCTCGTCGGACAAGCTGCGGCGGAGAAGCAGCGCATCCTGCTGACGGACGTACCCTCCCACTACACCGAGATCCACTCGAGTCTCGGCAAGGCCTCACCGCGAAGCGTGCTGGTCCTTCCGGTGCTGTTCGAAGGTGAGACGATGGCGGTCATCGAATTGGCCGCGCTGCGGCCGTTCACCGAGACCCACCTCGTGTTCCTCGACCAGCTGACGCAGTCGATCGGGGTCGTATTGAACACGATCGAAACGACGATGCGAACCGAAAACCTGTTGCGGCAATCCCAGCAGCTGACCGCCGAGCTCCAAACCCGTCAGATCGAGCTCCAGCAGACCAACCAGGAGCTCGCGTCCAAGGCCAAGCAGCTTGCCGATCAGAATGCAGAGGTCGAGCGCAAAAACAAAGAGGTCGAGCATGCACGCCGGGCTCTCGAGGAGAAAGCGGCCGAGCTCGCGCTCACTAGCAAGTACAAGTCCGAGTTCCTCGCGAACATGTCACACGAGCTTCGGACACCGCTCAATTCGATCCTCATCCTCGGCCACCAGCTCGCGGAAAACGTCGGTGGAAATCTCAGCCTCAAGCAGATCGAGTTTGCCAGAAACATCCATTCCGCCGGCACGGATCTACTCACGCTGATCAACGACATCCTCGATCTGTCGAAGATCGAGTCCGGCACCGTGACCGTCGAGCCCGAGGAGATCGGGTTCGCCTCACTGCGGGATGCCGTGCGGCGCACCTTCCATCACCTCGCGGAAACCAAGGGGCTGCAGTTCAACGTCGACATCGACCCGGCCTTGCCGCGCGCACTCGTCAGCGATCCCAAGCGCCTGCAGCAGATCCTGAAGAACCTCCTCTCCAATGCGTTCAAGTTCACCGCGCAAGGACAAGTGTCGATGTCGATGCGTCACGTGTCGACCGGATGGACGACTGACCACCCGGTCTTGCGGGCGGCGGACGCCACGATCGCATTCGTCGTGTCCGATACGGGAATTGGCATCGCCACGGAGAAGCAGAAACTGATCTTCGAAGCCTTCCAACAAGCCGATGCGGGTACGAGCCGCAAGTACGGCGGCACTGGCCTCGGGCTTGCGATCAGCCGCGAGCTCGCGAACCTACTCGGTGGCGAGATCCGGCTCATCAGCAAGCCCGGCAGCGGCAGCACGTTCACGTTGTATCTGCCGCTCACCTACACCGGTTCGGCACAGCGCCAGTTCGTGCCTGCGAGCGCGAGCAGTGGGCAGACAGCCGCGATGGTACCCGTGCTGACGGTCGCGAGGTCCGAAGACAAAGTTCTCGACGATCGCGCTACGATTGAGGAGGGGGACTCGGTCCTACTGATTGTCGAGGACGATCCGCACTACGCGCGCGTCCTGCTCGGCATGGCGAGGGCCCATGGGTTCAAGTGCATGGTCGCCCATCGCGGTCTCGAAGCGCTCTCCATGGTTCGTGAATATTCGCCGGCCGCGATCACGCTCGACGTGTTCCTTCCGGACATGCTGGGATGGACCGTCCTCAACAACCTCAAGCTGAATCCGAACACACGACACATCCCCGTACAGATGCTCTCGGTCGAGGAAGAGCGTCAGCATGGTCTTGCCCATGGCGCGTTCTCGTACCTGGTCAAGCCCGCCACGACCAGAGAACTCGAGACGGCCTTCGACAAGCTCAAGACCTTCGTCGAACCCCACACCAAGCGACTCCTGATCATCGAAGACAACGACCGCGAACGCGCCAGCATCGTCGAGCTCCTCGATCACGAGGACATCGAGGTGCACGCCGTCGCGACCGGCGCGGAGGCACTCCACGCTCTCCGTACGAGCTCGTTCGATTGCTGCGTGGTCGATCTCCGGCTGCCGGATATGACGGGCTTCGAGCTCCTCGAAACGCTGCGAGCCTCGCCCGACATGCCGGACATCCCGATTGTCGTGTTCACCGGTAAGGAGCTGGCACCGGACGAAGAAGCACGGCTGCGCATCATGGCGAAGAGCGTCGTCCTCAAGGATGTCCAGTCACCCGAGCGTCTGCTCGACGAGACGGCATTGTTCCTGCATCGCGTCATCGCGGATCTGCCCGAGGACAAACGCAAGATGATCGAACGCCTTCACGGCTCGGCGGAAGCGCTGAGGAACCGCCGCGTCCTCGTGGTCGACGACGATGCCCGGAACATCTTCGCGTTGACCACCATCCTCGAGCATCGCGATATGGATGTCGTCAGCGCCACGAACGGACGGCAAGCCATCGACTTGCTCAAGACGACGCCGGACATCAGCGCGGTGCTGATGGATATCATGATGCCCGAGATGGACGGCTACGATACTATGCGCGAGATCCGCAAGGACCCCCGTTTCCGCACCCTGCCGATCCTCGCATTGACAGCGAAGGCCATGAAGGGCGACCGCGAGAAGTGTCTCGAAGCCGGGGCGTCCGACTACATCGCCAAGCCCGTCGATACCGACCAGTTGCTTTCGCTGCTGCGCGTCTGGTTGTATCGGTAAACCCTGCATGCAAGCAGCCATCAACATCCTGCTCGTCGACGACGAGCTGCGGAACCTCGATGCGTTGGAGGTGATCCTCGAGGATCCGAGCTACACCCTGCTTCGTGCCGACAACGCCGACAAAGCGCTGAGACTACTGCTCGCTCACGACGTCGCCGCCATCGTGCTGGATATCAAGATGCCCGGTATGAGTGGCCTCGAACTTGCTCAGCTCATCAAGGGGACGAAGAAGTTCCGAGAGATTCCGATCGTCTTCATGACCGCTTACATGGTCGACGACCAAGCCGTCCTCTCAGGCTATGGTGTGGGAGCGGTCGACTATCTGACCAAACCCGTCAATCCGCCGATCCTTCGCCACAAGATTGCCATCTTTGCGGACCTATTCCGGAAGACCCGTGCGCTCGCGGTGCTCAACGAAACACTCGAGGCCCGCGTGAAGGAACGGACCGCCGAGTTGGAAAAATCCGAGGCTGCCTTACGAGCCGCCAGCGTGCAGAAGGACCTCTTCCTTGCGACGCTCGCACACGAGCTTCGCAATCCGCTCGCTCCGCTGCGCACCGGCGTCGACATCCTGCTCCAGCTGCCCGATCCATCGCCGATTGCGATTCGGGCATTGGCATCGATGAATCGACAGCTCCATCACATGGTCCGACTGATCGACGATCTCTTGGATGTCTCGCGGATCAGTCGCGGGATGTTCGAGCTCAAGCGCGAGACCATCGAAGTGCAGCCGATCATCGCGAATGCCATCGAGACCGCCAAGCCCTTCATGGATCCGCGAAAGCAATCCATACACGTGAATCAGGCTGCGTCGGTCGTCGTGTTCGTCGACCCGACCCGAGTCTCGCAGATCATCGCCAATCTGCTGCACAACGCATCGAAGTTCAGCCCCATCGGCGCTACGATCGATATCGCTGTAGACATTCACGGAGGTGCAGCAAGGATCCGCGTGGTCGATCGAGGGGCCGGTATCCGTGCTGATCAGATCGATCGGGTGTTCGAGATGTTCGCGAGAATCGAGCACTCTCGGCCCAATCCGAACAGTGGTTTGGGCATCGGCTTGGCGCTGGGAAAACAGCTCGCGGTGATGCACGGGGGTACGCTGACGGGCGAAAGCGCAGGCGAAGGCGCGGGATCGACCTTTACCCTCTCGTTGCCTCTGCCATCCCCCGCTCAGGGTTCGGCTTCCGAGGTTGTCGAGATCGTCGGTCCTGCTGCGGCTGGCACGTCCGATCGCCTCAATGTCGTCGTCATCGAAGACAATGACGACGCTGCCGACATGTTGTCGGTGTGGCTCGAGAGCATGGGTCATGACGTCCGTGTCGCACGCACCGGGCCCGATGGCCTGGAGCTCGTTCGTGAAGTACGTCCCGACGTGGTGTTGTGCGACATCGGCCTCCCCGGAATGGATGGGGTCGAGGTTTGCAAGCGAGTCCTGGGCCTCCAGATCGACGTCCGGCCCACCATGGTTGCGTTGACCGGTTGGGGCATGGAATCCGATCGACATCGCACTCGGGAGGCGGGCTTCGATCACCACCTGGTCAAGCCCGTCGCGCTCGATAAGCTCCGCCAGATCCTCGTCAGCGCACGCAGGGCGTGAACCGTCCGGCCCCTTCAGCCGAAGTCGATATTGAGGACATACTCCCCGACGGCTCCCTCGAAGCCATCGATCGCGATGACGACGAACTGTCCAGCGAAGAGTTCCACGACGACCCTCGACTCGACATTGCGAGCGTCGTCATTGCAACCGAGCTGGGTGCCGCCGCACCCCCCGTCCCACACCGAAAGCACCGTGTCGATCGTCGAGCCAAAGGTGTTGATCTCGTAGAGACCGTCGGCCGGCGCCACGAACCCGTAAGTGACGTCGGTCCCACCGGTCGCACAAAACGGAAACGCGTTGTCGCTCGCTCGCGTCAACACCCCACTTTCGGAGATCGGAAGGAAGCTATCCAAATTGATGTTCGGGCAGCTCACGTCGCCCATCGCTTCGATGATCGCGACGTAGGGGCCGCGCGCGTGTCCGAGTGCGTCCACTTGGAGGACCATCTCCTGACCTTCGAAAAGTTCAACGACCAAGCTCGGGTCGTCGGATCGCGACGAGGTACATGCGAACTCTTGGCGGCAAGTCGCATCCCAGAGGCCCACGACCCACACGAACTCGGCTTCGATGTTGATCGTATAGACGGCTGAGAACGGTGCGATGAAGCGCCAGGTTTGATCCGGCGCAAAGTCTCCCCCGCAACTCACACCGCCGGAGTTCCGTCCCATGTCGGTGGCGCCCTCGATCACGCCTGGGACCTCGATGAACACCGCGTCATTGCTACAGCTCCCCGGCACTTCGCGAATTTCGAGCGAGAAGTCGCCGACGCTGCCGTCCTCGGAGTCCACGACGACGGTGACCGGTCGACCGCCCGCGACCTCCTGGATGAACCCCGCTCCATTGATCGCGCCGAGGTCCGCATTACAGGCGATCTCGCTCTGACAGCTGTCGTCTTCGTAGAGATAGAGCACGCTGTCGAACTCGGGCAACAGCACGTCGAAGCTGTAGCGAGCGGTCACGGGTGGCGTCCACGAGAGCACGAACTCGGGCCCGGCCCCTCCGCAGCTGCTGATGAGGTTGGAGTTGGATCCAGCGAGCGTCTCCGCCAATCGCAACGGCGCGGTATCGAGGGATTCGTCGACGTCACACATCCCGGGTGGCGGTCCGGAAAGGTCCGTTACCGTGAGCGTCCATTCCCCCCCTTGGCTGTACGAGTCGACGACGACCGTGACCACCTGACCGGCCTGCAGATTGACCTCGACTCTCGAGGTCAGGACCTCTGGAGGAGAAATGTCGTCGTGACAGCCGAGCGACGGCCCGTCGCAGTCCCCTTCCAAAACTTCGAGCACGGTATCGATGGCCGAACCCGACGTATCGAACCGGTAACGAGCCGTTCGTGGGGCCTCGAAGAAAACGGACGAATCCGGACCCGACATCTCCACGCACGACGCCGACGGCCCGATGGTCATCGCCGCGTTGGAGTTACCCGAAAGCCTCGAACCAAGCGCGCCATAGACGGCGTCGACGCACTCGGAAGGGATCGGCGGCCCCCCCGTGTCATCATCGGGAAATCCCCCGTCCGGCTCGATGAGCGGCCTCGTTGGGCACCCAGTCGCCCCAACGAGAGTCGTGAACAGGAGCACGCAGACTTTTGAACGCGCCATGAAGTCTATGGCGAGAGTATCGACGGCTTTGCTGCGGAAGCAACTCGCAGACTCGAGCCGGAAGCCCATGAACTAGTGCAGTAAACCCCGTTGAATCACCCATCGCCGGGATCGCCCGACCGGCCAACCAAAACCGTGGCGCATCGACTCGACTTCACGTTCCGGTTCCGAAACCCCCGCGTGACTCGCCTTGCGCTATGCGACTCGGCTCCTCGATACTCGGGAGCAAACTTGGATCGACGATGGTCCGGTCGTAACGGCTACGGCGCGCGCCGATCCAAGCGCCCCGTTGCCGTGGCCAGTTCCTCAACGTGGCGATCGCCGGTCGCCCGCGATCCTTCGAGCTCGATCTGGAGCGTCCGGATCTCCTCACGCAACACGCCCTGCTCCGCGAGCAACCGTTCGATGAGCGCCCGCTCCGAGGCCAACGCTTCTTCCACACTGGCCTTCTCCACGTCGAGGCCTTCGAGCGCTTCCCGAGCGGCCCCGAGTTCGGCTTGCAACCCATCGTAGTCCGACCGCGCGACGCAACCGAGCAGAATGTTCGCCGACACGATGAACCCGAGCGCCCTACGGTACATGCAGTCGCAATCGTCGCATGCACCCGGCCGACGCGCTACTTCTTGAAGGAACGATAGGCCTGGGACTTGTTGCGTTTGAGGTACAGCTTCTGCTCGTGCGCACTACTCTTGGCCGTTTCGATCTGGCCACGGGCCTGTTTCAGGTCCCCGAGTGCGTTATCGAGGACAGGGCTGGGTGTTGCGGCAGCTTGCTGCTGCACCGTCACACTCGCGCGGTCGAGGATCGATTCCGCATCGGAGTACGCCCCGGCCTCGACCGCCTGCATCGCTTGCTGCAACTGCGAGGCGACCTGCAGTTCGGCCAAGCGTACGGTCACCTCCGAATGCTCCGCGGCCGCGATGGCAGCACGATCCAACGTCGCCTCGATCCTCGGCGCAACAGTGATCGAGCGCGCGACACCATCCGCGGTCGCATCGACATAGTTCACCACGAACGTTCCCAGCTCGAACGGACCCGGTGCTGACGCCTGGACCGTCAACTCGACGAGGACGTCCCGACGTTGTCCAGCCGCGACCGAACCGATGCGAGCTTGGGTCACCGGACCCACCACGGCCACCGGATAACCATGGATGACCTCGATCGAAGTCGTCGTCGAGGTTGCGACGTTCAGTTCGACCCCGCGCGCGACGGTCTTCGTGAGCCCGGCGAACTCGTCCGCCAAGATTCGCGGGACATCGTCGCTGCGCTCGATGAAATGGTATCGACCCCCGCCTGCATCGGCGAGTCGAGTCATGAGATCCTCGGCATAATCGGCTCCCACCCCGAGCGTCGACACCCCGACACCTCGTTGGAAGGCATCGGATGCCCATGAGCCGAGCAACACCGGTTCGCTCGGACCCTCGTTGGCAAGTCCGTCCGAAAGTAACAAGACATGGGCGAGCACGTCCGGACCACGCGGTGTGGAGATGAGGCCATCGATTCCTCCTCGCAAACCAGGCCCGAGTGCCGTTCCTCCGGAGGCCGTCATCCCGAGCAGGTCGGCCCGGAGGCGGTCGGCCGCGGGTGAGCCCGGCTCGACCAAGGTCCCGTGGACCACGACGTCGCTCGCATACGTGACCAGTGACACGCGGTCTTCGGGTTTGAGCTGACGCAGGGTATCGAGGGCGGCTTGCTTGACCGACAAGATCTTGTCGCCGGTCATGCTTCCCGATCGATCGAGCACGATCGAGAGATGGAGCGGAGGTCGGACGTGTTCCTGATCGTCTTGGCCTCCCAGGCGAACGAGCACGCCAAGCCGACCGGTTTCACCGACCATGACCCGATCGAACTGCGGGATCACTTCGACGGCGAGGGATCCCTCCGCACGCGGGCTCTTGGCGGGGGCCGGGATCGTAGCCTCGGAGCCTTCCTGGATCAGGATGGGTATCACGGGCCGATCGTCGGGCTCGATCGGTGCTTCGATCGGGGTACATCCAAGGACGAGGGAAAACCACAACCACGCGCTCGATTTCGCCATGGGACCTCTGCACCGACCGTTCGGTTCGGCGCCCCACTGATACGCGCGTGCCCGTCGATCGATCTCGACCCCACGCTCGTCTTCACCTTTGCACTTGCACGTGGCAGCATGGCGCACGCGTGGCCAAGGCTTCCACCAAGACGAAGGCCTCGAAGCCGTCGACCGCGAGCTCCTCGTCCGCCCCCGCCAAGCGCCCATCCGCGGCGAAGAAGGCCCAACCAGTCGAGCTCGATGTGATTCGTTCGTTTGCGCTCGGGCTGCCGGGCGCGTGGGAGGATCATCCGTGGGGCGAAAGCGTCGCGAAGGTAGGCAAGAAAGTGTTCGCGTTTCTCGGCCATCCCGAAAGCGATTTCGGGTTTAGCGTGAAGTTGCCCGACTCGGCCGATGCGGTGCTTGCCCTCCCATTCGCAACGCCCACTGGCTACGGCCTCGGTAAGAGCGGTTGGGTATCGTTCGCGTTTCCTCCGGGCACGGAGATCCCGCCCGTGGGTGTTCTCACGGGGTGGATCGAAGAGAGTTATCGAGCGATTGCGGGCAAGCGTCTGGTTCAACAACTGGACGCGTCGCGGTAGCGCACGGCCGACACCATGACGCCGAGGATTTGCGTCCACCTCATCGTGGACGTGTGCGACCTTGCCGTCGGCGACAGGGCACCACAAACTTGCGGCTTCCATGCGCCTTCCTGCATCGCTCGTCGCCATCATGGTGTTGGCCGCCTGCTCCACCGAACCGTCCCCATCGGAACCGGTGCCCGAGCCGAAGACCGAGCTTGCCCGGCCCGAGACCGAGCCCGCCCAGCCGGAGACGGAGCCTGCCCAGCCGTCGAGCCCTGGAGCACCCCCGACGGCCACCCTACCCCCGAGCAAATGGCAGATCGAGATCTACGATCCACAGTTGGTGTGGCTCGATCGGTCCGCGTTCATCGAGCTCTTGTTCGAACTGTGCACCGGAACCGTCGCGACCCATTCGAAGGGCGGAAAACTCTTCATCGATGCAATCGGAACCGGTGGCATCCTCACGAACCTCGGATTCCAACCCGGCGATGTCATCGTTGCCATCGACGGTCAGGTACCCACACTGTCGGCACTGCACCAGGCATGGGCCCACGCACAGCACAGCAAGCACCTGGTGATCACCCTCCGCCGTGAAGAACGAGAGTTCCCCGTACGACTCTGGCTCGCCGAGGAACCCAAGCCGCAACCCATCGAGGCCGCGGCGACCATGATCGAACTCGGCGTGGAGATCGTCGATGACACGCGTCGGAGGATCGATCGACGACTGCTCGCGAAGTTCAGCGGCAAGTCACCGCTCGGAAAAGAGGATGAGTTCGTGCAATCGCTGGGACTGCCCGAACGTGGCCGTATCGTTCGGATCGATGGAACCTTGGTCGAAGACGGCGTCGAAGGTCTCGCCGAGATGGCCAAACGAGACACGTTCATCCTCATCTTTCAAGATGGTGAGGACGAGCTCAAGTTCGAGTTCACCGTGGCGGATTCGATCATGTCCGAGGCCGCTCTGCAACGATTCGAGACGCTGGCCGGCCCGCAGCGCATCGAGGTCACGGACCCGAACGCCCCCCACGCGGACCGCTTCCCTCCAGGACTCGAGGCACGAATCCCAACCGCGATTACGACGATCACGACGGACCATATCCGGATCGAACGGGAGTTCCTCAAGGAGGTCCTCAATGAGCCGAGTTTCAGCCGGCAAGTCCGATTAGTTCCGAACGTGCGAGACGGAGTCGTGACTGGTTTCAAGCTCTACGCGATCCGCCCCTATGGGTTGTTACACGTCTTGGGTGCAAGGAACGGCGACCAGGTGCTCAAGATCGGCGATCGCGACTTCACGAGCCCGGAGAACATCGTCAAGGTATGGAACGACCTGCGCAATGATCCGCCCAATGAGGTCATCGTGGTCCTCGAACGACGTGGCGTTCAACTCGAACTGCGTTTCGAGATCGAATAGCTCGGCTCCGGCGATTCGTCACGGGCTCACGTCCGCGCACGTTGCAACTCGGTCGCGTCGTCGAGATCGTCGCACCGATCGTATATCCCACATGTGGGACAATTCTTCGCGAGCGTCGGTTACAGCAAGGGGCCCTCGATACGTGTGGGGGGTGCATGTCACGACGCCAGCGCTTTACCGCCATCCCGCTCTTGGGGCTGCTTCCCCTCATCACATCCGCCTGCGAAGGCGCTCCAGAGAAACCCTCATCATCGACGGCCGAATTCCGTTCCGGGAGTGACCCCGTCTTGACCTGCCAGCAGGATCCACGGGTTTGGATGGGAATGGTCTCGCTCGACGTTTGTGCGGGCGCTCGGGTGTTCTTCGACGAAACGTTCGATGGCAACGGACGAACGTGCGGAACGTGCCATCCGGCTAGCAACAACTTTACCGTCGAACCGCCATTCATCGAGACGTTGCCGGATGGCGATCCGTTGTTCGTGGCCGAGGATCCAGCCTTCGATCTCGTAGGACTCGAAACCTCGGCCCTACGACCGATCGGGTTGATCAAAGAGAACGTCGATGGATTCGAAGACAACGACAACAAGTTCGTGTCGCGTTCGGTCCCCCACACCTTGTCGCTCGCCACGAGCCTCGAGCCTGCGCCGTTCGACGGGACCTCGGCCGCAGTCATCGAGCGCACCGGGTGGTCCGGCGACGGTGCACCGGCGGACGGCAGTTTGCGCCAGTTCATCAATGGGGCCATCGTTCAGCACTATCCGGTGACCCTCGACCGCATCGAAGGTGCGGACTTTCGCCTGGCGACCTCCGCCGAGCTCGATCAAGTTCTCGACTTCCAAATGACGCTCGGTCGGCTCAACGACATCGACCTCGAAGCCGTCACGCTGACGGATACCATCGCTGAAGATGGGCGGGGCATGTTCATCGATCCGCAAGTCGGGCGCTGCAACGCGTGTCACGGCAACGCTGGGGCCAACACGCTCGGGACCGAGTTCAACGCGAACTTCAACACCTCGGTCGAACAATTCGTGACGGGAGGGATCACGATCCCCGTATTCAATGGAGTTCCCATCTTCGACGGTGGATTCGGGGGTCAGGGGCTTGCGGCACCGAATTTCCCCTCCGTGATCGGCATTCCCGATTCGTTCGGCGACGGTACGTTCAATACACCGCCGGTCATCGAAGCTGCGGACACGGGCCCGTTCTTCCACAACAACTCGTTCGGCAACCCGAACGATCCGTTCAATGGCCTCGAGGGGGTCGTCGGATTCTATGGATTGCCGCAATTCAACGCTTCACCGGCCGGCGAAGCCCTCATCGACTTGTTTGGAACGCCCATCTCGCTCGATGGCGATGAAATCGGCGCCATCGCGCGATTCCTTCGCGTCCTCAATGTCGCGTTCAACCTGGACATCGCGATCCAACGTCTGGATGCAGCCAGGACCTTGAATACCGCCTTCTGGAACTATCGTGAAGATATCCAGATCGGGCTTACGGATCTGGCTTCCGCCGAGGTCGAGGACGCCCGTCACGTGTTGGAAGCGAATCCCACACCGCTCCATCCAACGCAACAAACGACTCTCAGCCAGGTGGAAACGCTGCTCGACCAAGCCGCCACGGCCACCGATCCGAGCGTGCGCTTGGCGAGAATTCAATCATCGCTGAACCTCTTGAATAGTGCTCGATCAGCATTGGGCACCGGGATCGACTTCGACATGGGCGAAGGCAATCTCATGTTCTAGACGGGCACGATTCCGTCGAGACTGAGCGAGAGCTGGCTATCGATGAGGCGGAGGATCGATTCTAGATCTCGTTCCTTGGTTGCGAAACGTTCCATCAGGATCGCGCGCGTACGGTCGAACAAAAGTCCCCGGATCCGTGAAAGCCATCGGGCGACCGTGACGCGATGAACTCGGTACATACGGCCGATCTGGTCGGCCGTGAGTCCACTCATGTGATACCGCAGGACGTTGCGTTGACGATCGTCGAGGGTGGCAATCGTTTGCGCAAAGGCGGCTTTGAACTCATGGCGGTAGTGGGCTCGGAAATACTCATCCTCGGCGTTGGTCGAAGACTCGAGCGACTCGAACGATCGTCGAGACAGACGCCCGCCACGCCGACGTTCGTCCACCGCCAAACGCACGGCGACGACCGCCACCCATCGGCGGAGATCGCCTTGACCTCGATACGCGTGCGCTTTGGGGCGGCCGTCCTGGCTCAAAAACAGATGAGTAAATAGATTCTGGACGATATCGTCGATGGCCGAGGGATCGATACGGCGGACGGCTCGCTCGACCGGTCCGCGCACGTGGCCGAGAAAGCGCGCTGCCGCGGGCGGCAGTCCCACGAGGCATGCCAGGATCAAATACAAATCCGCGATCGCAAGCTTACGGATCTGGGGAAGTGGGCTCTCTGCAGGATCGAGCTTTTGCCCCACGAAGGCCGTAAACAAGGGTGCGTCCAATACGAGATCGGGCCACTCCATTCGGGCCTGATGACTCAAGGTTCGAAGGTCATCCGCAACCTCGTGATCGAGTGCACTCGGGTCGCCCGACCACGTGGTGCGCAGTGCCACGAGAACCTCATCGTCATCATGAACCGAGATCATGCTCCGACTGCCCTACGTCCAGCTCGACGTCCCTGAGGAGCTCGGCTGTATCCTGCTGCAACATGGCGTCGTCGAGCTGCAACGTCCAGGCGAGCCGGCGTCCGTTCAAATGCAGCACATCGCCGTCTTGCGACAACGCCACGGCGAGGACCTCCCGGCCACCAAAGTTGCGGAAGTCGATCCACGGTTTGCCATCCCATCCATACACCGCGGCGCCACCGTCGTGACGCAGGGCAGCGAATCGCGCACCTCCAAACGAGACTTGTGTGTGGGCCACAGTCGCGAGGGATTCTCCCGATCCCATCCCGTGGACCCAACGACGCAACCCAAATTGCCCCACCGCGAGCAGATCTCCCGTCGGTAGGAACACGACGGATCGCGCCCATCCCCCGAGCTCGCCCAATACCGTGGGCGGTTCATCACCCTCGACCGCCCAACGAAGGATCTTGCCCCCCAGATCCGCCGACACGAGCGCTGTTCCGTCGGGCGAACACGCCAAGCTTACGACCGGCTCGTCGTGTCCTTCGAAACTGCGCGGCGCATCGTCGTCCTGGCGCCATACCGTGATCGCCCCCGCGCCGGCAAAGACTCCGACCCACCCGGTCTCCGGGCACACCGCCAACGCCGTGCTCGGGACTTGCGCGCGCTTCCAAGCATGCGTCTGGGTCCAGGTCTCGCCATCGACTTGCCAACGTGCAACGAGTCCATCGACGTGCAACGTCCAGAAGAATTCGTTCTCGGCGGTCAATTGCATCACGGGTGCAACCCCTTCGAGCGCGATTCCTGTCCCTCCGTCGAGGCGAACGAGTCGAGGTTGGGCGCGGTTCGAGAGCCACACCGCCTCGCCGGAGCGGAACACCGATCGGCTCAGGGTTTCAGGCGGAAGTTCGAGCGCCGATCGAGGACGGTCCAACTCCCACTCACGGCTCGCCTTGACTTCGTAAAGGGTGAGTCGCTCGGCCGTGGCTTCGAGCTCGAGCGGCATGCTCACGGACGACGCGAGCTCGAACGGCGGCTCCCCGAGGTCGAGCGGGCGGCCGTGCACGAAACCGTCGAGTCCCGCCGAATAGACCGTTGTCCCATCGGTCGACCACACCACCGCCAACGATGATCCACGCGGACCCACCCAATGTCGTTGGCGACCCGCGACCCTTGGATCGACGACGAGGACTTGGCCGTCGGCGAACCCTACCGCCAACCTGGTTCCGTCGCTCGAGAATGCGAGATCACTGACAGCCGCAGGAGTCTCCGCCTTCCACTGGATCGATGGATGGTCCTCGGCCAGCATCGACAATGACCACAGTTCGCCGTGTTCCGTCCCCACGAAGAGGTGAGTCCCATCGGCATCGAGCTGAAGCTTGAACGGTCGCTCGATCTTGTGGGGCAGAAGGGTGGGTGCGTCTTGTGGAGCGCGAACGACATGCAACGTTTCGCCGTCCCCGACATAGGCCACGCGTCCCGTGTCGCTCACCGTCACGCTCACGCGAACCTTCGACGCCGACCACTCACCCAAACGCGTCCCTTGCGGAAGTGTCCAGAGACGTACGGTGCTTTCGCGATTGCGCGTGACCGCAAACTTTCCGCTCGGCGACAACACGACATCGAGCGCCTCGCCATGGCCAGGAAGTTCGACGGCCAACGCCCCGCGACGATCATGGACCCGTACGCGATCGCCTGCGTCCGCGATCGCAATCCAGGGGCCAGAGGCCGCGATGCTCGTCGCTGGCGATGGGGTGAGATCCGATCGCGTCGGCCCGGCGGACGCGATCGAGTCCAAGGAGCGAAGCAGCAAGACCCCGAGCGCACGCGCGGCAACGTCTGCATTCAGTTCGGTCGCGGCTTCAGCGTCGAAGCGAGGGCTGTTCGCGTGGGCAGGGTTGTGGTCGAGACTCCGCGCGGCAAGCCAAGCGGACGCGAGGGGATGCCCCGTCATCCTCGAGCGTTCCGCCGATTCGACGTTCGCACGAGCCAGCAGCATCGACGCCGATGTGGCCTCGCGTCGAGCCCACCGAGCGGACTCGTCTGCCGCGTGCTCGGCGAGTCGAGCGGTTTCCAATGCCTGCATCATGGAGGCCCGTGCGGCGACCTCTCGACGATAGAGCGCCACACTCGTGGCCAGACCGGCACTCAAGGTCACGATGACCGCAGCGGTCCCGATCAACATCGGCCGATATCGGCGAGCAAACCGACCGACACGATCTCGCCAACGATAGACATGCGCTGAAACTCGTCCCCCCGTCTGGAACGCAACGAGGTCGTCGGCGAAGCTCGCGGCATCGGGATAACGTTGCTCGGGCCGCAGCGCCATCGCCTTGCCGACGATCGCCACGAGCTCGTTCGGGATCTGCCCGTCGGCTATGGTCAGCGGAACTCGGTCGTCCGAGCGAACCGCTTCGATGACGTTTTCCGCCGATGCACCACGAAACGGGGCTTGGCCGGTGAGCACGTGAAACAGCAGCGCCCCGAGACTCCAGACGTCGGAGGACGGACCGATCACGTCGACATGGCCGTGCGCCTGCTCCGGGCTCATGTACGCGGGTGTTCCCATCACGGTCCCCATCTGCGTCACGGCGGGTTCGTCGGTATCGCGCTCGATCCGTTGAACGTCGGCCGTCCCCAGCCTGGCGAGGCCCCAATCGAGCACCCGCGTCTCGCCGAAGTCACCCACCATGACGTTGCTGGGCTTCAAGTCCCGATGCACGAAACCCTTGGCATGAGCCGCCGCGATCGCCTGAGCCACATCGACGACATGCGGCAGTAGACGTAATCGAGCCTCGAATCCGTGGGCTCGCGCGACGACGTCGGTCAACGTCCGCCCCTCGACCAGCGGCATCGTATAGTACGAGGCCCCGCTCGGACGAATGCCAAACTCGTGCGGCGGCAATACAGCAGGATGAGATACCGCCCCCGCGGCCCAGATCTCGCGCAAGCAACGGTCTGCGGCCGTCAACGTCGTGTGGTCGAGCTCGAAGAACTCCTTGAGCGCGACCTCCCGTCGCATGTATCGATCGTACGCCCGCAGGACTTTCGATTGGCCGCCGCGTCCACATTCCCCACGGATCTCGTACCGATCGTCCACCACGCCTTCCGTCGATGTCGCTACGGCGACCACGACGGATCGACAGATCGAACAACCATCGAGATGCGACTCCAACGACCGGGGAATCTCCTGTAATCCCCCTTCAGCCAGCGCCAGTAACGTATGTTCGGAAGGACATTTCATGGCCCGGTCGAGCGCGAGCATATGCCTTCGCGCGGACCGGCGTCGTTCGTTCGCACGGCCTGGCCGTGATTCGCCATCGCTCCCCGAGTTGTTTCTGGCAAAAGGGCGGAGCAACGTGGCGCCCACCGCCCTTCGTCATCGTCCTGCTGCATTGTCCCCAGGTTCCAGGACATCGCGTGTGCCGAGCCGGCGACCCCTCGAAGGGGTACGAAACTCTGTTCACGTTCGACTCGACCCAATATCGCGAGATCGACCGCGACGGCTCCCGAGCGAAGGAGCCGCCGCGGTCATGGAACGGAACGAGGAAAGCTTCGAACGACGTCAATGTGGAGTCGACGTCCGCACCCGTGGTCTCAACAGGTGCTTGAACGTGTAGGCCCCAACACGGTGACCCGTTCGTTGACCTGCCCGATCGGCAAATGCATAGTGGATCCCGCCGTAGATCCGGCTTCGTCCATTCTCCGCGGCGGCCTCGCTGAAACTCGCGTACGAACGCGTGACCCCTGGCAATGCATCGCTTCCGATCGTGAATGTCGCTTGGTCACCGAAGAAGCGGCGCAAGACTTCTGCGGCGGCGGCTCCCGAGGTGCTATGACCGCTCGGATAGTCGGGATGATTCGGTGTGACGAGCAGCGGCGTCCAATCGAGATCGGCCACGGTATGGGGATTTCCATCGGTATCCGCGAGCGGAATCGACGTCACCGGCCGCCAAAACCCGTAGGTATATTTCGCGTCCCATGCAGCCACACGTGAATCAGCGAGGGCAGCATTGAGCAGTGCAAACAGCCTTGCGTTCTCTTCGAGGGAAAGCTCGCGATCGAGCGCCACCCCTCGGGCGATGTCATTCCATTGGATCGTGGACGCCGGAACCCAAAATTGGGCGATCTGGGTCTCGTCATCGCTCCGGACCACGCTTTCGACGTCCCCCAGCGCCTTCACTTCCTTGAAGGCTTTGGCATAGACAGCGCTGTCCAACGCAGGCGGAGGTTCCGGTCGGAACTGATCTTCGCGTTCGAGCACGAACGGAGTGACATCGACCCAATACGGCTGAGCCGCGGCCAAAAACCCAGGCGGTGTGGGTCGCCATTCGCCTGGAGCGATTCCACCAGGAAATGTACCCGTTGCCGACGAGCCATCACCGGTTCGCTCTGCGAGCAATGCCGCAGCCGCACGTTCCCCCACCTCAATCCCCGTACTCTTGGCCGCACTTTCCGGGATCGCATCGAGGCTCGCCGCCCGTGCCTCGGCAATCGTCGACGCCTGCGCTGGAAAGAGTCCGAGCAACGCTCCGGCTGCGGCTGCGATCGCTGCTGCGGTCGGATCGGCTTCGCCGCTCCAGCTGACCGGAGGGAGATACGTTTCGCTGTGCCCTCCGATGGATGCGACCGCGTCGTGAACCGCCAGAGCTTCGATCGCGACCGCACGAGCCGCATTGTTCGCACCGAGATTCTGAGCACGAATCGCGTCTAGGGTCAGCTGATTCCAGTCCGTGACCGCATCGGCGTGCGCGACATTCGCGATCGTGAACGTGAGCACCAAGGCCGTCGATTGCAGCAAGGGTTTCATCCTGGGTCCTTTCGTCGCAACGGAGGTCTAGCCGGACAACCGTCATTATACAAGACAAATTTCCATCACAAGGAACGGACGAGGGAGCGCGTCGACCCTTCCGCAGCGTGGGCTCGACCATGGATCTGCAGGGCTCGTCAGGCTGGCATTTGAAATCCATCGCTCCGCGATCATGGCAGGCTTGCGTGGCCCATGGACGCGTCACCACGCTCGAGTTCAACGATGCCCGTCATCTTCGCGGCCCACGGGGCTCCGATCTTGCTGGACGACGGGCACTGGATGGCCGACCTCGGTGATTGGGCCGAAGCCATGCCCAGACCCAAGACCATCTTGATCGTCTCGGCACATTGGGAGATGCGACCGACGACTCTCGGCGCCACGCAAACGGTGCCACTCCTCTATGATTTTTACGGCTTTCCCGAACGTTACTACCAAACGAAATACGCCGCGCCCGGGGCACCCGAGCTTGCGGCGCGCGTCCGCGACCTCCTGCGTAGACGCAACGTTCCAACGGCCGATGATCCGCAGCGTGGGCTCGACCATGGAGCCTACGTGCCGCTCGTCGCCATGTATCCGAAGGCGGACGTTCCGGTGCTCCAAATCTCGATGCCAGGGCTCGACGCCAACGAACTCTTCAATCTTGGACGAGCACTCGCGCCGCTGCGCGACGAGGGCGTGCTCATCTTCGGGAGCGGTTTCCTCACCCACAACATGAGATACGCGTTTCGCCCGGGAACACCGGACTGGGCGCACGAGTTCGACAGCTGGGCCGAGAGCGCTCTCGCTCGCTTCGACGTCGACGCGCTGCTCGACTTCCAGCACCGTGCGCCTGCGGCTCGAATGGCGTTGCCGACCTGGGAGCACTACGCCCCCATGCTCGTCGCGCTCGGAGCCGTGGCCGACGCGAAACCACCCACCACCTTTCCCATCACAGGATGGTGGATGGATGGAGCATTCACCAAGCGCTCCGTCCAATTCGGGTGAAGCCGAACCGAGCACACCCGTCGCGCTCCTGCGAGGCCTGGTCGCGTTCGTTCATGATCCCGCTCGACTTCGAGGAGTAAGGTGCAAAAACCATCGCCCGTTCGAACCCAAGCGAACGGTTGAACCTCGCCGATACCTCCAAAAGCGTGCAGGAACGACATTGGTTCATGATTTGCAGACAGCAAAGTTCTGCAAGATTCGAGCGGAGGTTGAACGGCTGTGAAATCCATCGATACGGCGCACACCCGCACCACGAGCGTACGGCTGGTTGGAGCCTTCGCCTGCGGACTGTTCCATGTCCCGTCGTCCACATCCACGGACGATGCATCGAACGGCGCGAGCGCATCCTCGCGCGCGATCGAGACTGCCGAGACCGACCCAAGTTTCGCGATCACCCCAACCGCATCGGAAACGGACTCCATGGCGGGCGCAACCGAGAGCCTCGAACCTGAGTCAGCCAATGATTCAATGGTTTGCCAGCCCATCACCGGAGACGACGAATGCGCGGCGTGTACGAAGACGAACTGTTGTGAGGAATTGACCGCCTGCTTGGCGGACACGGAGTGCGGATGCGTCGTGACCTGCATCGATCGATTGCAGAGCCCGAACCCGCTCGAAGCCGTCGCCGAGTGTCAAACTCAATGCGATACGGCGGGCGGCGTGACTTGGGCCGCGCAACGGAATTGCGTCGCCTCGAGGTGCCTCCTTCGCTGCGTGTGATCCGAGGTCTGGATCGCCTCGTGGGTCTGCCCCCGTGGGGACAGCTTGACAGGCCAAAGGGTGCCTCCTAACGTCCCTATCCGAGATCGAGCCCTGTGTCGTTCGAGCGCAATCGATCGTTTTCGTCGCCGCTCGGCGAGTTCATGATCATTTCGGCGACTGACATCCTACGGTTGTCGGATCGCGATGCCGCTGAAGCATGGCTGCGTGCGAACGTGCCGACGACCGACCTCGAGAGCGAGGCGCAGCGTCACGAGGGCTCCGAACCCGGTCGCGGCGAAGATGCGGCCACGAGTTCGGATGGCTCGATCGCAGCCCTCTCTTCGAGCCTCGTCCACGGTGAACTCGTGGTGGTCCGTGTCGCTCCTTCGGCGCGCGTGCTGGATGGACCGAGCGACGGCGGGTATTCGGCGTTGGCATCTTCGCTCGAGGAGTCGGGAACGGCGGAATCGAGTCCGCCGACCAAGGCGGAGGAGGACGTTCATTGGGTCGCGGTCGAACTCGTGGACGAAGACGGTGCGCCCGTGCGAGGTGAGCCGTATTTGCTCAAGCGGGCGAGTGGTCAAGAGGTGCGTGGTCGGACCGATCAAAACGGCCGAGCTTACGTGCGCCTCAAGGACGCCTCGAGCTCGAGTTTCACGTTTTCGAACCTCGACACGAAGACCTGGGAGGCGGAGTAGTGCCCTCGCATCAAGTCGGACGGGGCGAGAGTGTGCCCTCGATCGCCAAACAATACGGGTTCCTCTGGGAGGTGATCTGGGACGACCCTGGCAATGCGGCGCTCCGCCAAAAACGGCCCTCGCCGTTTCAGCTCGTGGCCGGAGACACCCTCGTCATCCCGAACAAGACGCTCCGCGAAGAGGAACTGGCGCCCAACAAGACCCATCGATTCGTCAAAAAGAGCCAGAAGATCGCCTTCAAGTTGAAGTTGATGCAGATGGGCGAGGCGCGAGCCGATGAACCGTACGTGCTCGAGATCGACGACGACATCTTCGAAGGCAAAACCGATGGCGAAGGGCAGATCGATGTCCTCATCCCGTGTGATGCTCGCCGCGGCAAACTCAAGCTCGACGAAGGACGTGAGGAGTATCCGGTACGAATCGGGCGGCTCGACCCGATCTCGGAGCTCACGGGCGTTCAGCAACGACTCTCGAATCTCAACTTCCCGTGTGGCACTTCGGACGGCAAGCTGAGCCCTCGCACGCAAGCGGCGCTGCGGCGATTCCAGCAGGCGCATCGCCTGGCCGTGACCGGTGAAGCGGACGATGCCACCCGCGCCCTCCTCCAGTCCCTTCATCCCTAGGTCGCCGGGTTCACCGTCATGCTCGACACGATCCTCGAAAAAGGCACCTCGACCCTCGACCAAGCGAGCGAGGTTTTGGGTGGCGGCGCGGGCCCTCGCGCGGCCGGGAGTGACGCACCACTCGTGTTCGAGAACGGTCGCGACATTCGCCCACCCAACGTCAAACCGGAACCGCTCGATGTCGCCGTGGGAGGAACCGCCAATCCGGTGAATGTCGATCCCATCATCGAGTTCATCCATTTTGGCCGAGTGCACCGGGATGTGGCGCCGAGCTTCGTCCACGAGCAGCAGAGCGACATCGTCCGGATCGAGGGCGTCGAACCGAACCGCCCTTCGAACGACGACGCGATCTTGCCACGCGCGCTCGCCTTTCGTGCCGCGCTCGAACGCGAGGCCTTGCTCCTGGCCGCGTTCATGGGGGCCACGCAGACGGTCCTCGGACAGCAGGCGAAAGGCCAAGGCACCGTAGGTCAGCTGCTCGAGGTCGGTGCCAATCTGCTCGGCGGCTCGGGCTCGACCGCCACCAAGCATTCGCCGGCCGATCTCGATCCGATGATCGCCAAAGTCAAAGCCGCAGCGACGGCGATCATCGGCCCCGAGATCCAGTACGCCGTGATCCACAAAGCCGGCATGGATCTCCACCAGGCCCGCCTCAACTATCAGGCTTACTTGACCGGTCTCGTCGGCGACGATGCACCGGCGAAAACCGAAGGTGGCGGGGGAGGAGGCGTCCTCGGCTCGATTCAAAAACTCGGCAGTGTCGCCGCGGGTGGGGCCAAGGTGCTCGACATCGTCCAGGGGATTGCCTTCAAGCCCTTCGATGTCTTCATGACCTTCTTCCTCAAACTCGAGGCCGCATTCGAGCCAGTCATCGAGCGCGCTTGCCACGACATTTCTCTCGAAGCGATCGTGGACAAATCGCGCTCGCCCATCTTTCCGATCTGGAGCCCCCCGCCACCTTCGGAACCTTCGGCGGAACCGGAACCAACCCCGGCCAGCACGTCGTCGGGACCCGGTGGGTTGATCGATCGCCAAAAACAGGACCTGCAAAAGCGGGTGAAGGATTCGTCGGTCGGACGCACCTCGCAAAAGCTCCAAGACTTCATGGCGCGCAAGCCCGAGCAACCGGTTCCCGGCAAACCCTGGCTTCATCGCGCGATCACGTTGCCCAAGCCTGCGCCCGTGGCCGCACCTGCACCGGGCGCAGAGCCGGTCCCCGAGCAGGCGGTGGCAGACCTCGCGGTCAAAGCCTTTTTCAAAGCGCTCGGCGTCTCGTCGTTGCCCGGCTTCCTGCAGACCTTGCTCGTCGAACTGATGGCGATCAACGTCGAGTTCTTGACGCTCGTTTACGTGCAACTCACCTTCATCGATCCCTCGGAAACGATTCGCGAAGGCGAGCTCGCCGAGGCGGCAACTCGGCTCATCTACGACAAGTTGCTCCGCATGTTGTGCGATCGCTGCGCTGCGGCGCAAAAAGTGCTCGATACCGTCGACAAAGCCAATCTCGCATTCAACGAAAAGAGTTTCGTCGACGGCAAGGCACTCCGTGAAAAAGGCCAGGACAAGCTCATCGAAGAGCTCGCCCCCCACGTTCAGAAACTGGTCGCCTTCGCGATGAAGAGCCTCGTCGCCGAGCTCAACGCTGCCCGAGCCGAAGCCGCAGCGGCACACGCCGTGACGATGGAGGTGTTCTTGGGGCGCTATCCGTGGCTCGTTGCGCTGCTCTTCCGCAACACGTTCTTCCCGATCTGGGATCTCATCATCGAAAAGGTCTTCGGCAGCGCGACGAAGGCCCTCGGACCGCTCATCGGCAAGACGTCGTCGTTTTTTCAATCCACCCAAGACAAGGTGAACGACCTCCACGGCAAGATCGCGGGCGCCAAGAAGGCCCGCGACTACGTCATGGGCGGCGACGGCGAACAGGGCGAAGGTGCTCAAGTCGGCACCGGCGGGCAAAACATCAGCGACATCCGGGACAAGTACCGCGAGGGCCGCGACGGGATCGACACCCACGAAGGCCAGGCGCTCGCGCCTTCGGAAGGTACATTCGTGTTTCCGCTGACCGGACGCAAACCGGACGGCCGCGGCGTTGCGATCGCTTTGGCCGACCATCGCGAGGTCCGCAAGACACACCAGTGGAAAACGACGTAGGTCTAAACGGACCGGTCGCGCGCCATGGGCATTCGGAACGTGAGCCACGGCGACGTCACGTTCCGAGCCGCGGCCTGGTCCTTGCGGCATGACACCACGACAACCGGTAGATCACGGACTCGAAAACGACACGCTCGGACTCCGCATTCGGAGGGTTTCCCTCCCGAGCGGAGACATCGCTTTCGTGGATGAGGGGAGCGGGCCCGCGGTGGTCCTGCTTCACGGAGCACCCTTCACATCGCTTGGATTCGTGCGCCTGATCCGATCGCTCCGCGAGCGCTGTCGCGTCATTGCCCCCGACCTGCTTGGATTTGGCCAATCCGCAGCCGCGGAGGCGTTCGACGGTTCGCTGGGCGCACACGCGCAAAGCGTCGCCGAATTCATGGACGCACTCGGCCTTGCCCGGACCGTGCTATTTGGCTGCGATGCGAGCGCGAGCATCGGGTTGGCCACGGCCGCGAAGATGCCGTCGAGAATTGCCGGCCTGGTTGTCGCCGATACGATCCAGATACCGCTGGTCGGGCGGGCATGGCCCATCCGGATGCTGCTCAGCTATGTGATGAACTCGCGCGTGGTGCGGTTCTTCAATCGTCGATTCAACATTCTTCCTTGGGCGGTCGCCACTCTCGACCCCTTTCGGCGTCCGTTCTCGCGAAACGAGAGGCGCGCATTCGTGCGCCAATTCGATTCCCATGCCAAGCGCGATCGTGTTCTGGAGCTGTTCGTGGCCATGGGACGCGACGTTCCATTCATGCAACACACCGCCTCGCAGGCTCGTGCACGCTTGGGCGACAAGCCAACGCTGCTCGTATATGGGCAGTTCGATCCCATGCGCCTCCTTGGCGCCGTCTCCTACTTTCGCAAGTGGTTTCGGTCCTCGAGCGTCGCGATCATTCCCCGCGAAAAGCACTTTCCATACTTGGCCGAGGGGGAAGCGGTCGGCGCCGCGATGAAGCGTTGGATGAGCGATCATGGCCTCGACCGCGAACTCCTGGAGCAACCTTCGGAAAGGTCGATCGCAACGTGACCCCTTGCACATGAAATCGAGACCGCGCTGGGAATCCGCGACCCCGATGAAGTGTCTTGCCTGGCAATGTCCACCTCAACACGAGTTGCTCGGCACCCATTCGGTTCGAGCATGCGCTGGAGTCTCGATTTTGCCCTGGTCGGTGCGGTGTCGTCGTTCCTGGCGATCGCGTGCGTCGATTCGGGGTTCTGGGTCGATGGGTTCAATGCTTCGCGATCGCTTCTCGGCTGGCCGTTCCCCGTCGCTGCGGCCGCGGTCGGGGGTGTCACGGGGGCCATTCTGGGTCCTTTGCTCCGGCATCTCCTCGCCGGCCGGCTCGGCAATTCGCCCGTCTATCGTTTGCTTCTGCTCGGCATGTTCGCCGGATTTGCCTGGGGTGCGTTGGTGGGTGCCGTCGCGAGCTTCGCCCTCGACGCAAGCGGAGATTGGCTCTACGCGATGGCTTTGAGCGCAGCGGTTGCAGGTGTCGCCGGTGCGGTTCAGTTCGGCTGGCTCTGGCTCCCATACGCGTTACGCTCGGCTCGAGGTCGCTCGACCCTCCCTCTCGTCGTGGCCGCATGCGTGTTCGCCTCGGGGCTGGGTTGGTTCGGCATCCTCACCTTCGAAGCCGTCGGCATGCGGTGGACCGCCTGGTTCTGAACCTTCGCACACCGACGCGGATCGCCGGTTCGGAGTGAAGCTCGGTCGACTCGCTCGGCAACTTGGTCCGTGCCGGTTCCTCCGCTTCATCGCGGTGCGTATGATATTGCGAGCGCGTGACCCCTCGGCTTCGCACGGCTCCGAGCTGCCATCATTGCGGTGCAAAATTGCCCCTCCGCGAAGGGCTCGTGGCCTGCGAGTACTGCGGAACGGAGGTCCGCTTCGAACCTGTCGAACCGACGACGAACGAGCGGGTCGACACCGGCGAGTCCCGAGCAGGAGGACGGGGCGCCGCGTTGATCGCGACGGTCCTTGCAGTGCTCGTCCTCGTGGCCGTCGCGCAGGTGCTCGTCTCGTCTGCGGCTTCGAACGAGCGAGCCAGCCTCGCTCTTCCCAGCGCCCCGTCCCCGGCTCCGGTCGTGGATCCGCCCATTCGCGAAGCCGTCCCGCACATCGAGCGAGACCTACGACGTTGGGATTCCGAGGCTTGTTTCATGGCGGACGTCACCGCCGACGGTGCTCGCGAGATCGGTGGACGGATCACCGATGGTTCTACGGAGCTCGCGATCCCGGTCCTCGTCGATGGCGCGACGGGAAGTGTGCTTTGGCGGGGCGAGCCAGCCGAGCGGAGCTCCTCGACCCTGTTCTGCGTCGATGAACGTCATTTTGGACTGAGCCTCAAGAATGCACTCTCGGTCGAGATCTATGCGATCTCCGGCCCCGAGCCACGGATCCGACGAACGTTGTCCGACGTCCTCGATGAGTTCGGTGTCGGAGACGACTGCATCTCGCTACGCTCGGAGGACGGCCATGTCGTGCGCCTTTCGCTCGAGGACGGATCCGCGGCCTCCTGCAATGCGCGACCCGATCACCGTCTCACCGAGGATCCTCCCCATATCGAATGCAGCATCATCTCCACCCTTCGACGAGCCCGAACGGCGACCGACGGCGACCTGCGTTTCGAACTACGGCCGCGACGACCCGGCACGCCGTTTCTGGTGGTACGAGGACTCCGGGGCCAAACTGAACTTTGGAAGCAGTCGTTGCGCTTCGTACCGGTCGGTGGCGAAGCGATCGGCTGTGTCGCGCTCACGGCCGCCCCGGGCATCGTGATCACGATCGGCAGCACCCGCGGCACCGACAACGAACTTTCGCTGATTGGGCTCGACGCCCAAACCGGGATCGAGCGCTATGCGATCGTCCAACCCCCGCGAGCCTCAGCCTCGCTCCGAGGCTTCGGGTTCAATGGACGATTCGTGATCTTGTCCGAGCATTGGAATGACGAGCTCGTCGCGTTCGATCCTTCTACCGGTCGTGAAGTATGGCGAATCGGCGGTCGTTGAGTCCGTCGCCCCGTCCGATCTTGACCTGCTGAACGGACTCATGTACTGAACATTAGAATATGTCCACCGATCGCTCCGACCCCGTCTCGAGCTCCGTCCGACAGCTCATCTCCCTGTTCGAAAACAGCCTATCGGACGTGCGGTTTCCGGACGTCGACCTCGCCAGCCTGCACGCCCGGAGTCTCGCGCTGCACGAGCGCGCTCGAGAGCTCACGGAGGCCGAGGATCGCGTCGCGACGGCTCGTCACGCGGTCGACGATGCTCGCCGAGAGCTCCGCAAACACGCCGATCAAGCGCTCGCGTATCTGCAAGTCTACGCCGAAGGCCGCCCGGACGTTCGCAAACAGCTCGAGACCCTCGAACTGGCCAAAGGCGAGCGTTCGTTACCGCTTCGGCCCCGCAAGAACAAGTCCTCCGCCGCTGAGCCTGATCTCGCGACGAACGAGCTGCCGGAGCCGGCCTTCACGAAGGACAAACCGCGCATCGTTGGAGCTTCATGACGAACTCCGCACATGTTGCATTGTTGCATTGTTGCATTGGCGCGCGCGGACCGTGGACACGTTCATGCACTGGTCGATGGAGGACCATTGCCATCTGGGCTTCCGGCCGGAGGTTCCGGTGTCGACGCATCGCGAGTTCCCGCAATGACTCGGGCTCGTAATGCGGGTAGGAGTTGATCGGCTCGTCGCTTGCCCAAAGCCACAGCCGCGACCACACCGAGATAGTCGTAGCGATCCGCGACGAGCGCGGCAAACTGATCGCGTAAGATCGCCTCGGGCCCGCGTTCGGCCGTAGGTATGGCGGCGCCTCCCGGCCGCATCTGCTGAACGAGCACAGTACCGAGATCTGCCAACCGCTCGACAGGTTCGACAGGAAATGGATGTTTACCGCGAAGGGGTTCCGAGAACTCGGCGAATATCCCCGCGATCGAGACGAAGTCTTGCGCTTTGTCGAGCTTCCCCGATCCGGCCCGGACCGCAGCCACGCGCTCACGTGGCAATAGATTCAGCAATGGATGTGAGGCGACTTCGAGGTAGTCCAGCATGAGCGTGCGCCAGGGACCACCTTCGTTCAGCATTGCGTCGATTTCACCCGAGCTCAGCTTGGCGACGGGCACTCGCGACGAGGCGAATTGCAATGCCATGACGAGCGCCGGAAGCTCGAAGAGCTCCTCCAGCCGTGGTTCCCGCAAGGCACGCACGGCGCGAGCCCAATGGTCATCCATTGCAGCCAACGCCGCGAGCACGTTCGTTCGCATCAGCAACGGTTGACCGTTTACAAAGGATAAACCTTCGAGGGGTACCGCCTCTGCTTGTGGCCTGAAATGCGTGAATGCATCAGCTGGCGCCACATTCGCAAACGCTCGTGCCCGCGCCTGTGCAATAATGGTTTCAGCATCGACAGTATTCTCAGCCATCGTGCGGGCTTCATCACTATCACTCTTTGTCTTCTTCGTTTTCGATTCAGCCATGACCCAACGAGAGGAAGATGACATGAACCAATCATCATTGAAAGATGTCCTTTGCGGACCCATTGGCCGTTTCGGCATTTCCTCCCGTGTCCGCCGCACATCATGGCTCTCGTGACTTGGTGTGGAGCTTCGCCCAAGCCGCTCTTCCGCGAGGCCCGCGAACCGCACAGCACTCATGAGTCCAAGACGAGCGTCTCCCGCCGTTCCGCTACCGTCTGGAAGGACAGGTCAGCGTCTCTTCGGTCACAGATCCGAGTCCCAAAGCGGGTCACCCGTCTCCTCGTTCACGGATCCGAGTCCCAAAGCGGGTCACCCGTCTCCTCGTTCACGGATCCGAGTCCAAAAGACGGGTCACCCATCTCCTCGTTCACGGATCCGAGTCCCAAAGGCGGGTTACATGTCTCCGCGTTTACGAATCTGTGTCCCAAGGGCGGGTTACATGTCCCCGCGTTTACGAATCTGAGTCCCAAAGGCGGGTTACATGTCTCCGCGTTTATGAATCTGTGTCCCAAAGGCGGGTTACATGTCCCCGCGTTTACGAATCTATGTCCCAAAGGCGCGTCAACCGTCTCCTCGGCTACGGATCTGAGCCCAAACTCATCGATCCCGAGCGACTGCCTCCGGTCCGCTTGGGCAGCGCGCGCCGACTTGCGGAAATCGTAGCCGGCGCCACGCTAGCCGCGTCGCTCCAACACGTCGACGAGCGTCAAGCACTCAAACAACCGGGTCGAGGTGCGCATGAGACATCAGGATCAATCGTCGGCATCGGCATCGTCGTCATTGAATTCCCGCGATTGCGTTGACTTCGCGGCGCTGTCATTCAAAGCACCACAAACTACGATCGATCCTTCGACACCGTCCAGCGGATCGGTTTTGGTCTCAGCCGCGAGATCGTCGTCTTCGTGGTCGTCGTGGTCGTCGTCATGGTCCGCATCCTCCGAGGCGGGAGCCGTGGTCACGGATTCATCGAGCGGGTCTTCGGCGTCTCCGACCTGGATCGTGCATTGGATCGTCGTAGGCGGCAGCCAGTCGTAGAACGTACGTCCGTCAGCATCCGTAAACCTTTGGCGCATACCCGAGGGCAATACGACGCGGGTGGGAACGCCCTGGAGTGGCAAGCCGTCGTCCTCACTGACGACTTGGATCTCCACGTATCCCGGTAGCACCAGGCAATTGAGGAGATTGGGTGCGACGTAACGCTCCTGCTGCTTGATCGCCATGCTTTTTATCGCTCGCTCGCCATGCAATAGACCCGCGACGGGGTCGCAAGACAAACGGCGCCTGAACTCGTGAGTGCAATGTTCGTCGTGATCGGTTCGTCATCCGGGGTTCGGGCACGCCAGACCTCGTGCCCATTGGCGTCGATCCGCAGAACCTCGGCGCCGGCCTTGACGAACAAGTGACCATCGGCGGTTCCCGTGGCGAGCACGCCGTCGACCGCGGGCAATGCCGTGTTCCATTGGAGGCCCTTGGCGTCGTAGCAGAGGACGGCGGATGAAGCGACGAGACACACCCGGCGATCCGGAAAGCAGATCGGGGGTTGCGTGGGTCGAACACCAGCAGGCAGCCGCGCGTAGAAGAACGGCGCACTGGTCGAGAGAATCCCCATCAAATGAAGATGGCCGTCAAACTCGTGCAGCCCCCAAATGCGATCGAAACCGTCGACGGAAAGACGGTTGCGCTGCAATGCGTAGGGCATTTCTCGAACGGTCTTCCCGTTGCGGTCGATGAGTACGAGAGCGTTCGGAAGGTGCATGACGAGCGTCCGATCCGAGAGGACGGGCGAACGGTACGCCATGACGTTGAAGGCTGCAGACCACACGAGCTCGGGCTCGGGTTGCGTACCGAGCTGATAGTGCGTGAGCCAAGTGTGTTCCCGATTTAGTCTAGGGTCGAAGTCGGTCTGGGCTTCGGTGAAAGCGTGCTCGTGAGGGACGAACACCACCTGCTCGTAAACTTCCGCGAGGAAATCCGCGGGCCGTCGATAGCGGTCGGCGACAGTTGCGGGAGCGGCGATGGGGATAGGGGCGACCCCCGGCAGAGCCACCGCATAGTTCGTTCCACCGGGAACTACGGCGACACCGTAGTCCGCGAACGATGTGGTGGGTATCACGTAGGGAAACTCGAACGTCAACCCCCCGCGTATGGACACCTGCCAGAGCTTCATGTCCGGCGTCCCCACAAGCAATGAGTCACCGTTCAAGGCGATCACTCGATCCGGCGATGTCCAAGGCCCGAACTGGAGCTCGGCTACGGCCACAAACTCGGGCGAAGCGTTCGGGATCACGGCAGAAAAACCACTGAGTGCGTGGTTCGCGAAGGTTCGAACATAAGGCGAACCCGAGTCATCGCTGCGACGAACCGATGTCGCCTGCGGCTCCGCGACCAAAAGCGGCCCTACATCTCTCACGGGCACCAGCACCGTCCAATCGCGAGGCGTATCGTCTTTCATGTGATTGCAGCCTTGTATTTCGAGCCATGCGGCCGTGATCACGGCACACGCCGTATGACCACGACTTGGCCGAGCGCGTGGCCGACGAAATTTCCAAATAGAGAGAAATCTCCATCCGCTAACGTTTGAAGAGGCGTCGGTGGAACCGTGGAAGCTCCGGCAGCCACTGTCGTACGACCGAGGAGGAACCGCAGTAGAGTCATTCTCGGAGTGCATGGTGTTCCGTCAGAAAACATTCCTTCGACCAAATGAATGCGTCGGTTGTTAGCTTTGGATGGTTTGAAGATGTCACCCGTGTCCTTCCCATCGTCACCTTGAGCACGTCGTACGAGGAACACGGTATCGGCTTCAGCACGATCGGACTCGCGCAAGGAATAGCGGAAGCGAAAATCCAGCGCGGCCTTGCGGATGTCACCGCTCGCGGCTTCAAATAGCACCAGACGCTCCGTGCCAGCAAACAACAGCCCAGTGATACGGTCACCGGACAGCACTCGAGCCTGCCTCTCGATGTTGTACAGGAATCTTGCCTTCAGATCGGCTGCCGGGGTGCCATCACCCCAATTGGGTCCGTCCCGATCGACAAACTTGAAGAACAACTTCATCGTGACGACGAGGACGGAGTCGATGCCCTCCTCGAGGGCTCGAGGTTCCCCCACGGGCTTTCGTCTTGCGGAATACGGTAGAGCTGCAACTGCATGTGCCTACCTCCCGCACGAAAATCTTTCTCTTCGGCGATTGGATCGTAGAAATCCGCAGCTTCGACCGGCAAGGAAAATCGAAGCACCGAGGGGGCAGCCCCAGATCCGATCCCTGCAGGACGCGCATATTCGATGGCACACCGCCGTCCCATCAAAGCCGACTGGACATCGGCATTCTCATTGACCCACTTCGCATAGGGCCAGTAGTGACGCAGTCGCGGTGCAGCGTTGTTGTTCATAATGCTCGCGCGATCCGGGATATATTGAAACCCTCGCTCATATTGGAAGAACTGCGTCAGTTTTGGGCCTTTGACGCTTGCGGCCTTGAGCTCGGGTTCGTCCGTTGTGTCGAGCCCTTCGATGTATTCGTCCACCAACCCGAGGGCGTGGCCGACCTCGTGGGCAAACGTGAACCATTGGTAGGTCTTGTTGTCGAGCGTGTCGGTCCGCGTTTCCGTGGCCAAAGGTGCACCGTCGTAAACGTGCGGGTGGTTCGGCGCTTGTGTGACCCGCGATCCCTACGGGGAGCCGAGAACGATGGGACCCTGATCCTCCGGAGGGATCTGATCTTGGCGGCCCCAGCATAGGACTTCGAAATCCGAGGTCATCAGACACTTCCCCGCGTCGGCAAGGGCCAGGGTGAAGGCGCCCACCTCCACGGGTCCGCCAAGAGGTACGTCTCCGCCATTTGGTCCTCCAAACGCGGCAATCCCGTTTTCCACCGAAGCAGGGGTTTCGTCGTCGCCGATCGACCTCCTGTTTCGATATCCAAGCCGACCGTCCGTGTTGCCGCCCCAACATCGTACAGCCCCATATCGTGCACACGTATATGGTAAGGCAACGACCAGGTCTACTGTCCATGGTAGGTACGAATCATCGAGTGCCGACATCTCCGCCGCGAACGCTTTTGTGAGAAAGGGAGCAGACACCGGTGCTCCCGTTCGAAGAACGTTGCTCGGCAGCGGATCACGCCACAATTTGCGCCTCCGGCCCGGGGGCCGGCCGGCTACCGGCTTGGTCCCGCGAGATTGTCACCGCCCGCGGTGTGTCGGCCAAGTATCGCGTCAACCGCAAGTCGATCACGAGGACCTGATCCAAATGTCTGTGTCCCCCCATTCGGGGGGAACGAACTCATTGGCAGGCGAACTGGCGCGTACCCATTTGGGCACCAGCAACGCCTCCTTGAACCTCTTGCTCAATGATGCCTCCGTTGACGTCGGTAATCCGGAAGCGATACGTCAGGCCACCATCGTCACCGAGGGGACTATAGAAGTAGTTTCCATCACCATTCTTCATCGCTGTGACTAACGTCCCATCATTCCCAACGAACTCGGCTTTGGCGATAGGGTACTCATGCTGAACAACAATGAAAGCTTTGTAGTATTGATTATCGGGTTCTTTCAGGATGATCCCCATCGGTTGATCGTAGTTGCACGGCACGGTGCGCCAGGTGACTTGGTTAAAGTCACCTCCATTTTGAGGAAGGCCAAGTGCATTCCAGGCGGATCGACTTAGGTCGATATGCCCGCCCTGTTGGCAAGTCTGATTGGAGCCGGCAGGGCATTGATCGGCAATCGTCACGGTGACCGAACGCCCATTATACTCGAGATCGACACAGGCACCACACATCGCCGCATTGTCAAAGTCGGCAGTTGCGATCGCACCGAAGAGCGCTGAATCAGCGATGTAGTTGACGCGGTCTTGGATTCCTGAGTTGTCACCCTGTG
>Ga0315912_10001155_pt1 | contig 34905 bp, 26 predicted proteins | sample VfabasoilMG_FD_204469 | JGI IMG/M metagenome (GOLD analysis project Ga0315912, IMG submission 204469) | Garden soil microbial communities collected in Santa Monica, California, United States - V. faba soil | ecosystem: Environmental > Terrestrial > Soil > Garden | place: USA: California... | reverse complement strand
TCCAGGCGGGGAAAGTCCCCGGTTGTCACTGTGTCATCGGGCCGCGCCGGCCCGCTCCTCTTCAGCATATTTCGGTGCGGCCGACAACGAAAAAGTCCGTCAGGCTCGATTACCGGAGCGCGGCCCATTTCAGCTCAGCACACGCGCTGGTGTTGACTGAGCAAAGATCTTCTTATCCGCGCTTGACTTGAGTGCTCGCGATGTTTTTCCGTCAAAATGCGCCAAACAGCGAGAAGCCTGCGTCCATCCACGCGTCGGAAGTGACGCCTGCGCGCAGTTGAAAGTCGCGCTGTCGTACCGAGGCTGGCAAGACTCCATCATGTGTCTTCCATGCGTCCAAGCGCAGCGATAGAGGCTGACCCGGAAATTGCAGACGAGATGATGTCTCTGTGAGTGGGGAAACGGACATGAAGATGGATTGCGTGATGAGCAAGAGCCCACCCGCCTGGGCCAAGCCGTCTATCGCGGCAATGACCGCGCCAATCACCCGCACCGCGTCTTGGCAGTCCTCAGCGCCTGGGTCGTTGTTACAGAGCCGCGTACGGCCCACCTTCATCCATGGTCCAGCGACAGGGATGCGCAGATCACTTGAACCCCGCGAGTCCGGCCACAGGTAGGAGGCACCGACCGCCGCGCCATAGGACACCCCAAACATGGCCACCCCGGTAAGCATGAGATTGAGGCGGGCGCTGGGCGGAGGCAGCCGATCATCTGCGTAGCGATGCAGCGCCTCAGGCTCTTCGGCTCTGGCTGGCGCGGCGACACACAGCGCGCTGGCGGCCAGGAGGAGCGAGACAACGAGGTGCCGGAGGGGGACGGACATGTGCGCTGGCTTTTGGCTTTTTTTTCTGGTCCGAGCAACTCCTACCCTTGACCAGCCGCGCTGCATTGGGCACCGAGCAGGGCATGAGCTCGTTCGGGGCACTTTTCCTGGGGCGCCGGCGGGGGGCGCGGGCAGCCGCCCCACTGCGGTTTTTGGGTAACAGCGGCCTGTTCCTTCTGGCGTGGTGCTTGCTGGGCCTCAGTTGTGGACGCCCGGGCCCAGACCCGGTCGCGCCCGGCGAGCTAGGGCGCCGGCCTGCAGGGCACAGCGCGGCGCCTCGACCCTTACCGGGTCAGGAACAACAGCCGAAGCCTCAGGCTGTCGAAGCGCGCCCGGCCCATCCAGCTGAGGTCGCCTCGACCAAAGACACCAGCGAGCCGCCGTCCAGTCCCGGCGCTCCCGCCTCACGTGAGGCGATGAGCCGGGTGCTCGAGCCGTTGCTGTCCTGGAGCAAGGATCAGCGGGGGCAAGTCTACGCTGCGCTCCTCGATCTGGAGGAAAGCGAGTGGCTGATTGAGCAGCAAGCAGACCAGGCCGTCAATGTGGCCTCCAACGCCAAGATCGTGACGGCGGGGGCGGCGCTCAGTCTGCTGGGGCCGGACTACCAATTCACAACCGAACTCTTTGGGTCGATGGATCAAGGAGGACGATGCGAGCGCCTGGTGCTTCGAGGCGGAGGCGCCCCCGATCTTTCGGTCGTTGACCTGCACCGATTCGTAGCTGTCCTCAAGGGTCGCGGCGTCACGCACGTCGAGCACCTGGTGGTCGATCAATCCCAATTTTCTGGGTCGTACGTGCCGCCGGCCTTTGAGCAGCAGCCCCATGAATGGGCCCCCTTCCGTGCCAACGTCAGCGCCCTTGCGCTCGACGGCAACGTGGTCACGCTTCACGTTTTCCCGTCCCAAGTCGGGCAGGCGGCCCGCGTTTGGTATGAGCCCGCGGGCGCGGTGACTGCATCGGGGCAGGTGCTCACGAGCGCAGCGGGGACTGGGGATACCGTCTCCTGGCAATTGTCGAACGCAGCTGGAGCGCCGCGGATGCAGTCTCAGATCGGAGGTAAGCTCGCGGTCGATGCAGGACGCCGTCGCTATCAGCGTCGCTGGGAGGACCCCAGGCTGGTGGGCGGATGGGCGCTAAGCGCGCTGCTCGAGCAGGCGGGCGTGGTTGTTGATGACGTACAGGCAGGGGAGCGCAGACGCGAGGAGCGCTGGGCGGCGTGGTCGTCGCAACCGGTGGCCGAGTTAGTGCGCAAGCTTGGAAAAGAGAGCGACAATTTTACCGCTGAAATGTTGTTGGTGGCCTTGAGCCAGGCTGACCAACGCGCGTCCGGCACGCAGCCGGCCGAGTCGCCGTGGTCGTCGGAACGTGGCGCACGGGTGGTGGACGGTTGGCTCCGGCGGATAGGCGTTTGGACGCCGGGCACCCTGGTCAAAAATGGGTCCGGTCTGTTCGACGCCAACCGTTATAGCCCAAGGCTTTTGGTGAGCCTTTTGGCGCACATCGAGGACCACCCAGAGGTGTATTATGATTTCGTGAGTCAATTGGCCATGGGCGCCACGGACGGGACACTCAAGCACCGCATGCAGAAGCAAATGTTGGCTGGACGAATTCGCGCAAAAACGGGGACTTTGCGCGATGTGGATGCGCTCAGCGGCTACATCTTACGCAGCGCAGGGAGGCCACCCTTGGCGTTCTGCTTAGTCATGGTTGGGGGTCGCGCCGCCCATGCGGACGTACGTAAACGCATGGACCAAACGGTGCTGTCCTGGGCCGAGCTGACTGAACCAAAAGAGCGCTCGGCCAGGTGAGCCGCGCCTCTGGCTCCCGGCTGGGCGCAAGCTCAGGTAAGTTCACTCGCTAGTGCGCTGCGCTTGTGCCACTCCTGGATGGAGCGCACCCCGGATACCTTGCCGCGAGGGATGAGCGAGTTTGCTTCCATCGCGTCCACTGCTGCGACGCCCGCTGCGATGGTCGTAAAGTAAGGCACGCTGGCGAGCAGTGCGTTGCGACGAATGGAGTAGCTGTCGCGAATGGCTTGTTCGCCGTAGGTGGTATTGATCACCAGGGCGATGTCGCCTTCACGGATGGCGTCGACGATGTGTGGTCCGCCCTCGAGGACCTTGTTGATGCGCTCAGCGGGAATGCGCGCGCGACGTAGTGTCTCTGCGGTGCCTTTGGTGGCCACGATGGTGAACCCCAAATTGCGCAGACGGCGTGCGAGGTGACAGGCTATTTCCTTGTCGTCGTTCTGCACGCTGATGAAGGCTTTGCCCTGGGTGGGCAACTTGGAGCCCGCCGAGGCTAGGGCTTTGCCGAACGCCAGAGCCGTGTTGAGCGACACGCCCATCACTTCACCGGTGGAGCGCATTTCCGGTCCTAAGATGGTGTCCACGCCTGGAAATTTGTTGAAGGGGAACACTGATTCCTTCACGGCCACGTGGGTGGGGATGGCTTGATCAACGACCCCTTGCTCGTCGAGCGAGCATCCCACCATGGCCTTGGCGGCTATCTTTGCCAATGGCCGTCCGGTGGCCTTGGCCACGAAGGGCACCGTGCGTGACGCGCGTGGGTTGACCTCAATCACATACACCTCACCATTTTTGATGGCGAACTGGACGTTCATGAGTCCAATTACACCCAACTCAATGGCCAAGGCGCGGGTGTTTGCTTCAATCTCGGAGATGACGTCCGGCGCCAAGCTGTGCGGCGGCAGCACACTGGTTGAATCGCCGGAGTGCACGCCAGCTTCCTCGATGTGTTGCATCACCCCGCCAATCACGGCGCGCTTGCCGTCGGCAACACAATCGACGTCCACTTCTATCGCACCCTTGAGATACTGGTCGACGAGCAAGGTTGGGGTGAGGCCTTCATCTTTGGCCGCGTCCACCGCGATCCCGACGTAGTCAGCCAAGGACGACTCATCCTCGCAGATCATCATCGCCCGGCCGCCCAGCACGTAGCTTGGGCGTACCAGCACCGGGTAACCAATCTGAGCCGCGATTTCCTTGGCTTCCTCTGGCTTGCTGGCGATACCAGCGGCAGGGCGCTTGAGGCCCAACTTGGTCAAGAGCGCGTCAAAACGCTTGCGGTCCTCAGCCCGATCGATGGCGTCCGCGCTGGTGCCAAGTAACGTGACCCCGCGCTCCTGCAGCGCGACCGCGAGCTTGAGCGGCGTCTGTCCGCCAAACTGCACGATGACGCCGAGCAATTCACCACTCTTGCGCTCCTCATCCACGATGGAGAGCACATCTTCCAGCGTGAGCGGCTCAAAATAGAGACGGTCGGCCGTATCGTAGTCGGTGGACACCGTTTCGGGATTGCAGTTGACCATGATGGTCTCGTAGCCCAGCTCCCGGAGCGCAAACACGGCATGACAACAGCAGTAGTCGAACTCAATGCCTTGGCCAATGCGATTGGGCCCACCACCCAGGATGATGACCTTCCGTTTGTCGCTCACATCGGCTTCCGAGTACGTCTCGAAAGCGGAGTAGAGATACGGCGTGAACGCGGGAAATTCTGCGGCGCAGGTGTCCACGCGCCCGTAGGTAGTGACGATGTGCATGCTCTTGCGGAGCGCGCGGATCTCATCGGCTGATACGCCGCGCAACGTGGCGAGCTGGGCGTCGCCAAAGCCAAGTCGCTTGGCGTCCCGCATGAGCTCGAAATCCAGCTCGGGTGCCTGCGCTATTTTGGTCTCATGGGCGATGATGCGTTCGAATTGGGCGAGCCACCACGGATCGATTCCCGTAAGCTGATAGACCTCCTCGGCGCTGATGCCAGCGCGTAGTGCATCACCTACATAGAACAAGCGATCTGCCGCCGGTCGACCGATGACCTTGCGCAATGCGGACGCCATCTCGCTCGGGCTCGCAGGGGGCAAGGTAGGGCGGGGTTTGTTGGCTGGGGGCGCTTCATTGGTCAGATCGCGCTTGACCTCTTTCTTTTGGGCAAGCACGCGATAGTCCACTCGATCGTGGAGCGAATGGAAGCCGTTCTTTCCGGTTTCCAGCGAACGCGCGGCCTTCTGGAACGCCTCGGCAAAGCTGCGACCGATGCTCATCACCTCACCCACGCTCTTCATCTGCGTGCCGAGGCGGTCGTCTGCGCCTGGGAACTTCTCGAAAGCAAACCGGGGCCATTTCACCACGCAATAGTCGATGGTCGGCTCGAAGGCGGCGCTGGTTTGGGTGATGTCGTTCTGCAGCTCATCCAGCGTCATGCCCACGGCCAGCTTGGCCGCGATCTTTGCGATGGGATAACCGGTGGCCTTGGAGGCCAACGCGCTCGAGCGAGACACGCGCGGGTTCATTTCGATCACGATGACGCGGCCCGTCTTGGGGTCGATGGCGAACTGCACGTTGGAGCCGCCGGTCTCCACGCCGATCTCTTCCATCACAGTGCGTGCTTGGTCACGCAGGCGTTGGTACTCACGGTCCGTGAGCGTCATGGCGGGGGCAACCGTTACCGAGTCACCGGTGTGCACACCCATCGGGTCGATATTTTCGATCGAGCAAATGACGATGAAGTTGTTGTTCCGGTCGCGGATAACCTCGAGCTCATACTCTTTCCAACCCAGGATGCTCTCTTCCACGAGCACCTCGTGGGTGGGCGACTGATCGAGAGCCCACAGCACCTTTTCGTCAAACTCCTCTGGGGTCTCGATGATTCCGCCGCCCTGTCCACCCAAGGTGAAGCTGGGGCGAAGGATGACCGGGTAGCCGGTCTCCTTCACAATCTCATAAGCTTCTTCGAGTGAATGTGCGTATCCAGAGCGGCAACACTCCAAGCCCACTTTGGCCATGGCCTCTTTGAACAACCGGCGATCTTCCGCCTTGCGGATTGCATCCACCTGCGCGCCAATGAGCTTTACGCCATGCTTGGAGAGCACGCCTTGATCGTGCAGCTCGAGAGCAAGATTGAGTGCTGTCTGGCCGCCGAGCGTTGGCAACACCGCGTCGGGTCGCTCGCGCTCGATGATGGCCGTTAGGTGAGGCACATCGAGCGGCTCGATGTACGTCCTTTTCACCAACTCCGGGTCGGTCATGATGGTCGCCGGGTTGGAGTTGACCAAGACTACATCGTAACCGAGGTCAACCAGGGCTTTGGCACCCTGCGTGCCAGAGTAGTCGAACTCGCAAGCTTGTCCGATCACGATAGGGCCAGAACCAATGAGGAGGATCTTCTTGATGTCGTCGCGGGCGGGCACGGGCAGCGCCCTAGCACAACGGGCTGAGATTCGGCACGTGGCCTGGCCGCGGAATTGTGCACGGTCGCTGTGGTCCTGGGCATGCAGCGCCGGGGCCCTGCGCGACGGTGCCGAGGCGGTTTATTTTGATTACGCTGGAATATCGCGAAGGCCAGGCAGGTCTCGGGCCGGGTCCAGGCCGAGGACTTGGCTTGTGGCTTGACGAGAAAACGCCCTTCGGTCATAAGTCGCGTCCCCCGCACCCCCAGGTGCGAAGGGATCGCAACGGCGAAAAACAACGCTGTTGTCATTGACCCCAATTGGGCGGCGTTTGGTCATGAGAATACCAGCGCTGTCGATCAGGAGAAATCTCATGCCTAAGATGAAAACCAATCGAGCCGCTGCCAAGCGCTTCAAGATCACCGGAAAGGGCCGTGTTCGTCGCCCCAAGATGGGTGGTCAGCACTCCTTCATGGGAAAGAGCCGTAAACGTCGTCGTCGCCTGCGTGACAACGATATGGTCGCCCCGGAGTTTGAGAAGCGCATCAAGGTCCTCCTCCCCTACGCGTGAGTCGAGTCGACCTAACCAAAACAACAGCCAATCGATAGGAATACAAGAAGATGTCACGAGTGAAGAGGGGCCCAGTACCCCGCCGCCGCCACAAGCGAGTTATCAAGCAGACCAAGGGTTTTTACGGCAGCCGCAAGAACCGCTTTCAGCAAGCTCTGCATTGCCTCTACAAGAGCTGGATTTACGCCTACGCTGGCCGCAAGCTGCGCAAGCGCGACTTTCGTCGCCTGTGGATTCAGCGCATCAATGCTGCCTGCCGCGACAACGGCACCTCCTATTCTCGCTTCATGGGCGCTCTGAAGAATGCGGGCATCGATTTGGACCGCAAGGTTCTGGCCGACCTGGCCGTGCATGATGCGGCGGCTTTCAAGAAGTTGACCGACTTGGCCAGCCAAGCGGCATCTTGAGTTGGATAGCGTGTCGAACGCCGTGAGCGATATCGCGCTGGGCCTTGAGCAACTCAAGGCCCGGTTTGGGCAACTCCTCGAAGCGAGTTCAGATGAGCTCACTTTGCGGAATGCTCGCGCTGAGTTCATGGGAAAAAAGGGCGAGCTTACTGCCCTTTTACGGGGCATGGGCAATGTCCCTGCAGAGATGCGACGTGAAGTGGGTGAACAGGTCAATCGCGCGCGCGAGGACCTGGAGACTGCCTTTGCGGCGCGGCTCCTCGCGCTCAAGACGGCAGCCAAGCGCGCCGACCTCGAGGCTCCGCCGTATGACTTGAGTTTGCCAGCGCGCCCCATCGCTCGCGGGCATCGTCACCCGGTGATGTTGGTTCGAGATGAGGTGCTTGGCATCTTCCGTTCGCTCGGTTTCGAAATCGCCTGGGGACCAGAGGTTGAGTTCGAGACCAACAACTTCAAAAAGCTTGCCTTCCCCGAGGACCATCCTGCAACTGATATGCAAGATACCTTTTGGGTCAATGCCGGGGGCGCGCCACCTGACGTGCGCGTGCTCATGCGTACCCACACCAGCCCGGTGCAGGTGCGAGAGATGTCGACTCACAAACCGCCACTTGCTTTGGTGTCGGGGGGTGCAGTTTACCGTCGCGATGATGACGTCACTCATTCACCGATGTTTCATCAGGTGGAGGGGTTCTACGTCGCGCGCGATGTCAGCTTTGCCGAACTCAAAGGCGTGCTGACACAGTTCATTCATCGTCTGTATGGCGAGGGCGTGCCGGTGCGGTTTCGCCCCAGTTATTTTCCGTTCGTCGAACCAGGTGCTGAGGCCGACGTGGGGTGTGTATTCTGTTCCGATGAGGACGGTACACGCGCCAGCTGTCGCGTGTGCAAGAGCACTGGGTGGCTGGAGGTCCTTGGCTGTGGCATGATCCACCCCGAGGTGCTGACCCACTGTCGGCTCGACCCGGAGATTTATTCGGGCTTTGCCTTTGGTTTGGGCATCGAACGTATTGCCATGCTGCGCTATGGCATTCCGGATATTCGCGTGTTGTTCGAAAATGATCCTCGGTTCCTCGGCCAGTTCTAGATCTGACGAAGCCTGAACTCGGAAGCGCTCCCACTATGTGGCGAGTCTGCACAAAGTTCTGCACGTAGGGTCAGCACTGTCACACTGTGCCAGCTTCGGCGCAGTTCGCCCCCCCCGCCTTGAGCTGTGGGGGATTCATTCACACCGACGCAGGTGGTGTGGACCAACAACACCTTTGCTCCCCAAAGCGAAGTGACCGCATGTGGGCCCGTTTGGTCCCATCGCGGCTAAGAAGAGCGGACCTTTTTCGAGACAATCGCCTTCTTTTCATCGAACGGCTGCAGCCACATCCACCCCAAAACGGACACGGACGGACTTGTGTTCGGCCAATTCGTCACCAAATCAATTCTTATGAAGTCAAAGATTCTTGCCGTTGATGCTCAGGTGTGCTGCGGGGCGCCCCAAATGCGTGTGGAGGACTGGGGACCGACGCCTGGTGGCAGATCTCGACGTGCTTGGAATGAATTATGCAGAGCTTCTAGTTGCTGAGCCTGAGCCAATACTTTCTGCCTCAGGGGGAATAACCCCAGTTTTCAGGAAGTTATTCAAGGTGACACCCTTTTTCGAGAAATCAACTTTTCCCACTTATTCCCTTAGTTCCCTCAACCCAGTGAGACCCAACATGACCCAACGTCCAACCATTAGAAAGACCACCGCGCAAGCCCGAACGGTTGCTGCTCCGCACCAGCCGTCCACTGGCGTGCAGCAGGGCGCAGCCGCTGGTCCCAAATATGGTCTCGCCCCATCCCCCGGTGGCGCTCGTGCCAGCGGTCGGGAAGCGTCGCGTGCGGCAAATATTGTTCCCTCGCGACGCGACGAGGAAGGCGGCGACTCCGTGTTGTCGCGTTACTTCCGCGAGATGTCTGGACACCAGGTGATGGGCGCCGATGAGGAATTGAAGGCCGCCGAACGTGTCGAGAATGCTGAATCGGATATGTGGTGCAAGTTGCTGGCGTACATGCCGGCGGCGGAGCGCTTGATTGATCAGCTCGAACCAGATCTTTTGGCACTGCCCGAGGAAGATCGTCCGGACATGTCCACCTTCGAAGGGTTGCGACTCTTGGCCAGCATCTACACTGCCGCGGGTCGTTTCGACGACAAGCAGCAGGCTGAGTGGGACCGCCTAGCGACCCAATTGGGTCGCGACTTGCGTATGCCCGACTCCGATCGCCTATGGATGGGACGAGCAGTGAGCACCGCCAAGATGCTCACCACGGAGATCGATGGAGGTGTCGACCAACTGCCGGTGCTCGAGGAGACCGATGGCTACCACAGCTACGTGCGCGCGATTGAGCGAGCGGACGTGCGCCAGCGCAATGCCAAGAACAAATTCGTCAAGTCCAACCTGCGTTTGGTGGTGAGCATCGCGCGTCGCTACAATCGCGGTCGATTGCCGTTGATTGACTTGATTCAGGAGGGAAACATCGGGCTCATCAAGGCGGTGGAGCGGTTTGACCATGCTCGGGGTTATCGCTTCTCTACCTATGCTTCGTGGTGGATTCGCCACTCCATTAGCCGCGCCCTGGCTGACAAGGGTCGCGCCGTGCGCATTCCTGTGCACATGCTCGACACCTACAACCGGGTGACCCGCGCCAAGCAGACCATCTCGGCGCGCACGGGCCGAGAGGCGACGCCGGCGGAGCTGGAGAAGGAAACGGGGATCCCTCGGGACAAGTTGGAAAAGGTGAAGGACCTGTACGCCGACACACCGTTTTCTTTGGACCGCCCGGTTGGGGATGACGATGGACGAAAGTTCGTCGACTTCCTGGAGGCCGACAACACGCTGTCTCCCCATGAACAGCTCGCGGCGGATCGTTGGTCCGACGAGGTACGGCGGCTGCTCTCCACCCTGACCCCCATCGAATCGAATATCATTCGCTGGCGGTTTGGTCTGGATCAAGAGGATGAACTTACGCTCAAGGAGATTGGCGACAAGTACAACCTGTCTCGGGAGCGGATCCGGCAGTTGCAGGAACAGGCCATCGGCAAGATCAGAAAGCAGATGCGCGACTTCTAAGGGCCGAAAGCGCAGCAAGCCGCATGTAGGTCCCCACAACAGCGAGGCCAGTGACTTGGGTCATTGGCCTCGCGGCTATTTGGGCGGCAGCTGCCTGTGGCAGCAAAAACAGCCGCGGGGCGGCTCAAACGGCGTCTTGAGCCGAGTGAACTGCCGAAAACTCGACACGGCTCCAGCACTTATTTAGTGTATGGACTGATGCGTATCGCCCTGCTGACTCGCGAGTACCCGCCCGAAATCTACGGGGGGGCTGGTGTTCATGTGGAGTACCTGAGCAAGGAACTCAAGCAGCTCCTTGATCTTGAGGTGTATTGTTTTGGCAAGGACCGCTCTGCAGACGAGGTAGCCGCTTCCTACGACTGGTGGTCAGAACTGTCCGGGGACCGTCCCCATCAGGCGGCCCTGCGCACCCTGGCTATCAATCTGCAAATGGCCAGCGCGCTGGAGGGGGCGCAGTTGGTGCACACCCACACGTGGTACGCCAATTTTTCCGGGCACTTGGCCAAGCTGATGTACGGCATCCCTCACGTGATGACCTCGCACAGTCTGGAGCCCCTGCGTCCATGGAAAGAGGAGCAGCTGGGCGGAGGTTACCGCGTCTCACGATTCGTGGAGAAGACTGCTGCTGAGGCGTGCGACCGCATGATCGCGGTGAGCGCCGGCATGAAGGCCGATATCTTGCGGGCCTACCCCAACGTGGACCCGCAGAAGGTTCACGTCATCTACAACGGCATCGACACCGAGGAATACTGCCCCAAAGACGGATCGGCTGCCCTTGCGCGTCACGGTATCGATCCCAAAAAGCCGATTGCCATCTTTGTTGGCCGCATCACGCGCCAAAAGGGCGTAGTGCATTTGTTGCGCGCCGCGCGATTGTTTGAGCCTGAAATCCAGCTGGTGCTCTGTGCAGGGGCCCCGGATACCCGCGAACTGGAGACTGAGGTCGAGGACATGGTCAGCGAGCTCAAACGCACCCGAAGCGGCGTCTTCTGGTTACGCAATATGCTGCCGCGTCCCGAGGTGATTGAGCTACTCTCAGCGAGCACGGTGTTTCTGTGTCCAAGTATTTATGAGCCTTTTGGTATCGTCAACGTCGAGGCCATGGGGTGCGGGACAGCGGTGGTCGCCTCTGCCGTGGGAGGGATCGTAGAAGTCGTTGTTGAGGGTGAAACTGGCTACCTGGTGCGTTACGCCGGGGATGAACAGGGAAACCCTCTGCTTCCCGAACAGTTTGCGGAGGATTTTGCCAAGCGCGTGAACCAGGTAGCAACGGATCCGCAAGCTGCGCGCAAAATGGGCGAAGCGGGCCGCGCGCGCGCAGTGTCCACATTCAGTTGGAAGCAGGTCGCGGCGCAGACCGTCCAGCTCTATCGCAGCCTGGTGGAGGGCTAAGGGTATGTGCGGGATCGTTGGCTATGTCGGCGCTCAGCAGGTGGCACCCATCCTGCTGGATGGCCTGCGCCGCCTGGAATACCGTGGATATGATTCGGCAGGTGTCGCAGTTCACGATGGTGAGGCCATCCGCATTGCACGCGCCGTCGGCAAGTTGGACAACTTGACCGCGGCCATCGGTCAGCAAGACTTCCCTGGAAATATTGGAATTGGTCACACGCGTTGGGCAACGCACGGTCGCCCCAGTGAACAGAACGCGCACCCCCATCGCTCGGGCAGCATCGCGGTCGTGCACAATGGCATCATTGAGAATCATCTGCAGCTGCGCCGGCTCTTGATGGACCAGGGCGTGCAGTTTTCGAGTGAAACGGACACTGAGATCGTCGCGCACCTCGTCGCTCGCGAATATGAGCGCGTCAAGGAGAGCCTGGGTATCTTGGCTTTGCGCCACAGCGTTCGGGTGGCACTCACACAGATCCGTGGAGCGTATGCGTTGGCCGTTCTCAGTGACGATCCAAAGCGCATCGTGGTCGCCAAGAACTCCTCACCGCTCGTGCTTGGCCTGGGCGAGGGCGAGGCGCTCTGCGCCTCCGACGTGCCAGCGCTGCTCAGCATCACGCGTCGCGTGCTGTTCTTGGAAGACAATGAGTTAGCGGAGCTCACCTGTGACGGCGTAGTCGTGGAGACTACGGCTGGCGAAGCGGTTTCGCGCCCGCCCAAGACGATTGCCTGGAGCCCCATCCAAGCTGAAAAGGGCGGATACAAGCACTTCATGCTCAAAGAGATCTTCGAGCAGCCGCGCGCCATTGAAGATACCCTGCGTGGCCGCATCAACATGGCCACCTCATCCCTGGTGGGGGAGGACCTTGGGCTCAGTGACGAGACTGCTCGGATGATCAACCGCGTCTACTTCGTCGCTTGTGGGACTAGCTATCATGCATCCATCGCCGGGCGTCATTGGATTGAGCAGCTTACCGGTGTGGTTGCTCAGACGGAGCTGGCTAGTGAGGTGCGGTATCGTGAGCCGGTCTTCAAAGACACCGATCTGGTGGTTGCCGTCAGTCAATCGGGAGAGACTGCCGACACCTTGGCGGCGCTGCTCGCGGCAAAAGAGCGGGGCGCCACCGTGTTGGCTTTGTCCAACGTTCTCGAGAGTGCCATCCCGCGCGCTGCCCACGGAGCACTTTATACTCACGCCGGGCCCGAGATTGGTGTCGCATCAACCAAGGCGTTTACCACGCAGCTGGTGGCCATGCTCATGCTCGCCGTCCACATCGGGCGGGCGCGCGGTACTTTGCCTGAAGGAAAGGCGCGAGAAATCCTGCAAGCGTTGCTCGAGGTGCCCAATGAAATGCGCCGCACGCTCGAGTTCAGTGATGACGTGCTCGCGGTGGCGCGACGTTGGCACCGCACACAGCACATGCTCTACCTGGGCCGCGGGCTAGGGTTCCCCATTGCGCTCGAGGGCGCATTGAAGCTCAAAGAGATCAGCTACGTTCACGCGGAGGGCTATGCGGCGGGTGAGATGAAGCACGGACCGATCGCGCTCATTGACGAGAACATGCCGACGGTGGTCATCATGCCCAAGGACGACCACTACGAGAAGACGCTCAGCAACTTGCAGGAAGTGCGCGCCCGCGAAGGAAAAGTGATCGCCGTGGTCACCGAGGGAGACGACCGTGCCTCGGAGCTTACGGACGACGTGTTGCGGGTCCCGAGCGCAAGCCCGTGGGTGCTGCCACTTTTGACGTGTATCCCGCTTCAATTGCTCGCTTACTACATCGCGGATCTCAAGGGCACGGACGTCGATCAGCCACGCAACTTGGCCAAGACTGTTACGGTCGAGTGAAGGTTGTCGTAGCCATTTTCGGCTGCAATAGCGGTTTTTGGATGAAGGGTTGACAGCGCCCGGCCTTGGATGGTCCTAAATGCGCCCATGAAGCGTGTCAGTTGTGATTTACTCTGTGCGGTGGGCCTGACCAGTTTGGTGGGGCTAGCTTGTGTGCTGGGTTGTGGCGGAGCCAAGCCGAGCGCGGAGACGGCAACTGCTGCCCAAGAACCCGCGTCGAGTTCACAGTCAGAAGTTGCGCCGTCTTCCGTCGAGGCCACGGAGGAGAGCGGACCGGGCGCGGACGGACCGGGCGCGGACGGTAAGTGGAGCATCCCCAGCACTTGCTACAAGGAGGGTGACATCTGCACGCCGAACCCACGCTGGGTCAAACAGCTGTGCCAAGATGTTTATCCGGCCGTGGCGTTGTACCTGTTTCAAGCCAAGTCCCCGTTCACTCACGCGTACTTGTCGCGAAAAACCAAGGCCGTCAACGCCTCGGGTGGCGCGACCAGTGGCTCTGAATGGTTAGCTTTTGATGAGGAAGTGGTGCTGCTCTACCATCGCGCGGCCAATACGGGCGGTATCCAAGTGAGCGGAGAGAGCGGAGGGTTTGACGCCATGCGACTGGACGGCTCCTGTGTGACGCTGGACGCGGCCGAGGTGCGCATGGAAACACCCCCGACGCCCAAATACACAGAGGTACCGTGGCGCTACCTGGGTGACGACGTAGAAAAATCCTTGCTCGATGTGCCAGCGATCAAGGACGCATACATCGCGCGTCGCAAGGAATGTAAGGGAGCTTTCAGCGGAGACGTGTCGGCCAAGTGTGTCAAATTGGACGCGGCGTTGAACGCGACCATTGTCGCATCCCTCAAGCAGGGTGCGACCGACCTCCCTCAGCCTGGCCAACGCCCCTGACCAGCGCATGGGGTCTGTTTTCAAACGAGGAGAACTCGACGAAGCAGGGCGGCGCAAGGCTGCCCTTCGACGCTGGTTTTGGCGTGGCCTGCTCTTGGCCGTGGGCCTGGCTGCCCTCGGGGCGATGATCCGACAGTTGGGCTGGGCGCAAATTGCCCAGGTCATGGTCAGCACCGCGCGCTGGTTGCCGCTGATATGTGCGCTCGACCTATTATGGGTCTTTGTGGAGGGCGGAGCTGTCCTTTCCGTTTACGGGCGTGCTCGTGCCGGCATTTCCGTAAGCAACTGGCTGTTCATCACTTTGGTGCACTATGCGACGTTCATGCTCTTTCCACTGGGACGAGCTGCCGCTGAAGTCACGCGCGCCACGCTCGTGGGCAAGTACGTCGATCGCTATCGCGCTTCAGTGGGCGTGGCGCTCATGCAAAGTTTTACGCTGCTGACCAACGGCATGGTGTGCGGCGTTGCGGCAGCCTGCGTGCTCCTGCTACCCCACAGTCGGATCCTGCTGGGTGCACTGGCTCTCAACGCGGTCGTCCTTTCAGGGTTGGGTGCGGCGTCTTACGTTGTCTTGCGTCGTGTGAAGGTGGGCGGATGGTTTGCCAAGAGGTTCACCAAGCTGACGGAAATTGGTCCGGCGTTTGACGCCGAATTGCGCGCGAGCCGTCCGTCGCACAAGTGGGCCCTGGCCTTCTGCATGTGCGGACGAGCTATTCAAGCCTTGCAATACGGCATCATTGTCTTCGCTGTTTCCGACCAATTCTCGTTTTCTCGTGCGTGGACCGCGGAGGGCATTCAAGTCGTCGCGCGGAGCGCAGGCGACTTCATCCCCAATCAGGTGGGCGTGACTGAAGGCGCGTTTGTGTTCTTCCGCGAGTCACTTGGGCTCGGCGCTTTGCCAGCGGTCGCGATGAGTATTGCGCTGGTGGCCCGCGTCTCGAACATGACCATGGCCGTCCTGTGCATCGTGATTGCGCAGTTGTGGCCCAGGTCCAAAGACCCGCATGTTCGATCCGCGCCATCAGAAGATGGCGCGGACTAGGCGACCTACTGGCTCTTCTGGTGCCCGTCGCGGTCCATCTGCACGACCTGTAAACCCAGTGCTTGCAGCTCAGGCGTCAGCTTTTGCGCGTCCCCGGCGGCCACGACCGAGAATTGCCCGACGTCACAATACGGCTGGGCCACCTCATTGGCCCGCACGGTCGTCACGCGCGCAACTTGTTCGGGCCAGGTTGACCAAAAATCCACCGGTCGATCGCGGAGCGGCAGGGACGCCAAGCGCAAGCCAACGGATTCGGTCTCGGCGAAGTCCATGACGAAGCCCAAGAGCATGCCCTCCACCGCCTCATTGCGCTCGTCGTCCGATAGGGGGCGCCGCTCACACACAGCTCCCAGCTCGTTCCAGATCTCTTTGATGCTGGCCGCGGTCGCATCACTGATCACGTCGCTGAAAATCCCCAAATATCCCGCGTAATGATAGCGCTTGAAGACACTTTGTGCGACGTAGGTGTAGCCCTTGTCTTCCCGCAGGTTCATGTTGATGCGGCTGGTAAAGCTGCCCCCCAAGCGATCATTCATGACCTCTTCCGCAAAATAGTTGGGGTCGCCGTCTGCCCCGGCACGCCGCGCCACGGCTAGCGAAGACTGCGTTGCGCCGGGAAAGTCGATCACATATGCAACCCGACCTTCTGGCTCATCATTCAGGTGCGGTTCTTGTGATTTGGACTTGCCAGACCAACTACCAAAGTAGCGTTCGATGAGTTTTTGCCCGACGGACTGCTCCACGCCTCCCGCCAAAATCAGGTGCGCGCCGTCGGGAACGGTGAGGGCCTTGGCCTGCGTTTTGACATCAAAATGCGTGATCGCCTTGAGGCTATCGACGGTTCCGCTGGGAGGCCGTCCGGCATAACCGTTGCCAAACAGTGCGGTCGCGAGCGCACGACCGCGCGCATCACGCGGGTCGTCTCGTGAACTCATGGCCATGGCCACGTGGTGCTCCCGCCGCCGCTCGAACTCGGCCCGCTCCAAGCGAGGTTTCTGCACGATCTCGGCCAGCAAGGCCAAACTGGGCTCCAGGTTTTCTGCCAGCGCGTTCATGGACAAAAGGACATAGTCGACGCCCGCCGATGAAGAGTAATCGGTCGAAAGCTCACCGAGCGCGTCACTCAGTTCAAGCGCACCCAACTTGCCCGCGCCTTCATCCAGTAGATCCGCCGTGATCACGCTGAGGCCCTCCTTGCCCTGTGGATCGGCGGAGCTGCCAGCCTTGAGCATCAAATGAACGGCGACCAGGGGCGTATCCGCCTGCTTCATGTGCCAAATGGACAAGCCATTTTCGAGCTGGGTCCGCGTCGCGGCGGGTGCAGTGAACTGCGGCGGAGCCAGCGGCTTGGGTAAATGCGCGTAGCGCGCGTCCACCTGGGGCGGGACGACCGCACTGGGAGTTGCCGGGCCCGGGGTCGGCGCGAGCGGTTTCGGGGTGCATGCACCCAAGCTGAGCACGGCGCCCAGGCTGGTCAGTACGGCGCGAGCATTCATTGTGCCACCTCACTGGTTGGGCCAGAGATGACCTTGACCGGAGTTGACTTGCTCCCTGGGACAAAATCCAAGCGCACGGAGTGCTGTTCCAAGAGATACTTCTTTCCAGCGTTTTGCACGTCGATAGCGTTGGCTGTTTGATAGCGGGAAAAATCGTCCTTCATGTAGTCGCCATGACCCGTATGCAAGAAGTAGGTGCCGATCAAGTCTGCCCGTGACTCGTAGCTCTCCAGACGATGATAAAACGCCTTTTTGTAGTCGTTCTTTGCCCGTGCCAGCTCTGAATCACTGGGCGGGGTAGCGAGCGCCGCGCGCAGCTCTTGCTGCAGAGCCGTGGCCAGCACTTCGAGTTTTACGCCAGGTGCGGCCGTTGCTTGGATCACGTAGGCGCCATTGAGGCGCTCGGACATTTGGTACGCGTAGACCTCCTTGGCGAGCTTCTTCGTGTAGACCAGGCTGTTGAACAGGCGACTCGACTTGCCTTGGGTGAGCACGTTGCTGAGCAAGTCCAACTCCGCATCTCCTGCTTCAAACAGCGCAGGAGTGATCCACGCCAGGTACACGCTGGGGAGTTGAATGGTGTCTTCGGCAACCCAATGCACATCCTGTGCAAGCTGCGGCCTCTTGGCGGTCGGGGTGGGCGCGCGCGCTCCGGCGGGCATGTCGGAGAAATAATTGTCAATCCAACCCTTCATCTGCTCCACTTCAAAATCCCCCACCACGACCAAGCCCGCGTTGGCCGGCACGTAGTAGAGCTCGAAGAACTTCTTGACGTCGTCGAGGGTCGCCGCCGTCAAATCCTCGTGGGACCCGATGGTTGAATGGTGATAGGGATGGTCCGCCGGGTAGAGCGCAGTGTCGAGGTGCAAGAAGGACAGACCATACGGCGTGATCTCGTAGCGCTGGCGGCGCTCATTTTTGACGACTTCACGCTGATTATCGAGCTTTTGTTGGGTGAGAGCCGGCAGCAGGCTGCGCATGCGGTCGGACTCCATCCACAGGGACAACTCGGCGTATTGGCTCGGCACCACCTCGTAGTACACGGTGCGATCGGGCGTGGTGTTGCCGTTGACCTCGGCGCCGATGGGTTCAAAGGGCGTGAAGTAGTCGTGATCGAAATGGGCGGAGCCTTGGAACATCAAGTGCTCGAACAAGTGAGCAAAACCAGTCTTGCCTGGGGCCTCATGTCCAGACCCGACGAGGTACACCAGCTCGGTGGCGATAGAGGGCACGAGATGGTCCTCGCTGAGCAGCACCGTGAGACCATTTTTGAGCTTGTATTGAGTGATGGGTAGTTGCGGCAACGCAGGTGCGGCACTGGGCGTGGCGTTCTTGGCTGCGGTAGGGGCGGCGTCAGGCGCGGCGGCAGCCCAGCTGGCCAACGCGAGTGCCGCGAGCGCGGTCATGCATGGACGTGTGCTTTTCATCGCCGGCACGCTGGGTCAGCCCGGCGACGATGTCAAAAAATTTAGCAACCACCCGCCAGGGGTAGTGTCGATTCGGACGGCGCCGGCGATCCGACCAGCCGCTTGTCCCCTCACGCAGTCATGCGGTCGCGCCTTATTCGGCTGCGGCAGGCGCAAAACCGAGCGCGGCGCCGCTGCCAGCGCAGCACGGGCTGTCACTGTGCGACTCGATGATCTCGGCGATGGCGGCCACGCAACCACCACAATGGGTCCCCGCTTTACAGGCGCGACCCACCTGGGCCACCGTGCGCGCTCCGGCCGAAACGGCGAGCTTGATATGACGATCCGAGACGACCTTACAGTGGCAAACGAGCATAAGCGTGAACCAGTGGGAGCGACGAGTTCCGTGGACGGCGACTCGACCTACGAACACGACTACTTTAGCAACATGAAATCGACTTTCAATTCAGTTTGCACTAATTCGAGCAATTTTCGCTCAGTACGGGGAGACAATTTTAATATTTGTTCAATTTAGTGTATTTGGATGAGTGCAACGGCCGTCGGGAGGCATTACGATTCACCCATGAAGGGCGACCCGCGCGTCATCGAAATCCTCAATGAAGTGCTCACGGCTGAACTCACCGCGATCAACCAGTACTTTATTCATTACAAGATGCTGGAAAATTGGGGCTACGGGCGGTTGGCCCGAGTGAAGCGCAAGGAATCGATCGAGGAAATGAAGCACGCCGACGACGTGATCGAGCGCATCCTGCTGCTTGAGGGGGTCCCGAACATGCAGCGGCTATTCTCGGTCAAAGTGGGCGAGACCCCGGTAGAGATGCATGAACTCGATTTGGCCCTGGAAAAGGCAGGGATCGAGCGACTAAACCGCGGGATCGCGCTGTCCACACAGGCCGCGGACAACGGAACCCGGGCGCTTTTGGAAGCCGTGCTCACAGAAAACGAGCGGGCAGCCGACTTTCTCGAGGCGCATCTCAACCTGGTGCAAGAAGTGGGCAAGGACCAGTACCTGGCGCAGATGATCAGCGACAGCGACTGACGGCACGAGTTCGACGGCAAAAAAAAGACCCTCCTGGGAGGGTCTCTCGATGTGGAGGAGCCAGTTGCTCCGCCGTCCTTACTTCTTGGCGGCGATGGACAAAGACGTCTCGACTTGGCTGAGAAGCTTCTTTGCACGAGCCGGCCCCAGAGCGATGACGAGCTCCTTGTACTGACTCTCGTGCTGCTTCTTGTTGCCCTTGACTGCCTTCTTGCCTTCACGGGCCATCAGCACACGCGCTGCCTTGTTGGCGGCCGAGCGGATGTTGTGCACATACGCCTTGGAAATGATCATGCCCTTTTCAGCGGCCCGTTCGACCACTTCGCTGGCTGGCATGCTACGGGCGAGTTCACGCACGAACGCAGCCTTGTCGCCTTGACGTACGCCGGCTGCCGAAGACCGTGCGGCCTTCTTGGGAGCAGCTGCCTTGCTCGCTGTTTTCTTAACTGCCTTCTTGGCTCGTTTCTTGGCTGCCATGACTTACCTTTCGCTGAATTTCTTGAAGTTGGTGTTGGATGCGTGGGCGCTAAGTGACTGGTCGCCCGACATCAGCAATCGTGGGAGGAATAGAGCGCCTTGAAACAGGCACGACTCACGTTGAGTGTTCTACCTTCATGAGCCCATCACAGATTGTCCCGCGCCTCACAGCTGCGGTGGCATAAGCCTACTCGAAGCTTTCATTCCGTCAAACTTTAATCCGTATGTTAGCAACATAAATCGACATGAGTCGAATGTGTGATCATCACGTGCAGTCTATTGGCTTAGTGCGCTGAGGCGATTGCTCTCAGGCTCAACGTCTGGAGCTGCGGGCAGCTCTGATCGCAGTGGCGAATGTTGTGCCGGGTCGGCTGTCACATATTTCGAGGCGCGCCGTGGACGGCTTGGGACAACATGAGCCGATTGTGACAGAGCATGAGTGGACGATGAGGGAGCTCGCTTTCGGTGCGCGCCGCCAAGGTTGTGCGCGTGTTGTGAGTGACCAGTCTGCTTCTCAAGGTGCTAACTATTCAGAATGTCTAGCGTTTTTAGATTGCTTTCCGCCGGGTCCGCTTGCCGCCCATGGGCTCCGGCTGTCAGTCGGCTGGGCGGCGCGCAAAACGTCTCGCGACCGCTGGGCCATACCTGTTGTCAGCTCGCGCCCATTGAGCCGAGTGGCTGGTTAACCTGTTTCCTCGGGTTTTTAGTTCGGCAAATGCAAAAAAACGGCCGCTAGGACCGTTTTCTTGCAGAAAGGTGGGGGTGCCGTAGCAATGAGCTAGGCTTCCTTCGAATGTCGAGCCATCAGACTGATCAGCTCGAACTGCGAACGCACGTTGAGTTTGCGATAGATGGCTTTGAGGTGGTTTCTCACGGTGTGGGTACTGATCACCAAATCTCGCGCGATGTCCTTCACGCGACGCCCGGTCCCGAGCGCCTCGACGATTTCCTTCTCGCGCGAACTCAGACGCTGTGCATGCTCATCCGGCAGCTCGCCGATGCGCTCGAGCGGCGCCTCTGCGTCTGGCTGGAGACCGACAAAGCGCGAGGCGACCACCGCCTGGTCGGCTTCGTCGGCGCTGACAGCCTCTGGGCGCAGCAGGCGCTGCATCGCGTCTTGTTGCTGTTTGGCCGCGTTCCATACCGCTTCTTGTGCCTCGGCCACGCGGGCGATGGTGAGTGCATCACGCAGTACGCGGGCAAGGTGTGCGGCTGAGATAGGGTGGGAGAGGAAGCGGTAGATCTCCGCCTGGTTGACGGCGTCGATCAACGCGGCCCGATCCCCATGGCCGGTGATCATGATGCGTACCGTTGCCGGGTAACGCTTCTGAACCTCGGCAAGGAAGTCAGCTCCTCGCACTTGGCCTAGATTTTCATCAGCCACCACCACGCTGGCTTTGCGCTCCGCAAGGTAGGCATAGGCAGCGCTCGACCCATCCAAGAGTACGATCTCATAGGGTTCTTTGTGTAGGGCATCGCGGAGAGGGCTCAGGGTGTGGGTGTGGCCCCCAACAAACAGTACTTGTCGTGTCATGTTCAAACCTAACGGGCTGGTCCAAGTGGCTCAGCCCGTTAGGTTTAACGGCCTCATCGCCGGCAGCTTGAGTCGCTTGCGTCAGCGATCCACAACAAAATCGCAAATCCCTGGGCTGAATATTACCTGGACCCCGGCTTCAGTACGGTGCCGTACACGTCAGTCCTCTTCCCAATTGCGCTTGAGCCGTTTGGTGGGACGTCGCTTGTCGTTCTTGACCAGCTTGCGACGACTGGGCTGCGCTCGCAGCTGCTGGCGCTCGCTCACGAGCGTCTGGTAACTGGCCAAGCGATCCGCATCGAGTTTCAGTGCGCTGATCGCGTCACGCACGGCACACCCTGGTTCCGAGTGATGCGTGCAGTCACGAAACTGGCACTCTTCGGCGAGCTCCAAGATGTCGGAAAATGCGTCCAAATCCCCTTCGCCACCTTCCGCCAGCGCAAACTCACGCATGCCGGGTGTATCGATGAGGCAAAACCCCAAGTCCGATACAAACAGCTCGCGGTGGGTCGTGGTGTGACGTCCCCGGCCGTCTTGGCCGCGCTCGGCGAAGACACGTTGGGCGTCGCGACCCAAGAGCTGGTTGATGATGCTCGATTTGCCGACACCGGACAGTCCGACCAAGGCGATGGTGTGTCCCGGCTTAATGAGCTGAAGTAGCGAGTCGAGTCCGTCGGGGCGCAGCGTGCTCACTGGCACCACCGGAACTCCCCCGATGCGCTGTGCGAGCTTGGCGGCTTCCTGCTCTGGGTCGTCCACCAAGTCGGCCTTGTTGATGATGACCAACGGTTGGGCGCCGCCTACACAGGTCGCCGCCACATAGCGTTCGATGCGGCGCGGGTGCAGGCTGCGCTTGGAGACGTGTTCTGTGGCATCTGTCGGTGCAAACGCCGCGACCACGGCCACGCGATCTACGTTGGCGACGAGCGTTTGGCGGGCTCCGCGGCGCGCCATGGAGCTGCGACTCAACTCCGTTTGGCGCTTGAGGATGTGCACGATCAGTGGCTCACTTTGGTTCTCGCCGTGATGGAGGGCCACCCAATCGCCCACCGCCGGCTGCGCGTCGTCGAGCTGCACGACGTGATCTTGAGCCCAGCTGCGCCCTGCGAGGACCGCGCGGGCGACACCATTGCTCGTGGCGACGTCCCACTGTCGTCGATGCTGACCAATGACTCGTCCGGGGACCAGGGATGGATCCCAGGCTTCCATCTGGCTAGCAAAGAAGCCGTTGTAACCGAGTTGCTCGAGCACGCCCCGGCTTCTGAACTCAATGTCGTACGTCTGTCAATACGGAGAGGTTGGGCCAGGGGCTGAGGGAATGTAGGCGATTGCAGTGGGTGAGGTTGCTTGCTCCAGACGGGGCCCGCGGCTATCGAGGAAACACAAGGGGGGAGATTTGGTGGCGGAACGACATAGGCAGCTGCTGATCGAACAGCTCCTGGGCAAGCGTGAGGCGATGGAGCGCCGTGGCCGTGGAGCCGAATGGGGGCGCATGTTCGACTTAGCGATGACTGAGCGACCGGTGTTCAGTCGAGGACATTTTGATCCGGGGCATTTCACGGCCAGCGGATTCGTCATGTCGGAAGACGCGTCGAGTCTCTTGCTCATTCTGCACAAGAAACTAAAGCTGTGGCTGCAGCCTGGCGGCCACATCGAAGGGAGCGACCCCTCGTGGCTAGCGGCATGTCGGCGAGAAATCGAAGAGGAAACCGGTCTCGTCGACTGCGAATTGATCGATGAGTTGATCGATATTGATGTGCACCCTATTCCGGCATGGGGTGCGGAGTTGCCCCACCTTCACTTCGATTTGCGCGCTTTGTATCGAACTCGCGACGTGAACGTTCATGCAGGTGCTGGGGTGGTTTTCGCCAGGTGGTTCCCGCTGCAGAGCATTGTCGCGTCGCAAGGTGGGATATTGGCAGACCAGGTGGGGACGGATGAAAGTGTGATCCGCGTAGCGCGTGCTGCCCTTCTTTTCCGGGCCGGAAACGGCTAGGATCTAGCTGGTCCCCCTTCCCCCGCACGTACATGATTTCCGCAGAAGTGATCACTCAGGCCGAGAAGCGTGTCGGCCAGACAGTCGGCGGTAAGTGGCGTCTGGATCGCGTCATTGGCGTGGGAGGCATGGCCGCGGTGTATGAAGCCACGCACCGCAACCGCTTGCGCGTGGCGCTCAAGCTGCTCCACCCCATCTTGTCGCTGGACGAGGGGACGCGACATCGATTTCTGCGAGAAGGCTACGTCGCCAACACGATTCGCCATGAAGGGGCGGTTCAGGTCTTGGATGATGATCTCACCGAGGACGGCATCGCCTTCTTGGTGATGGAACTGCTGGAGGGCGAGACGGTGGAGGACCGCATGGATCGCAAGGGAGGGGTCCTTGATATTGCCGAGGCACTCCACATCACCGAGGACTTGCTCGATGTCCTGTGCGCGGCCCACGATCAAGGTGTCATCCATCGGGACGTCAAGCCGGACAACCTATTTCTCACCGAGGATGGCCGGCTCAAAGTATTGGATTTTGGCATCGCTCGGCTGCACCAGGGCGACAGCCGAGCGACCAAGGTGGGGTCGTTCATGGGTACACCAGCGTATTGTGCACCTGAACAGGCGCGTGGACGCTGGGATGAGGTGGATGCTCGGACCGACCTGTTTTCGGTAGCGGCCACGCTGTTTACCATGATCACCGGCAGCCATGTGCACCCGGCGGAGACCTCGAGTGAACAATTGGCACTCGCCATTGGAGCCACAGCCCGATCGCTCTGTGATGCCTTCCCTCACGCCCCGGACGAACTCGTCAAGTGTGTGGATCGCGCTCTGTCCTACGACAAAGACGACCGCTTTCAGTCGGCCAGAGCGATGAAGGCAGCCGTGCAGAAGGTGCGCGCAGGCATCAAGGACATCAAGACCCTCCCTCCGCCCAAGCCGCCGTCTTTGCGTCCCAGCCCACTGCGGGCGCTCTCGCACGGCACAACTGGGTATACGCTGACGGGTGATGAGACAGAAAAGGATAACGTTGGGTACGCGGCCCTGTTTTCGGTCAAGCCGCCCGCGCGCGTGCTGATCGGGCTGCTCGCGGCCGGGGTCCTGGCCACGTTCATTTTGGTTGTAGCGCAGACCAATGATCAGCACCCTGCCTCGGCACAACAGGTCACGATCAGGACTCAGGTTCCGTCTGGCGCGGCTCGGACTCGAGAGCCCAGGTCCGCTGAGCCCGGGCCGTCTTTAGCCCCGCCGGCACTCCCTTCCGCGCCGGCTAGCCCGGTTCAAGCTCCCCACCCAGCGGACGCAGCAGCGACTGCTCCTCCACGCGCGGCGGCGACGACTTCGGACTCCGCTCTGGCACGGCTCGGGGGGCCAGCTGAAGAGGGCTCGACGGACAATCCATCGTCGGCCACCCATGCACCTTCTGCGGGTGCGGGCGCACCACGCACACCGACCCCCAGCGCCTCATATCCTAGTCCTCCCGCCTCCGAGTCGAGCGGGCGTTCGTCGGGGACAGTCACGGAAGACTCGATTTTTGGTAGTCGGTTTTGAACACCTTGCATCGTTCCATCGCTTTTTTCTGCGCCATATGCCTTGGCTTTTGTGTGCTGATTGTGAGCCCTGGGCTGGCCCATGCTCAAGATCAGGCTGCAGCCGCCGCCGAGGCATTGTTTCGCTCGGCACAGGAAGCGGCCAAGCAGGGCGACTGGGACACGGCGTGCAGACGTTTTGCTGAGAGCAATCGGCTCGATCCTGCGCCAGGGACGGTGCTCAATTTGGCGCGCTGCCATGAGGAGTTGGGGCATCAAGCCAGCGCCTGGAAGTTTTACCAGGAAGCCGCCGAGAAATTGCCTGCGGGCGACCGACGCGCTGAGTACGCGGCGGCAAAGGCTGCGGAGCTAGAAGGACTCGTACCGACGGTCTCCTTCGAGCCACCTCCGGCGACGGACCCTGACGCGTTCAAACTGACGGTCAATGGCACGACGTATTCTCCTGCGATGTTGAACGTGCCCATCCCCTTTGATGCCGGGCGGGTAGAGGTGCTGGTTGAAGCGCAGGGGCGACGGCCCGTCTCGGCCACGCTCGAGCTCAGTGAGGGACAAGACCTCACCTACCACATCCAATTGGGCGCATTGACCGCCGAAGCGCGTGTCCACGGCGCCCCGTCCAAGGCAGCCAAGACCCGCAAAACGTGGGGCATCGCATCACTATCGCTCGGCGGAGCAGGGGCCGCCACGGCCATTTTTGGTGGTGTCTGGGCGGCCATCGAATTACCTACGGCGACCGACCCCGCGCATTGCGCGGATGGGGCGTGCGATCAGCAAGGCGCGAACGCCAGCAAACGAGGTCGCACGGCGGTGGTACTGCTGGGTGCTGGGGCCGCGGTGGCGGCGGTGGGTTTGACCGTGGGCACCGTGCTGTTGGTCAAAAAGGACGAACAGTCTCTCGCGTTTGAGCCGGTTCCTGGTGGGGGGATGCTTACCTTGACGAGCTCTCGCCTCCCCCTATTGGGTGCGCTCTGACACGCTCGATGAACGAGCGCTCACGGAACGTCGTGTTGTTCACTTTCCTCGTCACTTCACCATGCTGATCACTCGACCATGCTGATCACTCGACCATGCTGACCACTCGTGCCGCTTCTCCCCAGTCTCTGCGACGTCGACCCCGCATCTCCATGCAGGCGATGATGGCGGCGGGGGTGTGGTGTTGTGGCTGTGTCTTCTTCGACAACGAGTACGATTCTTGTTTCAACAATTCCGCGTGCACCGGTCCTGAGACCACCGAGATCGGTGATGGTGATGCTGACTCGACGAGCGGCGCCCCCGGGACAGGGGGAGATGAGCCAGCCGGTGGTGGCGATGGGGACGGCGATGGCGATGGCGATGGCGATGTGGGGCCGAGCTCGGGGGGCCGAGCACCTGGTGTGGGTGGCGAAGAGCCATACGGTTCCGGGGGAGGGCCTGAAGGTAGCGGCGGTAGAGATGAGGCTGGAGGAAGTGACTCTGGCGGCGCTCCGGGGAGCGGAGGAGCCCCGGCGGGGGGCGACACCGGCTCCGGCGGGATCAATGGTGGTTCTGTGCGGCTGGTCATCAACGAGCTACGTTTGGACCCCAGTGGCTTCGTGGAGATCTTCAACGCGTCCAACCAGACGCTCGACTTGAGCCATTTTGCGGTGACTACTGGCGCCGATGAGCCCAATTGGGCCGCGATGTGTGTGCTTTCGGGCAGTTTGGAGCCCAATGCGTACCGGGAGGTCACGTCCGGCAGCGATTGTCGAGGTGCGTCACCCTGTGACACGGGTTGCGCTTGGACGTTCATCGGTGGTGATCGAGCGTACGTGCTGTACGCCGAGCAGCAAACTTTTGATGAGGTCGTCGACGACCGCATCTATCCGAGCAACCTCACCGTCGCCATCGGCCAGAGCTACGCGGCGACGAGCGATGGTAGCTCCACCTTTGCTCCGCGCATGCAATCACCAGGGATGACCAACGCCCAGGAGTGAGACGCGGGGTGAGCGTCGGGCGCAGTCCGTCAGGTTCGGGCGGCGTGGATGACGAGCTGGCGGCGTGCAAGTGGCGTTGTGGCACAAGCTCCACCCGAGAGGTGACCAGCTGATCGCCAGCTCACGCCAACGTCGGCAAAAATTCAAAGCGAGAGCATGCGGCTTGACGCGGGAGCAAGTTTCTGCCGATGCTTGTTTGGTCGTGTCGCTGCTCCACAGGGGGACGGGGGGGTAGGGGACGACCAAGGACCCCGCCGGCGATGTACACGCCGGGCGGGGCGGGCAAGTCTGCCAAGAATGAGCGCAACTTGTCACCAATTCTCCCACACAACGCAACCAAGAACGGGTTGAATCACAGGCGAACCACAGAGACGAGCATGAAGAGCTTAGCGTTTGGACGGAAGAACACCGCACAACAGGAGATCACCCTGCTGGTGCTGGAGCGTGGGGCTCCTTGGCCAAGCTGGGCGGAGCGCTTGAGGTCACGCGCCCACCATTCAATCGTGGAGGTGCAGACCGCAGGCGAATTGATGGAGCAATTCGTCGAGCGTTGCAGCGCTCGGGCGCATCGTCTGTCAGAGCGAGGTGAGCGCGTGGTGGCGGCGGGTTATGTCTGTGCGGCCGCGAGCGCTGAAAGCCCGGCCGTTGCCCCGTTGCGCGCGGAGCTCTGTTCCACGCTGCTCAAGCTTCTGGCAGATGGCCCGGATCCTGAATTGATGGTCGGTGCGGATGCGCTCGAGTCGGGCCCCAAACAACGGTCGGAGTTGCTCGCCTTGTGGTCCCAGCTGTCGCTCGCGCGTCCTCGCACCACCGTTTCCGTCCTTTTTGAGGAAGATCGCGAGCAGAGCGGCGTGTTTGCTTCGGCCCGGGCCCCCGCGGTGCTGGCCGCGACGGTCGTGTTTCGCGGCCCCTATGGGCCCTTGCCCAGAGCTGACCTGGCCCAGGCTCAGGCGCGCGGCTGACACTCAGCCCAGCTTGGGCTGAGCGCAGTCCAAAGGCAGCGCGGGGTCCGCAGTGGGTACCTTTCCGCGCAGACACTGCGCGGCCGCGAGCAGCAAGGAAACGCTGCCGAGAAAAAGTCCAACCACCACGCCAACGTCGATGATCCCGCGCCACGGTTGATTGAGCCTGCGCACCAAGAAGATCGCGATCAGCACCGCACCCGTCACACCCCAGGCTGCGTATTTGGCACGTGGGGTCGCGCGCACATATGCCATGGCGTACACCGGGCCGAGCCAACGAGGGAAGGACCTAGGCTGGGTCGCCAAGTGTTGGGCGCGTGCGATGACCCGCGGCACGAACCGGCGGTGAAACCCTCGATAGCCTTCCAAGTACGCATTGAGCACGATCCAAAACAGAGTCACCGAGAGTTCGGCGCGGGTGAGTCTCCCTGAGCTCAGGGCTTCCCACGCGATCTTGCCCAGACGCAACTGGGCCTGCACCAAGAGTCCCAGAATGCCCACGACCGACCAGATGAAGGTAAGCTGATCGAAGGCCGGCTTATGAGACGGGGCTGCCGGGTGGTCGGCGTTCAATGGGCTGGCTTGGGGCGGCATGGGCGGCGCATTGTGCCATCAGATCGGGCGTCGTCACCTGGGGCTGAAAAAGGCGCAATTTGCCAGCCCATTTGTGACTATAGTGCGACCACCAATCGAGGAAGGTGTGATCAAGATGAATCGCGTGGCAATCGTGGCTGGCCTGCGTACGCCGTTTCAAAAGCAGGCGACCGGTTACGCCCAAACAAGTGCGCTCAACCTGGCCTCGTGTGTCGTGGCCGAGCTACTGGGCCGCTGTCGCGTGCGTGCGTCGGAGGTGGGGCTGGTTGTGTACGGGCAGGTGCTGCCGTCCATCGAGGCACCCAACATCGCGCGTGAGATCGTGCTCGCCACGGGCATGCCCGCGAGCGTCGACGCGTTCAGCGTGTCGAGGGCGTGTGCGACGGGCTATCAGGCGACGGTCAGTGCTGCGCAAGCCATCATGGACGGCTCCGTGGATTGCGCCATCGCAGGCGGAGCAGACAGCGCCAGCGACGTCCCCATCACCGTGAGCAAGAAGCTGGCGCGGGTATTGCTCGCTGCAAGCAAGGCGCAGACGGTCATGGAACGGGTCGCGGTGTTTGCCAAGCTGCGGCCTTTGGACCTGTTGCCGGTCGCGCCGACGGTGACTGAGTTTTCTACTGGTCTTTCCATGGGACAGAGCGCAGAAAAAATGGCACGCGAAAACTCCATTGGTCGCGCTGAACAAGACGCCTTCGCGCACTCGAGTCACACCCGCGCAGCGGCCGCGTGGGCCGGGGGTGAATTTGCGGAGCTGGTGATGACCGTGCAAAGCCCCCCCGCGTTTCAGGCGATTTCAACGGACAACGTCGTACGGCAAGATTCCAGTTTGGAGAGCTATGAACGACTCCGCCCCGCCTTTGACCGCAAGTACGGCACGGTGACGGCCGGAAACAGTTCAGCGCTCACCGACGGCGCCTCGGCCTTACTCCTCATGAGTGAAGAAAAGGCCAAGGCTCATGGGCTGACTCCCCTGGGCTACCTGCGCAGTTACGCGTTTGCGGCCATCGACCCCACGGATCAGCTGCTGCTTGGTCCTGCCTACGCCACGCCCCTAGCGCTGCGCCGCGCAGGGCTTGCGCTGAGCGACATGGACATCATCGATATGCACGAGGCATTTGCGGCCCAGGTACTGTGTAACATCAAGGCGTTTGAGTCCAAGCGCTTCGCCGTTGAAAAATTGGGGCGAGACGCAGCGCTGGGGACGGTGGACATGACCAAGTTCAATATTTGGGGCGGCTCTTTGGCGCTGGGTCATCCATTTGCAGCAACTGGCGCGCGCCAGGTCCATCAAGCGCTCGCAGCACTGCGCAAGACGGGGGGTCAGTTTGCGCTGTGCACCGCCTGCGCAGCGGGTGGTCTTGGCGCGAGCATCGTTTTGGAGGCGGCATGAGCGGACCACAATTGTTGAGCATGCAGCGCGGCGAAGGCAACGTTGTCTTCGTCTACTTTGACCAAGAGGGAGAGGCGGTCAACACCCTGCGGAGCCAATCCGGAAGTGAACTGGAGCGCATCTTTGATCGGATTGAACAGGACACGGACGCCGTGGCCGTGATTTTGAGTTCGAAAAAGGCGGATCATTTCATCGCCGGCGCGGACATTTCGATGCTGGACGGCGTGTCCGATGTCGCCACCGGCACGCAGCTGTCGCGCATGGGGCAGGCGGCTACGGAGCGCATCGCGCGCTCCAAGGTCCCGGTTGTGGCGGCCATTCACGGTGCGTGTTTGGGGGGCGGCTTGGAAATTGCCCTGGCGTGTCACGGGCGCGTAGGAACAATCTCGGAAAAGACCAAGTTAGGTTTGCCTGAGGTCCAGCTAGGGATCTTGCCTGGTATGGGTGGCACGCAGCGCCTGCCGCAAGTCATTGGAGTGAGCGACGCACTTGATTTGCTCCTATCGGGGCGACAGGTCAGCGCGAGGAGCGCGCTCAAGTTGGGCCTCTTGGATGAAGTGGTGGACCCGGGTTCGCTCGAGCGGGCTGCATTGGCCTTGGCGTTGCGTCTCGCTCAAGCCAAACACGATGGGGCCAAGCGCTGGCAATCACTCATGGGCGCACTCTCGCCCGAGGCCGTGAAAGAGGCAGCCCTTTCAGACAACCCCCTGGGTCGGAAGCTGGTGTTCGACCAGGCAGAGCAGAAGGTCCTAGCGAAAACCCGCGGCAATTACCCTGCGCCGCTGCGCATTTTGCACGTCGTGCGGCTGGGGCTCGAGCAGGGATTCGAGCGAGGGCTCGCGGCTGAGGCCGACGCCTTTGGACAGTTGGTTGTCACGCCCGAGGCGGGTGCGCTCCGCCACGTGTACTTTGCACAACAAGCGACCAAGCGCTTTGAGGGGCCGATCACTTCAGAGCCATGCCCCAGCATTGGAAAAGTGGCAGTAATCGGCGCCGGATTCATGGGGCAAGGGATCGCCAAGGTCAGCTTGCATCACGCTCACACTTCGGTGCGGCTAAGGGACAAGGCGCGTGAGCAGCTTGGGCTCGCGCTAGGTTCAGTCGACCAATACTTGCTCGATTTGGTCAAGCGCGGGCGCCTGAGCGCGTGGCAGCGTCAAGAGCATCTCAATCGACTCACGACCACCACCGATCATCTTGGGGTTTCTGAGAGTGATGTGGTGATTGAGGCAGTGTTTGAAGATCTAGGCCTCAAGCGGCGCGTCCTTTTTGAAGTGGAAAAGCACGCCGCGCACCCCGTTATCTTTGCCACCAACACATCGGCGCTGCGCGTTGGGGACATAGCTCATGGCTGTCAGCATCCGGAGCGCGTCATTGGACTCCACTACTTCTCGCCGGTTGAAAAGATGCCCTTGCTCGAGGTCGTGACCACGGACAAGACCGCCCCTTGGGTGGTGCGGACGGCCATTGTGCTCGGCAAGCGTCAGGGCAAGACGGTCATCGTAGTGAGTGATGGGCCTGGTTTTTATACGACACGCATCTTGGGTCCGTACCTCAACGAGGCGGCCTATGGACTCTTGGAGGGCTACCCCGTTGAAGAGGTGGACAAGCAGCTGATGGATGCGGGCTTTCCGGTGGGCCCCTTCACCTTGCTCGACGAAATTGGCATCGACGTAGGCTACAAGGTGGGGCAAGTGCTGCTCACTGCACTCGGCCCGCGGATGACGCCACCCGCGCAGTTGCAGGCGCTGGTCGAACTGGGGCGCCTGGGACGCAAAAATGGTCGGGGGTTTTACTCCTACGCAGAGGCGAACAAGGGCAAGCGCCCGGTGGACAAGAGCGTGTATCAGGATCTCCAGCTCCCCATCCCGCACGCTCCCCCCGACACACGGAGTGCGGGAGCCGCGCAGGTCAATGTCGCGGAACGTTGTCTACTTGCGATGGTCAATGAAGCGGCCCGGTGCCTGGACGAGGGCATTCTGCGCAGCCCCGACGACGGTGACGTGGGGGCCATTTTTGGCCTGGGATTCCCCGCGCACTTGGGTGGTCCCTTTCATCTCATCCGGTCGCGCGGCGCGCGCACCGTGGTCGCGCAGTTGCAGAGCTTGGCGCAAAAGTATGGCTCGCGATTCGAGCCGGCCGAGTACTTGCGACGTCTGGCCTAAAGCCTGCGCAATCCATCACTCGCGCATTGGCTGCGCCGCCGTCACTCCTTGGCGGCGACTTGGATGGTGCCTTCGCAATCCAGGGCCGACAAGAAGGCGATGATGCTGTCCATTTCGGCTTCGCTCAGCTGTTTGTCGCTCATGAGCGGGTTCTTGTTCTTGTTGTCGTGCCCGCCCCGGGCCATGAAATGAACCGCGTCTTTCAGGGTTGCCGCGCTACCGTCATGAAAATAGGGCGCGCTTCGTGTGACGTTGCGCAACGAGGGGACCTTGAATGCGGCCCAGTCCTTTGCGTCTTCTGACACCTTCATGCGTCCAACGTCCACCTTGTCTTCGGGCACGTCCTTGGTGCCGACGCCCACGTTGAAGAACGCGCCCTTACCCACATAGGCCGCGGAGAAGAATGGTGGCGCGTGGCAGGCGGAACACATGCCCTTGCCCAAGAACACTTCCAATCCCACCTTTTGCTCCACACTGAGGGCCGCCTTATCGCCGGCTGCGTACTTGTCATACGCTGTCGACTTGCACTCCAGCGTGCGCTCAAATGCCGACAGCGCCTGAGCCACCAAATCCCCAGTGACCGGCTGCCCGGGGAATACCTGTTTGAAGTCCTTCTTGTATTCAGGCAGTGCGGCTACTTCTTGTGCCTTCTTGTCCAGGTTTTCTTTGCCCACGCCCATGTTGGCCCCACCCCAGGCGCCCTTGGCTTGAGCTTCCAGAGAATCGGCGCGGCCATCCCAATACAGGCTAGGCAAGTGTCCCGCGTTCCAAATCACCGGGCTGTGGCGCGGCAAGGTTTTGTTCAGAGCGCCCACAGCTAGCGGATCTTTACCGCCCCCTCCTTGTTCATCCTGATGGCACGAATAACACGACACGCTGCCGTCGACGCTCAGACGCTTGTCAAAAAACAGGCGGCGCCCCAGCTCGATTTTCTCCGGGGTCTGCGGATTGCTCTCGAGCTTGGGGAGTTCAGGCATGACGGGCAAGGTCAGCGAATCTACCGTGGCGGCCGGCATCTTCTTGGCTGCGGTCTCGTCCACGGCCTTGGCCGTGGCCTCCGGCGCGCTGGTGGTGTCAGCCGCCGGTTCACGCTTGGGCTGGTTGCAGCCGAGCACGAGCGCACCCATCGTCGCGAACGAAAGCACAGTCAGCGGGGTGCGCTTCCGCTGCAGCAGAGCAGGAGGTGTGGCCGTCATTTCACGCACGAACAGGCTGAGCCGCAACTTTTTCATGCATTCCCCGTAGCGTTGCGGGTGCTGGGCTTCAAGGCAGATTGCGCAGCGGCCACAATCGTTGCTCGATCTCGGCGAGGCGCGCATAACATTGCTCAAAGTGTGGGTGCCGCTCGCGCACTGCTCGCATCAAAAACAGCCGCGCCGCGTCGACGATGCTCGGCGCGCGACGCAGTAACTGGTCAGTGTCGGGGAGTTGAGCGACCATGGCAACGCTGGCGCTGGGTGGGCAAGCTTTGAGCAGGTGGCTGAGCTGCTCAGCATCAACCAGGTAGCGCGTAAGGCGTTCTGCAAAACGTCCCGGAGCACGTTCGACGAACGTGGCGAGCGTGGCAGGTGAAAATGCACCTGGGCCGTGGTTGTCAACACGGGCCAGTACTGCGTCGAGCGGACAATACGGCGCGGCCGGCTGCGGCAAGTCCAAGCCGCGTTCGCTCTGATTGATCCAAGCTGAAAATTGGTGAGGCCGGATGTGTTGCCAGGCGATGTGCAGGCCGGCATCCAGGCGCAAGTGCAGGGTGGAAAGCGGCAACTGGCCCCACAGTTGCGCGTACAGATCATCTTCTAAGTGGGGTTCGGCATCGGCCGGTGAAAGTGGCGTCGTCAGGGTAGAGGGGATGAAATACTCTTGTAAAGCGGGCTCGAGCGCGAGCACTTGCCAGAGCGCGCCAAGTATTTGAGCGCGACTCTGCCCGCGTGTTTCGGCATAGCTCACCAAGATGAACAGCGGCACGCTGTGCTGCGCGCGGGAGAACAGCTCCCCCACATTCCAGCTGTGGACCAGCTGCAAGTAGGCGGGTGTCAGCTCCTTGGCAGCGGCGGGCGAGGCGCACGCCGCGTAGGCATCGAGCAGATCTTCGAGGAGCGCGAGTAGCCCCACAATTTCACGCCCGAGCGTGGCGCGCTCGGGCGTGGCCACTCCTGGCTCAGCCCAGCGCGCGACCTTGAGCTCGATGACACGCTGGGCGCCGGCGATGAAGGGGCGGACGCGAGTCGGGTCAGCGCTGCGGAATGGATCGAGGTGAGCGAGCGGAAAGGGGAGTTCCCGACACAAGCAGGCCACGGCCACCTGCCAGGTGCTGACCACAAAATGCGCTGCTGCTTGGTCGCCTTGCACGCTCCGGGGCAACAACTCAGAGCCCACGACCATGGCGGTCTCGGCCGTGAATTGGGCAAGCCCACTCGACAACTCCTCGGGCAAATCCCCCTGTGTGAGCAGGAACAATCCACAAGCAATGGTTGCCCCCTCGAGTGCAGCAACAGCCTCGAATTGTTCCGCATCAAAATCCTCGAGGATGCGAAAATACGGCGTAAAATCCCCGCGCTGGGCGGCCGACAAGAGGGCCAGGATGACCCGGTCCGTGTCTTGTCCGGCGACGAGCACGCGCCCCCAATCCAAACTGGAATGCTGGAGCAAAGTGTTTGCAGCGCGCGCTTTGAGCAAACTCAAGAGCCAACGTGGGCGCAGGCAACGCAGGTCCGACTCGGGCCCCTTCCCCGAGCGTGAGGGCGGGACCAACAGCTGGGCCGCGCCCAGCGCCCGCACCATGGAAAACGCAGAGGGCTGCCATTTGAGCGCAGCGCGCTTCAAATCCCGGCGCGCGATGCGATCACCCAAGCTGCCCCGGAGCGCCACGTCAAACCACTCGGGATCAGGGGCGTCTTGTGTCTGGGGTCGTGAAAGCAAAGCGGTCCACGTGTCGATGGCATGCTCGCCCGAAAGATCGTGCTCAGCTTCGACCAAACAGCGCGCCGCGCAACCGAGCAGATCCGCATAGGCAGTTTGTGACAAGCGCTGAGGCAGGGAAGAGTCCAGGGTGGCCTCTTG
>Ga0315912_10001154_pt1 | contig 34905 bp, 29 predicted proteins | sample VfabasoilMG_FD_204469 | JGI IMG/M metagenome (GOLD analysis project Ga0315912, IMG submission 204469) | Garden soil microbial communities collected in Santa Monica, California, United States - V. faba soil | ecosystem: Environmental > Terrestrial > Soil > Garden | place: USA: California... | reverse complement strand
TGACGCGCCCGTCACGAGCGCCTTCTGTCCGTCGAGTCGGAAGAGGCTCATCGTGCGGCCGCGCTCGCGGGTTTCTGGCTCGCCTCGAGTCCCGAACCGGCCTGGTCGAAGCCCGGCTGCACGTTCACGACGCCGAACTGGCGGTCCTCCACCTCGCGATGGGCCGCCATCATCCAGACGAAGTTGATGCTGTGGCCGGGGGCCGCGACGTTCGGGTGGTAGCCGGCCGGCATCAAGACGGCGTCCCCGTCGCGGACCAGGCTCACGAACTCCGGCTTGCTCGGCTCGGTGTACACGAGCTGAATACCGAACCCGGGCTCGGGCATGTCGAAGTAGACGTACATCTCTTCGAGCAGCTTCGTGTGCTCGTGGGGCGGCCAGCTCGTCCAGTTGCCGGGCTTCGAGCGCGTGAACCCCGCGAGCAGGCGGCCCGCGTTGACGTTCTTGCCGATGATGATGTTGAGGTCGCGCGTGGTGGCGTCGGCACCGGCGGTGAACTTGAGCGCCGGATCCTGCTTCACGTCCGCGTAGCGCACGATCTGGAGAGGGTAGTCGCCGTCGACATCGGCCGAGCACTCGACGAGATCGACCTCCGTCGTGGTGGTGACCTCGACGTTCGAGCCGCGCGGCACGTAGGCGCCGTCGTGGGTGCCGATCTCGTAGGCCTCGCCGTTCACGGTGAGACGGCAGGCGCCCTTCATGCAGATGAACGCCGTCTCGCGCCCGCCCGTCTCGAACGTGGCGCGCGGCAGCTCGGCGTCGAGCCGGATGCGGCCGTAAGCGAGGTGCGAGAGGGAGCTGTTGCTCGGCGTCACCGAGATATGACGGCCCTTCTTCGACGCGGTGCCCGAGAAAATCAGCTGCTTCGTGTCGAGACTCGTGCTGGCCATGGGGGTGGGAGATTCTAGCGGAACCGGGCGCTCCGTCTACGGTCCGGCGCTGAGCGTGACGCGTGCCGGCGTCGCGTTGCGCGCGGCGAGCTTCTGCACCTCGCTCGCCCAGGCCTCGGCGCTCGCCACGCGGCCCGCGCGATCCCACGTCGACCCGACGAAGTAGCGCAAGGGCTCGCCCGGTTTCGCCGCCGTCACGAGCAGGAAGTTGTCGTCCGTCTGCTGGGCGATGCCGGCCCCGCCGGGCGCGAGCACGACGGCGCAGGCGAGGTTGCCGTTCTTGCCGTTTTCGATCGGCTCCCACACGCGCATCGACCCCGTGTCCGCTTGAACGGCGCCGCCCGCGTGCCTGGAGATGCCGAGCGCCACCGCGAGTGGCCCCTTCTTCGCCGTGAACGTGCTCTCGAAACGGTTGAAGAAGGTGCCGGCGTCGAGCGTGATGCGCTTGGTCTCGCTGAGCTTGACCCCGCCGGCGTCCCACGGCGCGTAGTCGAGCTCGAACACCAGACGAATCGGGCCGTTGGCGAGCACGCGCGATGCGACGAAGTTCTTCGATACGGCGAGCTTCTCGCCGGCCCAGATGCCGAGCCCCCCGCAGCCGCGTGTCTTGCCGACGGAGTAGAAGTCAGCGCCGTCGCCGTGATCCTGGTGGTAGTCGTCGGTCATGTACCACTCGTTGACGAGCAGGCGGGTGGCGCGCTTGGCCCACACGTCGATGCCACTCGAGACGAGCGGATCCTTCTTCGCCGTCTCGAGATCGGGCCCGTACATGCGGTGCGCGACCAGGTCATTTTCCCACGCGAAATCGTCGTGGCGCTCGCGCACGAAGCGGCCGTAGACGCGGTACTCGCCGGCGGGGGCGAGCCTGCGCTCACCCGGGCGCACGCTGAAGGATTTCTGCCCGGCCGCGTCGAGATCCGTCTGGAAGACGAGCTCGCCGGGAGCGCCGTTCACCCCCGCGACCACCTGGGAGAGGACGGGCATGCCCGCAGCGTCGAACACGAGCGCCTTGCCGAGCTCGAGGCTCGGCGCGAGCTTCCTGAGCTCGGCCTCGGAGAGCGCAATCGTTTCCTTGGCGCGAGGGGCGGCGGACGCGTTCGCGACGTTGACGATGACCAGGACGGGTGCGGTGCTGGCGGGGACCGGGGCGACGCTCGGCGCGGGTGGCGCGCTCGCCGTCGCGGGGGCCGGCGCCACGACGGGCGCGGACGGCGGTGCCGTGGGACATTCGGCCTGCGGGGGCGAGCCGCAGCCGAGGGCAACGGCGGTCGTGGGGACGAGGGTTCGCGCGAGTCCCGGACGAAAGAGCGCTCTCATGGCGGCGGAGTATGGGTCAGGGCTCGGCCAAATAATAGTCGCCGTAGATCTTCGCGACGATGGGCTTGCCCGTGGTGCTGAAGTGAGGCCCGCCGCTTTCGAAGACGTTGCAATTCTCCGCGAAGAACTTGGGCGAGGCGACGACCGGCGGGGGACCGGCACTCACCACCATCGCGACCGCGTCGTCCACGTACTGCTGCACGATGGAGCCGTTGTTGCCCTGCTGGCACGGCATGTTGTTCGGAGCGCGGGTCATCGTCAGCACGTCGATGCGCTGAAGGCGCGAGTACTTGTTCTTGAAGTTCGTGATGGCTTGGTTCAAAGCGGTCACGAGCGTGCCGGTGGCGGTGAGCGTCTCGCTGTAGATGTTGAAAATCACGCGATCGGGGTTCGTGGAGTTCGCCGCACAGGCCGAGGTCGGCGCGAGCGTCCACACCTCGTCGTTCGGATCGGCCCAATTCTCGACGTAACCGGGGTGGAAGTAGATGATCTGCCACTTGTCGTTCGGCACCTGGTTCTCGAAACCGCCCGTGAACCATTCGCTCGTGCTGTCGATGCCGACGACCTGATTGCAGGTGTAGCCCTTCGTGGAGCTCGCCATGCCGCCCATCCCACCCATGCCGGCTGCCGGCGCTCCGCCCGCGCCTGCGCCGCCTGCCGGTCCGCCCGCCATGCCCGCGCTTCCGGCACCGCCCGCTCCGGCGCCCGCGCCGGGTGCGCCCGCGTTGCCCGTGGCACCCGCCGTCGGCGCCGTTCCGGCGGCGCCGCCGCTTGGCCCCGCACCACCAGGGCTACCCGCCGCGCCCGCACCGCTCCGGCCGGCGCTCGGCAGCGCCGTGCCCGCGCTGCCGCCCGTGGCCGCGCCGGTTCCCGCACTGCCGCCAGTGCCCATCATCGCCTTGCCCGCCGAACCGCTGCTCGACCCAGCCGTTCCGGCTGCGGGGGTGTTCCCCTGGCCGGCCGTGTCGTGGTGGTCGCTCGGCGTTTCGTCGCTCGAGCAGGCCAGAACGAGGAGCGCAGTCGTGGTCCAAGGCATCAGGCGGCGCGTCATGCTGGGAGTCCTAACACCGCAGCTCCGCGGCGATTCGGGAAATGCCCGGTACCGGTCGATTCGATCTCGCACAAAATTTTCGTACTCGGCGTCAGCGGGAGAGCGCTTCGAGCATTCGCCGTGCGTAGCGGCGGCCGAGCTCACGCTGCCCGGAAGCATCGAAGTGGTACGCGTCGAGCCCGGAGAGCCCGCTCGCCGAGGCGACGTGCGCGTTGGCTATGACGCGTGGCAGCGTGTTCACGAGCGCGTTGTGGCTTTCGCACAAACCGCCGTGGAGGAGCTCGCCCACGACGACGGGCGCGGTTCCGAGCTCGAGGTCGCGCCGCAGGTCCTCCACGATCTGCTTGACCTTGTCGGGCCACGCCGGATCGCAGCTGTCCGACTCGCCTTGGTGGAACAAAAGGCCGCGGATGACCCCCGCTCGCTGCGCGAGCCGGGCGCGCGCGAGCACCCAGTCGTACGCCCCCACCCAGTGGTTGTCGGGCGGAATCGGGAACTCGTGACGCCGCGTCGACACCACGTCTCGTCGATAGAAGTCGATGTCCACGCCGTTGATGGCACAGGGAACGAGACCGATGCGGGCGTCGGGCAGCGCGTCGGCCAGCACCTTGCCGAACGTGTCGCCAGGGCCGAGGCCTGAATCGCAGCCGTGAAGGGGCGGTGCCGCCACGGCCCACGCGTCGTAGGTGCGCGCGTGTGCGACGCAGTCGCCATACCCCAGAACCTCCACGCGGGGGTTCGGCACGAGATCGCTCGCTTCGGGTGGGGGCGCCCCAGCCATGTTCGACTGGCCGAGCAGGAGGAACAGGTGGAAGGCCGGATCGGCCCCGAGGGCGCGCATGCCCGGATCAGGCAGGTCTGATCTCGTGGGAGGGCCGACAGCGTCGGGTGCCCGTTCCGGCAAGCGGAAGTTCTAGCACGCCGGAAGCGCTCGGGGCGTCACGCCGCCCCAACTCTTGCTATTGTCCATGGTAGTGATGAGTCGTTTCGTGGCCGTCCGAAGACGCGTGGATTGGGCGCTGATCCTGGGCAAAGACGCTCCGGTTCCCGCCATGCTCGACAGCGCGGCCCCGGCCGAGCTCGCGGCGCTCATCGCCGCCTTCGACGAGCTCCTCCAGCTCGAAGATGCCGACGCGACGATGCGTCGCGCGGCGGAGCTCGCGCTCGAGCGGATCGGGCTCCAGCGCGTCGGTCTCTTCCTGCTCGACGCGCCCCGCAACCTGATGCTCGGCAGCTGGGGTACCGACCTCGAGGGCCGCATCGTCGACGAGCACCACGTCATGTACGACCTCGGGGAAAACGACCGCGAGGTCTTCCGGCGCGCGACGCGCGGCATCCCGTTCACGGTGATCGACAACTGTCCGATCGTGGAGCAGCAGACGTCGGAAACGAACGTCGTGGGGCGCGGCTGGGTCGCCTGCACGCCGATCCGGTCGGCGCGCGCCAGCATCGGGATGATGTTCAACGATACCGCCCTGACCGGCGACCCGCCGGATCTCGGCAAGCAAGCGCTGGCGGCCATCCTGTGCTCGCTTCTCGGCAGCGTGCTCGACCTCAGCTACGGGCAGAGCGGTCAGGGCCGTGGTGCTCGCCCGTCGGCGGGTCATCCGCTCGTGCGTCAGACCGTGCGACTGCTCGCCAAGGATCCGTCGCTCGGCGGGAAGGATCTGGCTTCGTCGCTCGACATCAGTCTGAGCCGGCTCGCTCGCGTCTTCAAAGCCGAGATGGGCATGTCGCTCGTCGAGTACCGAAATCGACTGCGCCTCGAGCGCTTTCAGGTGCTGCTCGATGCGGGTGGCGAGAACTTGCTCGCCGCGGCGCTCGCCGCCGGCTTCGGCAGCTACGCGCAATTCCACCGTGTTTTCCGCGCCCTCCGCGGCACCACCCCGCGCGCGTACCTGCGCGAACGCGGCCACTGGGCGCACCGCACGACGACCTCCGCGTCTTGAGTTTTTTTTGGGGAGTGGCGACCGTGGGGCGGCTGGCGTCAGTCATTTGCTGATGGAGACTCGCGCCGGCCTTGCCGGTTTGTCCCGCGCCTCACGCACTCTTGCGCCACTCGCTCGGCGAAACGCCCACGTGCCGCTTGAACGCCCGACTGAAGGCTGCTTCGGAGGCGTAGCCGACGGCCCCGGCCACCTCCGCCATGCTGGCCGCGCTCGTGCGCAGCTGCCGTCCGGCGAGCTGCAGTCGAAACGCCGTGAGGTAGCTCATCGGCGCCTGCCCGATGAGCTTCTGGAAGCGCTCGGCGAGCACCGAGCGTGACGCTGCGGCGCGCCTGGCGAGCTCCTTGAGCGTCCATCCGAGCTCGGGCTCGCGGTGAATGCAGGCCAGGGCGCGACCCACGACCGGATCGGCAAGCCCCGCGAGCCAGCCCTGGTCCGCACCGCGGCCCCTGCCGGCGAACGCGCACAGGCACTCGGTGATCATCAGCTCGGGCAGGCGCGCGAGGACGGGATCGCTCACCGGCGAGCGGAGCGACAGCGTGTGGAGCGCGTACTCGACGCTGGCGTCCACCCAGTGCCCGAGCGGCCCACCCGCGGTCGGCACGCGAATGAGCGGGGGTAGCGACGCCAGCACGGGATTGAGCGGCAGATCGTCCGAGCGCAGGTAGCCGCAGACCATGCTCATGACCGGGCCGCTGCCGCCGTAGCGAAGCACCGGTGTGTTCGCGGGATCAGGCAAGATCTCCAGTAGCGGCACCGCGCCCTCGAGCGACGGGTCGCCCATCACGTGCTGATCGGCGAAAGGCAGGATCGCGACGTCGCCGGCCACGAGCTCCTCGACGACTCCGTTGCCGAGCGCGATGCGGCAGCTCCCCTCGGTGATCACGTGGAACACGATGATCCGCTCGCCGCGGGTTCGAAGCATGGACTCGAGGTCCGCGGCGGAGCGCGACACGTAGGCCCAGGGAGCGCTCAGGTGTGCGCGCAGGAAGACCGACCCGGAGAGCTGCAGGCAGCGCAGCCCGTCGCGGACGGACGCTTCGCGGTTCGGCGCTTCGTCGAGTGGGTCGTTGGCGGGGACTTCGGCTTCGGCCATGGAGCGAGCTACTGCCAGCGAAAAGCCTTGAGGGCGACGAGGAAGCCTACCGCGCCCCAGGCCACGAGCACACCGAGCTCGAAGCCGACGCCGAGGAGCGAGGCGCCGTCGTTGTAGACGGCACGCAAGGCATCGTTCACCGCAGTGAGCGGCAAGAGTCGAATCGGGAGCCTGAGCCACTCGGGGAAACGCTCGTAGGAGAAGAACGAGCCCGACAGGATCCACATCGGCAACATCACGAAATTCATCCAGCCGTTCGCCACCTCGGTATTGTCGAGCCGCGACCCGACGATCAGACTGATCGCCGCGAACGAGGCGGCCCCGACGACACCGAGCGCGACCACGTCGAGCACGCTGCCCCGGATCTGGGTCCCGAAGAACAGCTTGCCGAAGCCGATCAAGAGCGCGAGCTCGAGCGCCAGGAAGATGCTGCGCGAGAAGAAATAGGCGAGCAGAAAGTGCGCCCGGTGCATCGGCGTCACCGCGTAGCGCCGGAGCAGGCGTCGCTTCCTCGCCAGGACGAGGTTGAAGCCGATGCCCCACATGCTGCTGCCCATCAGGTTCAGGCCGATCAGCCCGGGTACCAGGAAATCCACGTAGCGCGAGCCCACCTCCGAGACCGTTTGCTCCCGCACCGCGAGCACGTCACGCCGTCCGGCTCCGCGCTGCAAGATGTCCTCGACCACGACGCGCGCGAGGCGCGAGCGCTCCTGAGCCGGATCGAAGCGCAGGAGGAGGCCGTCCGGTCCCGGGTCGACCAGCAGATCCACCTTGGTGCGCGCGAGTGCCCGCTCGGCCTGGGCGCGGGGTAAGCGCTCCGTGAGGACGCGTCCCTGCGCGGAGAAGAGTGCGCTCGTGCGGGCGGGGTCGGCCTCGGTGACGACGGCGACGCGCGGCAGCTCCGGCGGCCTCTCGCGGAAGGCGATCCCGAGACCCACGGCGAGCAGTACCGGAAAGCCGAAAACCCAGAAGACGTAGCCCGGCTCGCGCATGAACTCGCGCACGCGGGCCTTCACGAGCTCGGCGAGCGGACTGGGCGACTCGCTCATGCCTTCTCCGTCCGCTGCTCGAGCGCGCGACCGGTGAGGTGCAGGAACACGTCGTCGAGTGTCGCCTGGTGAGTGCTGAGCCCGATGGGTTGCACGTCCTGTCGCGCGAGCTCGTCGAGCACGGAGCTCAGCGCGGCGAGGCTCCGATCGACACGCAGGCGGTAGTGTTGCCCGCGGCTCACGACGGAGGCGACGCTCGGCAAGGCCGAGAGCGGCGCTTCCTCCAGGGGTCGCGTCACCTCGAACTCCACGAACTGCACCATGCCCAGGCTATCCACGAGTGCGCGCGGGGTGCCGAGCGCAATGATCTTGCCCTGATCCATGACGGCGACCCGATCGCAGAGGGCCGCTGCTTCCTCCATGTAGTGGGTCGTCAGAAGCACGCTGCGCCCCTGCTCGCGGTAGCGCTCGACGATCGTCCACAGGGACTTTCGCGCGCGGGGGTCGAGGCCGGTCGTCGGCTCGTCCAGAAACAAGAGCTCCGGATCGCCGACGAGCGCGCAGCCCACCGCGACCCGCTGCTTCTGCCCGCCCGAAAGGCGCGAGAAGTAGCGATTCCGCTCCTCCTCGAGCGCGAGCAAGCTGATGAGCTCGTCGACCGGTCGGCCCCGGCGATAGAACGACCGAAAGAGCTTGAGCACCTCGGCGACCGTCAGCTTGTCGGCGAGCTGCGTCTCCTGAAGCTGCACGCCGAAGCGCTCGCGGATCTCGCCGTCCTGGCCTCTGCCCCAGGCGAGGCCGAAAAGCTCGATGCTGCCGGCGTTCGGCTGGTAGAGGCCTTCGAGCATCTCGACCGTCGTGGTCTTGCCGGCACCGTTCGGCCCGAGCAGACCGAAGCACTCACCGGTTTCGACGTCGAGGTCCACGCCGTTGACGGCGACCTTGTCGCCGTAGCGCTTCACGAGCCCACGACATCGAATCGCAGATGCGTTGGGAGTCCGAGCTCGCTCGGACCCACCAGGCGGAGGAGGCGCGTCCACTGCGGGCGGACTCTACTCGAAGGATAACGCGCTCGCCCGAAGGCCCGAAAAAACGGGGGTCCAGAGCGGGGTCGGCGAGCGAAGTCCGACCGGGGCTGAGCGAGCGCTCCGAGGGAGGCGGCGCGCCACTCCAAAAACACCCAATGACCACCTTTAGATGGTAGGGTTCGGTGGCCATGGTTGCATCCATACCCGTAGCTCTTCGGGAGGGGGATGCCGGACTAGAGGCTCCGCGTGCGCTCGTTCGTCGCGATGGGTCGATTGCCGATTGGAGTCCGGCCATGGAGCTCGTATCGGGTTGGACGGCCCCGCGGGCCAAGTCGCGCCTGCTGTCCGACCTCGTTTCACCGCTCGACCCCCGCGAGCTGCCCGACCTGCGGACGTTCACGCCGGAGACCAGCTTCAGCGGCCTCGTGGGTGTCGCGGGCTTCGAGTCGCAGGCGCCGCGCGTTGCCTTCGCCGAGCTCGGCCCCGTCGTCGGGCGCGACGAGCTCTGCCTCACGCTCTCCCCCCCACCCGATGCGTCGGCCTCCGAGCACGCGCCGCCACCCGACGCGGCGCGTGGCGCGCTCGAACAGCAGAAGCTCTCGCTCGTGATCGATAGCATGCCGGGCTTCGTGTACACGCTCGACCGGAATTTCGTGTTCACGTCCTCGACGGGAGCTGGGCTCGAAGCGCTCGGTCTCAGGCCCGGGCAGCTCGTGGGCTCGTGCTTGCTCGACATGTGGAGTGTTCGCGACCCGAGCTACGAGCCCCTGGCGTGCCATCTGCGCGCGCTCGCGGGCTACCCGGCCACGTACCAGGACGTGTGTGTCGGGCGCTCGATCGAGTATCGGCTCAAGCCGCTGCGTGACGTGAACGGCGCCATCATCGGGGTCGTCAGCACGGGCTTCGACGTGACGGAGCGCGAGCATGCGAAAGAGCAGCAGGCGAAGCTCACCGCGCAGCTCCGCCAGGCGCAGAAGATGGAGGCCATCGGGCGGCTCGCGGGCGGCGTGGCGCACGATTTCAACAACCTCCTCACCTGCATCATGGGAAACCTCACCCTGGCCGAGGACCACGCGGCGGCCGACCCACGCCTCAGCCGGTACCTCGAGGGTGCGAGCGCCGCGGCGGAGAGCGCAGCGACGCTGACCCGCCAGCTCCTGGCGTTCGGACGCAAGCAGGTGATCGAGCCGCGCCCCGTCAACCTGAGCACGCTGATCGAACGCGTGAAGGGCATGCTCGAGCGCCTGATTGGCGAGAGTATCACCCTCCGAACGGCGTGCGCTGCGGATCTCTGGCACGTGAAGGCCGACCCCGGTCAGCTCGAGCAGGTGCTCGTCAATCTGATCGTCAATGCACGCGACGCCATCTCCGGACACGGCGAGATCGAGGTAGAGACGCGCAACGTCGAGACCTCTCAGCAGGGTGGGCCGGTCGGGCCCGCGCGGGCGGGTCGCTACGTGGTTCTCAGCGTCCGCGACAACGGGCGCGGCATGTCCGACGTCGTGCGTTCGAAGCTGTTCGAGCCCTTCTTCACCACCAAGGAGACGGGGGCCGGCACGGGGCTTGGCCTGGCCACCGTGTACGGTGCGGTCCAGCAGAACGGCGGCACCATCACCGTCGACTCCACGCTCGGTGCGGGCTCGACGTTCCGCATCTTCCTGCCCATGGTGGAGGTCGATCGCGCGGCCGTCCAGAGCGCCGAGGCCGTCCTCGCGCCCCCTTCGTCGCGAGCCCGCGGGGGGACCGAGACGATCCTGCTCGTCGAGGACGAACCGCTCGTGCTCGACCTGGCGGCCTGCACGCTGCACGAGCTCGGCTACAACGTGATCCCTTGCGCGAGCGCCGACGAAGCACTGCGGCGCCTGCCGGACTATCCGAATCGCATCGATCTCCTGCTGACGGACGTCGTCATGCCGCGCATGAACGGGAAGGAGCTGGCTGCTCGGGCGGCTTCGCTCCAGCCGGGCATCTCGGTGCTCTTCAGCTCCGGCTACGGCGAGGACATCATCGCCAAGCAGGGCGTGCTCGACGCGGGCCTCTACTTCATCGGCAAGCCCTACCGCCCCGCGGAGCTCGCAGCCAAGGTCCGCGGCATCCTCGACGCCCGCGCGGTGGACCTCGCCGCCCGCGCGTCCTAGCCGCGGCCCCTAGAGCCCCCTCGAGTGTGGGCGAAGCCCGACGCGGGCCGGAGGCCCGCCGCGACGACCTATGAGTCTTGGAGGAACAGATCGATCCGCGAATGAGGACAGGGCGCGTACGACAAACCGGCGAGGCCGGCGCGAAGTTCCTACCGACCGGTCATCGACGCCGTTCCCCGACAGTCGCCACTGCGCAAAACAAACAACTCACGATTTCGCCGTATAAGCCCGGCAATACCCATTCGGATGCACGGGACCCGGCAGCACCTTGCAATGCCCGCAGTCGCTGACCTTCTCGGCAGCGACGTACTGCGAGCATTTGACGCACGTCTTGCCCGGTTGGGAGGTCGTGTCCTCGTAGCCGAGGCCGGTGCGAGACGTTTGCTGCTCGGCGCTGAGCGCGCTCACGTCGTTGCAGAAGGAGGGCCCCTTGCCGCACGCGGCCGTGCCCAGCAGCGCCACCGTCGATGCTCCGTGGGCGAGCAGCGAGCGTCGAGAGACGATGATCTCGGGAGTGGTTGAGCGTTTCACGCGACGAGCCTAAAGCTGCTCGGTCGAAGGCGCCAGCGCTCTACCGGCCGCCGAACGGGCGCGGCGGCAAAGAGGCGAGGTAGGCGAAGAGCGCGTGCATCTCGGTGTCGTCGAGCTTCGCGAGCGCGGCGGTGGGCATCATCGGGTCGAGCTTCTTGCCCTGCTTGTTGACGCCGGTTTCCAGCGTCTTCTTGAAGTCCTCGAAGGTCCAACCCTGGAGGCCCGTTGGGTGCGGGGTGAGGTTCAAGGGGACGGCCATCTCCGGCGGCGCGCCCGGGATCGGCCCGCCCGACAAGGTGTTGCCGTGGCAGCCGGTGCACGCGCGGCCGATGAACGCGCCGTAGGTCGCGGTCGGGGTCGGCGGCGGCGCCAGCTCCACGTGGGCGTGATTGATGCGCCGGGCGACGTCGATCGGAATCATGTCCAGCCGGTCGAGAACCTTCGCGAGGAGCCCGAGCTCGAACGGCCCGTTCGGCTTCTGGACACCCGGCACCGTGCGCACCCACGAGACGACGGCCGTCATGTCAGCCTCGGAGAGCCAGTTGAACTCGTGCGCGGGCATGAAACGCAGCGTCCGCCCGTCCTTCTTCAAGCCGTGGCGGATGAGCCGCACGAGCTCTCCATCCGAGTAGGCAGCGCCGAGGCCACTCGAGGTGATGTTCGGTGCCGCGAACCTGCCGAGTGGACCGACCTCGATGATCGTGCCTCCCGCGAGGTTGGCGCCATGGCAGTCCGAAACCGCACAGGGCGCGATCGCCCCGGCGATGTGCTGCCCACGCTCGAGGGCCGCGGCGTCGGTCGTGCGCGTCATGCTCGGGACCGGCACGTCGTAGACCTTGTCGATGCTCGAGCTGAACGCGTGCACCTGATACGCCACGAAGGACCCACCTCCGAGCACGACGAGGCCGACCAGGCCACCAATCCCCTGTAAGACACGTTTGACGATGGGCTTCACGGGCACTCCTTGGACAAGAAACAAATTTTGCGGGGGAAGGTAGTGCGGTCCGTCGAAAATGGCGATGCTAATTTTCTATTTCTCCAGCCTGCGACGCCCGAGCCTACGCGCGCCTCGGCATGCTGCGAGCAGCGAGAGCCCGAGGAGGAGGCTCCCCGCGGGGCCACGGCGCCCGGGACTCGCGGCGCACGTGATGCCCGTGATGGGTCCCTTCGGGTCGCCGTTCAGCGTGTAGGTCGCAGCGTGGGCGTCGTCGCAGTCCACGTCGCCGTCGTAGGTGACGACAGCGGTCTCGTTGGCGTCGTTGTGGACGGTCGTGTTTCCGGACGCCGGCTGACCCGAGCACAGCGCGTCGTCCACCACCTCCGCGCTCGTGTTCACCTCGACGCTGCCCACGGGCGGGAAGAACCCCTCGCGCACGACCGTGCCCGAGCCGCTCCAGACGGTGCGCGTGTCGTAGCCGCCCTCGACCTGACCCTCGTAGTCGATGGTGTGGCGCATGCCGCTCTCGTGGACGAGCTTCACGCTGAAAGCGTGATGGGTGTCGTCGATACGACGCACGTGCGCTTCGCCGTCGCGCACGTCCGAAGGCTCCCCGTCTTTCAGCGAGCCATACCCGTCGAAGGTGACGGCGCGGTCGCCGTTCGCGGAACGCTTCACGGTCAGCTTCCCGACCCGCTGGACGCCCGCCAGATCCGTGCAGCCGCCCTCGGCGGTGAGCGTCGTGCCGTCGTCTACCGTGGCCGGGCAGGCGGGGTCGGGAAACGTTCGCTCGCCGTCGGCGATGGCGACAGGCTCGTAAGCGTGCCCGTAGATGGCGAAGGCGCTGAGCGAGACAGCCCAGACGCGGACATTGTCGGGGTTCTCGAGCGAGCTGTCGCCCGCCGCCTGGGTCGCCTCGAACGGGCTCGCGCTCGAGCCGCAACCGGCGAGCAGCAGCACCGAAAGCACACCTGTCGGGAAACGAGAGTATTTCATGCATCACCTCCGCCTGCGTGAGCTCGCAAAGATCATGCCCGACTACCGCCCTCGATACCACGGCTATCCGGTGCGTTGGCTCGCTCTCCGGGCACGCGTGCCGGTCGACGTGGCACGCCTGTGAGCTAGATTCACAGCGAGCTTGCCGCGGCGCGTTGGGGCGTTCCGACCTTCAGCACCACGTAGCGCGCGTTCTCGAAGGCACGTGGGTACCGGGTGAACGCGCCCTCGTGCGCGCGACGCACGACGGCGTAGTCGAAGTCGTAGCGCGCGCGCAGCGCCTCGAGCCGCTCCGCGTCGAGCTCGTCGTAGCCGTCGAGCTCGGCCGCGTGGGTCATGCCGCGGCGCCCCGTCACGTCCTCGATCCGTCGGTACCACGCGAGCACCTCGCGCGGCACGGCAGGGCTGCCCTTCCAGTCGACGACGATCGCCCGCTCACCGAGGAAGCGCATGGAATCCTCGTCGGGAGGCGTCAAGAACAGTGCTTCCTTCGGCGTCCGCTCGCGCATGAAGGCGAACAGGCCGCGTGCTTCCTGCGATGCTCCGGCGAGCAGGCTCGAACGCTGCGGGATGCGCGCGAGCGGTCCGACGGCGAAGTAGACGAACACCACCCCTGCGGCCACCGCAGGGAATGCCGGGGCGTGCCGCGCCCACAGCGAGCGGAACGCGGCGGGGGTGTCGAAGGTTCGCGCCCGGCGTGCCAGCGCGTCCCACACGAACCCGACGAAAGCGGCCGCGCCGACGACCTCCATCGGAACGCGTTCGTGTCGGACGGCGTACGCGGCCACGACCGCGCCGAGGCCTACGACCACGAGTGTACGCGCCCGTGCCGTGTAGAGACGTGCGGCGCTCGGGTCCAAGAGCGCGCGGGTGCCGGCGGCGAGGCAGAGGACCTGGAAAAGGAGCTCGGCGTGCGGGGCGAGGCGCCAGGCGAAGAGCGCGGCCGCGCGCTCGCTGCCGAGCCCGGCGAAGGTGCCGCCCCACACGACGGCACTCACCCCCGCCGTCAGCGCCGCCAGGCGCACGAACGGCTGCCCGGAGGGTCCCCGCACGAGCGGGACGAGCGCAGCGAGCGCGAGGCCGTGCCAGGCGAGCAGCGGCCAGAACTCGGCGAGCTTCGCGTCGAGGAGGAAGTGGTGCGGCGCGCGGATCGCGAGGTAGACGTGACGGCCGAGGTCGGCGTCGGCCGAGGGCGCCGCGGCGGCACGTAGCGTGGGCAAGAACGCCAGCACGGCGAGCGCCGGCAGCGCGAGCGCCGCCACGAGCCTCCGCCCGAGGTGCCTCCGCCCGAGCAACAACTCCGCGATCAGGAACGCAGGCGCGCACAGGAGCGCGAAGTTGATGTGCACGAGGCTGCCCGCCGCGACGAGCACGCTCGCAGCGAACACGCGACCTGTCGTGAAGGCGAGCGCCGCACCGATCAGGCACGCACTGCTGAGCGTCGAAGGTTGCAGCTCGCGATCGAAGACGTAGGTGAGTGCGGGCCCGCGCGTCTGCGTGGCGAGGAGCAGCGCGAGCAGGAGCAGGTGGGTGGCGAGGGCGCCGCGCCCGGCGAGCTTCCGGCAGAGGCCGTAGAGGGCAAGCCCCGCGGCCGTCACGGTGAGCGTGAACGCCAGCGCGACCGCCCAGCCGCCGCGGTCGAACCGGAGCAGGGTCGCCCCGAGCTCGGCGAAGACGGGGTGGTACTGCGTGGTTCGGGTGGCGAACCAGTCGCGGGTCAAAAGGCCCGGATCGAGCAGACGGAGGGCCGGGATCAGGTAGGCGACCTGATTGCCGACGCCGAAGTTGAAGCCGAAGCTCGCGGCGAACGCCGCGGAGGAAACAGCGGCGATCCCGAGCCCGAAGGCGTCTGCGGCACGCGGGGGACCGAGCGCCTGTGCTTCTGCCACGGCTGTGGAGGATAGCCGCTCCTTGACCCGAGGCGTGTCGTTTGCTTGGCTTCCGGGCCGCGGGAGCTTCCAAGAGCGTGATCGGTTCCAATCAGAGCCCCGGCGACGCCGAGGCGCCGTCGCCAGCGGAGCCGCCGCTCGCCCCCAGCACCGGGGTTGCGCCTGCCGTGCCGGACCCGGCTGCCTCGGCTGCCTCGGCTGCGCCGGCCGTGCGCCGACCGGGTGCGTTCCGTCGGTTCCTCGAATGGTTCTGGCAGGGGCGTGCCATGGCCGAGCTCCGTGCCGGAGGGCGCGCGGGCTCGCCTCGCGCGCTCGAGCTCGTGCGCCGGGCCTGGCGATCGGTGGAGCTCGCCGAGCGCGCGCTCACGCCCGTCCCCCGCCTGCTCCACGGTGCTGCGGACGCGGAAGCGCGCGAGCTCGCTCGTCAGGGCTTGTTCTGGGCGCTCGCTGCCGAGGCAACCCTCAGGCGAGAGGCAACCCAGCCGAGCGCGAACGAGACTTTGGCTCGGTTCAGTGGCCTCGCGCTGCTCGAGCTTTGGGCCGACGCGGAGCGCTCGCTCCTCGTCGGCGCGGCGGGCAGCGACGGCGCGCTCCACCTGCTCGAAGTCTCGCTCCGGGTCGGTGACTTCGCGGACTTCGGCGATCTTTCCCCCGAGGAGCAGGCACGCCAGGCGCGCGATCTGCTCACCTTCGTGCGCAACCTGATTGGCTTGCTCGAGGCTCCGCGCGTCAACCTCGATCGGTTCTGGACCCGTCGCGTGCTGCGCGTCGGCGGCGGTGTCGCCGTCCTGCTGGGTCTGGTCGTGCTGGCCCTCTCCCTGCGCTCGCAGCAGGAGAACGCTCGCGACTGGGCGCGCGGCCGCCCCTACAGGACGAGCTCCGTCTACCCCAACGTCGGCTGCAAGTCTCCCGAGCAGGACTGCGCGGCGAGCCCGTTCTACTTCTTCCATACGATGGAGGAGGAGCACGCGTGGATCGAGATCGATCTCGGTGCGAAGCGCCGGTTCAGCGCCGTCAAGCTCGTCAATCGTGAGGATTGCTGCGCGGACCGCGCGACCCCGCTCGCGTTCGAGGTCAGCCTAGACCACAACAAGTGGCACGAGGTGGCCCGCCGCACCGAGGTGTTCAACACCTGGACTCAGGATTTTGCTCCGCAGAACGCGCGCTGGGTGCGCGTCATCTTGCTCAGAAAATCGGCGCTGCACCTGCGCCGCGTCTCCGTGCTCCGCTGAGCACGTGCGGGTCGCCCGAGCCCGCTCCGCTGCGGGGCTCAGATTCGATCGGCGTCGGGGCCGGTGCGTCGTGAGAGCGCCGGATCGCGCTCGAGGGGCTCGAGGTTCGTCTCGCGCGTCGCGATGTAGAGGGGCCGGCGCTTGATCTCCTCGTAGATGCGTCCGACGTACTCACCCAGGATCCCGGTCATCACGAACTGCGCGGAGAAGCCGAACGTGACGGCCACCATGATGCCGGTCCAGCCCGGGACGGCACCGAGCTGCAAGAACTTCACGAAGAACAGCCAGATCCCGACGATCACGGCGAGCGACCCGGCGAACAGGCCGAGCCAGGTCGCCATGCGCAACGGCAACACCGAGAAGGACGTGATGCCGTCGATCGCGAACCTGAGCATCTTCCGCAGCGGGTACTTGGTCTCGCCCGCGAAGCGCGCCTCGCGATCGTAGTACACGGCGGTCTGCCGAAAGCCGACCCAGGCCACCATGCCGCGCACGAACCGGTGTTGCTCGCGCAGCGCGCGCATCGCGAGCACCACCGGTCGCGACATCAGCCGGAAATCGCCCGCGTCGGCCGGGATCTGGACGCGCGTCATCGCGCGGATCAGCCGGTAGAAGAGCGAAGCCGTCGCGCGCTTGAAGACGGTTTCGGCCGCGCGTCGCTTGCGGACGCCGTAGACCACGTCGTACCCCTCGGCCACCTTGTCGAGCATCTGCTGCACGACCTCCGGTGGGTCTTGCAGATCGGCATCCATGATCACCACGGCGTCGCCCTCCGCCCGGTCGATGCCCGCCGTGATCGCGATCTGATGGCCGAAGTTGCGGGAGAAACCGATCACCTTGAAACGGGGCTCGTTCCGCGCGAGCTCGCTCAGTAGCTCGGCCGAGCGATCCTTCGAGCCGTCGTCGATGAACACCGTCTCCCACGCCTGGCCCACCGAGCTGAGGCTCGCGAAGAGCTCGTGCAACCGACGGGCAAGCTCCGGAAGGGTCTCCTCCTCGTTGAAGACGGGGATGACGACGGAGAGCTTCGGTCGAATCATGGGCGGGGTCGAAGGACAGTCGGTGGCGTTGGGATTGCGGGCGGAGCCGGCGTGGGGATCGCGGGCGGAACCGTGCGCACCATAGCGAGCGACGGGGTCAGGGCAAAGGAGGTGCGGAAAAGCTTGACTCATCCCGCACGGAAAACCATCGTCAGGCCCCTCGAACCTGGCTTGACCCTGCGATGATCGTCGGAAAAACCCCCACGGAAGCACGCCTCGCCGGTGGCACCGTGCTGCTGTTCACCGCCGGCATGTCGGTGGCCGCGTTCTTCTATCTCCTGGGCTACGACCGCTCGCTCGAGCACGTCACGTCCAACGTGATGGACAAGCACTCGCGCGATCTCCTGATTTACTCGATGGGTGGGACGGGCCTCGCGTTCGCGCTCGCGGGCGCCTGCTACTGGATGCTGCGCGGCTTCTCCGACGGCGCGGTCAGCTCGCTCTTGCGCATGGCGCGGGTGCTCTCCCCGCTGATGGTCATTTTCCCGTTGCCGGTCCTGCTCGACTACCACTGGACGGATCGCAACGAGTGGGCCTTCGTGCTCGCCGCGGGCCTGTTCGGGCTCGGCTGCGAGCGCACGCTCCGGCTCTGCTTCGAAGCGATCGACTGGACGGGTATTCGCGGCTGGTACGCGCGAACGCGGAGTCGGCACCCGCGCCTCTTCGCGGCAACGCCGCCGCTGCTGGTCGCGCTGATGGCGCTCTTCGTCGCCAGCTACCTCGCCTACTTCACCATCCTGAACCACTATCGGCTCAAGACGGCGAGCTGGGACCTCGCCATCTTCGACAACCTGATGTGGAACCTGATCCGCGGCAAATGGTTCGCGGCGAGCCCCGATCTAGGCCGTACCGGCTCTCACATCCAGTTCCACGCCAACTTCCTCTTCTACCTCTACGCGCCCGTCTACGCGCTCTACCAGCACGCCGAAACGCTGCTCGTGCTCCAGGCCGTCCTGGTCTCGGCCACCGCCGTGCCCATCTACCTCATCGCGCGCCGGCGTCTGGGCAACCCCTGGGCCGGCGTGGTGCTCGCGTACGCGTACCTCATCCACGCCCCGATGCACGGGCCGGTTTTCTACGATTTTCACGACCTCACGCTCGCTCCGTTCTGGATTGCCTGGGTCGTCTATTGCTACGAGGTCGAACGCAAGGGCTGGCTCATCGCGCTCTGGATCTGCGCGCTGCTCGTGCGCGAGGACACGAGCGCGGTGCTCGCCGCCGGCTGCATGTTCCACCTGGTGAGCGGAAAGCGCACGCGCTGGGCCATCATCGGCGGGGTCGTCTCGGCGTTCTACTTCGTCGTGGTGAAGTTTTTCATCATGCCGCTGCACCGGACCTGGTCGGATTCGAACAGCTTCACGTGGATGTTCCAGGGGCTGATTCCGCCCGGCGAAACGGGCTTCAAGGGCGTGCTCCGCACGCTGGTGTCGAACCCCGTCTTCACGTTCAATTCGCTGCTCGACCAGGACAAGCTCACCTACATCGTCAAGATGATGGGACCGGTGCTGCTGCTGCCGTTCCGGCACCCGCGCACCTGGATCCTGTTCATCCCCCCGGCGATGTTCACGCTGCTGTCGTCGGGCTACAAGCCCCTCTACCAGACGTTCTTTCAGTACACGTCGAACTACACCGCGTACATCTTCTTTGCGCCTGCGGTGACGCTGGCCTGGTGGCTGGAGAGCGATGCGAAGGTCGGCGTGAGGAGCATGCGCGTGCCCGCGGCCCTGATCGCGATTGCCGCGACGGCCAGCATCTACAGCTACAGCCACGGCGCTCTCTTCCAGCGACACAATTTCGTGGGCGGCTTCAGGCAGGTGCAGTTCGAGATCACCGCGGAGGATCGCCGGCGTCACAAGGACCTCTACGACCTGATCGCGATGATCCCCAGCCACGCCTCGGTCGCGGCGACCGAGACGGAAGCACCCCACGTTTCCAATCGTCGTTTCTGCTTCACGTTGCGGTTTCAGTACGAAGACGCCGACTACCTCTTGATGGCACTCGACGAGGCACGCGGCGAGCCGACCACGCACCAGGTGCTCGCAAGCGCCCTCGCGTCCGGCAAGTACGGTTACGTGACTCGCCGCGGTAGCTTCGCGCTCTGGAAACGTGGTCACAAGAAGGACAACAACGAGCAAGGGATGAAGCTCGTCGGCTTGTGAACTTCGGGAAAAGCTGAAAAGCTTCGGGCTGGTGGCTGTGGTGTCTCGGGTCCTGGATTGGTTCTGGCTGGTGTCAGCCGAACGTGCGGCGCGCGCACCCTTCGGTACGGCGTCGGCACGCGTGCTCGAGCTTTCGGCGCGTGCTTCGCTCGCCTACGAGGCGGCTCAGCGCACGGCGCGCCCGGCGGAGCCGTTCGCTCAGACGGGCGCCGAGGCGCTTTCGTGCGAGCTCTATCGCGAGGCGATCCACGCCGCGCTCGTCGCGCACCTCGAGCTCCGTAGCGCGGGTGCCGGAGCGGCGCCCGTGCCCGAGCTCGCGCCTGCGCTCGACCAGGTCGACGCGGCAGTGCGCGAGCGTCTTGCCGACGGTGGCGCGGCGCTCGACGCGCTTCGCTCCGAGCTCGTTTCCGGGTCCTACCTCGCGTTTGCCGAGCTCGCCGCGGCCGAGCAGAAGCGGCTCTCCGGGCGACTTGGGTCGCTGTCCGAGGCGCTGCTCGAGCCGCTCTCCGGTCTTCGTCGCAGACTCGAGCGCATCTGGGCGCGCCGCGTGTTGCACGTGGCGGTGCTGCTCGGCGTGCTCGCGAGCGCGGTGTGGGGACTGCGGGCGACACTGCGCTGGCGCGAGGACAAGACCGATCTGGCGGCGCGCGCGACCTGGACCGTGAGCTCCACCTACGCGGTCGGTGGCTGCAATTCGCCCCAACAGCGCTGCGTGGGCGGCGAGAACTACTTCTTCCACACGGGGCAGGAGCAAAACCCCTGGGTCAAGTTCGACCTCGGCAAGGAGCGACGCGTCTCGGGCATCGCCGTCGAAAATCGCCGCGACTGCTGCTCCGAGCGGGCCGACCCGCTCGTCGTTGCCGTGAGCGTGGACGGCAAGAAATGGACGGAAGTGGCGCGCCACACCGGTTCGTTCACGGAATGGAGCAAGGGCTTTCCGGCGGCGAAGGCGCGCTACGTCAAGCTCCAGGTTGCGGCCCCACATGCGATCCTCCACCTCTCCCGGGTGAGGATCTTCCCCTGAGCGCCCGATGCAGTGCGTGATCTTGGCCGGCGGGCTCGGCACGCGCATGCGCCCGCGCACCGAGACGGTGCCGAAATCGCTGCTCGACGTGGCCGGTCGCCCTTTCGTCGACCATCAGCTCGCCTGGCTCGCGTCGCATGGTGTCGACGACGTCGTGCTCTCGATCGGCCATCTGGGTGAACAGCTCGAGGCGCACGTGGGCGACGGCGCGCGGTTCGGTGTCCGCGTCCGCTTCGTGAGCGAGGGCAGCGTATTGCGCGGCACGGCCGGGGCGCTGCGGCTCGCCGCCGAAGCGGGCGCTCTCGCGGAGGAGTTCCTGGTCGTGTACGGCGATTCGTACCTGCCCATCGACTTCGGCGCGGTCGGTGCCGCTTTTCGTGGCTCGGGTGCGTCGGCGCTGATGACCGTGTTCCACAACGAAGGGCGCTGGGACACGAGCAACGTCGTCTTCGACCCGGCCGCCGAGCGCATCGTCGTCTATGACAAGCAACGAAAGCTCCGCCCGCTCGAAGAGTTTCGCTACATCGACTACGGCCTCTCGGCGTTTCGCCGTAGCGTGCTCGAGGAAGGCGTTCCGGCGGGCCAGCGCTACGACCTCGCCGACGTGTTTCGCGAGCTCAGCCTGCGCGGAGAGCTCGCAGGCTTTCGCGTGACCGAGCGCTTCTACGAGATCGGCTCGCCGGAGGGCATCGCCGAGCTCGAACGGTACCTGGGTGGGACGTGACGGCTGCAAGAATTCTGGTCGTTCTGGATCGCGACGGCGTGCTGAATCGGCTGGTTCAGCACCGGCCCGGAGGGAACTTCGAAAGCCCGCACACGCTCGGCGAGGTGGAGCTCTTGCCGGGAGTTGCGGAGGCCGTCGCGCGGTTGACCCAGGCCGGCGTGCGACTCGCCATCGCCACGAATCAGCCGGCGGCGGCCAAGGGCGAGGTGAGCCCGGAGCTGCTCGACGCCATCCACCAGGCGATCGTGCGCGCTGCCGAGGCCGCCGGCGGCCGCATCGAGAGCTCGCACCTCTGCCGTCATCGAGCCGAGGATGGCTGCAGCTGTCGCAAGCCGCGCCCGGGGCTCCTCTGCGAGGCGCTCCTCGCGCGTCCGGGCGCCAGCGCCGAGCTTGCCTGGATGGTCGGCGATCGTGCCACCGACGTGCTCGCAGGGCGCGCCGTCGGCTTCCGCACGGCGCTCGTCGGTGCGTCGCTCTTCCCGGCTGATGCCGAGCTGCTACGGGCCGAGGGTGCGGAACCGTCGTTTCGTGGTAATGATCTGCCCGCTTTCGTCGATCACCTCTTGGAACGCGCAGTGCCCGCACCGACTCCCATCAAGCTCTTTTCCGACGGCGCCGATCTCGCTTCGCTGCTCGAGATGGCGAAGAACCCGAAGATCTCGGGCTTTACGACCAACCCCACGCTGATGCGCAAGGCCGGCATCAGCGACTACGTCGCTTTCGCGAAGCAGGTTCTGGAGCACATCCAGGATCGGCCCATCTCCTTCGAGGTGTTCGCCGACGAGTTCGACCAGATGGCGTCGCAGGCGCGCCTGATCGCGGCCTGGGCCAAGAACGTCTACGTGAAGATCCCGATCACGAATACCCGCGGCGAGTCTTCGCTGCCGCTCGTGAAGGAGCTTTCCGTGAATGGCCGGGTGCAGGTCAACGTCACCGCGATCTGCACGCTCGAGCAGGTGCGGGGCGTGTCGCAGGCGCTCGTCGGTGGCGCACCGGCGGTGATCTCGGTGTTCGCCGGTCGCGTCGCCGATACCGGGCGCGATCCGGTGCCGCACATGCGCGAGGCGCGCGCCATCCTCGACGCCTCTCGAGCCGACGCCGAGCTCTTGTGGGCGAGCCCGCGCGAGCTCTTGAACATCCTCCAGGCGGAGCAGGCGGGCGCCCACATCATCACCGTGCCCCCCGACATGCTGAAGAAGCTCAGCCTGTTCGGCAAGGATCTCGGCGAGTACAGCCTCGAGACGGTCAAGATGTTCCACAACGACGCCCAGGCGGCGGGATACACGCTGTGAGCGACGCCTTCGTTCGTGACTACCTGGAGGAGAGCGTGCGCGTCCTGCGTGAGCTCGACGCCGGCATGGTGGAGCGGCTGGCCACCGGGCTCGGCTCGGCGCGCGACGGCGGCGGGCGCTTGTTCATCCTGGGCGTCGGCGGCTCGGCCGGTCACGCGAGCCACGCCGTCAACGACTTTCGCAAGCTGTGCGCGTTCGAGGCGTACACCCCGACCGACAACGTGTCCGAGCTCACCGCCCGCGTGAACGACGAGGGCTGGGACACGAGCTTCTCCGAATGGCTCAAGGTGTCGCGCCTCGGCAAGGCCGACGCGGTGCTCGTCTTCTCCGTCGGCGGCGGCAGCAAGGAGAAGAACGTCTCGAACAACCTCGTCCTGGCGCTCGAGCACGCGAAGACCGTCGGGGCACGCATCTTCGGTATCGTCGGCAAGGACGGCGGGTTCACGGGGCGCGTCGCCGAGGCCTGCGTGATCGTGCCGACCGTGTCGCCCGATCGTATCACCCCCCATACGGAGGGAATGGCCGCGGTCATCTGGCACCTGCTCGTCAGCCATCCGGCGCTCAAGCGCGCCGCGACGAAGTGGGAATCGGTCAAGTAGGCCGGACTTGCCCGTGACCGCGACACGCACGGAATCGTTCGGGCAGGGCTACGAACCGACGCTCGTGGATCGCTTTGGCGTGTGGCTCTCCGCGCGCCAGATCCGGCGCTACTTCCCCTCGTTCCGCGCCAAGGCCATCGCCGATCTCGGCTGTGGGCACGAGGCGGCGTTCACGCGCACCGTGCTCGCAGACGTCGAGCGTGCCGTGCTGGTCGACGTGGCGATCGCCGACGATCTGAAGGCGCACCCCAAGGTGCAGGCGGTGGAAGGCGGACTGCCCGATGCGCTCGCCGGCCTCGCCGATCGAAGCTTCGACCTCGTGATGATCGTCTCCGTGCTCGAGCACCTGCGCGAACCCTTGAAGACGCTGCAGGAGATCCGGCGGCTGCTGCGGCCGGGCGGCACCTGTCTCGTCAACGTGCCGTCGTGGCTGGGCAAGCGTTTCCTCGAGCTTTCGGCGTTCAAGCTCGGCCTCTCGCCCGCGGCCGAGATGGACGACCACAAGATGTACTACGACGTGCGCGATCTCTGGCCCTTGCTGGTCCAGGCGGGCTTCCTCCCGAGCGAGATCGACTGCTTCCCTCACAAGGGCGGGCTCAACACCTTCGCCGCCTGTCGTCTCAAACCGTGAAGGGTCTGTTCCGCGCCGCTTCCGACTGGGTCGACCTGCAGTGGTCGCTGCTGATCGGCCTGCTCACCCAGGTGGCGCCGCGCGCCCATGGGCGACTGCTCGACGTCGGCTGCGGGCAGCGCCCCTACGAGCACCTGTTTAGTCCCTACGTGAGCGAGTACGTCGGCATCGAGCACGAAGCGACGTTCGAGCACACGAACGCCTCGCAGAGCGACAAGAAGCCGGACCTCTATTACGACGGCAAACGCCTACCCTTCGAGGACGCGAGCTTCGACACCGTGCTCAACGTGCAAGTGCTGGAGCACACGCCGCACCCGGGGTTGCTCGTGATGGAGATGGGGCGCGTGCTCAAGCCGGGCGGAACGCTCCTGCTCTCGGCGCCGTTCCAGTTCCGCCTGCACGAGGAGCCGCACGACTATTTTCGCTACAGCCCGCATGGGCTGCGCGCGCTGTGCGAGGCGGCGGGGCTCGAGATCCTCGAAACCTTGAGCCAGGGGAGCCTCTGGAGCGTCATCGCCCACAAGCTCAATAGCTACCTCGCGTTTCGCGTGGCGCGCATCGGCGGCCTGGCGCAGGCCATGGGCAAGCTCTCGCACGAGGGTGCAGCGGCCGTCCGAACGCGCTACTGGACGCTGCCGTTCGTCGCCCCGGCCATGGTCGGGCTCTCGGGCGGCGCGCGCCTGTTCGATCGCATCCTCCACGATCCCGAGGAATCCCTGGGTTTTTTGATCGTCGCCCGCAAAGTTTCGGCCTAGTACCGCAGCGGGGCCGTCGTACTAGATTCCGAGCGAGACGCATGCAAACGGACTGGATCAAGAGCACGGCGGGCGCCCGCTTCTTCGTGGTCGGCGGCGCGGGCTTCATCGGCGCGCACTTCGTCGATTGGTTGCTGGGCGAGGGCAAGGCCGCGCGGGTGACCGCGTACGACAACTTCACCTCCGGGCGCCAGTGGCACATCGAGCCGCACCTCGGCGACGCGCGCTTCGCCGTCGTGCGCGGCAACGTGGAGGATCTGCCCGCGCTCCGCACGGCCATGGACGGGCACGACGTCGTGATCCACCTGGCCTCGAACCCCGACATCGCGCGAGCGGCGACGGAGCCCGACATCGACTTCTGGCAGGGCACGGCGCTCACTCAGTCCGTCGTCGAGGCCATGCGCGTCACGAGCGCCAAGCGCATTCTCTACGCCTCCGGCAGCGGCGTGTACGGCGACCTCGGCACGCAGGAGATCGAAGAGGACCAAGGGGCCCTCTTGCCGATCTCCACCTACGGAGCGAGCAAGCTCGCGGGCGAGATGCTGATTGCGAGCTACACGTTCATGTTCGGCCTGTCGGGCTGCGCGTTCCGCTTCGGGAACGTGGTGGGCCCGCGTCAGACGCACGGCGTGGGCTTCGATTTCGCGCGCCGGCTGCTGAAGAGTCCGGGTGAGCTCTCGATCCTGGGCGACGGTTCGCAGAGTAAATCCTACGTCCACGTGTCCGACATCATTCGCGCAGTGCTGCTCGCACACGAGAAAACGGCCGGCCGCTACCAGGTGTACAATGTCGGGACGGGGGACGAGATCACCGTGAGCCAGATTGCGGAGCTGGCCGTCGAGTGCGTGGGCTTGCCCCGCGGGTCGGTGCACTTCGCGTACACCGGCGGCGACCGTGGCTGGAAAGGTGACGTCCCGATCGTGCGCCTGCGTACGGATCGCATCCGGGCCCTCGGTTGGGCGCCGCGGCACAACTCGCGCGAGGCGCTGGCGAGCGCCGTGAACGCCATGATCCCGGACATGAAAGCTGGGCGGATGTGACCTCCGTCATCCCGAACAGCGTCCGTGCCGCGCTCGAGCTGGATCGCCGTGTGGTGGCAGACCCCGAGGTTCACCTGCTGCTTCCCGCGGCGGACGTGGCCGAGCCCGAATTCTCGATCGTCATCCCGGCGCTGAACGAGCAGCTCACGATCGAGGATTTCGTCGCCTGGTGCCACGAGGGCATGCAGAAGGCCGGCGTCGCGGGCGAGATCCTGATCGTCGACAGCGGCAGCGACCGGACGACGGAGCTTGCCATTGCCGGCGGCGCGCGCGTGCTCCGGACGCCCAAGCGCGGCCTCGGCCGCGCGTATCAGGATGCTCTGCCCTTCGTCCGCGGCAAGTACATGCTGCTCGGCGATTGCGACTGCACGTACGACTTCCGTGAGCTCGCTCCTTTCGTAGAGAAATTCCACGGCGGAGCCGAGTTCGTGATGGGCTCGCGCTTTCGCGGCTACATCGAGCCGGGCTCGATGCCGCCGTTGCATCGTTACCTCGGGACGCCCGTCACGACGTGGATCCTCAACGTCATCTTCGCGAGCCGTTTCTCCGACATCCACTGCGGGATGCGCGGGATCACGAAGGATGCCTTCGAGCGCATGGACCTGCGTTCCCAATCCTGGGAGTACGCCTCCGAGATGGTGCTGAAATCGGTCCACATGCGCCTGAAGACGGAAGAGGTGCCAATCCGCTTCCTCAAGGATCGGGAGGGGCGCCTCAGCCATCACAAGCGCTCGGGCTGGTTCTCTCCGTGGCACGCCGCCTGGATCAACCTGCGCGCGATGTTCGTCTACGGCGCCGACTTCTTCCTGTTCAAGCCCGGCATCCTGCTGCTCCTCGTCGGCTCCTTGCTCACCTTCCCGCTCTCGCTCGGCCCGATCACGCTCGGCCCGATCACGCTCTCGCTGCACTGGATGCTGCTCGGCATGTCGCTCGCGCTGCTCGGCCTGCAGTGCGTGTACATGGGCATCCTGTCGAAGGTGTTCTTCGACTACTCGGGAGAGACGACGGCCAAGTGGTTCAGGCGCTTCAGCTACACGCGGGCCGTAGGGCTGAGCGGCGCCGTCTTCGCGGTGGGGTTCGCCTGCGCCCTGTCGCTCACGCAGCCGTATTTGCAGCTCGGGCTGCGTCTGCCCGAGGATCACCCCGCGAACCATCTCGCTTTCACGGGCCTCATGCTGATGATCGCGGGCTTCATGTCCTTCACCTTCACGCTCATCCTGCACGCCACCGCCTTCGCCGTCCGCCGCCGCTGACGGCTCGTTCGAGAGGGGAAAACAGGAAGGCGGGAAGCCGCGAAGGTTTTGGATTGTTCGGAGCACACCTGTGAGCTCCTCCCGAATCCGGAACCCCCAAAATCCCCTTCCCGCCTTCCCGCCTTCCTGTTCAATCCCCTCAGCGCCGGCGCCAGACGGCGACGACGGATTTGCCGAGGCGGTGCCCGAAGAGGGGGTCGAGGACGCGCGAGAGCGGGACCATGAGCGTGTCCCAGGTGCGGATCTGGCCGGGTGAGGGACGCTCGCTCTTCAAGAGCGCGTGGTTCGCGAACGAGGCGAGCACGCCGACCGAGTCGAGGTAGAAGCAGCGCTCGAGCTCGAGGCCCGCGGGGCCGCACGCGGTGAGGGCCTTCGCGTCGTAGCGGCGATGGTGGCCGATCGCGCGGTCGAACTCGCTGTAGAGGGCCTGGTACGCCGGGGCCAGCACCACGAGGTGTCCGTTCGGGCGCAGGAGCCCGGCCGCGTGCGCGAGCTCGGCGTGATCGTCCTCGATGTGCTCGAGCACGTCGATGTAGACGACGCTGTCGTAGCGCGTGAGCTCGGGGCTCGCCGTGGTGCCCACGACCAGCCGGCAGGCGGGCAGATCCGCGAGCTCGGCGGCAGCGCGGGCCGCGAGCGCGGCGTCGGGCTCGAGGCACGAAAAGGAGCGGACCCCGGGGTTTTGCAGGACGCGCGTGTTGGCGCCGATGCCGGCGCCGACCTCGAGCACGTCGCCTTTCACCCAGGGGGCGACGCGGCTCGACCAGTAGGCTTTCCAGCGCCTGGCGGCGGAGAACAGCTCGAGCTCGGTGCCGATGTAGCGGCTTGCGTCAGCGGGCATCGGGGGCTCCGAGCGGGAGGGTGCCGGCGACGAAGCCCGCGTAGTCGCGGCACGGAATGAAGGTGGCCGTCGTGCGGCCGCTGATGAGCGAGAGCACCAGGCTGAACGCGACGCTCGCCACCTGGATCGCCAGCACGAGCAGGAGCCCGGCCGTGTACGTAGCCCAACCAGGGATGGCGAGAGCGGTGGCGAAGCGGACCGTGACGACGATGCCGAGGCCCAACGTGAGCAAGGCCACGAGCCCGATGCTCGCCACGAGCAGGCGCGTAGCCACGACGTCGTGGAACGTGGCGATGCCGCTGATGCCGTGCATGATGAGCGGGATGAGCCCGCCCATCTGCGAGCGCCCCATGACGCGGGTGCCGCGATCGAGCGGCAGGCGGCGCTGGGGCAGCCGCGAACGAAGCGCGGCTCCCGCGTAGTGGTTCCACAGCTCCGACATGCTCACGAGGCGCGCGAGCGCGCTCGCCGGCATGACGCTGAAGTTGCCGACCCGGACCGGGACGCCCGTGAGCAGGCGGTGGAGCACGCGGTAGCAGAGGTAGCCGAGGCGGAAAATCAGCCCCTCGAGCCGCTTGCGCCGCTCGGCGAAGACCATCGAGCCCGGCGCGCCGTCGAGCTCGGCGAGGAGCTTCGCGATGTCCTCCGGGCGATCCTCGCCGTCGGCGTCCATGATGAGCACGGCGTCGGCCGTGCCGGCGTCGTTCAGGTGACAGAGCGCGACGGCAATCGCGCGCTGGTGGCCGAGGTTTCGGCGCAAGACGAGGACGTCGATTCGCGTCAGCGCCTGCGGCGCAAAAGGGGACCACCCGGTCGTGCCCTCCGGACTGCCGTCGTCGACCAGGAGCACGCGCGCCTCCACGACCGGCAGCCGAGCGAGCTCGGCGTCGACGGTTCGGCAGACGACGGCGGCGGCATCGAAATCCCGAAACACGGGCATCACGATGACCAGCCGGCGGCGGGCGCCTGCGCCTTCTTTCGGCTCGATCGGCATGGCGGAAGCCCGAGAGGTTACTGTGTCAGCTCCCGTTCTTCCACCCTCCGTCGTGAGTCGTGCCTGCCACCCTTGACCCTGGTGACACGGGGGCTAAAACCTCGGCCCCGCATTCGATGCCCTTTCGCGCGCTGAAGGAAGCGCTCGCTTTCCGCGGCGGCGAGCCGAGAGGACCGAGCGTCGGCGCGTGGCTCGTCATCGCGCTGGTCGTCGAGCTCTTCGGTCTCGCGCTCTGGCCGCGTGTGCCGCTCGCGCCGTGGCTCGGTCCGGCCGTGCTCGTGGCGGTCGCGGTGCCGGCGCTCGCGCGCGTCGGCTCGGGGCGGGCGCCGTGGCTCAAGAGCCTCGTCGAGTACGGCGTCGTGCTCGCGGTGCTCGCCGGCATCACCTGGGTCGTGTGGGGCTACGCCATTCGTGACCGCATCCCGATCGACACGGGCGACAACCAGATCATGTTCGAGCGCGCCAAGGCCCAGGTGGAAGCGCTCCGCGCCGGCCGCTGGCTACGCTGGACGAACTACCAGCAGGGCGGCGATTCGCTGACGGACCTGTACCCGTTCCTGGTGAACCTGCTCTTGTTCTTCGTACACGCGCTCACCAAGCGGGGCACGCCGCTCATCGAGTCGTACACGATCTTCGTGGCCTTGGCCTGGTGGATTCGCCTCGCTGCGACGTATGCGCTCGCACGTCGTTTCGGGGGCATCGCGGTCGCGTTCCTGCTCGCCGTCGCGTCGGGCTTCGACGTCGGCAACGACGTGTGGGATGGCGCGTGGCACGGCGCCATCTACTGGGGGATGGTCCACTCCAACGTGGCGCTCTCCGTGGCGATGCTCGCCATGGCGGCGCAGGTCGACCTGGCGCGTGCCTTCACGCCCGGTCGCTTGATCGTGTGCGCGGTCAGCGTCGCGCTCGCGGCGTTCGCTCATCCGCTCGGGATCATGGTGGCCGGCGCCACGACGGTCGCGTACGTCGTCGGCTGGCTCGGCGCGCGGGAGCTGCGCAAGGAAACGCTGTGGGTCGTCGTCGCGTCGGCCCTGGGGCTTCTCCTGGCGGCGCCGTGGATTCTCTCCTTCGCGCTCGGCCAGAAGCAGTTCGGCTTCAACAACGCGATGATCGGCATCAGCCTGCAAGATCTCGGGGCGGGCCTCTACACCGGGGCCACGCCGAATTCGTCCTTCCGCGCCTGGACCGGGTTCGTGCTCATCGCCATCGTCGGGAGCCTGCTCACCCGCGATCCGACGCTCGTCGCCCCGGCCCTCAGCGCGGTGCTGTTCCTCTTCTTGCCGGTCATGGAGCTGATGATCGAGGCCGGGACCTTCAGCCTGATGCCCGGGCTGCTCGACGGTCAGCAGCGGCGGATGCTCACGGTCGCGAAATGCGTCGCGACCCCGGCGGCCGCATGGCTCTTTCAGCTCGCCGTCGGCAGGTACCTGGCGCCCACGTCGCTCGGCGTCCGGCGCGTGGCGACGCGCGCGTTGTTGCTGCTCGTCCTCGCCGTGGGGTTCGGGCGACTCGTCGCCGTCGGCGGAGCCAGCCTCCTCACGGAGCTGCGCGGGCAGGTGGAGGAGGGCTCGGGCGCCAAACGCGAGCGCAGTCACACGGGCAAGGATTACAACGAGGTCTTCGCCCGGCTGGCCGCGACGCGCGCCGCCGACCCGTCGCCGACGCCCTTCCGCGTGGCGATCGATTGGTATTCGGTGATTCGCCACGCGGCGTGGGGTGAAGGTTTCGCGACCAAGGTACCGGTCGTCGACTTCGTCAACGCCGCCGCGAACTTCCTGCGTATCCGCCCGCGCGAGGTCAGCGAGCAGGGGTTCCACGACTGGAACATCCGCTTTTTCATCACCGACCGCCATCAGGCTCCCTTCGCGCACCTGACGGAGCGTCTCCAGAGTGGTCGCTTCACGCTGTGGGAGCTCGATACCTACGACGATCGCTTCGTCGTTGCGCCGCCTGGAGTCGAGATCTCGGGATTGCGCGTCGACGAGGGGCGGGTCCAGTTCGACGTTCGCGGCGCGGGTCCCGACGGGGCCGCGGTGACCGTGCGCAGCGCCTGGTACCCGCGCTGGAGGGCGAACAAGAAGGGTCGTGACCTGCACGCGGTGGACCCCCACCCTGGCGCCAAGCCGGGACAGGAGCAGATTGGCTTGCGCGTGCAGGATGGGCGCGTCGTGCTGAACTGCAATGGCCCCATGCCGGGCGAACGTCCCGGCTACGCGCTCAGCCTGTTCGGGCTCGTCGGGCTCGTCGGGCTGGCGTCGTCACGGCACCGCGCCCGCGCTCGGGAGCTCCTCGGCTCCGTGTGGGGGCGCGTGCGGGGCGCAGGGCAGCGCGTTCGGGCGCGCGCCGGTCGACGGGCGGAGCTCGGCGCGGCCCTGGGGGTGGGCGCGCTCTGCCTGCTCCTCGTCTACTGGGGCTTCGGCCGACGCGACCTCATGCTGTCGCCGCCGTTCGTTCCCGGTCCGACGATCGAGGTCGGGACGTCGCGGAACGACGCCGCGCCGTGCGAGCGAAGCATGCTGACCGGCATGTACACGTGTCCGCGTACCGTCACCGTCTACAGTACCTTCGGCTCGATCCCGATCGGCGACGACAGCGGAGAGTTCCCCCGCGTGTTCGCCGCGACCGGGGTGAACTACGGGATCGGAAAAGGCACCTTCATCCGTCTCGTCTTCTCCGGTGTCGCGGTTCCCGACGGGCGCTTGGAGCTGCGCTACGAGACCAGCGTCAAGGTGCGTGTCGAGCTCCGCGTGGCCGGCCTCCCCGTGGGTGAACGCCACTGGAGCGGCAACGGTACCGACCCGTTCAACGTCCCCGCAAAAGCCCGCGAAAGCGTCGAGCTACTGCTCTTTCCCAGCGGACCCGGGGCGCTCAATATCGCCCGAATCTACGACAACTAAAGTCGCTGGTAAGGTACGCAGGAAGTCGCCATGACCCCCCTCCAGAGCCCCGCCCCCGATGACTGGAATCAGCATTGGGACGCTTACGCCGACGCCGCCGCGCTGAACCCGGCCCAGACCTATCGGCGCAAGCTCATCTTCGAGCGTCTGGGGCTGTCGGGCGCCGCCGAGGCCCGCGTGCTCGAGCTCGGTAGCGGGCAGGGCGACCTCTCGCGCGACATCGCGACGCACTTTCCGAAGGTGGACCTCCTGGGGCTCGACATCAGCCATAGCGGCCTCGCCATCGCGCAGAAGAAGGTGCCGCGGGGCACGTTCATTCAGCAAGACTTCATGCAGCCCTTCGCGGTGCCGGAGCGCTACCAGCGCTGGGCCACCCACGCGGTCTGCTCGGAGGTGCTCGAGCACGTGGCCGATCCGCGCGAGGTGCTCGTGAATGCGCGGCGCTGCCTCGCCCCGGGCGCGCGCTTCGTCATCACGGTGCCGGCTGGGCCGCGCTCGGCGTTCGATCGGCACATCGGGCACCGCCGGCACTTCACGCCCGGGGGCCTCTCCGCCTTGCTCACGAGCGCCGGCCTCGAGGTCGAGAGCCTGCACGGCGCCGGCTTTCCCTTTTTCAACCTGTACCGCCTGGCAGTGGTCGCGCGCGGCGACAAGCTCATCGACGACGCCACCAAGAAGGGACCCTTGCCGCTCACGGCGCGCATGACGATTCGAGCTTTCTCCTTCCTGTTCGGGCTCAATAGCGGCGTGACGCCGTGGGGCTGGCAGCTCGTCGCGGTCGCGCGTGAAGCTGCCACCGGCGCCGAAAACGGCGGAAAGGAGGCGGCATGATCGTCTCGCGCGCCCCGGTTCGCTTCTCGCTCGGTGGTGGCGGTACCGACCTGCCTAGCTACTCGTCGGTGCACGGCGGCTTCCTGGTGGCGGCGGCCATCGACAAGTACATCTACGTGAGCGCCAATCGCCGTTTTTACGACAGCATCCGGCTCGCGTACTCGAAAACGGAAACGGTCACGTCGATCGACGCCATCGACCATCGCATCTTTCGCGAGGCACTCCGCTTCGCGGGCATCGCTCAGGGCATCGAGCTCACGAGCGTCGCCGACGTGCCGCCGAACTCCGGCCTCGGCTCCTCCTCGAGCTTCACGGTGGCGCTGCTCAACGCTCTGCACACGTACAAGCACGAGTTCGTGTCGAGCGAGCAGCTCGCGCGCGAGGCGTGTCACATCGAGATCGACGTGCTGAAGGCGCCGATCGGCAAGCAAGACCAGTACATCGCCGCCTACGGCGGCATCACGGCGTTTCACTTCAACCCGGACGGCACGGTCGAAGCCGAACGCGTGCCGATCCAGCCGGAGGTGCTCGACGAGCTCGAGTCGAATCTGCTCATCTTCTACTCCGGCGTCGAGCGCGAGGCCGCTTCGGTGCTGTCGCAGCAGGGTCAGACCATCACGAAGAACCAGGACGGCGCCGTCGAGCGCATGCACCGCATCAAGGCGCTCGGTCGCGACACGCTCGAGATCCTGAAGCGTGGGAACATCGACGCGTACGGCGAGCTCTTGCACGAGCACTGGATGAACAAGCGCAAGCTCGCCTCGAACATGACCGACTCGGTCATCGACGAGCATTACGAGGTGGCGCGCCAGGCGGGCGCCCTCGGCGGCAAGCTGATGGGCGCGGGGGGCGGCGGCTTCTTCATGTTCTACGCGACGCCCGGCAACCGGCGCGCCGTGCATGCCGCCATGACGGGTCGCGGCCTGCGCCCGCTCCGGTTTCGCTTCGATTCGAGCGGAGCGCGCATCGCAGCCAATCTACGTCAGTCCTGAGCCGCGGCGGCGCACCTCCCGGAACGAGTCTCGCCGCCCGCACCCGATGCACCTCCCGTACACGGATCGGTACCCCGAGGCGATTGCGATTGCCGCGCAGTCGCTCGCCGCGAGCCTCAGCGCGGTCCTCTGGTCACGGCCGCTCTCCAAACGTTCGGCGAACTTCGCGTTCGGTGCCGCCGTCTGGGGTACGGCGCTCGCGCCCGCGGCTCCGAAGCTCGGGCGGCTGCTCGCACTCGGCTCGGCGAGCTCCCTCGTCTGGTTGCACGCCTTTTTGCTGCTCGCGACGGTCGCGTACCTGCTCACGAGCCCGCGCTGGCTCCAGGTGGTCGCCGCCTTCGGTCAGATCGGGCTCCTCGTCGTGGGCCACTGGGTCGTCGACTCGAGCGACGAGCTCATGTTCGCGCACCTCGCCTGGCTCGGCGGGCTGCTCGGCTTTCACGCGCTCGGTGCTGCTCCGCCCCGCTGGCCTTCGAGCTCGCCCCCCGCGACGTTCGTCGCCCAGGACATCGCGATCTTCCTCGGCACCTTCGCGCTCGCCGCGGTCGTGATGCACGTCACCTTCGAGGAGGTCGTCTACAACGGCGACGAGGTCGCCAACACGTTCCAGGCGGACGTGTACGGCCACTTGAAAGCCTACGCGCCCGTGCCGCCGTGTCCGGACAGCTTCGAGAACTACTGGGTGTTCCGTCACCGGGGACGCGTGTTTTCGCAGTACACGCCCGGCTGGCCGCTCTTCATGGCCCTCTTCCAGCGGCTTGGCGTGGTGTGGCTCTCGGGGCCCGCGGCCGCGGGTCTCCTCGCGGTGGCCGTCGCGCGGCTGTCGCGCCGCGCCGTTTCGGGACTCGCCTCGACGCTGCCCGGCGCTCTGCGCATCACGCGGGTCGCAGGTCCGCTCGGAGCGGGGCTCCTGATGCTCGGTCCGAGCGTGCTCCTGAACGGTGCTTCCCGCTTCTCGCACACGCTGGTCGCGGCATGCTTCGCCTGGGCCGTCGAGAGCGCGGCGGTGCTCACGACGCTCGGGACCTCACGGCGGCGCGCCCTGGGGTACGGGCTCCTGCTCGGCGTTGCCACCTCACTCGGCCTCGCGACGCGGCCGTCGGACGGGGGCATGCTGGGCGTCGGGGTGTTCGTCTATTTCTCCCTCGCGGTGCTCCGGCGGCGCGTGAGCCTCGTCGGGCTCGGCGCCACCTGCCTGGGCTTCATCGCGATCGGCGGGCTCACGCTCGTGATCCTGCGCCTCCAGGTCGGCGCCTGGTTTCACACGGGCTACTCGGTCACCCACCTTTACCATCCGGAGGGGAAGCTCGTGCTCTCGGCGCCGTCGCCCGGGGAGCTCAAGTACGGCATCCCGCTGGCGACGGGCTCGTATTGCTGGTGGCCGATCGCGCCGGCGCTCGGTGTCGGTGGCTTCGTGCGCTGCCTCGCCGGGCGGGAACGCCGCGTGGCGTTCATGCTCGGGGTGAGTGCCGCCTGCCTCGTCGCCTTCTACACGTTCGTGGCGTTCGGGCGCGGCGGTGACGACGGGCTCGGTCCCCGCTACATCCTGCCGGTCGTCGTGGCTCAGGCCACGGGCACGGCGGCGCTCCTCGCTCCGCTCGTCGCTCGGCTTTTCGAAGCGCTCTCCCGCAGCAGTGCGCTTCTGCCGCGTGCCCGCCTGCGGCTCGCCGGGCCAGGCGTGCTGTCGCTCGCGGCGGCCCTCGTGGGCGCCGCCGCCATCGCGCCCCTCACGTACCCCGTGGCGTACGCCGAGCACCACCCGACGACCGCACCGCTGCGCGCCGCGCGCGACC
>Ga0315912_10001153_pt1 | contig 34907 bp, 39 predicted proteins | sample VfabasoilMG_FD_204469 | JGI IMG/M metagenome (GOLD analysis project Ga0315912, IMG submission 204469) | Garden soil microbial communities collected in Santa Monica, California, United States - V. faba soil | ecosystem: Environmental > Terrestrial > Soil > Garden | place: USA: California... | reverse complement strand
TCTGGCATCACCGGCCATGCTATTCTCTGACCTATCTATATGGATCATTCACCCTACTCGCGACGCTTCCATCATCCCCCGGACATCGTTCTGTACCATGCCGAGTGCTCAGATGGATTCGGGGCAGCCTGGGCGATCTGGAAACAATTCCCCAATACCCGTTTTATCCCGGTCAAACACGGCATCCCTCCCCCTTCGGATCTTCGGGATCAGCGCGTCGTGATCGCCGACTTCAGCTATGCGCGGCCGATCCTTGAAACGCTGGCGGTTGAAACCAAAGAACTGCTCATTCTGGATCACCACATCACGGCGGAGAAGGCGCTGGCTGATCTCCCCTACGCCTACTTCGATCAAGCCAAGTCTGGCGCAGTGCTCAGCTGGGAGTGGGCTCATGGCACGGTAGCTCCTTGGCTGCTCCGCTACGTTCAGGACAAGGACTTGTGGACATGGGAACTGCCGGCAAGCCGTGAGATCAATGCGGCTCTGGCTTCGCACCCCTTTGATTTCAACCTGTGGGATCGATTTTCCCAGGCAACCCTGGAGCAGGAGGGACGCGCGATTCTTCGCTATGAGCACGAATTAGTCGGGAAACTCTCCGCCCAAGCCGTCTTAGTCGAGTTCCAAGGTGAAATCGTTCCGTCTGTGCAAAGCGCCGTCTTGACCAGCCAAATCGGCGAACGGCTTTCGCCGGACCATCCCTTCTGCCTGATCTGGCACGATCGCGACGGGCGTCGTTATTTCAGCATGCGCTCTCGCGCGGACGGCACGGACGTAGGAGCCATTGCCGCTTCGTTTGGCGGAGGGGGCCATACTCATGCCGCGGGATTTTCTGTGCCACTCGGAGCCGACGGGACACTTCCCAACAATCCCACATTGCCTCGCCCGGTGACCGACCGCCGCCGAGCTCCCTAGGATCGTCATCGTGATCCCCCTGCACGACGACAATCCCACCGAACGGTTCCCCTTCGTCACAATCATCTTCATTGCCGTCTGCGTATCCGTCTTTCTCTATCAGGAGAACCTGCCCCAGAATCCAGGCCAGGCGTTCGTCTTTCATTATGGTGCCATCCCTGCCATTGTGTTCGGCCATGCCGCGTTCCCGGAAGACACCGCCGTTGCCATTCCTGCTTCTCTCACACTCCTCACCAGCATGTTTCTCCACGGCGGCTGGATGCATCTGCTGGGCAACATGCTCTATCTCTGGATTTTCGGCAATAACATCGAAGACGCCATGGGGCACGTAAAATACATCGTCTTCTACATCCTGTGTGGGGTCCTGGCTGCGCTCACCCACGCGATGACCGATCCTTCGTCGCAGATCCCCATGGTGGGAGCCAGCGGCGCCATCTCCGCAGTCCTCGGCGCCTATCTTCTGTTGTTCCCACGCGCCCATGTGCTGGTACTACTGCCCGCACTAGGAATGACTCGCGTCCCAGCCGGCGTGGTATTGGGCATGTGGTTCGTGACGCAGCTCGTCAGCGGCGGGATGAGTATCGGCGCCCAGGGTGGCGGCGTGGCCTTCTTCGCGCACATCGGCGGATTCGTCGCAGGCATGGCCTTGATCGGCCTGTTCAAACGCCCGGACGTGCCGTTCTTCTCACCGGGCCGTTCACGCCGGTGGGACCGCTGAGAGTGCAGCGAGACGCGCTAGGAGCCGGTGAGCCGGTTCCGCCGCCGCCTCGCGGGTTTCACCCAAAAATGTGACATGCCCCATCTTTCTCCCTGCACGGACGACTGTCTTTCCGTAGAGATGGAGCACGGCTCCCGGCAGAGAAAGCAGATCCTTGAAGGCCTGGCCGGAGGTCACGGCCTGCATTTCTGCACCGATGAGGTTGACCATTGCCGCCGGACTCCACTGTCTCACCTCGCCCAGCGGCGCGCCACAGACCGCGCGCACCTGTTGTTCAAATTGCGAAACCGTGCAGGCGTCCAGCGTGTAGTGGCCTGAATTGTGAGGGCGCGGCGCAATTTCATTGATAAGGAGGCGATCGTCCGGAGTGTGAAACAATTCGACGCAAAACACTCCGACGCCTTTCAGTACGTCCACAGCTTGGCGGGCAAGATCAGACGCTCGTGCCGTAACCTGGACAGAAACCGGGGCCGGGGCCAGCGTCATGCGTAAGATGCCACGCTCATGACGGTTTTCTACCACTGGATAGGTCCGGCACTCGCCGTTGGCCCCACGCACCACGAGCACGGAAAGCTCCCGCTCGAACGCTACCAACTGCTCAAGAATCCATCTGGACGCAGACCGTTCAATTGTCCGCAACGTCCGGGCGACTTCGTCAACATCCGAATTCTGTCGGATCGGCCATTGACCTTTCCCGTCGTAACCGGACGTCGCAGTCTTACAGAGAGACGGGATACCGATGCGTTTGACGGCGTCCATCAATTGATCCGGCGCCCCTATGGCGACAAAAGGGACGACGGGAAGATGGTTTAATTGCAGACACTGTTTTTGGTCGACGCGATCTTGAATGATCCTGAGTACAGCGCTGGAAGGCCGAACCCGATGACGCTCTTCGAGCCACTCGCACAGATCGCTTGGCACATTCTCCCATTCATATGTGACAGCCTGAACAAGGCTTGAAAAGTGCTTGCGTGTGGGGAGATCCGAGAAGGCCGCGGCAAACGAATGGTCTGATTGGCGATGCGCAGGGGCATCAGGGTCCTGATCCCATACGGCAATGCGATAGCCAAGACGGCGCGCTGCAGCGGCGAACATCGCCCCCAGCTGGCCGCCCCCCAGGACGCCGAGAATTGATCCAGGTTCGACCGTCACGTCGGTCACGACTGTCGGCTCACCCCATCGGCTCCGAGATTAGCCAAACTGGTTCCCTTGGCCTCGGCAGAATTCAACACGCTCTCCGTTTGGGCAGTACGAAAAATTTTCACGCGTTCTGCAATCTCCGGATAGCATCCGCCTAAAATCTGCGCCGCCAGCAGCCCGGCATTCTCTCCTCCGCCGATCGCCACGGTCGCCACTGGAACCCCCTTGGGCATCTGGACGATCGACAAGAGGGAATCGAGACCTCGCAGATTTTCCGTTGGAATAGGCACTCCGATCACCGGGAGATGGGTCTTGGCCGCTAACATGCCCGGGAGATGCGCCGCCCCGCCGGCGCCGGCGATAATAACTTCGATTCCGCGACCCGGCGCGGTTGAGGCGTACTCAAAAAGTCGGTCCGGCGTACGATGGGCGGAGACGACCAATAATTCGTAGGGAATCTGTAGCTCGGCCAGAATGGATCCGGCCTTCGCCAAAATGGGGAAATCCGACTTGCTCCCTCCCAGGACTCCCACAATCGCCTTGCCATTGTGAAGCGTATGATGACGTTTCTTCTGAGTCTTCTTTGCCTTCCGCCCGATCCCGCTCATGAACCACAGCTCCTTCTTCCGTACAAAACTTTCTTCCTTGAAGACGTATCAGTCCACCCACCTTAACGGCTCTGTACGGCACGGTCAAGCAGGTAAGAGCAGCCAGGAGGGTTGGAGCGAACCAGGAGTCCTGCCATGGCTTTTCTATGGCTCCCTGGTTTGAACCGTGGAGAATCCACCTATCCCATGGCGACTGGACACAAACCTATGACGCCGTTGTCAGGCAACATCCCCTGAGAATTGCGGCCGGCATCCTTCGCTCAAACCTATGGGCTTTTGAACTAGTACTGAGACAAGCTACCAGCAGAGAGATTGATTCGGGTGTGGAGAATCTGAGGAGAGATTGGGTGAGCTGACAGATGAGTGTGGGCCCACCTCGTCCACTTCAGGGGTGTCCCCCATTGCTGGGGAACACCCCTGACTCTAGAACTACTTCGCGACTCTCCCGGTTGACTTGGGCATGAGCATGTCAAACAGGCTTGGGGACTGTTGCTTATAATCAGGCGGGAAGAAATTGAATCGCCGCCACAGTTCATACCAGAGCGGGACACGATTTAAGATAACCCACCCCAGTACCCTGGTTCCCTGCCGCACTTGAGCCTGTTCCGGCCATGGTTGACCATCTTCCGGATCGGGAACAACCCAGAACCGGTAATTCCCCTTGCCGTCGTCGATCTGATCGACCACCTTGATAATGCCTCCGCGAGTGCCGGCCATCAATTCAGGCCAGGCCGGAAGCGGGATCGCTGGAATTCCGAAAAATACGAGTCTGACCTTCCGTCCGGGGGTCAACAACGGAGAGTCCAGTCCCTCTGCCACCATTTCAATCGCCTTATCTTGAGCGGACGGAGAAATAGTCACCAGAGTTTCACCCTGTTTCACCGTCTCTCCGATACCAACCCGCGCCATCTTGACCACTGTGCCATCGATTGGGGCCTCAACGCGCGCAAATTGAATGCGCTGTTGTGCGCTTTCCTGCTTCACTGAGATGTCCGCCAATTGATCCGTCGCCCTGGCGGCTTCGGCAATCGCGTTGTCACGGGCTGCCGTCGCATCAATGAGCTTCTGCTGCACATCTGCGGTGATTTGATCCCGGCCGAAACTCAGTGATGCGCGGGCCTGCTCGGCTGCTTGCAGATTGGCCTGCGCCGCCTGCAGCATGGCTTTGGTGCCGATTTCAGTTTGAATCGTCAACTCCAGTTCGCGCTGCGAGACGAACCCATCCTTAATCAGCTGCCGATGCCGGTCCACATTGAGTTGCGCGGTGGTGACATCGATCTTGGCAGCCTCAACCTTTTGCTGGGCTTCGCGCACTCTGTTGTCGGCCTCGGTGACGCGGGCATCCGCCGACGGCACTGCGGCCAGCACGAGTTTCTGCATCTGCCCGATGCGCTTATTGAGTTGGTCGGCCCTGGCCAGGGCTGCCTGGCGAGTCTGTTGCAGCGCGACTTTGCGCTGTTCGAACAGGGCGAGAAGTTCGGGAGCAATAAAGTTCGGATCGTAGTCCTCGAGTTCGAGAATCAGATCGCCCTTCTTGACTTTGACGCCTTCCATCACATGCCACTCCTTGAGGCGGCCGGTGATCCGGGCTTCCATCTCTTGCGGTCGCTCATAGGGCGTATAGGCGGAGAGTCGACCCTTGGCTGTCACAGTCTGGGTCCACGGCACAAATTCAATGATCAAGAGAAAGAGGATCAGAAGAGTCAGGGTCACACGACCCATTGAAAGGAGCCGATTGGGAATCTTGACGGCCTCCCACGAGGACATTTTCGTCGTGGCACTTACGTTTTCGATCGATACAGCCTGTAAGCCTGCCCCTTGGTGAGCAAGCGTCAGGGCATTCTCTCCCGGATTGCGATTTAGGCCAGCCATGGAGCCTCCATTTTTCCTACGCTAGGTGTTACTGTACCTTGTTGATTCCCTTGTACGGATTCACCATTTTCGTTGATCATCATCGATCGTTTCCTTGCGTCACTTACGCATGAACGTGATGCAACATCACACGACGGTCTGTATGCTCCGTCAAGTTCGGATCGGTTGAAATGAAAATGGCCGACCAGGGCTCTTGCTTGGAGCACAAGCGGCGCAAGATCGTCTCCCGCAAGGCTGGATCCATGCTGTGAATCAATCCATCGAAAATCAGGAGTTGCGGACGCCCGAGGATCGCGCGGGCCAGCAATATTTGCACGATATGGGTCGGAGCAAGGACGTCTCCAAGCGCACCTACATCGGACTTGATACCTTTCGGGAGAGCTTCGATGACCTCTTCAAGCTCCGTGAAACGGAGCGCCCAGGCCAGACTGTCATAGGAGACATAGGGACGTCCCAGTACGATGTTATCCTCGATGGTCCCTTCCAGCAGAGTATGCTGTGAATCGATCACGAGGCTGCGGCATCTGTTGATGGCACTGGGATCGACGTAGCGGATATCCACACCATTGTACTGAATGACACCGCTGCTCGGCGCTTCAAGCCCGGCCAGCACTCTGGACAGAGCCATTTTCGCCGCGGGGGTCCGGGCATAAATACCGACCTTCTCGCCGGGCGCGACTTCCAGGTTGAAATTCTCGAATATCTGCGCTCCGTTATGAACGAGACTGACGCCTTTGCAAGTGACCATGAGACCATGAACTGACGGAGCAGGCAGGGGGACCGCGGTCCCCTTTGTGGCTTCATCCTCCGCAGTCGAGAAGAAGGCGTTCAGTTCTGTCACACCTGTGAAGAAGTAATAGACATGTGCCATGCTCTTGATAAGCGCCTCGAAATTGAGGACGAGCGCGCCCACGACGACTTCCACCGCAACCAACTGGCCGAGGGTTAATTGCCCGTCGGAGAGGAGCCAGCCGGCCGTTGCCAGCGCACCGCCCTGCGCAATCGCCATGCCTCCCACCGCGGACAGGAATTGCCGCAGGAGCACGGCAAAACGCGCTTTGCGGGTCTCCGTATACGCATTGACGAGGTCGTCGGTCTTCTGCATGAGCCAGGGCTGGCTATCAGTAGACTTGAGGTGCAGCAGGTTGTGCGAGACCTCCTGAATCCAATTCAAGACGTTATACTTGGCGTGGGACATATCAAGATGCGTCCGCACAGCCCCACGAGACATGACAAAAAACGTGAATACGAAGCCGACCATCAGCATCAAGTCATACACGAGGAAATAGGGGTGGTAGATGACCAACAGGGTCATGCCGACGGTTCCGCCGACGACCACGTTCAGCATATCAAGGAGCACTGCGGAGAGTGCGCGCTGCATGTAGATCGTCTCTGTAAAATAGTTCGCCATTTGCGGTTTATACCCTTGAAAGCGGAACTGAGGCATCCGCTGCACCATTGAGATCGCCACCCTCGCAAAGAGGCGGCGCTGCAGCATTTCTACGGCATAGAAATGGAACGCCTTGAAGATGCCGACAAACAACAGCACCGTCATCATGATGCCGGTCAATGTCCACACCATGACCGGCTGGACCGCATAGGAGAACGTGCTCACCAACTCCTGGACGGTCAGTGGAATGATAAGAGAAAAGAATGCGATTGCAAGAGCGTAGGAGACCATCAGGGTCAGAACCTTGCGCTCAAGGCGTGCGGCCAAAGCGAGCTGGCTCAATAGCGCTTGTAACAGGTTCGGCTGTTGCGACTTGTGTTGCTCTCTCATACCACCTCCCCCTCCAGGATAAAAAAGCTATCGGCCCGTTGCTTCCATCTTGCTACCATCGTCGAAAATGGTCCATCTCACCTTTAACTACCAGGGGCAAGATAGCCTTCTCAATTCTACAAAGGTAGGTGTAGGCCTACTATGGGTTAGTGCCCCCTACCTTACTTACAAACGCTTAATCACGTCCCCCCGTTTGCTGGCCGGACGTTCCGGCCGAGACGGACGGGTCACCGTACTTCGCAAGAACTGTTTCCGCGACAGGCTTCGACAGGGCCCCTTTCGCCCAAAGGTACCCGCCTCGCGCCAACACATAATCGTACTGGGCACGATACAGATCATAGGCTGCTTCAACGGCATTGCGCTCGCGCGTATTGACGAACAACAAGTTGGTCGCCCCCATCGTGAAGCGGGTGCGTTCGCCGGCTTCCAGTGCCTTGGCCAGTCGATAGGATTCCGTGGCGGCCCTCACGCGATCTCTGGCACGTACGATCGCGGACACCCAGTTGTCGACGTCAAGAGCGACACTTTGCTCTGCGTGCAGTAATTGGTAATGCAGCCGTTCTTGCTGAGCTTCCGCATAGGTCACTTCTCCACGGGCCGCTCGATTGAACAGCGGCATGCTGAAGATGGCCCCCCAATGGTAGGCGAACCCTCCAAAATAATAGATACCGCCCGTCACCGGCCCACCTGAAACCGTGAGCTTTGGAAGCAGATTATTTTTCGCCAGTTTGAGCTGGATGGCGTTCATCTGAACCTCAATCGCCAGTTCCCGCACTTCCGGCCGGTCTTCCATTGCCGCCTCTTTGGCCGCAGCAATCTCCTGCTCGGTCGGCAATGGCGTCTCTCCCGTGAATTCCGGCGCCCATTCCGGCAGCGGAGTCACAGGCTCGCCGTTTTCCCAGAGAAAAAGGGATAGCTTGTACTGTTCGTATTCCACCTTCCGTTGCGCGGCGATGGCAGCCTCACGGCGGCGCTGAACTTCTTGCGCGGCCTCAACGGCATCGAGCAGGGCGACGGCTCCTGCTTTTGCCCGGCCGTCTACCTGGGTAAATCGGTCTTCCGCGACCGCCAATGTCTGCCTCTGCACTTCCGCCTGCTTGACGGCCACCTGCCAGTCCCAGTATTGAACGGCCCCGGCCAGGAACAGATCCTGCCGTTTCTGGGCCACCTTCACTTCAGCTTGCGGCTTCGAGATCTCAGCCTGTTGCAACTCGGCAAACTCAGGGTTCATCATGAACCCCCGCAAGACATTAAACGCTCCGCCGACGATGATCATTTGGGTGGGAAAGAAACCTTGCAGGTCTTGAGGGATCGCCACCCCGGGACTCCCAACACGTTGGGCCCTGACACCGTCGAACCCACCGATCGTAGATCTATCTCCAAAGCCGTTACGGAGGCCGGCGAAGATCTCCCACCCCCAAGGGTGCCCGACCTTGAGCTTGGTATCGTTATAGCCGGCACCCAGGGTATTGGTGCCAACCACGTTCGTCAGATTATACGTTTGATACCGGTCGTACTCGAGGTCGTTCAGAATCTTCGGCTCCCACGCGGCCAATGCTTTCAGGACCTTCGCCCGAGCCTGCGCCCGCTCCAGTCCGGTTGCCCGGAGCAGCGGATGGGTCAACTCAATTTTGGCCAGCACCTCTTCAATGGTCAAGGGGGCGGTCCGGGCCGGAGTCGGACTCGGCGGCGCCATGCCTGTTGGAGCCTGCGCTAAGACAGTCACCGGTAACCAGACTAACAAGGCCACCAACAAAGTGATCACGAAAGATTGCCCCCTTGTCGCTGAATTAATCCCGTCCCGGTTGCTTGTGGCCGTTCATGCCTGCCGCCGTCAGAGGATTCCCGTATTTGGCCAAGACGTTGTCCGCCACCGGCTTCGACAAAGCGCCCCTGGCCCAGAGGAGACCTCCGCGCGCCAGCACATAATCATACTGGGCACGATAGAGCTCATACGCCGCCTCGACGGCGTTCTGCTCTCGCAGGTTCACGAATAAAATGCTGGTGGCTCCCAAATTGAAGCGGGTCCGTTCGCCTTCCTCTAATGTCTTGGCCAGCCGGTAGGCTTCCGTCGCCGCCTTCACCCGGTCCCTGGCGCGCACGATCGCCGAGAACCAGTTATCGACGTCTACGCCGACTTGTTGCTCGGCATACAGCTGTTGCAAGACTAATTGTTGCTGGTCCGCTTCCGCATACAGCACCTTCCCACGCCCTTCCCGCTGGAGCAGGGGCATCGCAAAGTCCCCCTGGTAACCATAGCCGACTCCCATGAGCCAGTCCGCGGGGGCGTCCATTCGTCCCCCCTTAAAATCCAACTTCGGCAGCAGGTAGTTCTTGGCCAGCTTGAGATCAATATTGTTCATCTTGGCCTTAATATAGAGATCACGCACTTCCGGCCGATCTTCCTTGGCCGATACCTTGGCCGCGGCAATGTCCTCCTCGGTCGGGAGCGGCGTCTCGCCCGTGAACTCCGGCGCCCACTCCGGTCGTGGCGTCACCGGCTGGCCGCCCTCCCAGAGAAAGAGCGCCAGCTTGTACTGCTCATACTCCACATTCCGTTGCGCGGCGATGGCGACCTCCCGGCGGCGCTGGACTTCCTGACCCATTTCGACCACATCGAGGAGCGCAATCTTTCCGGCCTTACCCTGGCCCTCGACCTGTGTGAATCGAGCTTCGGCGACCGCCAGGTTCTGCTTCCGGACCTCGGCCTGTTTCACCGCCACCTGCCAATCCCAGTATTGAATGGCCCCGGCGAGATAGAGATCCTGTCGTTTTTGGGCGATAGTGATTTCCGCTTGCGGTCCCGCGAGTTCGGCCTTTTGAAACTCGGCGTTCTCCTCGTTGACGATGAGGCCTCGCAGCAGGCGAGCCGACCCGCCGAAGATCATTTGCTGCTGAGGATAGAAGAGCAGAACATCAGGGATCTGAGCATGGAGGTGGTTATTGGAGGCATCCCCAAAACCGTTGCGGATCCCGCCATGGACCCGGAAGCCCCAGGGATGCCCGACCTCGAGCTTGGTGTCGTTATATCCCCCCGTATTCTCCCGAATGAAGGACAGGAAATTCCACGTCTGATAACGAGCGGCCTCCGTAATATTCCTGAGCGTCGGTTCCCAGGCCCCGAGCGCCTTCAGAATCTTCGCCCGGGCCTGCGTCCGTTCCACCCCGGTCGCTCGAAGCAGCGGATGCGTCAACTCAATACGGGCGAGCACTTCACCGATGGTCAGGGGCTCGGTGCGAGCGGACTCCGCGCTCAACCCACTGGAATCCTGCGCCGGTTCCGCCAGTGCCGTCACGGGAAGCAAGATCAGAATCACGAATAAGAGAGCGGCCATCGAAGGATGCTCCTTGTGCCGGATTACTCCCGGCCTGGTTGCTTGTAGCCGTTGATCCCCGCTGCCGTCAAAGGATCCCCATACTTGGCCAAGACGCTGTCCGCCACCGGCTTTGACAAAGCGCCTCTGGCCCAGAGGAGACCGCCGCGCGCCAGCACATAATCGTACTGGGCACGATACAGCTGGTAGGCTGCCTCGACGGCGTTGCGCTCGCGTATATTGACAAACAGGATGTTGGTGGCCCCCATTTCAAACCGTTTACGCTCGCCGTCCTCCAGGACCTTGGCCAACCGGTACGATTCCGCGGCAGCCTTCACCCGGTCCCTGGCTCGCACGATCGCCGAGAGCCAGTTATCCACATCGAAGCTGACTTGCCGTTCGTAGTATTGCTGCTTCAAGGCCAATTGTGCCTGGCCCACTTCTGCGGCCATCACCTTCCCACGCCCTTCCCTCTGGAACAGGGGCATCTCGAAGTGAAGCCCGGTCCGATACCCGATTCCCACAATCCAGTCGGTGACGCCCTCGGTCGGCCCCCCTTCAAGATTCAACTTCGGGAGCAGCTTGTTCTTGCCGAGGCTGAGATCGATATTGTTCATCTTGGCTTCGATGTAGAGGTCCCGCACTTCCGGCCGATCTTCCCTGGCCGACAGCTTGGCCGCGGCAACGTCCTCCTCGGTCGGGAGCGGCGTCTCGCCCGTGAACTCCGGCGCCCACTCAGGCCTCGGCGTCACCGGCTCGCCGTTCTCCCAGAGAAAGAGGGACAGCTTGTACTGCTCATACTCCACCTTCCGTTGCGCGGCGATGGCGGCCTCCCGGCGGCGCTGGACTTCCTGACCCATTTCGACCACATCGAGGAGCGCAATCTTTCCGGCCTTGCCCTGGCCCTCGATCTGAGTGAATCGGGCTTCGGCGACCCCCAGCGCTTGCTTCACCACCTCGGCCTGCTTGACCGCCACCTGCCAATCCCAGTATTGAATGGCCCCGGCGAGATAGAGGTCCTGCCGTTTCTGAGCCACCTTGATCTCCGCCTGCGGCCCCGCGAGTTCAGCCTGCTGAAACTCGGCGTTCTCCTCGTTGATGATGAGGCCTCGTATCAGATTGAACGACCCGGCGAGGATGGCTTGCTGCTGAGCATAGAAGCCGTTCATATCAGAGATGATAGCAATCGTACTTTGGTTGCCGTTATCTCCGAAGCCATTGCGCATGCCGGCCTCGACACTGAAGCCCCAGGGATGTCCGAGCGCGAGCTTGGTGTCGTTATAGCCCGCGTTATGTGTGTCGAAAATTGTGGGAGAGGTCGTGAGATTCCACGTCTGAAAACGTTGGAAGCGCGTATTGCTCTTGAGCGTCGGTTCCCAGGCCCCGAGCGCCTTCAAAATCTTCGCTCGAGCCCTCGTTCGCTCGGCTCCCGTCGCCTGAAGCAGCGGGTGCCTCAACTCGATGCGGGCAAGGACTTCACCGATGGTGAGCGGTTCGGTGCGAGTCGACTGAGCCTGGACGGTCCCTGCGTCGCTTACCGGTTCCGCCAGTGTGGTCATCGGCAGCACCAAGATGAGCACGACCAGCAAGAGGGCGATCACAAGGACGCTCCTTCCATTACATTCGTATGTGTGAGGCTGACGGCGCGGAGACTAGCAATCCCACAGTCAATTTATAAAATAGATAAAACGGATTTGAAGTATTGTGAAAGCCGATGTATAGTGCCTCGATCAACACGCATCACGCCTTCGGGGCATATCTCCATGGAATGGTTGAACTACCACCATCTGCTATATTTTTGGTCCGTTGCAAAGCACGGCAGCGTGACCAAAGCCTGCGAAGAATTCCGCCTGGCTCAGCCGACGATCAGCGGGCAGATACGGCTGCTGGAGCAGACGCTGGGAGAACAGTTGTTCATCCGCGCCGGACGCCGCCTCGTGTTGACAGAGATGGGTCACGTCGTATTCAGATACGCGGAAGACATCTTCTCGACCGGACAAGAGTTGATGAACGCAGTGAAGGGGCGCGGAGCAAATGGGCACCACTCTCGATTGGCCGTCGGCATTGTGGACGTCGTGGCGAAACCGCTGGCCACTCATTTCCTCAAATCGGCCCTGAAGCTGGATCAGCCGACGCGCTTGAGTTGCCGGGAGGACAAACTGCCATTCTTGCTGGCTGATCTGGCCATTCACGAGTTGGATCTGATCATCGCCGACACCCCGGCCCCGCCGAACAGCAAAGCTCAAATCTACAGTCACCTCTTGGGTGAGTCGGGGGTGACCATGTTCGCGACGGCGAAGCTGGCGGCACAATATCGTCGTGGTTTTCCGCAATCCTTACAGGATGCGCCGGTACTTCTGCCGACATCCGACGCGATGCTCCGACAACTGCTGGACCCGTGGCTGGCCCATCGTGAACTGTCTCTCAACATCGTCGGCGAGTTCGATGACGGCATGACGCTTAAAGCGTTCGGACAGGATGGATACGGGATTTTTCCGGGTGCCACTGCGATCGAAAAGGAAATCTGCCGCCAATATCGGGTGCAGGTGGTCGGACAACTGGACTCTCTCAAACAGCACTTCTACGCCATCACCGTGCAACGACGACTCACACACCCGGCAGTCCTCGCCATCGTGCAAGCGGCCAGACGGGATCTGCTCAATTAACGATAGGCCGGGGGCTGGGTTATGATGTCATTGATGCCGCGAACCCTCTAGCGGCTGCTCGAGCGGCCCACCGCTTCAAGAAGCGCTTCCCGTTCCCCTTTCGTCAGTTCTTTCCATACCCCGACGCCCAGACCTTTTACACCAATGTGCATAATCCTGACCCGGTGGAGAGTGATCACCCGGTAACCCAGCGCCTGACACATGCGCCTGATCTGCCGGTTGCGCCCCTCGGTAAGGACGATGCGAAACCGATGGCGGGCGATCCGGGTCGTTTGGCAGGGATTCGTCTTGCTGCCGATGATCACCACTCCTTGAGACATCCGGTCCAGAAAGGCCTGATCGAACGGCCGGTCAACCTCGACGATATACTCCCGCTCGTGCCCGAATTCCACGCGAAGGATTTCATTGACGATATTGCCGTCGTTCGTCAACAGAATCAGGCCGGAGGAATCCTTGTCCAACCGCCCGATCGGGAATATCCTTTCCGGATGCCCGATTTCCGCAATGATGTTTCGCTCGACCTGCGGCTCGCTGGTCGTCGTGACCCCGACCGGCTTGTGATATTTGATGTAGATGGGCGATGTGCCCCAGGGAATCACTTGTCCATCGCGAGCGATGACATCCGAAGGACTTACCCGGTCACCCAGTTTGGCAACCTGCCCATTGACGGTGACGACGCCCGATTCAACCAGCCGATCCGCCTCGCGCCGGGAACACAGGCCCTGTTCTGTGAAAAATTTGTTGATGCGGATTGCCGTGGTCACAGGAGATCAGTCTCATCGCCGGATACGCAAACAGGCCGTCGGCAAGGCCGCTCGCCTCGCTGAGTCGTCGAAGCAGGCTTCACACTCTTGTCATCGACGCGAGAACGCCGGCGGCTGGCGTTTTCAGCATCCTGTTAGTGAACGCGGCGACCGGCCTTGATGCGGCCGAGCATGCGATAGATCAACCGGGCGATAGAAAATTGCGGCGCGGCGAACCCTTCAATGGGAGCGATTTCGCTGATATCCATCCCTACGATGCCGGGCTCGTTGGCCAGGGCCGTGATGAGGTTGAGCGTATCATACCAGCCCAGCCCGCCCGGCTCCGGAGTTCCCAGGGCAGGAATAATCGAGGCGTCCAATCCATCGCAGTCGAAGGTCAGATAAACCGGCCCCCCACAGGCGGCGACCACATCGGGAATCCACTTTGACGCTTTCCCTTCGTAGGGGCCGGAGGGATCCAGGATGTTCGCGGCAAAGAAGGTTGAGATCCGATCCGTTTTCTCGATCCGCGCGATTTCCTCCTCACTGATCGATCGAATACCCACCTGCACCAATGCATGCCCGTCCTCCACCACCCGCGCCATCACGCTGGCATGGCTGAATGGGTTCCCTTGGTACGCGTCGCGCAAATCGCCATGCGCGTCGATCTGCACCACACACATCTTCGGATAGCGCGTGGCATGCGCACGAATCGCTCCCAACGCCCCGGTGTGTTCCCCTGTCAACGTCACGAGAAACCGTCCGGTCCCGACATGCGGCGAGACGAATCGTTCGATCGCGTCAACGGCCGCGCGATCGACTTGTCCCCGGAGATCCAAGGACGACGCCGTGGCAATCCCCCCCCATTCCCGGTAGGGTTCGCATCTGAGCTGCTCATCATAAAACTCCACCTGGCCCGAAGCCTCGAGAATGGCGGAGGGGCCGCGATCCGACCCGAGAATGTAGCTGGAGGTGTGTTCGTAGGGTGCCGGCAAGACATAGACGCCGGCCCGGTCCGGATGGCACCAGGGCTCGTCGATTCCGAGGAAGTTATGCTCCGGTCCTTCCCAGCCGGTTGGAAGCGTCATAGCCTGCGGTATCCGTTCATCACGAGCCCCGTTTCCTCACACTCGTGGAAGCGGAACAGACGCCCGCTAGCGGCGGGAGCGCTTAGGAACATTCTCTCCTGGAATGAACACCGCGAACGCAACCACGGTGGTCCACTTGCCCGCCTTGCCGATGGCCGACTGCGTGACATTCTGGGTCTTGACGATCTTCCCACCCATCTTGAACACTTGTTCACGCTCTTTCCATGCCACATTCGGATCGAACTCGACGCCTAACGTCGTCGCCAGCATCTGCGCGGCCAAATCCTCGGTATACTCTCCGGTCTCCTCGTCCGTCTCACCATGGGCATGGTGCTCGGACAGATAGCCATACGCACCGCGGTCGGTGGGCTTCGCAAGACCGACGGAGGCTGACACCAGCTGATTTCGTTCGTTGGTTTCGGAACGGGCCATGACACAAAACGTAATCTCTCCAGGCTTCAACAGTTTCTCCCCGCGCTTTCTGGGAATGACCTTACAGTGGGGCGGGAGGATGGACGACACGCTAACCAGGTTGCAATAGGCCACACCGGCACTGCGCAACGCTTCCTCGAAGGAGGTCAGCTTTTCCTTGTGAACCCCCACTCCTCTCGTCAAAAACATATGCGTAGGTACCATTTATTCTACCTTCCCTTTCGTCTGATTGATTCGCGTATCCGGCGTTCTGGTTTGTTTCGGTGAGGATGACAGCGCACCACGCCGGACAAACGGCACGCACCGGGTTTATTTCAATTACAGGGCCGATGTTGTATCAAGATTGGACCTGCTTCGCAATATCATCGGCTGAATATTTTTCAGGGAAGACCGGCCGGCTCTTTCACATTGAAGACCAGCAACCTGGGCTCCGTCATATCTTCGATCGCCGCCTTGACCCCCTCACGCCCCAAACCGGAATCCTTCACGCCGCCGTACGGCATATGATCGGCGCGAAAGGTAGGAATCTCATTCGCCAGCACAGCACCGACCTCCAGGTGGCGGAACGCATAAAAAATCTTGTTCACGTCTTGCGTGAACACTCCGGCTTGCAGCCCGTAATCCGATTGATTGAGCAGGGTAATGGCATCGCTGAATTGGCGGTACGGTGTCACCGTGATCACCGGGCCAAACACTTCCTGGCATGACACCTTCATCTCCGGCTTCACATTGGATAACACCGTCGCTTCGACGACCGATCCCATCCGGTTTCCACCCAGCAGCACGCGCGCGCCTGCTGCCACGGCCTCGCCGATCCAGCTCTCGATGCGGTGGGCGGCAGCGGAGTCGATCACGGGGCCGATGGTCGTCGATTCGTCGGTCGGATCTCCGGCCTTCAATCGCGCGACGTGCATCAGCAACTTCGTCGTAAACAGTTCCGCGATCGAATGGTGGGCGAACACCCGCTGCACCGAGATACAGGTCTGCCCGGCGTAGCCGAATCCTCCGGCGGCGCAGCGCTGGGCCGCCAGATCAAGATCGGCGTCCGGCTCGATCACCACCCCCGCATTGCCGCCAAGTTCCAGGGTGACTTTTTTCTTTCCGCATTTGGCTTTCAACATCCATCCCACCGCGGCGCTTCCGGTAAAGCTCAACAGCTTGAACCGTGGATCCATGACCAACCGCTCCGCCAGCGCATTGTCACACGGCACCACATTGAGCCCGCCCGGAGGAAGGCCCGCTTCCAAGGCGATTTCGCCCAGCAACAATGCCGTCAACGGCGTTTGAGGAGCCGGCTTGATGAGAATCGGATTCCCGGCGGCGAGCGCCGGCGCCACCTTGTGCGCGACCAGGTTGAGTGGAAAATTAAACGGGGTAATGCCCAGCACGGGACCGATGGGAAATCGCCGTAAGACACCCAGGTGTGAATCGGAGCCGGGCATCCAATCGAGCGGCACCAACTCGCCGGGGATCCGCCTGGCTTCTTCAGCCGCGACCGTGAAGGTCTGCACCGCCCGGCCTACTTCCCGTTTCGCATCGGTGATCGGCTTGCCGGCCTCGGCAGTGATCGTCGACGCAACCTCATCCCGCCGCCGGTTGAGCAATGCGGCAATCTGCTGAAGAATGTTGTAGCGGGCGTGTGCGGGGAGCGCGCCCATTGGAGACACCGCATCAACCGTGGAGGTGATTGCCTGTTCGATATCGGATTCCGTGGCCTGAACCACATCAGCGATGAGGCGGCCATCGAACGGGTTGACGACGCGGGACGTCCGGTCGCCTTGCCTCCATTGGCCATGAACGAGAAATGGACGCGGTTCCTGCACGAAGACACTCGCGGGAGTCGGGAATGATTAATCTGCCGCTTCGACCGGCGCTGCGGATTCAACGGCGGATGGGGCAGCAGCGGCTTCCTGTTGCGCCGCCACAGCCTTGGCGATCAGATCGTCCGTCCCCCAATCGCGAACCGCTTCGAGCGTAAACCCTTCATAGGTCGACACACCGTGGCACGACGGACAATCGGGCATCGGGACTTTCCGATAGAACACCTCACCGAGGCACGACATACAGACCCAAAAATCGTCGTCACGATGAGAGACGGGCCAGAACAACTGCGTTGAAGCCATAACAGATCCCTACCTGGTTACACACGTGGTAAATGCGCTGACACTGCCCGCGCCACCCGGCGCCGCGCGATTCCTCAACCCCATCTCATCGGACTCACCGGCTACTGCGGGGATTTTTTCAGCAACCGGTCGATTTCTTCGGCAAACATCTCGAACGGAAACGCCCCGGGAATCGCCACCGCCGGTTCCTTGTCCGTCGGGTCACTGTTCGTCCGAACGAGGATAAAGCCCGGCGTTCCGTGAAATCCCCACTGATTGGCCTCTTGCCGATCCTCGAAGATCGACGTAGTGTACCGTCCGTCCTTGGCACACTGTCCAAACACTGTGCGATCCAGTCCGATTGCCGCCGCATGCTTCAAATAGACATCCTTGCCAAGCCGCCCCCCTTCGGCAAACAGCCGATCGTGCATCGGCCAATATTTGCCTTGCGCGCCAGCGCATCGTGCCGCTGTGGCCGCATCGACACCAGGCCCCTGATCGGCACGGGGGTAATCCCGGTAGAGAAACCTCACCTTACCGGTATCGACGTAGCGGGCTTGAATCCGGGGCCACGTCTCTTTGAAAAATTTCAGACAATACCCGCAGGTAAAGTCGGAATATTCGATCAGGGTGACCGGCGCATTCGCCTGGCCTCTCACCCGGTCGTCTGTCCTGATTGCATCGGCGGCCCAGAGCGGACATATCCACAGAAAGCCGCACAGGAAGACGGTTACCTTCAGCCATGTGGACAGCCGACTCATGAACGGCTGACACCGGCGGCTTTCTTTTTCCGTTCCAGCAGGCCCATCATCAGGAGAGGCCACACCACGGTCGCGTCGCTCAACACTTCGGAGAAACGTCCGCCGTCCTTGGGTGTCACGAACTTTCCCCACGACAGTCCTTCTTGATACGTGCAGCCGCTCAGCCCTCCCCAATAGTCCGGCTCAGGGCAGATTCTGACGCCGTAATGGAATCGGGGAGGTTTTACGTTCAGGCCCAGGCGATGATTGCAAATCTCCAGGTAGGGACCGACTTGCTGAGCCCAATTTCTCGGTACGCCGCCGCCGATCGTAAAAATGCCGAGGCGCTTCGCCGACAGCACATGATCGGCATAACTGTTGAGATCGAGATATGGATTGAACGACGGGTACGACTGATGAATAGCCGTGAAGACGGCCAAGTCCCCTTTCCCGCCGGCCTGCGAACGAGCCCGATCGACTTCATGCGCCATGGCCCATGTTCCCACGTCGAGCCCCACCTCGGAATCGGTAAAGGCGGGGATGAAGACCGGCACCTTCTTCAAATAGGCGCTCTTCAAAATTCCATCGCCGACATATTCCTCGATCAACGTCTTCCCCAACTCACGCGTCAGGAGTTCCGAAGAGAGCGGCTGGTCGCGGTCGAGTTTTTTCAATGTCTGCGACACGACATGTTCGACGTAATTCAAATTCGATTCCATCTCGAGCGTGTCGTAAACGCGATTGTAGCCTTTCTGAAACAGCTCTTCATCGCTCATCGAGGGGTGGTGCTGATAGTGTGTCTTGCCCACGGACTCGCTCAGACCATGCGCGATCAACGCGCCGGTGGAGACGATGCACTGCACCATCCCCTCATCCACCATCCTGCTGACGATCTTGCCCATCTTGGCAATCGTCATCGCGCCCGACAGGGTCAGAACGACTTTACAGTCGGGATCAGACACCATCGCCCACAAGACTTCGAAGGCTTCGCCGAGCTTCCTGCCGCCGAAGGCAGTCTTGCCCATCGCTACAAGCAAGTCTTCGAACGACACGATCCGGTCGGGATCGAACGGCTCGAGCGCCTCCAACCCGTCTTTTGCGCCGTCATGAAATTCGCGTACAGACATGACACACCATCCTCAGAAAAGATCATTGCATAGAGCGCATTCTTTATACACAACCGGCGCTAGAGGCGTCAACGAAGTTACGAGGCAGCCATGTCGAGGCGAGTAATCCAAACCACGCGCGTGAGCACGGATGAGGGATTATTTATCAGGTTGTTCGCGCGACGACGTGAACGCGCTGTATAGATAAGAAATTGGCGCGCACGAAGTGCGGCGTGATGACCCACCAGGGATTTGAGCCCGTGTTTAAGCCTTGAGAAGACAGTGGAAACCGATGAAAATCCATCGGGTGATAATGCGGCGAGAAGATTTGATCTCGGATCAGCTCATCGCTTCGTTGCGGGGACATCCCACTGCTGTTCAAGAAATGTCAGGTCCTCTGCGCTCACTCGCTGATCGAGGACGTGTGGGCTGTCTCTTCACCCAGGCGGGCCCATTGCCCACGGAAGCTTGCTTGGGGGCTTGGCGCAACCCAAACCTCCGTCCTGCTCTCATGACCCCCTCCTGGCCCATTGTGGGCCGTACCAAGGTGTCCGTAAAAGTGGGGGCAGAACCCATGGCGTGCTACGCAGCTAGGTCACGTTGTGCCGCAGATTGCCCGCAGAGATTGCAGACATAGTAGCCCGTCGAATTGCCGTCTGCGCTCACTTCTTGTTCCTGGATCAGGTGCTTACAGGCCGGTGGATCAACTTGTTGTTTCCTCTTCTCTCGCAATGCCTCTGCTTCAGCCCTCGTCATGCAACCATGTCCTCGTCCTGTTGGGATAGGGTCGGAATGACTCGCCGATCCAAGGCACGGAGAAAATACACGAAGACGGCCTCTCGCTCGTCCTCGGTTAGCCCGTTGTCCCGATGGGAGAACTCAGCGAATCGTTCGCACGAACGGATAAACTCCTGGACCTCTGATCGAAAAGTCGATTCCATGCGCCGATGCTATCACTTAGTCAGCGAGGGCGCGACTAGGCGAGACCCCGGCCCTCCCCGGCCATGCCTGGGCAAGCAGGTGGGAACACCAGCCCTCCTTGACGAACGCGATGAGAGTCACGTCAATCCCAAGACGTTGCCGGCCTGGGAGATGTTTTTTCCAGCCGGGTTGAAAGATAATCCAGGTTGGTCCGAAGGGGAACTCAATCGATATTGGTACGAGCCCTACGGTGTCTTAGGATCCAGCGGAGTGAGTCTCGAATAGAACGGCGGGCTGTGACGTCTGAAGATATTGGGTCCAGGGACCGTACGGGGAGGAAAGTTTTTAAGTTTAGGTAGAGCACGCGACAGTGAAGCGGGTTCACTTCCAGGGCCTGGAGAGTACGGAGACCGGCACGTCTAGTCCGGATTTGCGAAATGACTCGTGCCAGGCAACCACGATCCAATTTCCGTTGCGTTGTTCGAGCACGCCGGTTTCTCGAAGAGGCAGAATTTTACGCAGTTGGTTTGGGCCTTGCCCAATGAATCGGATATAATCGAGCTCCATCACGAACCAGGCTGATTCTCCACGAGTCCACACCGTTAATTCATAGATGGGCATTTCCAGCCTGGTGACCGACTCAAACTCCTCTCGCAAGTCGGCTGCGAGTCCGCTCCACCCCACATACTTACGACCGCCGATCGTATAGTTGATGCGGTCCTCTTCTTGGGCCATGAATCGAGACATAGCAGGAAAGTCCTTGTCCGCGTTGGCGGCAACCACGGCCCGAATGACCTCTTCAGGGGTTGAGGGTTCCTTGACCGTTGCAGCTGTGCAAGAAGTGCAGAAAGGCAAGATCAGCACAAGCCACATATATGATCGTTTACGCATTAGACCGGCTCCCACAATTGTCGGACAAACTCGTTGCCGTTGAGTACTTTCCCAAACTTATCGCCCCGTGATCCGTAGCCGGAATGGCCACACGGCATGCTGATGTGCGCATCCTCGTCCGGCTTATTCGGCTGATCGCGATGTGCGGAGACGGACGTGTTGAAGTCACGCTCGCACCCATCTCTTCATCACGGAGCCCGAACTTGTGTCGGTTATGCCGACGTGTGAAACGGTTTGAATTTCTGTTCGGCTTTGGCTGCCAAGATAAAGTCACTTTCGGTCAGCCCCTTAATCTCGTGCGACCAAATCTCGAGCTTGCACTTCCCCCAGGCGACATACAGATCAGGATGATGTCCCTCAGCCTCCGCGACCATCCCAACTTTGTTCGCAAACGTCTGCGCCTCCGAGAAGTCCTTAAAAATATAGTGCCTCTCCAGATGCCCTTTCCCGTTGATTCTCCAGCTGTGGCCGAGTTCCTTTAAAAGCTCCCTCGTTCGGAGAGCCTTCAACGGGGGCACACTGCCTCCATCGCTACATTTCTTGTCTGCCAGTTTCATTGAAATCTCCCTGAACAGCCACCACGGTTGATAGTCGGTTGCCCCTATGTCGCCCAGGATCCGGTGAATTTGTTGATCAGGCGGCCCGGCCGGAGCGATCGTCGATGGATCCACTGTTCACACCTCGCACACATTCCATACTCCGGACTGTTCCAAAGTGCTCAGTTTGAATAATCGATGCGGCTGGGCCGATAGCAACAGGCCCGGTTGCCGGGTGAAGGTGCCGGAGCCCTGATCGACTAGGGTAATTCCCCGTACACATCGTTCCCCGTGGACCGTAAAGTGAAAGTATGCTTTAGAACACGAGTTGCGAAGCTGTGAGAGCGCAACGGAAACGTTGTGAACAGACAGTGGACGCATCACAAAGTCTGAAGCACAAAGGCTCGAGTCCGAAAGGAATCGAGCCTTTTTTTTAAAGACGGGAAGCCGATTCATCCACTTTTCAATGGGAGACAACCAGGGAGGCAAATATGAGACGAACGTTTATTGCTGCGGCTTTCACATACGGTGTTCTGACACTATCGCTACAGTCTGGTGGCTTCGCCAGGTCGCTGACTCGCAGCGAGATGAAGGGAGAGTGTGGTGGTCCCAACGGGATTTGAACCCGTGTTTAAAGATGACTACGACTTCGCCATTTATTTTCGCGAGCTTCGATGATTTTGCTCAGGTCAGAAAGGGGTACGACTAAAACACGAAGGCTTGAGAAGTACACTGGAGGAGGCTAGTTCCTGTTCGGTAAACGTCGCAGCCTCTCCGAACGCCTCAAACCGATAATAAAAATTGAAGCGGTATACGGCATACATGGGACTGGTGCCCCTCGGCATCTTCGAAGCCCGCGTAAACCTTGACACCTCCCCACGGTCGGCCTAGCCTCTGGAAACTCAAGGCATTGGTTCATGAAAAAGAGGAAAAGTACTGAATGCTATATGAATGATATTCGAAAGAAACAAATTCACGCCTATCTAAGACGGAGACAGGCTTTCAGAAAATGACATGGGAAGACATCCAGGGGACAATTCGAACTTGTCTCCAATGCCAGAAATTGGAAGGATCATTCTTCGCCCCCTTCCGTGGAAGATGGCCCGAGATACCTCGGCCACGACCACGATCAATCTTGTTCATCTCAGAAGCGCCGCCACAAGATGGTGGGTTCTGGACTGTTCAGGCCCAAACTAGCAAGCAAGATGACTTGCGGGAGAAGCTCCTGCCTTTGCTCAAACTTTCCTCTCATGGCCCTGACCGCGGCCTTGTTTCTTTTCGTGATTCCGGTTACTTCCTATTTCAATCTTTCCCACGCCCACTCAAGATATCCATCGGCAATGTCAAAATAGACGATCTGAAGAGGCTATTGCAGCATCCGGTGGAAACCCATCTGAAAGACCAGATCAGCTTTTTATCACCAACCGCTGTTCTCGCACTCGGCAGACCGGCGTCTGCTGCCCTCTCAATCCTCTTTCCAAACTCCTCATTTGCCCACACCTTTGAGAGCGGTGATTTTTCTGGCGTCCAGGGTAGGATACTTCAGAAGCAAGGCCAGCCACTCCTTTCAGCCACATACCTCCCTTCAGGCAACGGACGGTTCTGGCGGCGCTTCTGGGAAAACCATATCCCCTTGTTCGTCAGTCAGGCCCGATCACTGACATGAGCATCGATCTCATACGAACACAGACCCCGGAAGACAAGGAACTCGCAAGGAAACTGGCAGAGTTGACCATTCTCGAAGGCGAGTTGGCGCAGCGAGAATTGGACGTGGCTACGCTTCAGGCAGAATTGCATGCCTTTGAGCGGCGGTATCTTCGCATTGTCGGTATCCGCTATGCCGAGTTGAACGAAATCGATGCGCAAATTGCCGAAGCATTGGCGGAGGTATCTCCAAAGAGTAGCGAGGAGCAGGAGCGAGCGTCTCAGGCTCGGGCACAGGCCAACGAATCGGCTCAGGCGTCGAAGATTGCCCAGGAGGTAGGACGCAGAGATAAATTCACGCCTTCGGACGCATTGAAAAAGTTGTATAGAGAAGTGGCCAAGTGTATTCACCCCGATTTGGCAACTGATGAAAACGATCGAGTGCGTCGTCAACATTTCATGGCCGAGGCGAATCAGGCCTATGAGGCTGGCAACGAAGCGCGTCTGAGAGAGATTCTGCGTGAATGGGGAAACAGCCCGGAAGCGGTCAAGGGCGATGGAGTTGGAACCGAACTCATCCGTGTCATTCGCAAGATAGCCCAGATTGAAAGACGATTGCAGGCTATTGAATCCATCATTGCCCAGTTACTGTCGTCTGATCTCTTCCGGTTGAAAGTAGAGGTCGAGAGGGCAGAAGCCGAAGGGCGTGACCTTCTTGCCGAAATGGCATCGCGACTGGATCAGCAGATTGCTGATGCACGAAGGCATCTTGCTAGTCTGCAGCATGAGAGGTTTAATCGTGACTGACAATCTAGAGCTTGATCGTGGCGGGCTTGTGCCATCAGGGAAACGTGAGCTGTCAGCTGTCAGATCTGATCTATTTCGCAGAGGCCTTGAGCTTGTTGATAATCTTGAGAAGGCCGCCCGGGCTATTATCTTTCCGAAAGATCGTTCGGTGGGAAAGCTGTTTGTTACCTATACGGTTGATTCCCCAGTGTCTCATCAGTGCACTGAATTCCTTTGCGAGGCGCAAGGTAACGTATTGGTATCCGCAGGCAAGCATCTTCTTTTGGAAATACATGAGCACTATCCGAATAGCCTTTCCCCATTGGTAACATTAAAGTCTGGCGACCTGGATGCACTGAGTATAAGCAACGGCAATGTTGGCGACCACGAACTGACTTGCCTTCGAGGATTAACAAAGCTGCGAGAGTTATTCCTTATTTATTGCTGGAAGATCACTGATGACGGACTGATGCATCTGCAAGGACTTAATTCGCTGCGAAATGTTTTGATCGAGGGCTCAAGGATTGGGGATAGCGGCCTTGAGCATCTTCAGATGCTTCCTGCCCTGCAGGACTTGCATCTTGCGAACACTCAGGTTACGAGCGCTGGCCTGTCAATCCTTCAAAATTTCCCTGTGCTCAGAAATTGCAAGCTCTGGTATACGGGTTTGATCGGTGATGCTGGATTAGCCCACCTTGGACGGCTGACCAAACTGGAACAACTATCTCTAACAGGGACTAAAATCACCGATGCTGGTCTTTTACATCTTCGCAAGATGACAGGGTTACAGGTCTTAAACCTTTCTGAAACGGGAATTAGCGATGCTGGGCTGGAACATCTCAGAGACCTGAAGAACCTTAAGAGGTTGGTTCTCAGTGCCACCTCCGTTTCGGACGTCGGACTTTCTAGGATCAAGAGTTATTTGCCGGATTGCGAAATCGTCAAATGGAAAGACCCTGAGTCTTGAAGGTCGTTCTTGACACCAACTGCTTTATTAATGCTGTAAACCCGTCGAGGAATCTAAGGGGAATCTAAGGAGGGGAATCTAAGGGGTCGGGAGTCTTTTTGATTCTGCACCAGAGGAATGTTGTGGCTCTCTACTTGACGTAGACCACTCCCGGCAGATCCTTCAGATCCGCGTCGCCCTGCTGTCGCTCGACTCCTCGTGGTCGTCCCTGACCTCAACCTCGCAGGCATTTTTCGCCTCCCTCGGAAGCACATGCGACGATGAAAAGAGATGAAGCTGCGTATTGTTACAGCGGGCGGGCGCAGAGCACTTCGTCTTGGCGGAGGGCTTCGAGAGCGGAGGCGAGCACGCTGGTGACGTCAATCGTGTCGCCCAGCGCGTTAAAGACTTCGATGGAGTACCCCTCTGTGCCATCAGGGGCTACGTGATGGTCGACCAGTTTGACGATGTCCCCGCTGTGGAGAAGATGCTCCGGGACATTCGAATGGCTGAAGCGTGCAGCCGTAGGGCTCTTCGCGTCTGGGAATGGACTTCCTCCAGATGAAACAGATCGACCTATGCTCACACCCTTCAAGCTGAATTGCGCCGAAGTTGCGCCGGGCATTCCCATCAACTCGCCTCAAACCTATTAAAAACCGGCTACTTTGACGGAAGCATTGCGCCAGAATTGCGCCGATTGTCGCTTAATAGTCTGGATTCGGCGCAACTTCAGAACGAGTATCCTCCGGATACCATCGAGCCGCATTGGCCTTTCCCTTCAAGTGGATTCGCCGCTCTTTCTTTAACTCTCCCAACAGCTTTTGCACCTGATCACGAGTCAGTTGGGGAAGCACCTGGAGCAGATCCTGCAACCGACTTCCTTCTTGCCTAAAACTCTCAACGTGCTGAAGAAGGAGCGCCTTGTTTGTCCCACGGTCGAGACCCCGCTTGCGAGTATAAACGCCCTTTTTCCCCAAGAATGCATAAAACCGCCTGGAGAGAATCGGTTTGGCTCCACGTCCGCGCCCAGTAAATTCGACGATGCCACGATCTTTAAGAAACCCAAGACGGTCTTTAAGCTCGAACGGGACCGGCTCTTCTCGTTGCACAGAGTCCAATACCAAGAAGTCCTGTGTCGTAAACGGACCCAGTCCTTCCTGCGTCACTTGCTGAAGGAACGTAAGGAAGCGTGGATTTTGGACTTCGCCTTTTAGAACAAGATTCACCTGGTAGTCGTCCGTCCCCGCAAAGTCCGGTCGTGGCTTACTTTCCTTGATGCACTCTTCAAACATCCGATCTGCCCCTTGGCCAGACCGTTCGACCAATCCGCACCGTGCAAACGCTTCGGCAATTCGACGATTGCGCGGAGATTGTCGCAACAGAATATTCTCCGGTGTGATTCCAGGCGGAAATCCACCAGGGCTGACAATTTCAATCTTCTTGGGATACTGCCGGACGAATACCGACCCATGAAGACGATAATCACGGTGACTTACAGCATTGAGGATGGCTTCTCGAACGACCTTTTCGTTAAATGTCTGAATGTCCCAGACGAACAGCCCTTCTTGGTAATGCTGCACGTCGTTCCGAAGGTTGATGGTTTTCCACAGCTCGTCGTCGAAGAGAAAGAAGCCTTCCCTGAACTCCTTCCGCTGCTGAAACTGAACGGACGCCTCGCTTGACCGATATTCGAACACCACTTCCGACTGCGCGAGGTGCCTGCCCAGCGCTTTCCCCGAACCGAAGAGAATCAGGGCCCCATAGGTAACCGCACCGTCAACCAGCAGTTCTGCATCCGTTAAAAGCTGGGTATCCGTCAAGCTGTCCAGCGAACTATTGCCGGATTTCCTCTTCCAAATCTCACGGAATCTCGTGATTGCCACCGAGTCGAGATCGGCAAACGAGGCGTTCTTCGCAATTTCAGCCGAGAAGTCTGGCCCGGATTCTTCGAAGATGCGCTTGAGTTGGTCAGGCGTCATAGGGACCAGCCTTTCCCCGCTTCGCATCCAATAAGCCCCTCTATAGTTAATCGGCATGCCGATAGGGCGTGAGGGCACGTCAAAAACCACGACTCGACCGTCAGGATGCTGAATAGCTTGGGCATCCACGCGCAGATGTAACCTATCGCTGACGCTCGCCTTCGTCTGGTCGAGATCAGGAAATGCGTGACTCCCGACAATCTTCCGTGGCAGCTTATCGGAGATGCCAAGCACAAACCTTCCGCCCTTTTCGTTAGCGATCGCCACGCAGTATTTGACGAGATCTTCGAATTCATAGGAGTTTTTTGCCTCCTTGAATTCCAAGTGCTCGCTCTCTTTGCTCTCCAGCAATGCTTTCAGTTGGTCCTGCACGATAGTCCTGACCAGTTTCTAACGCTCTCCCGAGCTTCTCAACGCGGCAAGTATAGCCGATTCGGTAGGACCCGCCTATACTGATACCCGACTGGCCGCAGATGGTCTGAAGCCGCGGAACGCCGGGTATATGATAGATAAGGGAAGGTCCCCTTCTGGGATTTCATAGCGACTGCCCTGATGGTGTGTAGTGAGAGGAACGTACGTGATGAGTGCGCGAGGGGCGTCGGGATGAAAAGGAGAGACAATCAGAACAGGGCGGTGCTGGCAGCCAACCCAAGATCGGCCAACCAGATGTCACCCGGATTGGCATTCATCGAGCGTATCGAGGACTTCTTGCACGACGGTTCGCGAAGACTGCAGATCCAGTGTATCGACATCGGCTAGTTCGATCACGTCCATATAAAACCTGATTCGCTCAGCCACCGATCTTGCCGCTCAGTTTGGACTTGATTCCCTTGCGAAGTTCGATGACATACGAGTCATCAGCCAAGATGGCCTCATCAATCTCCTGGCGGTGATCGTAGTAGTACGTCAGCGCGGCATAGACATCGGCTAAGGTCAACCCGTGGTTGGAGGCGATCTCATCTGCACTCATCCCCATGCGCTCATGCCAGATGACGATGTGTTGGACGGTAATGCGGTGCCCTGCGATCCGGGGTTTCCCGCCCGCCACCTCTTGTGAAATCGCGATATGGGGTGCCGTCATCATATCCATGGTGCCCTCCCTCGAACGGATTGTTGCATTATAAGCGAGCGGGACATCCCCTTCCATGAAAAAGGGTCCCAAGACAACCCTTATGACCGGCCCTTCTTCTCTCGCACGTCCGTCGTGGACATCCCCTTCAGCGCTCCCTTGAGCGATACGAGCGGAAGTTCCGGCACCAGAGTGATCACCCCACTTTTCTCCATGACATGAAGACGCTGTTTTGATCGAAGACCCAGCTTGTCACGGATTTCCTTGGGAATCACAATCTGAAAGTTCGGCGAAATGGTCGTCGTCGCCATGACATGCATCCTTATCAATTGATGATCGATCGAACTATCGTTCTACGCTTGGATGAAGGCAATTATATGACGGTGGAGACCCTCAAGTCCGTGGTGGACACTTCGCGCTTGCACAGGATCACTAGCAGGTCTTATGCGCCGGCTGCAATGTCGAGAGGCTTCGCCTGGTGAGGCGGCGGCACGCACAAAGTGCGGCATAAAAAACGAACGATCACGGAAGGGGTCTATCCGGCGGCAACATCGAAGATGAGCTTCGCTCGATGAGCCGCCGAAACGAGCAAGCTCGGTCTAGCCAGGATCACTGGTGGGTTTTATCCGGCGCCGACAATGACGATAATGCGATGAAGAGGCGCCGGCTCAACCAAAGGTTGGTGTGGTGGTCCCAACGGGATTTGAACCCGTGTTTAAGCCTTGAGAGGGCTCCGTCCTAGGCCAGGCTAGACGATGGGACCATCTTCAGCCAGCATGAGGGTTCGACCGTATCATAAGCTCTTTTCTGTTTGCAACGAAGCCGCCGTTGCAATCCTCACGGCCCCATGCCGGGGCACTCTTGACAGAACTAGGTGGAAGTCCTAGCCTTCACACATCGCTATCGGCACCTGTGGGCAACTCGAGTCATGCCCGCATCTATAAATAATGTGACGTTGTTTTCCCAAACACGATGACGGACGACACGCTGGAACCACTGAACACCTTGCCATCGCCCCCTGCAGAGTCCACCCCAACGGCAACACAGACGTTGGGCCCGGAGCTTCTCATTGGATCGAATATTTTTCGCAATACCAACGGCGTCGTGAATATTCAGGGGAAGGAACAGCTCGTCCTTGAAACCAGACCAGCACAAGGTTTGCTACTTGTCACAGTCGACCTCTATGACGCAAACGGGACTCAGATCGCGCATGTCCGCCGGAATACATTGGTGATAAACCAGGCAGCGCAATTCACGATCGATATCCATCAGGCCACCACCAACATGCCGTCCGATGCTCCATGGGTCCGCTTGTACAGCCGACAATCCGGCGAGATCGCATTTGAAGCCCGAATCGTATCGGACAATAGAATTCAGATCACATCGGGACGGTTTTATTCGCATACAGGCGCCTTGGTGGATATCACGCCTCACTACTGCAGAATCGGTTCTGGCCGGACGCTCTTCGGCGACGTCGTGGAGAACCGAGGCAGAACCGTCGTCCTGGGCTGACCGCTCTTCCGCCGATTCCACGCTGAAATGCGATAACTGTTTTGCGATCTCCATGTCTCCTAATAGAATACGGCCATGCCGGATATCGTAAAGCCAAGCGTCCAGGCCTTCCTGGTCTGCGATCAGGTGATCGAAGATAGTCTGACGAAGAAAAAAAGCCTGATCGGCATTTTCACACACCTCCAAGCAGGCGTCTTTCCGTTCCAGCATCAACAGATGGGATTGTATTTTTGCTTCACGGACGCCGAGGGCGCCTACAACTTCGACATCGACCTCATCTACCTCAACAACGAGCAACTGATCTGCCGGGCCACGCTCCCCAATATCGTCATCAACGACCGCCTGCAGATCTCCGATTTCGGCATCAACATTCCCTCATTGATCTTTCCCGCTCCCGGCCGCTATGAGTTCAGACTGAGGATGGAAGGCTCTCTCATTGCCCAAAAAGACTTCAGTGTGATGCAGCTCTCCGGTCATCAGATGACAGAGCCGTCCTCCTAAGCGGGGTAACCATTCCCATTCCTCCTCCCTACCCGTCTGTGGTAGAACTGCCTCCGGCAAGGGCTCTATGTATTGGTTCGATTCGACTCAAGACAGACCGCTATGACGACACCGGCGCCTTCAGGCTCTTCAAATTTCATTCGTGATCTCGTGGCAGCGGACCGGACCGCCGGCAAACATGGTGGCCACGTCGTCACGCGATTTCCCCCGGAACCCAATGGGTATCTCCATATCGGCCATGCCAAATCCATCTGCCTCAACTTCGGCATCGCCGACGAAACTCCGGGCGGCAGATGTCATTTGCGGTTCGATGACACCAACCCGACGACCGAAAATCCTGAATACGTTCAAGCGATCCAGGAAGACCTACGCTGGCTGGGATTCGACTGGCATGGGAACATGTTCTACGCGTCGGACTATTTTGAGCAGCTCTACGGCTTCGCCCTCACGTTGATCAAGAAAGGCACCGCCTACGTCGATAGTCTCACCGCCGATCAGATGCGCGAGTATCGCGGCACACTGACCGACCCGGGCCGCGACAGCCCCTTTCGAACGCGGCTCCCTGATGAGAACCTTGACCTGTTCAGACGCATGCGGGCCGGAGAGTTTCCCGACGGGACGCACGTCCTGCGTGCCAAGATCGATATGGCCTCCCCCAATATCAATCTCCGGGATCCGGTGCTCTATCGAATCCGGCATGCGTCTCACTATCGGACCGGCACCGCATGGTGTATCTACCCCGCCTATGATTTTGCCCATCCGCTGTCTGACGCCCTGGAAGGCATTACCCATTCGATTTGCACGTTGGAATTTGAGGATCACCGCCCCTTGTACGATTGGATCGTGGCTGAAACCGATGCCCCGCATCGCCCGCAGCAGATCGAGTTCGCGCGACTCAATCTTACCTCCACCGTCATGAGCAAACGGAAACTGCTCGAATTGGTCGAGAGGAAACTGGTGGCCGGTTGGGATGACCCACGCCTCCCCACGCTGAAAGGCCTGCGTCGCCGGGGCGTCACGCCTGAGGCCATTCGCGCGTTTTGTGACCATATCGGCGTTGCCAAGCGCGATGCCATCGTCGAGATGCAGCTGCTCGAACACTTCATCCGCGAAGACTTGAACAAGCGGTCTCCGCGCGTCATGGCAGTCCTTCGACCGTTGAAAGTCGTGATCGATAACTATCCGGAAGGGGCGGTTGAAGAACTCGACGCGGTGAACAACCCTGAGGATGCGTCGGCTGGAACAAGGCCGGTGCCCTTCTCGCGGACGCTCTACATCGAGCAGGATGATTTCCGCGAGGATCCGCCGAAACAGTTTTACCGGCTCGCGCCGGGCCGGGAGGTCCGGCTACGCTACGGGTACATCATCAAATGCGTGAGCGTGACGAAGGACCCCCAGACCGGCGTCATCACCGAACTGCACTGCACCTACGACCCGGAGACGAAAAGCGGGTCGTCACAAGAGCAGCGCAAAGTCAAAGCGACAATTCACTGGGTGTCGGCTCCCCATGCCGCTCCAGCCACCATCCGGCTCTACCATCCGTTGCTGCTCGCCGACCAGGCCAAGCTGTCGGCTGATCGGGATTGGACTCAGTCGTTGAACCCCCAGTCGTTTGAGCTTCTCACCGGCTGTGTGGTCGAGCCAAGTCTTCGCTCCGCCACGCCGGGGGCCCGTTTCCAATTCGAACGCCAAGGGTACTTCTGTGTGGATCCTGACTCATCAGCCGATACTCTCGTTTTTAACAGAACCGTGTCGCTCAAAGATGCCTGGGCCAAGATCGAGAAAACACAGCAAGCCCCTCAGCGTTAGATAATCGTCATGACCTGTCCCATCTGCCATCGGTCGACTTCTTGGGCTAACAATTCTTGGCGCCCCTTCTGCTCCGAACGCTGCCAGCTCACGGATTTAGGAACCTGGGCCGCGGAGCAATACCGATTCCCCGGCGATCCGCTTACGGTCGAACCGGACCGGCGCGAAACGGACGCATCAGGCTAATCAGCTCGCACCCTCACTTCTTCCCCGTTGGCAAGCTTCGACAAACTTGCTAAGGTCACAGCCTCGTTCACCTTCGACTAAGGAGAAAATGGATGCTTCCTACTTCTGGCTATGCCGCATTGACTGCGAAGGCCGTTTTGCAGCCGTTTCCCTTTGAACGGCGGGAAGTCGGCGATCACGACGTGCTGATTACGATTACCCATTGCGGAATTTGTCATTCCGATATCCACCAGGCTCGAGATGAATGGGGCGGATCGTTGTTTCCGATGGTGCCCGGCCATGAAATCGTCGGGACTGTGGCGACGGTCGGAAGCGCGGTTAAGAAGTGGCTCGTCGGCGACCGTGTCGGAGTCGGCTGTTTCGTCGATTCCTGCCGGACTTGTCCGGCCTGCCGTGAAGGGCTCGAACAATACTGTGAGGCCGGCATGGTCCTCACCTACAGCGGGCGCGATAAACAAGGCCGCATCACACAAGGGGGATACTCGACGCAGATCGTCGTAGATGAACAGTATGTCATGCGCATTCCGGACGGCCTCTCGTCGGCTGGAGCGGCCCCGCTGCTCTGCGCCGGAATCACGACCTATTCTCCGCTCAGACATTGGGGCGTCGGCAAGTATCACAAGCTGGCCGTGGTGGGACTCGGCGGGCTCGGACACATGGCGGTGAAAATCGGCAACGCCCTCGGCGCGGAAGTAACGGTGTTGAGCACGTCGGAGAGCAAACGAAAGGATGCGGAGCGGCTGGGGGCCGCTGACTTCGCTGTGACAGCCACCCCCCAGACATTCACGAAATTTCAACGCCGCTTCGATTTCATCCTGGATACTGTCTCTGTCCCGCACGACTACAACGCCTACATCAATCTGCTCAAGACCGACGGGACCATGATTCTTGTCGGCGTGCCGGACAAGCCGACGCTGCTGGAGGCCTTTCCCTTGATTCTGCATCGCCGGCGTCTTGCCGGCTCCGTCATCGGCGGCATCCGGGAAACCCAAGCCATGTTGGACTTCTGTGCCGAGCACCGAATCGAATCCGATGTCGAAGTGATCCCGATTCAACAGGTGAACGAGGCCTACGAGCGTGTCCTCAAGGGCGACGTGCGATTTCGCTTCGTGATCGATCTGGCGTCGCTGAAGTAACCTGTCTACATCCCCTGGCTGGCAACTGAGGGTCAACTTGCCCCGTTGAGGCCCCTCAGGTAGAGTAGACAACATGAGGACGGTTGGACATAGGCGTGAGCGGCCACTTGTCATGCAGGGCGACGGAAAGTTGCTCGCGGAGGGCGCGCGCTTCAGTGAAATGATTTCACATCTGGCCGTCAGCACGTTTATCCCGAAAGGTGTCTATCGTTTCCACACGCATCAGGACGCGAACCGGCAGCAAGAGGACTGTTTGGTCACAGGCCTAGGGCGACTGGCAGCTGAGCGAGTGTGATGGAGGAATACAGCCGACCCGCTACGCTCGATGATCTCAAGACCCTCCTCCGTTCCCTCAATCAACATCACGTCGACTACTTCTTGATCGGTGGATATGGGCTTGCCGCCCATGGCTACCAACGGGCGACGACAGACATTGACATTGTGGTTCCAGCATCTGCGGCAGCGGGGCAGCTGGTCAAGGAAGCGCTGTTGATTCTGCCGGATCAGGCGGCCAAAGAGATTGAGCCTGCCTGGTTCGAAGAAGGTGAAAACATCCGGGTCGCCGATGCGTTTGTCGTGGACGTCATGCTGAATGCCAACGGCATGACCTACGAATCGCTTCGTCCCTACGCAGAAACCATCCAGTTCGAGGGTATCCCGGTGAGAACCATCAATCTGGAAGGCCTGCTGCTTACGAAACAAACTCTCCGAGAAAAAGATGTTCCGGACCGTATCGTCTTAGAGCGCGCGCTGGAAGTCCTTCGCGCATCTCGTCCTAGGAACGAATCAAGATAACTTCTCCCCAGCTCAGTCCCGCAGGCACAAGGTGTCCCGAAACTCGGCTACTCAACGCGGTGGATGGGCGATCTGGAACGTGGCGGTGATCGCAGTCGGGGTCGTCACCACGTTGCGGACGAGAATGCCGGGGTTCGTCGTGGCAAGCGAAGCACCGGTCAGGTTCGTGCCGGTGAGGGAGACGTTGACGGAAGCTCCGGCGTTGCCGGTGTTGGGCGTAAAGGCCGTGATCGTCGGCGCGCCGACCCCACCGGTATTGCGGGTGATGGAGAGCAGATTGCCGACCGCATCGTACTGGTACGTCGCGACATTCCCCTGCCCGTCGATCACTTGCGAGAGTCGCCCCAGGTCGTCGTAGATGTATTGCGCCTGGTCGGCAACCGCCGACGTCGGCGTCAACACACAGAGCAGCAGCACACAGGTCAGAACCGACAGCACTCTTGAGATCGCCATCTGCATCATCCCAGCTCTTTCGTCAGCATTTCAACGCCACACCCCGCTCGCGTTGCCGTTTGAAAACCAGCCTGGCCCCATTTTCTTTCCCAACCACCACGCTGTCGATTCAACCAGCCCATTGATTCAAAAACTCTCTCCAAGCTCGGGACCGCCCAATCACGGACACGCAGACGGGGACACCCCTTTTCTTCTGATGCCTAGATGAGCGCATCCCTTGATAGGTCAAAAATATCCTGTTTAGGAGCCTCTAGCATCTCCTCAAATTGTTCCCACCCTTGACGTCGTATAAATGCGGCTTCGCTGGAAACAATTGGAATAAGAAGGGCAAATAGTACCGGCACTTCCCCGTCTCTAAGGATGGCGAATTGGTCAGGAAACATTGTTGGAATCGTGACATGCATATACCGATGAATCCGGCCACCGATTCCAAGCGAATCCGGCCCCCCGTCGGAGCCCCGCGACGCAGGGCCTCAGTTATCTGTCCGAAGTGGCCGACTTCCGTCCGATTTGGCTAACCGT
>Ga0315912_10001152_pt1 | contig 34944 bp, 22 predicted proteins | sample VfabasoilMG_FD_204469 | JGI IMG/M metagenome (GOLD analysis project Ga0315912, IMG submission 204469) | Garden soil microbial communities collected in Santa Monica, California, United States - V. faba soil | ecosystem: Environmental > Terrestrial > Soil > Garden | place: USA: California... | reverse complement strand
GGGGCTGAACTCGTCTCACGCCCCCCCGGGGCTGAACTCGTCTCACGCCCCCCCGGGGCTGAACTCGTCTCACGCCCCCCCGGGGCTGAACTCGTCTCACGCCCCCCCGGGGCTGAACTCGTCTCATGCCCCCCCGGGGCTGAATCAGTCTGTTTCGGACGCTCTTTGCGAGGCGTCCACAGCAGGTCCAATGTGAAAAAGCTCGAATCTTTCCTCCCCATGCTGGAGCCGGAGGCACTGGTCAAGATCGCCAGTGCCAAAGCCGTTGAGGCCGGCAAGGAGCTCTTCGAAAAAAATGCCGTTTCGGACATCGTCTTCTCGGGCGACGGCGTTGGCGGCAAGGTCAAGGGCTCGGGGACGACACCTCACTCGACCACGATCAAACTCGATTCCGCTGGAACCCCGTCGGTGCAGTGTTCGTGCCCCACGTTCACGGACGGTTGGGAAAAGTTCTGCCATCACGCGGTTGCCCTCGGGATGGCGCTTCGCCGCCAGTATCAAACCGGTTCGAATATCACGACGTCGCACAACCCGTGGGTCGCGGATGTCGGTGGAGCGGTTGGAGGTGTCGCACAACGCCGCTACCAACTCGCCGAGCGAGGCGAAACGTGGCTCGTGAATGTGTTTCACGCAGGCACGGCGGTCACGAGCAAACGCGTTCGCGGCCGCGAAGGTCAACATCCTGCCGATCGTTTCGTTCAGCACTTCCTCGATCAGGAGCTCGATCGCAAAGAGGATGGAGCGCACGAACTCGATGACCCCGCCGTGGCGGGGCTTCTCTACTTTGCTCGCGATGCCCAGGTCAGTGTCAAAGGGGTCGGGAAGCTCGTGTTCGTTCAGGACGCCGCCGTGTTGCGGGTGCGGTCCGAAACCCGCCAAGACGGCAACATCGATCTCCATGGCTTCTTGGAACACCCAGCATCGGGGCGGGTCTTCGAGCTCGATCATGGGCGCGTCATTGCCGGGGCGCCGACGTGGTACCTCCACACTTCGAGCGCCGAGCTTTTCTGTGTGCCCGATACGCCGCCTTGGGTGTTGACGGCGGTGAGCAAACAACCGCGGATCGTGATGGACGCTCGCATCGACGCGTCGGAGATGGATTCGTTGAGCGCGCGCCTACACGCGGTGGGCGTCCCACGTTCCGACCTGTTCGCGCTGGCGAGCGACGCCCGAGCGATCGAACAGATCATCGTCACGATCGAAGGTGACTCGCAAACCGTGCGCGTCCAGCTCGCAGCGCGATACGGCAACATCACGCTCGCGGTCACGGGCCTGGACCCCGAGTCCGCTCGCTACGCGGTCACGGTGGGAGACCAAAACATTTCGTTCTATCGCGACCTCGATGGCGAGGCCGCGGCTCGCAAACAGCTGACGGATCTCAAGCTGAACTGGGTTCCCGAAGATGATGCGTTCGTCGCCAAGGACGACACGGCGATCGAGTTCTTGATCGCCGGTGTTCCGTTGCTGCCGGAGACTTGGGAGAAGCGCGTGCCCAAGATGCCGAGGATTCGCAGCAAGTCCCCAACGCCGCAGATCTCGGTGTCGGGGGGGGACGGCTCGATCCTCGACGTCGAAGCGATCGTCGACGTCGAAGGCGAAGAAAACCTCATTTCGTTTCGCGACCTGTTGCGTTGGCTCCACGAAGGGCGACGTTGGATCACGCTGTCCGATAGCAGCGTCGTCAAGCTCGACCCAAGCATCCTCAACCCCGTAGCCGATGCCGCCGGCGCGCTCCAGTTCGACAAAGCCGGCCATGCCGAGGTCTCGACGCTCGAGCTCGGCAATCTCTCTCGTCTATTGAGCGAGGTGCCAACCGCCAAAGTCGCAATCGAGGTGCGCAAGCTCCTCAAGTCCATGACCGGCGACAAGAGTCTGAAGGCGCCCCGGAAGGCCAAGGCGCTCACCGCCAAGCTGCGCGAGTATCAGCGCTCGGGTTTTGCTTGGCTGTGGCAACTCCACCAGAACCGCATGACCGGCATTCTGGCCGATGACATGGGGCTTGGTAAGACCGTTCAAGCGCTCGCGTTGCTCACCAAAGCCAAAGAAGAAGAGGGACCCGCACCTTCGCTCATCGTTGCCCCGACGTCGGTCTTGTCGGTGTGGAAACAGGAAGTGGAGAAGTGGGCCCCGAGTTTGTCGGTGCTGGTTTGGCACGGCGCGGATCGGGCGGAGAACCGTCGTCTGCTCAAGCGGGCGGATATCGTCGTGACGTCCTATTCCATCATGCGACGTGACGTCGACGAGCTCGCGAAAATTCGGTTTCGCTACCTCATCCTCGACGAAGCCCAGTACATCAAGAACTGGACCACGTCGACCGCGAAGACGTCCAAGGAGCTCAAGGCGGATCACAAGCTGGCCATGTCCGGCACTCCGGTCGAGAACCATTTGCTCGACCTCTGGGCGGTGTTCGATTTCCTCGCGCCGGGGTTTTTGGGCAAGCTTTCCGATTTCCAGAAAAACTACGTCAAGCCCATCGAGGATGGCGACAGCAAACGTGCGGAAGATCTCCGGGTCCGGATCCGACCGTTCATCATGCGTCGCAAAAAGGAAGACGTTGCGACGGAGCTTCCCGCGAAGACCGAGCAGACCATCCTTTGCCATTTCGGCAAGAGCCAACTGGGCCTCTACAATCGCATCCTCAAGGCGGCGAAGTCCGAGATCACCGGCCGTATCGACGAGGTTGGGATCGAGCGTTCGCAGATGACGATCCTCGCTGCGTTGACGCGACTGAGGCAGGTTTGCTGCGATCCGCAGCTATTGGGACTTCCCGAAGGAACTCCCATCCCTCCCTCAGCCAAACTCGAAGCGTTCAAGGAGATCATCGCCGACGCCGTCGGGTCGGGACGCAAGACGCTCGTCTTCTCGCAATTCGTCGAGATGCAAAAGATTCTCGGCAAAGCACTCGACGAACTTCAGATCCCCTATCTGTGGCTTCACGGCGGGACCAAGAACCGGGAAGAGCTCGTCAACGAGTTTCAGCAGAGGAGTGGCCCCCCGGTATTCCTCATCAGCCTCAAAGCAGGAGGGAGCGGCCTCACTCTCACGGAGGCCGACACCGTGATCCACTACGATCCATGGTGGAATCCAGCCGTCGAGGATCAGGCGACCGACCGCGCGCACCGGATCGGGCAGGATAAACCCGTTCTCGTCTATCGTTTGGTCGTCGAAGACACCGTGGAACAAAAGATGGTCGAACTCGGGCGCCGCAAGCGAGAAGTGGCCGAGTCTGCGCTCGGACGCGACGTTTCCGAAGGCAAGAAGCTGACCATGAACGATATCGAGGACCTCCTCGCGACCCCGGCAACGAACCCGTGGGACAACGTTTGACGTGACCGACCTGTAACGTCGCCCCATCCTTCGTGCTGCGGCTAGGTCCAAATCCGGCCGAGCAGGCAAATTCTGGTTCACGCCCCTCCGGAACGTGGGGCTGAAGGGTCCTCGCCCGTACGGCGAAATCGCGGACCGGACCCCTTCCCGGGCCTCACGCCCCGCGAAAAACTCGGCTAGTCTCGCGAATGCAGCCCGTGAACAGCCACGACGCTGCTCCCGACGTCATGGTGTGTCGGGTCAGAAGAAATCGAGACGAGCGCTTTGTCCAAGAAACTCTTTGTCGGTGGCCTCAGCTGGGACACGAACGACCAATCATTGCTGAGTGCATTTGAGAATTTCGGCCCCGTGGTGGAAGCCAAGGTGGTCCTTGACCGTGAGACCGGTCGCTCGCGCGGCTTCGGATTCGTCACCTTCCAAGAGGGAGCAGATGCCGATACTGCCATGCAAGAGATGGATGGCACCGAGCTGGACGGTCGGACCGTCCGCGTGAATGAGGCGCAGAGCCGCGAAGGCGGTGGTGGGCCCGGTGGAGGCGGAGGCGGCGGAGGACCCGGTGGTGGTCGTGGCCGCGGTCCGGGTGGGCCCGGCGGAGGCGGTGGTGGCCGTCCCGGCGGAGGCGGTGGTCGTGGTGGCCGTGGTGCTCGCCCGGGCGGCGGCGGTGGCATGGGCACTGGTGGTGGTGGCGGAGGCCGCTACTAGCGTTTCGTACGGGCCTTTCGCAGAGGCCCTTTGAAACCCAACGATCCGCTAGGCGAGCGTTGGGGCAGTGCGTAGCGAGGGGCCTTTGCGAAGGGCCCCTTGAAAAACTAGTTTTTATCCGCGTTCGGTTCGGCCGTCGGCATGGATGGCGAATCGACCTTCGCCTCGTGGATGGACGGGCGCATCGGTTTGCCAAGGCCAGCCGCCGTATTCCGTGCGGCGGTAGTCGAGGATCGCCTGTTGAATCTCGACCGGTCGGTTCATGACGAAGGGCCCGTGCTGAACGACGGGCTCGGAGACAGGAATCCCTTGGAGTACCAGAAACTCGGCGCCCTCCGGCCCCGCGACGAGTACCGTGGGGAGATCGGCACGCAGACGAGCGGCGTACCCACGGGCGAGCGGCTGTCCATCGACCGAGAGTTTTTGCCCACGAAAGAAATAGAGTGTTCGATTTGCGCCTGCACTCGCGAGCGGCAATGTCCATTGGGCATTTGCAGTCATGGTCGCCGACCAGATCGCGACCTCGTGACTCGGATCCGAGGCCCATGAGTTCGGGGGCGGAGACGGTGGCACATGGTCGCCCAACCGCCCGGCGATCACCAAGATTTCCGTCGTGCGACCAGCGTGGTCGGTCAGACGCGCCCGCGGAATCGCGTGGCTCCAGAGCATCGAAAAATAGGGCGCCACCATTTTGTCTTTGGCGGGGAGATTGAGCCAGATCTGGAACAACTCGAGAGGGTTGGGTTGACTCGGATCGAGCAAGGGAAACATTTCTGCGTGAACGATCCCTCGCCCGGCGGTCAACCACTGGACATCACCTTTGCCATAGCGCGCCGTGGCCCCGAGCGAATCGGAATGATCGATGAATCCACGTCGCGCGACGGTCACGGTTTCGAAGCCGCGGTGGGGATGGCGTGGAAACCCAGGCACCACGTCGCCGTGATACATGCGCCATCCGTCCTTTCCTTCGAAGTCCATCCCCATCGCGCGGCCGGCCAGCGACGCCGCGGGTCCGAGGGCCTCGTTGCCCGCCGGATAAGCGTCGTCGTGATGCACACAAAACAGGAACGGATCGAAGGTCACCCACGGAAAGCCGAGCGGCATGACCTGCAGGACGGTGTTCACACTCACAATGGATGAGTGTATCGACTCCTCGGGCCCAAGCGATAGGCCTCGGATGCGGTGGGCGTCAGCAGGTCGCAACGCCCGCTCGTCCGAACGTTGGGCGAGAGGGCGCCCCGATGGCGCCCTCGAACGCTAGAGCCCCATACAGTTCGCGTAGTAGGTCACCGTGGCTGGCCAGTCCGAGAAAATGCCTCGGATCCCCACGTCCTGAGCCAGCACGTCGAGTAGGACGAGCATGTCCCCGTCGCGATCGATCACGTCGGTGACGCTTTGGTAGTAGTAGCCACCTCCGGTGATGAGGGGACCCGAGCGCTCGAGCGTCCACGTGATGATGTCGAGCCCGGCGGCGTTGGCCGCATCCGCGTAGTCGGACGGAACGATCTGGTCGCCATCGAGTTCGACGAGCGCCCAAGTTGGCGGCGCCACGATGTTCACACCCTGGGCGGCGATCGACGGGAGGCTTGCGACGGCGGCGGCAAAGGCCTCAGGGCCAAAATCGACGCGATCGTCGAGAAAGACCGCCTGTCGACCAAAGGCGGGTTCTTGCTCGATCCAATAGAGGACGTCATCGAGATTGAACGACTGCGCGAAGACGTGATTGGGTTTGATCCCCGCGGCTTTGTACTCGTCGATCATCTGCTGCGCATACGCTTCTTGCGTATAGTCGCCCTGGAACGGCATGGTCACGCTCGCCGATTTGAGCTCGGGCGTGAACTTCGTGCCGAGTTGCGAAAACAGCTCGATGCTCTCGGCATGGGTGAGCACCGTACCGCAAGTGGAATAGAGATCCGTGCGCCAGGTGGGGGTTCCCCCCAAGAACTCTTCCACGGTCGTGGCGGTCGGATCGCTCGCATCCATTTTGCCGCACAACGTCTTGAACTCGGCCAAGGTGATGTCGCTCGTACAGCAGACGGCCGACGCTGCCGTTCCGGTTTCGGGATCCGCCGGTGTGAACGGCTGGGTGCATTGTGCCGCGAGCTCGGGGATCGCGAGAATGTTCGTGGTGGTGTGCAGGTCGCATTGCGAATGGCGACACACGAGCTGTCGATCTTCGGTGAAGGTGACGTCGCATTCGAGGATGCCGGCGCCCATCCGTGCCGCCGCCAGGTACGATTCCCGCGTGTGCTCGGGGAACTGCAGGGGCGCGCCGCGGTGTCCGATCGAAAACTCGGTCGGCTTGAACGTGTTCTCAGAGCAGGCCGCCAAGGTCGTCTTGAGCTCGCCATCTTCCATCGCATCGACGACGAAGTATGGGCGGGGTCCGAGCTGGACCGTGAGTCGGTGATAGCTCTTCGTTGGAGCGCCGTCGTAGTGGCCCGCTGCCGCCCAAGTGGCGAGGGCGCAGCAGCCGGTCAGCGCTGCGGAAACGATCAGGGTGATTTTGCTCGGGTGCATGACTGGATCTCCCGGCCGGACCCTACGGCAAGCGGCGTTTCGGAAGGGTGTCCAGACCGCAACGAGTACGTCCCAGACGTCTCAACGGCATGACGGATGGCGGCGAAACGTGGCTCGTTCGTGACGGCTCACGCCATCATCCTCGTCGGCGACCGAGACCCATGGGGGCGAGGAGCATCATCCAAGCGAGGACTCCGACCGGCCACGTACGCGCTCGCGCGACCCCGCATCCACTGCTGCCATCGGTGTTCTGTGAAGGGGCCCCTGCCGTGTCGCCAACGTCCTCGGACCCGTCGCCCATCGCCGAGCTGTCGGATCCGGAATCCGAGGAGGAGGGACCACTCGCCGTGGGCATGTCATCTTCGTCCACGCATTCGCCGAACGAACAGATGAGCCCTTCGTCGCATAGATCGCCTTCGTCGATCACATCATTGCAGTCATCGTCGATGAGATTGCAGATTTCGGGGGTCGGTGTCCCTGGCACACAGTCGGCCGCTTCACAGGTCGGCGATTCGCGACGGCACCACCCGAGGCCGCATTGCGGTCGCACCCGCTCGTCGACGCGCCCGTTGCAGTCGTCGTCGAACAGGTTGCAGACCTCCGTCGCTCCGGGAAAGATGTCGGCGGTTTGGGGCTGACAGTCTCCGCCTTCGGAGGCGTAACCCTTCTCGGCACAGCCGAGAAACACGTCGTCCCCCGAGGCATCGGCATAGGCGTAGAACCCGTCGCCGTCGGGATCGGGATACTGCATCACTGGCACATAGTCATCGTCGATCGCCGCGTTGCAGTCGTCGTCGCGCTCATTGCAGAGTTCCGTGGCCCCGGGATACACGAGGTCGCGAAAGTCGTCGCAATCATCTCCCAGGGCGACGAACTCCGTCGGCGCGATGCCTTGGCACGCGATCCGCACGTCATCTGCACGACCGAACCCGTCGCGATCGAAGTCGCCGTAGAACGTTTGCGGGGAGCAGCCAAACACGTAGTCTTGGACGACGAGTTGAGCCTGATCCCCCGAAGATCCTCGGTTGCCGTTCGTGAGCACCGTCCACACGTCGAAGCGCACGGCGCCTGGCGTGTTCGGGGCGGTCCAATCGAAGGTGAACGTCGCGGCCGAACCCGAAAGCGAACGAGGCGATTCGTGGGTCAAGCCCTCGTCGACGGAGCGCAAACCACCGCCGCTCACGGTGGCGAACGTGCCGTCACCATCCTGACCCACGTGCATCCCGACGGCAGAACCCGAACCCTCGACGCGCACGGCGATGCGGACTCGTTCACCGGGGTCGAACGCAGCTGGAGTCGCGGTGACGGTCACCGCGTACGCGCCGTCGGAATGGCAGCCGCTACATCCTCCGTTGGGCATCCCCGCGGAGCGTGCGTGGGCGGTTCCATGGACCAACGCCACGATCGGGAGGAGCCCCAGGGCAAGCCGCGAGTTCCTCCCTGATGGGGTGTAAAGCGAATTCAACCCCCATAGGGTGTGAAACGAGTTTCCGATCGAGCTCGGATCGTGCATTTTCGCTCTGTCTCTAACGAGGCGACCCTACCAGGATTGCCACCCTACCGAGCAGGCGAATCGTTAGACCTGGTTCAACACCGCAGCTCCGACCGTGGAATCTTCGCGTGGACGAAACCGCCGCGGCCCGCGACCCGCTCACACGCCTCCCGTTCTGGAGTACGTTCGCGGCCGACAACCATGCGATTCGGGCATTTCGACGATGATAGGCGGGAGTACGTCATCGACACTCCTACGACCCCCTACCCTTGGATCAACTACTTGGGAAGCGAGAGCTTCTTCGGTTTGATCTCCAACACGGCCGGTGGCTACTGCTTCTACCGTGATGCCCGGTTTCGTCGGCTGACGCGATATCGCTACAACAACGTCCCGGTCGACGAGGGCGGTCGTTACTTCTACATCAAAGACGGCAGCGACACGTGGACGCCGAGCTTTCGGCCGATGAAGAAGGCGCTCGACCGCTACGAGTGTCGCCACGGAATGGGCTACACGAAGATCGCGTCATCGCGTGGAGGAGTCGGCGTCGAGAGCCTCTTCTTCGTTCCGCTTGGCCATCGTTGCGAAGTGCATCAGGTCACGGTGAAAAACGAGAGTGCGGGACCCAAGTCGGTCAAGCTGTTTTCGTTCGTCGAGTTCTGTCTGTGGAACGCACTCGACGACCAGACCAACTTTCAACGGAACTTCAATACGGGTGAGGTCGAGGTCGAAGGCAGCACGATCTATCACGTGACCGAGTATCGCGAACGTCGCGATCACTACGCGTTCTATCACGTCAATGCGCCGCTCGCTGGCTTCGATACCGACCGTCACTCGTTCCTCGGCCTCTACAACAGTTTTGGCGAGGCCCAAGTTCCGCTCTCCGGTGAGCCGCGCAATACGATGGCTTCCGGTTGGCACCCGATCGCTTCGCATTGCCTGCAGGTCGATCTGGCTCCCGGTGAATCGAAGACGTATGTGTTCGTGCTCGGATACGCCGACAACCCTGTGGCGCAATCGTCTTCACGCCCCATGGGGGCTGAAAAATGGAGCGCGCCCGGGGTCGTCAACAAGGCACCCGCCAAAGCCTTGATCGAAGCATTCAGCACTCCGGCCCAGGTGGCCGAGGCGATGGGGCAGCTCAAAGCGAACTGGGATCGACTGCTCGGCCAGTACACGATCCGCTCGGGCGATCCCAAGCTCGACCGCATGGTGAACATCTGGAATCAGTACCAGTGCATGGTCACGTTCAACATGTCGCGCAGCGCCTCGTACTTCGAGTCGGGCATTGGTCGCGGCATGGGGTTTCGCGACAGCAACCAGGACCTGCTCGGGTTCGTGCACATGGTTCCCGAGCGTGCTCGCGAGCGCATCATCGACATCGCGTCGACCCAGTTCGAGGATGGGGGTGCGTATCACCAATACCAGCCGCTCACCAAACGCGGGAACAATGACGTCGGCAGTGGCTTCAACGATGACCCGCTCTGGCTCATCTTGGGCGTAGGCGCGTACTTACGGGAGACTGGCGATTTCGCGATCCTCGACGCGTCGGTGCCGTTCAACAACGACGAGAACAACAAGGCGTCGCTGCTCGAGCATTTGGATCGTTCGTTCAACCATGTACCGAACAATATCGGTCCCAACGGATTGCCGCTCATCGGGCGGGCCGACTGGAACGATTGCCTCAATTTGAACTGCTTCTCGGAAACACCCGATGAGTCGTTCCAGACCACGGGCAACCGCACGGGTCGAACCGCCGAGTCGACGTTCATCGCGGGACTGTTCGTCGTCGCCGGCAAGGAGTACGCATCGATCCTCGACAAACTCGGCAAGGCGGATCGAGCCGCTGAAGTCCGACGCTGGGTTGCCGAGATGACCGTGCGCACCGAAGACAAAGGTTGGGACGGACAATGGTTCCGCCGCGCCTACGACTTCTTCGGGGAGCCGATCGGCAGCCAGCAATGCGATGAAGGCAAGATCTTCATCGAGCCGCAAGGGATGTGCATCATGGGCGGCATCGGGATCGAGAGCGGCAAGGCCAAACTGGCGCTCGACTCGGTCAAAGAGCACCTGGATACGAAGTACGGCATCGTGCTGCTCTGGCCGGCGTACACGAAGTATTTGGTCAAGATGGGCGAGATCACGTCCTATCCGCCCGGCTACAAAGAAAACGCTGGCATCTTCTGCCACAACAACCCGTGGGTCATGATCGCCGAGACCGAGCTCGGGCGCGCCGATCGGGCGTGGGACTACTACTCGAAGATCGCCCCGGCCTATCTCGAAGACATCAGCGACGTGCATCGGGTGGAGCCCTACGTCTATGCGCAAATGATCGCGGGCAAAGATGCCGTCAACCACGGCGAGGCCAAGAACTCGTGGCTGACCGGAACGGCCGCCTACAACTACGTGGCGGTCACGCAGCATATCCTCGGGATCCGAGCCGAACTCGACGGCTTGCGGATCAAGCCCTGCTTGCCGAGCAAGTTCAGCACGGTGCAGGCGACTCGGAAGCTCCGCGACGCGACGTTCGAGATCACCATCAAGAACTCGGCGAGCGGTCGGTATCGCTTGACGGTCGACGGCCAAGCGATCGATGGAGTCGTGGTGCCTTACCCCGCTGCGGGCAAGACCGTCCACGTCGTCTGCGAGTGCTGAGCCTTCGAGGGGTCTTGCGCCAAGGACCCTCGTAGCGAGCGCAAAGCGACCCCGCTCACCGACCGGAAAACGGAACGGAGCGAGCGGGGACTTCGCCCGGCACCGTTGGTGCGCGGAGGAAGTACACTTCGACGGTGGACTTTCCCGCAGAGGACGCCTCGGTTTTCGTTCGACGACGCACTCGCCTCGGTGACCTCGTCCCCGATCCGGTGATCGTGTTCGGGGGCCGACCTCGGCCCCGCAACTACGCTGCCAACACGCTGCCCTTTCGGGCGGACAGTCACTTTCTCTACCTTGTCGGGGCGAACCTACCGGATGCGGTATTGGTCGGCCGCGAGGGGAGCTGGGAGCTGTTCATGTCCCCGACGCCGCCCGATGATGCGATGTGGCACGGGGTTCGGCCAGGGTTCGATGCGATCGCTCGGTCGACCGGGGTCTCACGCGTGCGTCCCTCCGATGAGCTCCGCGCCGCGCTCGCGGGTCTCGACCTCGCCACGGTTCCTGCGATCGATCCCTCCACCCGTTCTTTCCAAGCGTCTCTGCTCGGACGCACGTGGGGAGCCGAGGACGAAGGATCCGGGTCCGCGCCGCTCGGGTCGCGGGATGCATCGCTCGCCGATGCGCTCGTCGCCCTCCGCTCGGTGCACGACGACGCTGCGTTGACCCATCTCCGACGGGCAGCCGAAGGCTCGCTTGCCGGCCACCTCGCGGGCATGCACTCCACAGGCTCGGGGTTGCGCGAATCCACCGTCCGGGCCGCGATCGAAGCCGAGTTCGTCGCTCGCGGAATGGACTGTGCGTACGGCAGCATCGTGACCGTGCACGGCGAGATCCTGCATAATCACGCGCATCATCACATCCTCGAGGACGGTGATCTCTTGCTCGTCGATGCGGGAGCCGAGGATGCGGGATGGGCGAGCGACGTCACCCGGACTTGGCCGGTGAGCGGGCGCTTCAGCCCCACCCAGCGGGAGTTCTACGAGATCGTATTGCGTGCTCAGCTCGCATCGATCGATATGGTTCGGCCCGGGGTTCGCTATCGTGACATTCATCGCCGTGCCTGCGTCGTGCTCACCGAGGGCCTCGTAGACACCGGAATCCTACGGGGTGACCCCGAGTCGCTCGTCGACCGCGGCGCTCATGCGTTGTTGTTTCCGCATGGGATCGGGCACCTCATCGGACTCGATGTCCACGACATGGAAGACCTGGGCGATCGAGCGGGATATGGGCCTGGTTGGCAACGTTCGCAGCAGTTCGGCCTCAAGTACCTGCGACTCGACCGCGTGCTCGCGCCCGGGACGATGGTCACGATCGAGCCCGGGCTCTATCAAGCGCCGGCGATCTTGGACAACGCCGAACTCGCGGGTCCGTTCGATCGCGATCGAACGCTCGATCGGACGCGTCTGGCCATGTTCCGCGATGTTCGGGGCATCCGGATCGAAGACGATGTGCTCTGCACGGAAGGTGCCCCCGACGTCTTGACCGCGGCGATCCCCAAAGGCGCGGACGAGGTCGCCGCTATGGTAGGTGATGCGGGTGCGGCTGGGTACGGGAGAACAAGGTGAAGAGGTGTTCCCGGCCGAAGCGGAAGCCGAGCGAGCGGCGAAGGAAGCCGAGCGAGCGGCGAAAGAAGCGGCCTTGTGTCGCATCGCGGAGCTCGAGGCCGAACTGAAACGTCGAACCTGATCGCGAGTGGCTCGTCGTTCACGGCGCAGCAAGTAAGGATGCTGGTATGCCGCGAGCGGCGATCGTGCAACGAGTGAACACGCGGGGAATCATGGACAAGCGTCGCAGGTGAGGGGCCGAACCCGAAGGGGCCGTGGCACCCAAGGTTGTTGCCGAACCCGAAGCGGCCGCGCGACTGGGGACGCGGCTGCACTCGACCGGCTGCGGCGTCCCGCTCTGCCGGTCTCCTCGAGTAGTCCTTCGGACTGCGTGAAGCGCTTGGTCAACTGAGGAAGGCGTTGCAGCTCGTCGCCGTCACCCGCGTGCCGCCGGTCCGGTCGGGCCCGCCGCTCGTGGTCATGCGAAGGTCCTTCGTGTTGGCACGCAGGAGGTAACATGAGCGTCATGGGTTGGTTGGGACGTCGGCTCCCGCCACGTCCGGGCCGGAGGTTGCCGTCGATGTCCGTTGACGCGCGGAACATCGAGGGAGGAATCACGGCGAGTACGGCGCTACGCTCTCGCTCGAGAAAGCGTTCGGGGCGGGTCCGCTGGATGGCATCGCCATCCGGCTGAGCGACGCAGGAGTTGTAGGCCCACAAGCGTCCATTTCCGCAGCGGTCGGCGGACCCGCGCGCGGACATGCTTCATTTCGGCGGCCCACCGCCGAACGGGTAGAGCTAGTGAAGGAGCTCTACCTACCCATGAAGAATGGCGTCAGAAGCACGGTCGTCGTATCGATCCCTGGTCCTTGTGGTTTCTCACACTCGGGAATCAGGGGGGTGAACGGTTACACATCTATGGAGAGCCCGGTGCGTAACGAAAGACGCACGCCGGGTTCGGCGGAGGGCGGCTGGAAACCTACGTGCGAGAGCACGTAAGGCGCCAGCCGCCTATCCGACCGGTTGAGGTCGCGCAAGGGCCTTGAGGCTACTCCAAGGTCTCCCAGCCCAAGATGTCGTCGTTCGGTCCACGGACGAAACACGCGAGCTGTACGCTAACCTCGGCTCGCTCCGGGTGTTCACCACTCCACAAGCCCGTGAAACCGTGAAGCCCCTGAAACTCATTGATCGGCCCGCACTCCTGCACTTGAAACAAAGTACTGCTGAGGTTCACCGTTTGAGTGTGCATGTGGAGGGAGAACGTGTCCGAATCGTTCTCGGAAGGTGACCAGCCCAGCCGTACGGAAAGCCCCTCGCGAGTTTCTTCGCGAGACGTTCCAGGTTCCACGCGCACCGTATACGGTGATTCTCCAGAGAAGGCGAGCGAACAGTCGATCACTTTTGGCGAGGGGTGGGGACAACCCTGAATCTCGTCGAACTTTTGACAACCGCTTGAAACCCAGGCTCACGCCCATCGAGCGCGGGAATTCTCGTTCTGCTGCCCTTCCCGTGCACAGCACGCAACGCCGTGATTTTCGTCCTCATCCTCGCAGACTTCGTGCGCTGTCTGACCGCAAGCGATCCCTTCTGTGGTCCGACGCGACGGCCTTGGAACGGCGCATGTATCTCGTTCTCGAGTAGCGATCCAAACGTTCGTGAAAAGAACGATGCGTTGCTTGCGCCGGCATCCCCGGCAACCGTATAGGTTTGCGGTATCGCCACAAGCCATCTAGCCCTTGGGCCGAGCGCAATCAGCCCAGTGAACTCATCATAATGGTGTCCTCGATCGTTTTTGGATGGCAGCCATCGTCGTCGACCTCGTAAATCTTGGTCGTCGTCTCGTAACCATCGGCTGTTACTGTTACTTCAAAAGTCCCACTCTGTTCGCTGCTCAGTACGTACGTCCCCGGAAAGCTTTCCTCGGGTTGCATTGGGCCAACCCCGTCGTGTACGAAAGTGACCGTCGCATCCACGTCGCTACCGTTCCCTGCGTCGATCACTGACAGCACCACCGAAGGCTTGGCTGAGCTATCGCATGCGTTGCAACTGCCGCATAGGAGCAAACAGAAAGCCACCATCAGTTTGCAAGATTCTGTATGCATGTTTTCTCAACCTAGATATCAGCCGCATCCGCCGCGCGCAAGGATTTGGAAGCAGTGAGCAGTTTGAGCTATGAGTTCGAAAACAGCCTCCGGTTATTGTTTGGTGGTGCTGACAGACAGTCTTGCTTCCGCATTGGCAGCAGAATTCATTACCTCTGGTCAGCAACGTGTAATGCTAGCGTCTAGACATCTATGCTGGCTCGACCCACCTCCGAGCGAGCTCGCCTTCAACCGCGGTTAGGGTTTTGAAGATCTCCCCCCTCCCTTGAAGCTCGTAAAGAGCCTCCAGGCAATCACGAATTTTTCCCAAGACTTCGCGATCCCTGGGATCACGGACCAAGCTCTGAACCCAACCGACTGCCGCATACCGGACGCCACGGGTTACGCTATTTACGCTATGCAAGGCCCCTGTCACGTAGAACACGGCCGAACCGGCCGCTTCCTTGAACTCGGCCTTCTTGTCAGCGATCTCTATCACCACCTCACCACCGTCGTAACTGGATATTTCGCTTAGAAACAGCGTGTATGAGAGGTCTGCCCGTATGCTCGATTGAACGGGGTTGTCAGTGTGCCAATCTCGAGATCTTGGAACGACACGGTTGGAGGGAGGCAACGCTCGGCAATTGCTGAACACGATCGAACGCGTCGTCTGCTTCGCGGAAGAGACCGTGATCACCGGTCGTGATGTGGCCACCTGGCTGCCGAAAGCCTCGCTCGTGCCCCCGACGCTGTCCACCGCCCCCTCCGACGCGCTCTACGAACTCCAGTTGAAGGAAGCCACGACCCAGAATACCAACGAGTTTCAGCGGAGATACTGTGAGCGATTGCTGCTCCGCACGGGCGGAAACCTCAAGAAGGCCATCGCCCATAGTGGATATAGCGACCGCGGCCTCAAGGAGCTTTTCGGACGCCTGGGCCTCCGCAAAGACGAGAGCCCCGCGGAATGATGAATGGCGTGACCCACCGTCACACGAAGGTGTCGATCCGGTGGGCAACGCCCAAGCCCGACCGCGCGTTGTCCTAGAGCATCAGAGTACATGTCCATTGGGTACACGTGCGGAGAGCCACGAGCTGGGGCGAGCCGCATTTTTTAACTTGCCAGTGATGAGAAAGCTCCTCACCTTTCGTTCGATGGCCAAAACGAAGTCACGTAAGACCAAAGACGATGGCGAGCCCGTCGAAAGCCAAGAGGAGGCGCCCATCGAAGAGCCGATCGAAGAGCCAGAGTTTGCGGCGACGAACCTCAGCGCCGACGATCAAGCCTTCTTGACGCGAGTCGTTCGATTCTTGGTCAATGTTTCGACCCCCGCGTTGGGTGCCAGGGCACGGCGCGATGGCTACAACAACGAGGAACACACGCTGGGATGGCAGTTGTGGCGGACCGCGGCCGGCGAGACGCGCCCCTTCGAGCATTGGCTGCGCGAGCAGGAGGTCTCCGAAGAGATCGACACCGCCGAACAGGTTCGGCTACTTCAGGAAATCGACGATTTCGAAAACCGATGGTTTCCGCGCACACGCGCGATCATCCGCCGGGTCGTGCCTCGAGATCGACGCGATCGTTTTGCCGCAGCGTTCTTCAAGGACCTCGCTCAACAACCACTCGGCCCAGCCGTTGTTGGTTCGGTCGGTACGTATGTCACCCGTCTCGAAGGACTCGAGCGCAATCCGGACAGTGACGCCAAAGCGGTCCGAGCGACGTTGCGCAAGCGCGGTCTCACCGATCGCCGCATCCAAGCCATCAAGAATCTGCTGAAGGAAGCCGGGTCGGGAGCCGAATCCACGACGTCCCCGGCCGCAGTATCGGCCGCCGAACTCGAGGCGGCTCGCACCGCCCAACTCGAAGCGCTCACCGATCTCCGCGACTGGTTCAATGATTGGGGCACGACGCTCCGTGGACGCTTCGGCCCGCGTGATCAGATCAGGCTCGGCCTTCGTCAGCTGCAGGGGTCCGTGGGAGAGGTCGAGGAGGACGACCTGGTGGGTGGCACGGCACCGCCTGCGGCCGAAGGCACGAGTTAGGACCGCAAGGAGGAGACGAGCGGAGGCGGTTTGAGGTCTGGAGGTCGCGACCTAGAAGTCGGGATGATCGACGGACCCCTGTGGGTCTATCTCCGGACCCCGTTGGGTCGATCTCCGGACCCCTTGGTCCCGATCCGCGGACCCCGTTGGGTCGATCTCCGGACCCCTTGGTCCCGATCCGCGGACGCCCTTGTCTCGATCTTCGGACCCCCTGGTCCCGATCTCCAGACTGGTTTTTGCCCGAACTGGAGCGGATTTCGCGATCAGGCGACTCGCGATCGGTCCGGTCGTGGCTTGTGGAACGGCGGCCCACCGTCGTCGGTGTTCAGAAACACGCTTTCTCGCGAGCTTCGACACACGGCTCCTTTCCCGTCGATCAACTGGTTTCGCATCGAGGACGTGGGCAGCCCTGCCCACGGGCCGCTGCTCAAATTCGAGCGCTCGGCCTTGCCCTTCCGCAGCCCAAAAGAATGGCGCGAGTGGAGGGAGTGACGAAACTCCCAACGAATGCGAAGGGCGGATGCGTCCGGCGACCGACTCATAGGCTGCACGTCGATCGCAGTCGATGAGTTCGCGAGTGGACACCGGAGACTTTACGCAATGGTCGTAAGGAGTTCGGTAACGCGGCGGGGGATCACGGGTCTGCCGACGCTAATGCGCTGGTTGAACGACTACGGCTGCGGATTCTCGACGATCAGGGGGCCGGACGTGCCGCACTCGAGTTCGCTTGCAGTGCGAGATCGGACGAGACGAGCAAGGGCGGCATGTCACCACGTTCGGCCGCGGCTTCGACGAGGCCGAGCAGTTCGTCCCATGAGGTGAGTTCGGCGGCATCGGCCTTGTCCGCCACCACGAGCGCCCGACCTTCGCGCAACACGGCCATGGCGCGCTCGTAGTGCCCGAGGTTGTAGTGGATCCGGCCGAGATTGTAGAGCGTGCGGGCGACCGCGGGGTGATCGTCGTGAAAGTTGGCCCGACGGATCGCGAGTGAACGTTCGTGATACCGAATGGCATCCATCGAGCGGTCCTGGCGAGCCAAGTTGTTCGCCGCCGCACCGAGTGCCGATGCGAGCAAGGGGTGTTGCGGACCGAGGACCGAGGCGAAGATCGTGATCGCCCGATCGAGGTGCTGTTGGGCTTCGTCCAAACGACCCATGAGGCTGAGCAAGGTGCCGAGGTTGTTGTACGCGCGAGCGGTTTCGGGATGGTCCTCGCCGTGCGCTCGCGTGCTGCCGTCGAGCGCTGCAAGGTATCGATCCAACGCGAAATCGAGTTGCCCGGCTCGTCGCGCGGCCACGCCGAGATTCGTGTCGAGCTTCGCTTGCAGGAGGGGATCCGCTCCGAGCACCATCAATACTGCGGCCGCATCCGCGGCGAGAGCCTGGGCTTCGGCGAAACGTTCGGCGTTCGTACCCACGACGTAGATGAGCCGGATCAGGGCTTGTGCCCGGATCTCGTGGGCGGCCTCCGATTCTGCGGCCGCGATCGAAGCCCGGAGGGTTTGCTCGGCACGCTCCGGGTGCCCCGCCTGTTCTTCGTATTGACCCTGCACCAACAGGGCGGAGGCGAGGAGCGACGGGGCATGGAGCTCCTGTGCGATCCCAGCGACGGCGCGGGCCGACTCGACGGCATCGTCGTAGCGACCGAGCGCACCCACGACTTTGGCGCGCACGAGTTCCGTTCGGGCACTGTTCAGGCGCTCTTCCTCGGGGCCGTGGCGGGGGGTCGACCACGGATGGAGTCGCCGCTCATCGGCGCAGGCCCCAAGGTCCGACAACGTGGCCGCAGCCTGGACCGACTCGAGCACCGTGCCGGGCTCGCCCTCGGCGAGCAACTGGACGAGCGCGTTCAGCTCGTCGCGGCGACTCTCGAGGCAACGTTGTTTGCGGTCGAGCACGTTGGGCTTCGATCCCAACACGGATCGCGAGGCACACACTTCGCTCGACTGTTGGATCCAACGCTCCGCATAGGCGTCGAGCAGGCGTTCGGTACTGCGCCACGCGTTGGTCGCATAGGCCGTTGGAGTGGCCGCAAACATGTGCTCGACGGTCGCGCGACGTTGCTCGTCCCAGGTGCCGTCGAGGGCATGCACGGTTCGATCGCAGCCGGGGTCGCGGGGGAGGCTGATCCAGGCCGCACTCAGGCTCGCGACGACCACGGCACCCACTCCCAGGACTGCGGCGGCACGACGCCGCATCGGTCCACGATCGAGCCGAGCGAGCAATGCATCGATCGATTCGAACCGTTCACTCGGTGCGGTGGCGAGGCCTCGTTCGAGGAGTCGCCGAAGCCAGCCCGGGATTCGCCGCGAGGGGACGGGCTGCCGACGACCCTCCATCACGTCGTCTGCCAACTCGGTATAGTTTGCGCCGGCGAATGGGCGCTCGTGAAACAATGCCTCGTAGAGCGCCACGCAAAACGCGAACTGATCGGAGCGAGCGTCGGCTGGACTGCCGCGATGTTGCTCGGGGGCCATGTACGCTGGGGTTCCCAGCACGGCTCCGGTTTGGGTCAACCGAAGGTTGAGTGGATCGTTCGCCTCGCTGCTCACCACCGGTACCGTGTGCGGCGTTTCTTCGCGATCGCTGCCGGCACGCGCGAGGCCGAAGTCCATCACGCGCACGCGCCCGTCGTGGCCGACCATGACGTTGTCCGGCTTGAAATCGCGGTGGACGATGCCGGCTCGATGCGCCGCGGCCAGACCCTCGGCCGCCTGTGCGAATACACCGAGCACCTCGGTGAGGCCGTGGGGGGTCTCGAGCCAACGGCGGAGCGTGACGCCTTCGACATACTCCATCGCGACGAAGATCCGCTCGTTCCAGGTCCCGACTTCGTGCACGGTCACGACATTCGGATGGTTGAGGCGGCCCATCGCTTGGGCTTCACGTTCGAGGCGAGACGCACCGAGGGAACCTGCCGTCCCCAGATCGAGCTCGGGACGCAACAGCTTGAGGGCGACCACCCGTCGCACGTGGGGGTCGTAGGCCCGGTACACGACCCCCATCCCACCTCGTCCGAGCGTGCTTTGGATGACGAAACGTCCGACTGATTGCGGCTCACCGTCGGTCGAGGGATCGAGCGCGGGTGGGGGCCCGCCAAAGAGGCGACCAAACACATCTTGGCGGATGCGTTCCCGATCGGCGATCTTCGGGCGCACGATCGCGCCTTCGATGCCGTCGGTCGATCGATCCGGTGGCGAGCTCACGCATTCCAAGCCTTGCGCGCCTCGACCCTTGCTGGCAAATGCGAAACACCGCACGGGAACCGCGTGAGGGATTGCCGCCAGACTGTGGACGGTCCTTCGCAGGCCCTCCTTGCGGCGCCTGGCGGCACTGGCTCGGCGTCTCGGTCCATCCTTGATAAGGTGGTGGAGTCGTGAGTGATGACTTCTCGTTGTTGTCCGCTTGGCGCGGAGGTGATCGCGCAGCCGGCACGGAGCTGTTCGAACGTCACTTCGACGCCATCTGTCGATTCTTCGCGAACAAGGTCGACCGTGATGTCGACGAATTGGTGCAACGCACGTTCACGGCCTGTGTCGAAGCGCGAGACCGGTTTCGCGGTCAATCCTCGTTTCGCACCTACTTGTTCGCGATCGCGCACAATGTCCTCCGGGCCTATTTGCGTGGGCGCGATCGGGACCAGAAGCGTTTCGATGGCGAGCTGACCTCGATTTTCGACCTAGGTCTGAGCCCTACGGCATTGGTCGCCGAACGTCGCGAGCAGACGTTGGTGTTGCAGGCGTTGCGTCGGATTCCCGTCGACCATCAAGCCGTGCTCGAGCTCTACTATTGGGAAGAGCTCACCGCGACCGAACTCGCGGAGATCTTCGAGTGCCCCGAAGGCACCGTACGCGGCCGGATCCGCCGGGCGAAGACATTGCTCGCGGAACAGCTCGAGCGGCTCGGAGAATCGGATGCCCTGGTCGAAAGCACGACCTCGGGGTTGGAAACCTGGGCTCGCTCGCTGCGTGCCCAGATGGGTCGCGATTCGGACAAGGTATCGTAACATTTGCGTCGTGAACGAGCCGCCCGCTTCCGCTTCGATTCGCTATGAGGCGGTCCCGGCTGGCTACTTCGAGGACCGGGGTTTGCGACGGCATGCTCGAGTGTGGTCGCTCTGGGCTTTGGGTGTCGGCGCGGTGATCTCGGGAGACTTCTTTGGCTGGAGCTATGGATTGGAGGCTGGAGGCTTCGGTGGATTGTTCATCGCGCTCGTCGCGATGACGGTCATGTACGCAGGCCTCTGCTTCAGCATTGCCGAAATGTCGCCCGCCCTACCGCATGCAGGAGGTGCCTACTCGTTTGCGCGCTCGGCCTTGGGGCCGTGGGGCGGCTACGTGACCGGTCTCGCCGAGAACATGGAGTACATTCTCACGCCGAGCGTCATCGTCGTCGGCATCGGTTCGTATCTCGGAGCCGTCTTTGGTCATAGCGATGCGGCGGCACCGCTGTGGTGGTTGTTCGCGTATGGCGTATGCGTGAGTCTGAACATCGCGGGGGTCGAGATCTCGTTTCGTTTCACCGTCGTGAGCACACTCGCTGCACTCGCGATTCTCACCACCATGTGGATCGGCGCGCTCCAGCACGTCGATTTCACCCGATACGCCCTCGATATTCCGCCGAATCCAGGGGCGACTCGCTGGTTGCCACATGGAGTCGGTGGTGTGTTGGGTGCGTTGCCGTTTGCGATGTGGTTCTACCTCGCGATCGAAGAACTGCCGCTTGCCGCAGAGGAATCGCATGAGCCGAGTCGCGACATGCCAAGAGGCATCATCTGGGGCCTCTTTACATTGGTTGCAGCGGCGTTTCTGACCCTCGTGTTGAGTACATCGATTCCGCCGGGTGCGAATGCTCTGCGAAAGATCGACGAACCGATCTTTGCGGCGTTCACGACCATTTTTGGGGATGGCATGGGCGCGCGGCTGTTGGCTCTCGTTGCGGTGACGGGGCTGGTCGCGAGTTTCCACGCCATCGTCTTCGCCTATGGTCGACAGATCTACTCCATGGCCCGTGCCGGCTACTTTCCTCGTTGGCTCTCGCTCACGCATCCCCGCTGGAAAACGCCGTACGTCGCCCTCATCGCGGGCGCCGTGCTCGGTTACGCAGTGGCGTTGACCGTCCACGTGCTGCCCGATGAGCGCCCGGTGGGCGCCATTCTCCTCAAGATGGCGGTGTTCGGGGCAGTGCTCGCCTACGTGTTGCAGATGGTCTCGTTCATCGTGTTACGGATCCGCTGCCCGCAACTTCCGCGACCGTATCGCAGCCCGCTCGGCGTCCCGGGAGCCGTCGCGGCTCTGCTCATCGCGCTCGTGACGTTGGTGACCTTGTTCGCGAGCGATGCCGGCTATGGTTGGGCGGCCGTCGGGGCTCTCGTCTGGTACCTGCTCGGGCTCGTCTACTTCGTGGTGTACGCGCGCCATCACCTGGTCTATGCGCCCGAGGAACGGTTCGCGGTCGAGCAGGCCTCCCCCACGTCGACCGCATCGTGAGCATTCGAAGCTTGGGTCGTTGGACCCAGAATGGCATGAATACCTAGTACTCGACTCCGAGCGTGAAAGCACGGCTCGATGCTGCATCGAGCCGTGCTTTCGAGGCTATCGGTGATTGGGTTTTCGACTCCGCCGTGACTTGGAAACGTTTCCTCATGCATTCCCGTCCCAATGCAGGTTCGAGGTGCGATCACATGCGAACCCGGGGACCTTCCCGGTTCGAGAACATGGTGTGGGATCGAACGCGTTTGGGGCCTAGGTGGGGTCAAGACACTGTTTCTCGCAACCCATGGGATTGTTCTTGTCGTGCAACGAGATGTTGCGTCGTGCCCGTTGGATCCCGACTACCATCAAAAAACATTCGCTATGGACGGTTCTCCCATCCCGAAGCCGAGAAGCCTCACCCGCATGTGCTCGATTCAACGTCCCTCTGGCGGGCCTCCTGCAAGGGTTGCGTGGCTGGTGGGCGGGCTGCTTTTCGCCTGTAACAACGACGGTTCGGAGGGACCGGGCGATGACGGCGCGGACGGTGTGGCTGAATCGACCAGTGGGAATGACGATTCTGACACCGTCGATGACGGCAATGACGATTCGAGCGTTCCGCTGCCCGATGGTGTCGCGATTCGCTTCGAAGGGGCGCCGACCTATTCGCGTTTCGTACGGCTGACTCACGTCCAATGGGAAGCGAGCGTGAGAGACGTGTTGCGTCTCGACGCTCTGCCAGGACTGGCGAACGGATTCATCAACGACCCTCCCGCGGGAGAGTTCGACAACAACGAGCGTGGGTTGGCGGTGACGTCCGAATTGTGGGGGGCGTACCAGCGCGCGACCGAAGCGATCGCGGAACAGGTGGCCACCGATCCGGTTGCGCTTGCCCGGCTGATGGGGACGACCACCGATACCGGCACGTTCATCCAGGACCTCGGACGCAGAACCTATCGTCGCCCGCTGACGCCGGAAGAGACCCAACGTTATGTCGGCATTTTCGAGAGCGGCGCAACCTTGCTGGGTTCGGGGAACGCCACCGCCGATGGCGTGCAGTTGGTCGTCCAAACGATGCTGCAATCACCCTATTTCGTGTACCGAACCGAGCTCGCCGACGACGGGGCTCCGCTCACGGGATACGAAGTGGCGAGCAAGCTCTCCTTTACGTTGCTCAACCGGCCACCGAGCGACGCTCTGCTCGACGCCGCGGCCGCGGGGCAGCTCGATACCGCCGTCGGGGTCGCGACCCAGGCCCGCACGATGTTGGAGGCGTCCGAGGGTTTGCTCGCCTTCGAGTCGATGCACAGCCAGCTGTTCCGAATGAACCGATACGAAAATATCGCCAAGAATGCGGACGACTTTCCGATCTACCGACCCGAGCTCAACGCCGACCTTTTGACGGCGGATCTGATGTTCCTGAACTACATCTACTCCAACGATCTCGGGTTGCGCGAACTGCTGCTGTCGCCGATGGCGTTCGTCAATCAAGCCACGGCTCCGATGTACGGTTTGAGCTTGGTCGGTACCGAACTACAGCCGGTCGAGCTCGATGCGTCCCGGCCGGGATTGTTCACGCGCACCGGGTTTCTGGCCCTCAACGCGGGGCTCGTGCAATCGGATCCGATTCATCGCGGTGTCGACCTCAATCGCGAAATCTTGTGCACGGAATTCCCACCCCCACCGGGCGTGATTCCACCGCTACCCGAGTTCCAACCGAACCAGACCAATCGCGAGCGGGTCAATGCGCATACCGGCCCGGGAACGTGCGGTGCGGGATGTCATAGCGAGATCATCAACCCCGTGGGCTTTGCGTTCGAGAACTTCGATGCGCTCGGTATGCCGCGAGTGACCGATAACGGCAAACCCGTCGACACGACCGGCGAATACCGACTGCCGGACGGTCTGCACGCGTTCGCGAATGCACCCGAGCTTCTCGCGTTGATCGCCGAGAGCCCGCAAGCCCATGCGTGCTATGCCAAGCACCTCGTCGAGTTTGCCCTGGCCCGCGACGTCACCGATTTGGATCGAGCCGAGATCTTCACCTTGATGGAAGTGAGTCAGGAGCCGGGAAGTTCCGTCAAAGAGATGGTGTTGGCCCTCGTCCAAAGCCCGTCCTTCTTGCTTCGAAATGGAGGCCCCCAATGACTACCGCACGCCGCTCTCGTTTCAACCGACGTTCCTTCCTGCGGGGTGCTGGCACGGTCGCCGTGGGATTGCCGTTTCTCGAAAGTCTGCCCGAGCGGTCCGCTTGGGGCGGACCCGACGATACCGGTGGCCCACCCATCTTCAGCCCACCCATCTTCAGCTTGTTCATCGTTGCAGCGAATGGCGTCGTTCAACGCGATGGTCGTGAGGCCGAGCGGTTTTGGCCGACGAGCGTCGGTCCTCTCACCACCGCCTCGATGGAGGCGTTTGCGGCCGAGCGTTCCACCGGGATCCTCGCTCCGCATGCCAGCCGTCTGTTGATGGTCCGCGGGATCAACTATGCGATCAACTTTCCCACGGGCTGCGGCCATGCCCAGGGGTCTGTCATGTGCCTCACGGGTGCCCCTCCAGGTGGCGGCACCAGCAACGACGCGACGCCGAATGGTCCGTCCGCAGACGTGGTGATCTCCAACCTCATCAACGATGGCAACACGCCGCTCGCCCTCTATGCCGGTCGCAAAGAGGGGTACATGGACGAGAACATCTCGTTCACGGAGGCGAATGGGATCCCGCGATCGGCTCAGTCGAATCCATACTTTGCGTATCAGGATCTGATGGGGTTCATCCCGCCGCCCGACGTCGAGGAGGGACCGAGCGAGTTCGACCTGATCTTCATGCGTCGCCAAAGCGTGAACGATCTCGTTCGCGGTGAGCTCGAGGACCTCCGCCGCAACTCCCGGCTGAGTCAGGCCGACCGCGAGCGGCTCGATCTCCATTTCCAGAGCATCCGCGACATCGAAGTGGGAATGATGAGCATGGCGGCCTCCTGCGCGCAGGACAGCGTCAACATGACCGCCATCGACGCCCTGCAGAACAACTTTGGCGGCTTCGGGTTCTGGGACGACAACCAGGAGTCGGTCAGTCAGCTTCACATGGAGCTCATCGGCCTGGCTTTCGCCTGCAACGCGAGGCGCGTCGCAACCCTTCAGCTCGGCGATGGCATCGACCACACCCGCTACCTCCTCGATGGGCAACGGGTCGAGGGGTTTCACCAGATCAGCCATCGAATCAACAGCGACGGCACTCAAGGTACCCCCATCGAGGGAGCGCTCGAAAAGCACATTGCCATCGATCGCATCCGGATGCAGACGTTCCTGCATCTGTTGGATCGCTGGTCCGAGTACCGCGTCGAGAACGGGTCGATGCTCGACAATGCGTTCGTGTTGTGGACGAACCAGATCGCCGCCGGGCCATCTCACTCGTTCCGCAACGTGCCCATGATCATCGCCGGAAACGCTGGCGGAGCGATTCGCCAAGGCGAGTACATCGACGCCGGCGGAGTGACCAATGATCGATTCTTGAACACGCTCATCTCGGTCGCGACCAGGACGGAATTCACGAATCTCGCCGATCGCAACGGTGGTGTGATCAGCGACATGCTGGTCTAGCCACAGGTCATCCGCCGCGTCGGGTGAGGAAGTGCTGCAGGACGGTCCCCACGCCTATCGTCAGCACGATCAAGATCGGAAACACCACAAGAGCGATCCGAAAGGATCGCTCTTGGAGCTCTTTCGCTCGGAGGATCGCAGGGTCGAGACGAACGGGAATCTCGAGCCCGCGGCCCATGCGTTCCGCAAGACGTATCAAGCGACCCGGCGAAGTCCTTCCTGTCTCGACGAGGACGGTGGATCCCTGCCCACTGAGGAGCACGGCGCCGTACCTTGACCTCAAGCGAACGTCGAGGGCGGCTCCTACGGTTGCGAGAACGAGCCGACCACGGATCGATCGACGGATCAATTCGCCTCGCGCGGGTTCGAGAATCGCCACGCGCAACGACGCGAGCACGACGACGAGCAGGCCGAGGCCACCGGCCGAGATCATGCCCTTCCAGTCCGTTGCAGCCGAAACGAAGAGAAACGGCGCGGCGAAGACGAACAACCCGCCGACGAGCAACTCTGTGATGGGCAGCCAGATGATCCGAGTGGGCTGCTTACGAATCACCAACACTTCACTCAGGGTACTTCGATCTCGCCACGACGGCGCTGCACGTTCGAACGCCTCGCGCTTCGAGAGACGAACCGACCCCGGAGGATGATGCGCCATCGTTCCGGAGCCGTGCTATGCGCAGGCGAACGTGGTTCTGACCCGCGGCCGCTCCTGCGATCCAACGACGATTTGGCTCTCGTGCCCGCGCGCGGAGCCCTCGCCCCGGGGTTTCGCGCCCGAGGAGTGATGTGGTAGACCCCGCAGCCGTGACGCTGAATCTCGCTTCGGCCCGAATCCTCGTGACTGGCGGGAACGGGTTCCTAGGTTCACACGTGGTGGAGGAGCTCCGCGCTCGGGGTGCGAAGGACGTGATGGTGCCGCGATCGTTCGAGCATGACCTCACGGACGCAGGTGCGACGCGCAAACTGTTCGACGCGACCCGTCCCGACCTCGTTCTGCATCTCGCCGCTCGCGTCGGGGGTATCGGTGCCAACCGGCGACATCCGGGCACGTTCTTTCGCGACAACATGGCGATGGGTCTCAATGTGCTCGAGCAGGCGCGGAGCTTCGGTACAGCCAAAGTCGTCGTGGCTGGAACGATCTGTGCGTATCCCAAATTCACTCCGGTTCCGTTCCGCGAAGACGAACTGTGGAACGGCTATCCGGAGGAGACCAATGCTCCGTACGGTGTGGCGAAGAAAGCTCTGCTCGTCATGGCGCAAGCCTACCGTCAGGAGTTCGGATCGAACTTCGTAATGCTCTTCCCCGTGAACTTGTATGGACCGCGCGATAATTTCGATCTCGAGGATTCGCACGTGATCCCCGCGATGATCCGCAAGTTCGTCGAGGCCGCGGAGACGCGCGAAGACGAGGTCCACCTCTGGGGCGACGGTTCTCCGACCCGCGAGTTCCTCTATGTCGAGGACGCGGCCCGCGGGCTCGTCGACGCTGCCGAGCTTTACGACGATGCCGATCCGGTGAATCTAGGGGCAGGGATGGAGATTTCGATCCGTGAACTCGCCGAAAAAATTCGGTACGCGACGGGCTATGAGGGCCGCTATACGTGGGATGCGTTGAAGCCCAACGGTCAGCTCCGTCGCATGTTGGATGTGTCGCGAGCGCGTGAGCGGTTTGGTTTCGTGGCGCGCATGTCGTTGGACGATGGGCTCGCTCGGACGATCGCTTGGTTCCGTGAGCATCGGAACCGAGTGGTCGCACGCGAACAGGAAAGAGGTGCGTCGTGAGCGAGGAATCTTCTTCACGCCCTACGGGAGCGGACGGGCATCGGACGCGGCTCGTCGAGACCCCGTCGCGCGAACCGGATCGCAACCCTGAGGCGCCCGGGTTTCAGGATCGTGAAAACGAGCGAAGGCGCGCCAAGTTCGAAGTCTACGATCGCATCGCAGACTGGCGAGCCGAACGCGTCACCCAGCATCACTACTACTCGCAGGAGCTGCGGCGGCTACTGTCGACGCTCGTCGCATCGAGCACGCGGATCCTCGAGGTCGGCTGCGGGCTCGGAGACCTCCTGGCGTCGCTGGGCGATGGTTCGCGCACACGACTCGTCGGGATCGACGTTTCGCCTCGGATGATCGAGATCGCTCGCAAACGCCACCCCGAGCTCGATCTTCGTGTGGTCGATGTCGAACGCGACAAACTGCCGAACGGTCCCTTCGACGTGATCATCCTGAGCGACTCGATCGGGCACCTCGATGACATTCAGCTCGGCCTCGAGCGCCTCGTCCCCCTTTTGGCGCCCTCGGGCCGGATCATCATCACGTACTACAGCTTTCTCTGGGAGCCCGCGGTCAAGCTCGCCGAGCGACTGGGCCTCAAGACACCATGGCCCGACCAAAACTGGCTGAGTATGGATGATATCCAGAACCTGCTCATGTTGAGCGGCTATGGGGTCGTACGGAGGGGAACGGACATCTTGCTCCCGGCCCATATTCCTGGTGTCGCCGAGTTTGCCAACCAGGTCCTCGCGACCATCCCGGGGCTACGCGAGGCGGCCATGGTCGACTATTTCGTGGCTCGACCGATCCCCGAGACGGCAGTCAGCCCGTTGCCGAGCGTCTCGGTGATTTGCCCCTGCAAGAACGAGAAGGGGAACATTCGGGAGGCGGTAGCACGGACTCCCGTCATGGGACCCGCGACCGAGCTCATCTTCGTCGACGGCAACTCGACGGATGGAACCCGGGACGAGATCGAGGCGGCGATCCGGGACTATTCGGGCCCGCTCACCTTGCGGCTCGTCGACCAAGGCAATGGCCGTGGCAAAGGCGACGCGGTTCGGAAGGGATTCGCTGCGGCGAAGAACGACGTGCTCATGATCCTCGACTCGGACCTGACGGTGCCACCCGAGGACCTACCCAAGTTCTATCGTGCCATCGTGACGGGGAAAGGGGAGTTCATCAACGGTGTGCGCTTCGTCTACCCGATGGAAGGCGATGCCATGCGCTTCCTGAATCTGCTCGGGAACAAGTTCTTTTCCTCGGTGCTTTCATGGCTCATCGAGCAACCGATCAAGGACTCGCTCTGCGGCACGAAGGTCCTCTACCGACGCGACTACGAGCGCATTGCGGATAGCCGCGCCTATTTTGGCGATTTCGATCCGTTCGGTGACTTCGACCTCCTGTTCGGGGCTGCGCGCCTGAACATGAAGATCGTCGACCTGCCAGTCAGGTACCGCGCCCGAACCTATGGCGAGACCAAGATCAACCGTTTTGCGAACGGATGGATGCTGCTCAAGATGACGGCATTCGGGTTCAAGAAGCTCCGAATGGGGGTGTAGCGATGCTCGAGCTCACTCCCGCACTCGTGTGCGAGTTCCCCAAGAACGGGCCGACCGATCCCATCGAGTACTATCGTCGGCCGTTGGTTGGTCGGCTGTTTCGCGAACGCATCAATCTTGGGCTTCGTCTGCTCCCACAGCGACGGTTCGGCAAGGCCCTCGAGATTGGGTACGGTGCCGGTGCGTTGCAGCTCACGTTCGCGAGCGTGGTCGATGAACTGCATGGCATCGATCTGGATGCCGATCCCGAAGGCGTCGCGAAGATCCTCGCTCGCCGAGGTCGAACCGCGCAGCTCCAACGTGGGAGTGTCTATGCATTGCCCTACGAAGCTGCTTCGTTCGACCTCGTATTTTGTTTTTCCGTGTTCGAACACCTCGACGAATACGGACGCGGACTCGCGGAGGTCGCTCGCGTACTCAAGCCCGGGGGGTTGTTCCTGCTCGGTATGCCGTCCGTGAACAAGATGATGGAAGTGGGCTTTCGGGTGCTCGGTTTTCGCGGGATCGAGGATCACCACGTCACGACTCCCGCATCGGTGGCCGGTGCACTCGGTGACTACGGGCTTCGTGTCGTCCGAAGAGCCAACCTCGATTTTCCCGCGCAGCCTCCGCTCGGCTTGCGCCTCTATCACAACTGGTTGCTCGAGAAATCCGGCGTTTGATGGCGAACTTGAGTAGTTTTGGCTTGCTCGCGATTGCGCTCGGATTCAACGTGATCGGACAGCTGATGCTCAAGCGGGCCTCGCTCGCTGGTGGAGCGGGCGTGATGCCACTCGATATCTTCCTGTCCGGATGGTTCGTCGGCGGCGGCGCTTCGCTCGGGATCTCGATGGTTCTGTGGGTTCAGGTGCTGCGTCGCTTGCCACTCACGATCGCGCACCCGATCTCGGGGGCGGTGTTCTTCATCATCCCGGTGGCATCGCATTTCCTATGGGACGAACCCATGCCGCCGGTGCGCCTGCTCGGCATCCTCATCATCGTCATCGGCATCGCCTTGGTCGCGCGCGGAAGCGTTTGAGTCCTGGCCCTGCGGGTGTTCGCCGGGGCGGTCGTGGTTCAACCTCGCGCGCGTTTCTCGCGGGCCGCGAGCTCGAGATCGCTGTCGACCATTCGGTTCACGAGTTCGTGGAACCCCACCTTCGGTGACCATCCGAGCACGTGTTTGGCCTTGGAGGGATCGGCGAGGAGGACATCGACTTCCGCGGGCCGAAAGTATCGTGGATCTTCGCGAACGAAGTCGCGCCAGTCGAGGTTCACCCGTTCGAATGCGAGTTCCAAGAACTCGCGGACGGAGTGATTTTCACCCGTGCCGATGACGTAATCGTCGGCCGTGTCCCGTTGCAGCATGAGCCACATGGCTTCGACATAGTCGGCGGCGTGGCCCCAGTCGCGCCTGGCATCGAGGTTTCCGAGAAATAGTTCCCGTTGCAGACCATGTTTGATGCGGCCGACCGCTCGCGTGATCTTGCGCGTGACGAACGTTTCCCCGCGGCGCTCACTCTCGTGATTGAACAGAATGCCGTTGCTCGCGAACATCTGATAGGCCTCACGATAGTTCTGGGTCATGAAGAACGCGTAAGCCTTGGCGACCCCATAGGGGCTACGAGGGTGAAATGGCGTGGTCTCCTTTTGTGGCGTTTCCACGACTTCGCCGAAGAGTTCGCTCGAACTCGCCTGGTAGAACTTGCATGGGCTACCGACCTTGCGAATGGTCTCGAGCAAGCGCGTCGTTCCTAGACCCGTGATCTCTCCCGTGTACTCCGGAATGTCGAACGACACGCGGACGTGCGACTGCGCTCCGAGGTTGTAGATCTCGTCGGGCTTCACAGTGGTCACGATCGCGGCCAGGCTCGACGCATCATTCAGGTCGCCGTAGTGGAGGTGCAGGCGAACATCCTCTTCATGCGGATCCTTGTAGAGATGATCGATCCGATCTGTGTTGAATGAACTCGAACGGCGAACGACGCCATGGACTTCGTAGCCTTTGGCGAGCAGGAGCTCTGCGAGGTACGAGCCGTCTTGTCCGGTGATCCCAGTAATCAGCGCTACGGTCATGGTCGGGGCCGGAGCCTAGCACTACCGCGGAGAGTTCCTCGCGTGACCGAACACGACCGGAACAATGTACGGTCCACTGCGAGGTCTCTCTTCCGCCTACTTCTTCTTCTGTTGTTTCTGTTTCTTCTTCCGCTCTTGGGCTTTTTTGGCTTCTTCCGCCATGACCGGGAGCAGAGCAACGCGCTCGGCGGCCGAGACCTCGCACGAGGTCGTCTTCTCACCGAGCGGGGTGCATTTGCCCTCGGTCCGAGCGTGACGACACACCGCATCGCTCGTTTTCGTTTCCGTAGCCGGGCAGATGACCTGGAGCGAATCTTCCGGACCGATCATCTCGTTGTGAAGCTCGCGAAGCGACGGTTCGCCGACCTGCGAGAGACCGATCTTGAGCGCCCAGTGATTCGCCCTCGGCCCGGTCGCGAAGACCGGATGGCAGCCCGCGTGAATGTAGAAGATGCCGCTCTCCATATAGGTCGGTACCGGGACCTCCCCGAGCGTCGCGCCAGTATCGGCGACGCAGTTCGTCTTGAAGAAGTCGTGTCGAGAGCGATACTTCGAGGGCTTCACGCACTTGGGCATCGCGCTCGACGTGCGCCACTCGATCGTGGATGCGGCGGAGAGGCCCACGGCGCCGATGAGGAGCGCCGGAGCGAGGGCGTCTCCTACGAAGCGGACTCCGGGCGCAGATGCGGGCGGCGGCGAGAGCCAGAAGGCGCCGAGCAAGGGAAAGACCAGCATTGCGGCCGTCACGAATCGATGGTTCTCGATCGGGAGGTGATCGACATCCATGCAGGTGAGCGTCACGGCCGAGATCACGAGCAGCACCGCATAGAAGGAGACCGACACGACGCGCTCAGAGACCCGGTTTTGCAGTGCACACAAGACACCCCCAAGGAGTGCGAGGAGCATCGGGGCAAAGTCGAATAACAGCATCCAACGGCCGCGGGACTGGCTGAGGGGCAGCGGCGGGTTGAGATACCCGGGGGAGCGCAATGCCACCCAAGTGATCGAGTGGTCTGGATTGCTCGGAGCCAGCGCGCCGACGAAGAGCACATTGGGCACGATGAACGCAGTCGCGAGCCCTGCGAAGATCAGCATACCCGGGAGCCGTTTGGGGTGAACCAGCTGTGGGGCAGCCAGCCATGTCAGGCCCATCGCCAGGCCGAGCACACCAATCGATGCTTCGTCGGTGACAGCGAGCAAGGCCGTGCACGCGAGGATCGCCGGAATGGTTCGACGAAACGGAGGCTCCTTGTCCGTGGACCGGCTCTCGCGAAGATTCACGAGCAGTGCTCCGAGGACACCGACCAACAGGAGCCCCGCGAGACAAACGTGCGGGCGATAGCTCAACTTGAGGTAGTTGATGAAGTTGTAGCCCCCTCCAGGACGGCCACGATCCCCGCGAAACAGCGTGAGTGGGCCTGCGAGCAACGTTCCGAGGGTGACGAACAGCACGGAGAACGCATGGCGATGTCGCATCCACAAGACGAAGAGTGCAATGGCGGCTCCTGTGAGGGCGAATGCGATGTCGTGGGCCAAAGAGAGTGCAAACGAGGCATGGAGGACCCGCCCCGAAAGCGTTTGGAAGACCGCAGCGTGGACGTCTCCGGTGTAGTGATACCCGAGTGTGCGACTGGGTTCGTACACGTTGGCGAAGGGGATGCGCTGTCCCTGGAGCGATGAAACGAGTGGGATGTGCCACGCACGATCCGCGTTGTTGCAGACCCGCGACAGGGACATGCTCAGGAGCAACGAGGCAAGGGCGCTCGTCATCGTGATCGCGATGACCCGCGGTGTGAGAGCCGTGGGCCACGCGAGTTGACCTCGGTGCTTGGTCACAACGACACCAGCGATGCCCACGGTCAGCCCGACGACGCGAGAAAGCAGGATCGCGCTCTCCAGCGTGAACAACCTCGTGGCGAGGAGGATGAAGAGCAGGTCCACGGCGGCGATCAACGGGATGTCGAGCGCGATCTCCCAGAGCGACCGGTCACGTCGTGAGCGTGCCGCAAGAACGAGCACGAGTGGCGCGAGGTACAGCAACGCGGCGACGTAGCTCATCAATGTCAGCACGAGGCCCTCACCTCACGTCCATTGGCTTCATGGAATCGTGACTTTGGCCATGGATCCCATGAAGCGGCCTCGATCTGCAAGAGGTGATGTCGCCTTGCCGCGACAAAACTGCCGTCGCCGCGGTGAGCAAGCCTATGCCAGCGGAAGGGCGGTCAGGTCCGGTCGTGGATCACGACTGTGTTGCGGCAGCCTGAAATTCCAACTTGGCTCGTTGCTCGGCTTCCGTTGAAAAGCGTATCGCCATTCCCAAGAAGCCCACCGTCACCACGATCCAACCGAAGTAGAAGAAGACCGTTTCGAGCGGCATCCCACTCCGCAGGAGAAACTGGGCATAGATGACGGCTCCGACGTTACCGCCCGCGCCGACGATGCCGCTGACCGCCCCGAGTGACTGCCGGTTGATGAACGGCACGACGGAATAGGTCGCGCCACAAGCCATCTGCACGCATAGGCTGAACAGCAACATCGTCACGATGGTGAGCGCGACGGTTTCCATGCGCGAGAACAGGAGCAACGTGAGGCCTTCCGCCACCATGACGAACACGAGCCAACGTACGCGCCCGGTCAATCCGGACGTTGCAGCGAACTTGTCCCCGAGCCATCCGCCCAAGGTCCTCGCGAACAGGTTCATGAGGCCAAAGAGTGCTGCGACGAATCCTGCGGTCGTTTCCGCCATGCCGAATCGCCCCTGAAAGTAAGCGGCGGCCCGATCGTCGACGAACAATTCCATCCCGAAACAACCGCCATACATCGCGAAGAGGACCCACACGCGGTAGTCGGAGGCGGCGGACATGAACCACCCGGATTCACCCTGTTTCCGTCGGGGTCGTCGATCGGGCAGGTCTTCATAGTTTCCTTCGGGGCAATCGGTCGTGTACTTCCAATAGAGGGCCGCCACCACGAGCATGAGAATGGCTGGTGCGAACATCGCGGGGCGCCACTTGGTGAGCTCGGACTCCGCCAAGCCCAACGTCAACATGGCCGCGGCCACCATCGGCATCACGGCTTGGGTGACGCCGCCACCGAGATTGCCCCATCCCGCCGTCGTTGCATTGGCAATCCCGACGCAGTTGGGCGCGAACATCACGCTCGTGTGGTACTGCGTGATGACGAAGGACGCACCGATCACGCCGATGCAAAGCCGAGACAAAAAGTAGGTCGGCCAGTCATAGGCTAACGACGAGCCCGCGACCACGATGGCTCCAAACACGAGCAGCATCACGTAGCTGCGTCGCGGACCGATCCGGTCGCACAAGACCCCGATCAGGAGTCGGGCTCCGATCGTGATCGCCACCGAACCGATGAAGGCCGAAATCTTTTGTTGTTCGGAAAGGCCGAGGTCGGGCCCAATCGTGGCAGGAAGGAGTGGTGCATGGGCAAACCACCCGAAGAAGCACAAGAAGAACGCGAACCAACTGAGGTGGAAGGTTCGCATGTGGACGGTCTTCAGCGAGAAGAGGTCGATGCGGGTCGCTCGGGTGGCGTGAGGAGAAATCATGGTCGTGGTGGGGGGTCTCGGTGGGTCCGTGCGGCAGGTCGCAAAATCGCGCGAAGGTATCACGCGCATCTAGCCCGATTCACGCTCGCAACGGGTGTCCACCGCAGATCGATCACGACCTCGGAACGCTGTAACGTACGGTTGCGTGCGAATTTCGGCGCCACTCGACCCACCATTCCGACGGTCCTCGAACGCCGCGACCGAGGCGCGAAGTGGCGCCGCAACCCCACGTGCGCGACCAAAAGTTAGGTTTGAAACCCATGCGTCGCCACGAACAACGGATATTCACGATGACGACGTGAAGCCGGCGCATCCAGAGTCACGACGACCGGATCGCACGACGCCTGGCGCAAGACTCGACAGAGAGTTCTCGCGCGTGCATGGCGACGTAGCGACGGGAAGGACCGATCTCTGAAGCGGGATCCAGGCAGGGTGTGATTCAAACCAGTCGACTAGTACTCGGTGCCGGAAGTTCGTAGCCGGTTATGCACGGCACTACGCCACGATGGCTGCGTTGCTCGACGCTCACCGTATTCCCGATACGACTCGGTCTCGCGCCTTGCCC
>Ga0315912_10001151_pt1 | contig 34974 bp, 29 predicted proteins | sample VfabasoilMG_FD_204469 | JGI IMG/M metagenome (GOLD analysis project Ga0315912, IMG submission 204469) | Garden soil microbial communities collected in Santa Monica, California, United States - V. faba soil | ecosystem: Environmental > Terrestrial > Soil > Garden | place: USA: California... | reverse complement strand
CAGGGGGTAGGCAGGCGTGTCGCGAACTGGGGTCAGTGCTTGGTGTTCACCAGGTCCAGCCGCCCGCCGCCGGCAAGGCGCAGGTCGAGCGTGGATTCGATGCGGTCGAGTTCGCGGATGCGCGGGCAGAGGGCGTCGGCGCGCTTCTCGAGTTCGTCGGCGCGCGCTTCCACGTCGCGCTCGATCTCCTTCTCCAGCTGCTCGGCGCGGCGCTCGATCTCCGCCGCACCCTTCTCGTCGCCGCTCAGGGCGGCGGCGATGGCGATGCCCACGATGTCGCCCACGAACTCGGGGATGGCGTTCTTGACCGTGGTCTCGATGATGCGCTCGAACTCCTTCTCGTCGAAGATCGGCGCGGCAATGGCCTGGGACAGCTGGCGGCGCGCGTCCTGGCGCTGGCGCTCGAGGCGCGCGAGTCGCTCGTCCCGGCCCTTGTCGCTGCTGAACGCGGTGGCGACGTGGACCAGCGCCGAGTAGGCGATGTCCAAGGCGTCGAGCGCGATCTGCTTGACCTCGGGCGCGAGCGCGCGCACCTCGTTCTCGAACGCCTGCACGCGGGCGCGGTCGGCATCGGACAGCGCCACGACGCGGCCGTCGACGAGGAGCTGGCCACGGCGCATCTCGATGCGCGCGGGGCTCACGTCCTTGCTGCTGAAGGTCAGGCTGTTGCCGTCGAAGGTGAGGTCGTAGCGGCTGTTGACGTCGCAGCCCTTGAACCCGTGGTGGTCACCGTCCCCGTGCGGATGGGCGAAGGCGGATCCGCTCAGGGCGATCCCGAGGGCGAGCAGGGTGGCGGCGCGCAACGACATGGCAGGTCTCCGGATCAGGTCACGGGTGTGATGCCCATCCTGCACCAGAGGTTTAAGCCACGCATGTGCCCGTCGTCGGGGTGCCGTTCGGACTACGCCCGGAACACGCCAGGTCTCCCGTCGACCGGTTGCGGATGACGGTTGAAACGCTCAGAACGCGGGCAGCAGCCGCAGCAACAGCGCCGTGCCGAAGCCCCAGGCGCCGTTGAGGATCAACGCGCCGACGAGCAGTTTCTGGTCGAAGCCGTTCTTCATCCCCATGCCCTTCATCGGCAGCACCACCCACAGCGCGACGACGGTGGGGAACACCGCGCCGAACAGGATCCAGTACAGCCAGGTGCCCAGGCCGAACGGCGCGCCCGGCAGGTAGGCGAGCGCGATCGCCCAGATGCCGCCCCAGAACGCGAGCGAGATCACCTGGGGCACGCCCAGCGGCGGCACCTTCGCCATGTTGAACGCGGGGCGCGGGCTGGCGCCGGCCTTGTGCAGCAGGTACAGCACGCCCTGGTGGAAGACCAGGGTGGCGAGGAATCCGGCGACGAAGGCGCGGAAGGCGAGCATGGCGGGCTCCGGGTTCGGCGACGCCATCCGATCATGGCGCCTGTCGCGAGTGTACGCGCGTGTCGTGACGCCGGCGCGTCGCCCACCTGGGGCGGTCCCGCCCGAATTCGGCCCGGGCGGAACGAACAAGCACTCGTCGCTCCCGCGCAGGCGGGAGCCCAGTGACGTTGATTCCCTGCGCGGGAGCGACGGGATGCCGTTGCCGATTCGGAGGTTCGCGATCAGGTGTCCGCGCGTGCGCGCAGCACGTACGCCGGATGCGGAGGCGTCGGATCGTCCGCGTCCGCGTCCGGATGCAGGTCCTCCGCCGGCTCCGGCGGGCCGGCATGCATCGCGAGCGGCACCACGCCGGCCCACACGGGCAGGGCGAGATCGTCCGGATGGTCCTCGGGCGGGCCGCTGCGCGACTTCACGCTCGCGTCCTCGACCACGAAACGCAGGATCTTCGTGGCCGCGAGCTCCTGGGCATCGGCCTCGCGCGTGAGTTCGGCGCGGCGCGGGATCAGCACGTTCACCAGGCGCGCGAGCGCCGCGCGCTTCTCGCCGGGCCCTTCGATCAGCGTCGCGCGCCCGAACAGCACGGCCGAGCGGTAGTTCATCGAGTGGTTGAAGTGCGAGCGCGCCAGCACCAGGCCATCGACGTGGGTGACGGACAGGCAGCACGGCAGCCCCTCGGCCAGCGTCTTCATGAGCCGGCTCGCGACCGACCCGTGCAGCAGCACTTCGTCGCCGTCGCGCGCGTACAGCATGGGGATGACGAACGGCTGGGCCTCGATGACGAAGCCCACGTGCGCGACCAGGCCGGCGTCGAGCACCGCGCGCACCGCCTCGACGTCGTAGCGCGCGCGCTCGGGCATGCGCTGCAGGCGGTGGCGCGACCCGCGCGCCGGGCGATCGAGCACGGCGCTCATCGCTGGATCCTGCCGTCGGGCGCGATCGTGGGCGCCGGGAGCGCCGGCGATGCGTATGGCCCCTGGCGCGCGCACGACGTGCCCGGCTGCGGACCTTCGCGTGCGACGAGTGCGCCGGCGGCGAACAGGGCGAGGGCGAGGCCGAGACGGAGGGAGATGGCATTCATGGGATCGCTCCACGGTTCACGATGGGGTTATCGTGCATCCGCAATTGGTACCCCGTAAGATCCAGTTCCTGTACTTCCCCTGGGGCCACCTCCATGTCCGCCCTGCACCTCGACCTGGACGGTTCGGGCCCGCTGAACGGGCAGCTGCTGCGCGCGCTCAAGCAGGGGATCCTCGACCGCCGCCTGCCGCCGGGCACGCGCCTGCCGGCCTCGCGCGAGCTCGCGCCGGCCTTGGGCCTCTCGCGCAACACCGTGCTGGCCGCGTACGAGCAGCTCGCGGCCGAGGGGTTCATCGAGGGTCGCATCGGCTCGGGCTCCTACGTCGCGGAGCTCGCGCTCGCGAAGCGGCCGGCGCGCGACGCCGTGCCGGAACGACCGGTGCGCCTCTCGCGCTTCGCGCGCGTGGCGCTGCAGGAGAAGCCGCATCGGCCGCCCGGCCGGCAGAAGGCGACGTTGCGCTACAACCTCGAGTACGGCGTGCCGCTGGTGACGCCGGCCCTGCAGTCCGCGTGGCATCGCGCGCTCGCGCGCGCGGCGGACGACACCGGCCTGGACTACCCGCTGCCCGAGGGCCTGAGCAAGCTGCGCAACGAGATCGCCGGGTACCTCGGGCGCCGTCGCGGGCTCACCGTCTCGGCCGAGGACATCGTGGTGGTGAGCGGCGCGCAGCAGGGCCTGGACCTGGTCGCGCGCGTGCTGCTCGAGCCCGGCGACACGGCCGTGCTCGAGGATCCGCACTACCAGGGCGCGCGCCAGGCGCTGCTCGTGCTCGGCGCCAAGGTGGCCACGGTGCCGGTGGACCCCGACGGCATGGTCATCTCCGCGCTGCCCGCGCGCGGCGTGCGCCTGTGCGGCGTCACGCCCTCGCACCAGTTCCCCTGCGGGGCGGTGCTCTCGCTCTCGCGACGGCTGGAACTGCTGGAGTGGGCGCGCGCGCAGGACGCGTGGATCCTCGAGGACGACTACGACGGCGAGTACCGCTACGACACGCGTCCGCTCGCGGCGCTGAAGTCGCTCGACCGCGACGGGCGCGTGCTGTACCTGGGCACCTTCTCCAAGGTGCTGTTCCCTGCGCTGCGACTGGGGTACCTGGTGGTGCCGCCCGCGCTGCGCGAGGCCATGGTCGCGGGCAAGTGGCTGACCGACCGCGGCTGCCCCGCGATCGAGCAGCACGCGGTCGCGAGCCTGATGGAATCGGGCCAGTTCGAGCGCCAGCTGCGCCGCACCGGCCGCGAACTGAACCGCCGGCGCGATGCCCTGCTCGCGGCCCTCGCACGCCATGCGGGCGACCTCGTCGAGGTGCAGGGCACGAGCGCGGGCATGCACATCACGGTGTGGCTGCCGCGCCATGCGCCCGACGAGGTGCCCCAGGTGATCTCGGAGGCGGCGCGGCGCAACGTCGGGGTCTATCCGATCGCGCCGTACTACCAGGCGCCGCCGACGCGAGCCGGACTGCTGCTCGGATACTCCGGGCTGTCCCCGAACGACCTCCAGGAAGGCGCCCGCCGGCTGGCGCTGGCGCTCAGGGAGGTGCTCGCCGCGCGCGGCTGACCCGGACCGCGGCGTGCCTGGGGCGCCGTTTCGATTCGTCACCCGACCTGGCCCACGACCGGATTCGCAGCGTGTTAAGTTTCGGGGATTCCACCGGGGGATGGTTCCATGGGTCATCCGCTACGCCACGCAGTCGTCCTGGCCGTCGCGCTCGCGACGGTGGCCTCCACGTCCGCGCACGCCGCTCCTCCGAGCCCGCGCCCGGTCACGCTCGAACAGCTCTCGCCGATCCCCAATTCGGGCGACACGGCCATGCCCATCCTGTTCCGATCGGGTTGGCCGCTGATCTTCCGCGCCTCGGTCAAGGGCAAGGACATGCTGGGCTTGGGCCGCGTCTACGGCGGACAGGGCGAAGAGCGCCACGGTTGGCCGTTTCCCGAAGTCGGACAGGGCGGCGCGGTGGTGTTCTCCGATCCCGACGCGTCCTGGTCCTACGTGTTCACCGCCTTCAATGAACCGCACGACGAACTGATCATGCCGTTCCATCCCGATTCGGGCGACATCAGCGGCACGAACGACGACGTCGCGAGCGCGCCGCTCAGCCACGACGTCGCGGCGAAGACCGCGCTGCGTCCCGAATTCGGCGGTCCGCTGGCGCAGACCGCCCTGTATCCCGCCCCACCGCCCGGCTACTTCCAGCCCGACGGCGTGCAGTTCGGGTCGGACGACGACCTGCCCGGCCTGGTGGTGCTCTCCAACGTCGGCGTCGGCATCGTCACCACGCCGCTCGCGGATGGCTGGCAGCCGGTGCTGCCGCGCGCGGCGCGCAACCTGGCGGGATTCTCCAACTCGGTGGGCTACGAGTTGAACGATCGCCTGGGCCGCACCAGCGTGACCTCGACGATGATCGTGCCGCGCTTCCTGTTCTCGCACATCCGGCTGCTCGATCCCTGCGTGGGCACGGTCACGTACAACGAGGAGAACGAGCCGATCAGCTGCGAAGGTCCGCGCGTCCAGCGCATCGACGGCGGGCCCATCGTGCCCGAGGCGCCGAACGACGAAGCCATCGTCGAGCTGCGCGCCTTCGTGGTCGGCCCGGCCTGGAACCCGGTCACGAACCAGGTGACCTGGCTCGACACGCTCGCGGACACGAACGGCGACGGCCTGGTCACCGCCGCGGACGTCGCCGGCACGCCGCACAAGCTGCTCTCCAACGAGATCGTGTTCCGCTTCCGCCAGATCGGCAGTGATACCTCGTTCCCGGGGGATCCCTACGGCTTCATCAACTACTGCAACGGCGGATTCCGTCCGGACGGCGGGCCCGGCGCGCGCGTGGACTTCCAGTACGACGTGGACGGCAACGGCCAGGCCGTGATCAAACCCTTCTCGATCTGCCCCGGTGGCGGCAGCGGCGTGACCCAGCCTCCGCGCTGAGCCGACCTCGTACGCACCGCTGTCATTCGGAGCCCCCCATGAACGTTCGCCTCCTGACTCCCGTCGCGCTCGCGACCGCCCTGTGCGCGGCCGGGACCGTTCCGGCCCATGCCGCGCCGCCCAGCCAGAAGCCGGTCACGCTCGAGCAGCTCTCGCCGCTGCCGCCCACGAGCACCAGTTCCGCGCTGCCGATCGAGTTCCGCGCGGGCTGGCCCCTGATCTTCCGCGCCTCGGTCAAGGCCAAGGACATGCTCGGCCTGGGCCGCGCGTACGGCCCCCAGGGTTTCGACCGCCAACCGTTCGAGGAGATCGGCCAGGGCGGCGCGATCGTGTTCACCAATCCCGACGGCCTGTGGTCCTACGCGGCGGCCACGAACTACCCGCATGACGAGCGCCTGCTCGACTTCTATCCCGACCAGGGCGACGTCAGCGGCGTGCTCGACGATGCGCAGAACGCGCCGTTCAGCCACGATCCGGTGCTGAAGTTCGGCCTGCGGCCGGAGTTCGGCGGTCCGCTGCCCCAATACATCGTCAATCCGGGTGCCGCACCCGTGCTCGCGCCGGCGACCGCCGACGGCGTGCAGTTCGGCGCCGACGACGACTTCCCCGGGCTCGTCGTGCTCTCCAACGTCGGCGTCGGCATCGTGTTCGACGACTTCGCGGACGGCTGGAACCCGGTGCTGCCGCGCCAGGCGCGCAACCTCGCCGGCTTCTCGAACTCCGTGGGCTACGAACTGAGCGACCGCAACTCGCGCACCTCGATCACCTCGGTGATGATCGTCCCGCGTTACCTGTTCTCGCACGTGCGCGTCGTGGATTCGTGCACGGGCACCATCACCTACGACGCAGGCGGCCTTCCGCTGGACTGCTCGGGCAGCCCGATGCAGCGCATCGACGGCGGTCCGGCCACGCCGCTGACCACGTTCGACGAATCGCAGGCGGAGATCCGCGCGTTCGTCGTGGAGCCGGCCTGGAACTCGGTCAGCGGCCGGCTCGACTACCTCGAAACGGTCGTGGACATGAACGGCGATGGATTGCTGACGGCGGCGGACGCCCAGGCCATGGGCTGGCGCGTGCTCTCGAACGAGATCGTCACCCGGATCCGCCAGATCGGCAACGACCTCTCAGGCGGTCCGGTGCCGCACGCGCCGCTGTCCATGTGCAACGGCTATTCGCGACCCGACCGCGGCGACGGCGTGCGCACGGACCTGTTCATGGACGTCGACGGCAACGGCCTGTCGCTGGCGCGTGCGGTCTTCGTGTGCCCGGGCGGCAACAGCGGCGTGACGCAACCGCCCCGATAGGCCGGCGCCGCGCCGACGGATCGTAGCGATGCACGCGCGGGACGTATGATCGGACGCGATGTCGAGCAGCGCGCCACCAGGATCGGGGCCGGAACGGGACGCCCATGACGGCGAGGGGACCGAGCCGGTCCTGCGCTCGCCGGACCGGCAGCAACCGACGGACCAGGCGCCCGAAGACGACTATCGAACGCTGACCGCGGACGCCCCCGCGGTGCCCGCAGCCACCGGCGCGGTTGCGCGACCCGCGCCCTTCGCCGGTGACGAATCGCGCACGCAGGTCGGTGCCGATGGCGGCCGGCGCGACCCGGATCGACCCGGGGTCGGGCCGCGGGTACGGCCTGACGATACGCCCACGCAGGTGTCCGGGTCCGTCGTACGCCCGGACGTGCCCGAATCGTCGCCGGCGGCATCCGACGCGGCATCGCGCGACGCGTCGGCCGGATCGCGCGCGCCGTCGGACGACGACACCAGCATCTCGGGACCGCACGAGCCCGCGCCTGCCTACCGGCCACCGCTGGGACGACCCGCCACCGGCGTGCTGCGCGCCGACGCGATCCCGCAGCCGCCGGCCACCGATGCGCCCGCGCCCTACGTGCCGTACGACCTCGGTGCGGAGGTCCGCGCCGAACTCGCCGCGATCGAGGCGGCGGAATCGAGCTTCAAGCATCCCGCACAGATCGGGCCGTTCAAGGTCGTCAAGCTGCTCGGCGAAGGCGGCATGGGTGCGGTGTACCTGGCCGAGCAGAGCGAACCGGTGCGTCGCCAGGTGGCGATCAAGCTCGTCCACGCGAGCCTGCGCAGCCCCATGGCGGTGGCGCGCTTCGCCGCCGAGCGGCAGGCGATGGCGCGGCTCTCGCATCCGCACGTGGCACAGCTCTACGAGGCGGGCACGACGGGCGACGGATTCCCGTACTTCGCCATGGAGTACCTGCCGGGAGAATCGCTCACCAGCTACTGCGACCGCCGCAAACTGGGCGTGCGCGAGCGCGTGGAGATGTTCGTCAAGATCTGCCAGGGCGTGCTGCATGCGCACCAGAAGGGCCTGATCCACCGCGACCTCAAGCCGGGCAACCTGCTGATCGCCGAGGCTGACGGCGTCGCGGTTCCCAAGGTCATCGATTTCGGCATCGCCAAGGCGATGGACCAGCCGCTGGTCGACCAGGAGGAGCTGACGGGCGTGGGCTCGGCGATCGGCACACCGTCGTACATGAGCCCCGAGGCGCTGGCCGCGAGCGCGGACCTCGATACCCGCACCGACGTCTATTCGCTCGGCATCGTGCTGTACGAACTGCTCGCCGGCGTGCGTCCGCACGACGTGACCGGGCGCGCGCTGATGTTGATGTTCGCGGGCGGCAAGCGCCTGGAGATCAAGCGGCCGAGCGCGCGCTTCGCCTCCCTGCCGCGCGAACAGGCGCAGGCGCTGGCAGGGGAACGCGGCCTGGGCGTGGGCCAGCTCGCCGAGCGCCTGCGCGGGGACCTCGACTGGATCGCGATGAAGGCGATCGCGGAGGACCGCGAACAGCGCTACGGGTCGGCCGCGGAACTGGCGCAGGACCTCGAGCGCTACCTGCGCGACGAACCGATCGAGGCGCGCCCGCCCAGCCTGCGCTACCGCGTCGGCAAGCTCGTGCGCCGCCATCGCGTCGCGTTCGCCGGCGCCGCCGTGGTGCTGGTCGCGCTCGTGCTCGGCATCGTCGGGACCTCGCTCGGCATGATGCACGCCGCGCGCGAAGCCGAGGCCGCGCGCCAGGTCTCGGCCTTCCTCGCGCGCATCTTCGAGGTCTCCGACCCGGGCGAGGCGCGCGGCAACTCGGTGACCGCGCGCGAGCTGCTCGACCAGGGCGCGAGCCGGATCCGCACCGAGCTGCACGACCAGCCGCTGGTGCAGGCGCGCCTGATGCGCACCATCGGCGGCGTCTACCAGAGCCTGGGCCTGTATGCCGAAGCCGAGCCACTGGAGCGCGACGCGCTCGCGGTGCGGCGCGCCGCGCTGGGCGAGCGCAGCGCCGAGGTCGGCATCAGCCTCGACGCGCTCGGCACGGTCTACAACAAGCTCGGCCGCTATGCCGAAGCCGAACGCGTGCAGCGCGAGGCCGTGGCCGTGCTCGAGCAGCAGCCCGGCGCGGAGACGTCGAGCCTGGCCGAGGCGCTGACCCAGCTCGGACTGACCTGCTTCCTGCTCGACAAGCGCACCGAGGCCGAATCGCTGTACCGCCGCGCGCTCGCGCTGCGCGAATCGGCGCTGCGTCCGGACGATCCCGCGGTGGCCTCGATCCTCGCCCACCTGGGATTCCTGCTGAACAACGAAGGACGCCCGGGCGAAGCCGTGGGCGTGCTGTCGCGCGCGCTGGGGATCCGCGAGCGGGCCCTGGGCGGCAACCACTACCTCGTCGCGCAGAGCCTGGACCTGCTGGCCGATGCGTACGCCGCGCAGGCGCGCCACGCCGAGGCCGAAGTGCACTACCTGCGCAGCCTCGGGATCAAGCGCGAAGTGCTCGCGCCCGAGCACCCGAACCTGGCCGAGAGCCAGTTCGCGCTCGGCCGCCTCTACGCCGCCCAGGGCGAGCACGCGAAGGCCGAGGCCATGCTGAAGGAGGGCCTGGTGATCGCGGAGAAGTCGCTCGGTCCGCTGCACGTGAACCTGAGCCGTGGCCTGCAGCCGCTGGGCACGCTGCAGGCGAACCTCGGCCGCTGGCTGGACGCGGAAGCCACGTTCGAGCGGCTGGTGCGCGTGTACGAGGCCGCCGTCGGCCCGGAGCACAAGTGGGTCGGGCAGGCGCTGAACAACCTCGGCTGGGTGCAGAGCGACGGCCTGCGGGACTACGAGAAGGCCGAACCCGTGCTGCGCCGCGCCGTGGCCATCTTCCCGCCCGAGAAGAACCCCGGCTACGACGGCGCCCTCGCGCGCTGGAGCCTCGCGAACTGCCTGCGAGACGCGCAACGCTACGCCGCCGCCGAATCGACCTACATCGACGCGATCCGCATGCTCGAGCCACTGAAGGATGCCCAGGGCAAGCCGCACGCGGAGCTCCCCAGCCTGCGCGCCGACTACGCGAAATCGCTGCGCGCGTCGGGTCGCGAGGCCGAGGCCGCGGCGCTGGAGGCCCCGGCGGCGTCCTGAGGCGATTCCAGGGGCGTCGGATACGAATCCCGGCCCCTCTCCCGGCACTTCCCGCTCTCCCCGTGACGTCTGCTGCGCAAGATTGCCCCTCATCCGCCCTCCGGGCACCTTCTCCCCGTGAGCGGGGAGAAGGGAAGCAGCGCTTCAGCCCCTTCTCCCCGTGAGCGGGGAGAAGGGAAGCAGCGCTTTAGCCCCTTCTCCCCGTGAGCGGGGAGAAGGGAAGCAGCGCTTTAGCCCCTCTCCCCGCTACGCGGGGAGAGGGTTGGGGTGAGGGGCGCCCTTGCCATGCGCAACGTTGCCCCTCATCCGCCCTGCGGGCACCTTCTCCTCGTGGGCGGGGAGAAGGGAAGCGAGCGCAGTTCGCTTGTCGAACCCAGGATCTCCGCGGTAAACGCGGGTCGGATACGCACCAGCTACAATCGGCGCCCTTTCGCGCCCGGCCCATCCCCCCGCGACCATGGACAGCGCCCTGATCACCCCCGAATTGCCCGCGCCCGACGAGGCGCGTGCTCGGCTCACGCGCTGGTACTCGCGCGACGAGAGCGAGGCGATGGCCGAGTTGGCCGCATTCGCGCGCTTCGACGCCCAGGCGCAGCACCGCGTGGAGCGTCGCGCGCTGGACCTGGTCGAGCGCGTGCGCCGGCGGGCGCGGTCGCAGAGCGCCGTGGAATCGTTCATGCGCCAGTACGACCTCTCCAGCGAGGAAGGCGTGCTGCTGATGTGCGTGGCCGAGGCGCTGCTGCGCATCCCCGACGCCGACACTGCCGACCGCCTGATCCGCGACAAGCTCGGCGAGGCGAACTGGAGCCAGCACGTCGGGCAGAGCGACTCGCTGCTGGTGAACGCCTCGACCTGGGGCCTGATGCTCACCGGTCACCTGGTCTCGCTCGGCGAGGACACCAAGCGCGACGTGTGGAGCGCGTTCAAGCGCCTGGTCGGCCGCACGGGCGAGCCCGTCATCCGCCTCGCCGTGCGCCAGGCCATGCGCATCATGGGCCACCAGTTCGTCATGGGCCGCACCATCGACGAGGCGCTGGACCGTTCGCAGGACAAGGACTCGCGCGCGTTCCGCCATTCCTTCGACATGCTCGGCGAAGGTGCGCTCACCACCGCCGACGGCGAGCGCTACTTCGCCGCCTACCAGCGCGCGATCCGCGCGCTCGGCGCGCGCGGCCCGCACGCGAACGTGATCGACGCGCCGTCGATCTCCGTCAAGCTCTCCGCCCTGCACCCGCGCTACGAGGCGGTGAAGCGCGCGCGCGTGTTCGCCGAGCTCGCGCCCAAGCTCCTCAACCTCGCGCAGCTCGCGAAGGCGCAGGGCATCGCGCTCACCGTCGATGCCGAGGAGGCCGACCGCCTCGAACTCTCGCTGGAGCTGATGGCGACGGTGTTCCACCACCCCTCGCTCGAGGGCTGGAACGGCTTCGGCCTCGCGGTCCAGGCCTACCTCAGGCGCGCACCCGCGGTGATCGAGTGGCTGGCCGCCGAGGGACGCAAGTCCGGGCGGCGCTGGTGCGTGCGCCTGGTCAAGGGCGCGTACTGGGATTCGGAGATCAAGCGCGCCCAGGTCGAAGGCCACGCGGGCTACCCGGTCTACACGCGCAAGCCGAACACCGACGTCTCCTACCTCGCCTGCGCGCGCGCGCTGTTCGCGGCCTCGGACGTGATCTATCCGCAGTTCGCCACGCACAACGCGCACACCATCTCGGCGATCGTGGAACTGGCCGGCAGCAAGCCCTTCGAGTTCCAGCGCCTGCACGGCATGGGCGCGGACCTGTACGCCGAGGTGGTCGGACCGGACAAGCTCGGCGTCCCCTGCCGCGTGTACGCGCCGGTGGGCAGCCACGAGGACCTGCTGCCGTACCTGGTGCGCCGCCTGCTCGAGAACGGGGCGAACTCCTCGTTCGTCAACCGCATCTCCGACGAACGCCTGCCGCCGCGCGAACTGGTCGCCGACCCGATCGCGGTCGTCGATGCGTACGAGCACAAGCCGCATCCGCGCATCCCCCAACCGATCGCCCTGTACGGCGAGCACCGGAAGAATTCCATGGGCATCAACCTGGCGAACGAGAACGAACTGCGCACGCTGGCGACGGCAATGAACGCGGCCGTGCGGCCCTGGCAGTCGCAGCCGATGGTGCCGGGCTACAGCTCGCCGCTGCCGGCGAAGCCCGTCACCGATCCGTCCGACCGCCGCCGCGTCGTCGGCAGCGCCACGCCGGCCGACCAAGGCGCGGTCGAGGCCGCGCTCGCGAACGCCGTGCGCGCGCAGCCCGACTGGGACCGCCTGCCCGCCTCCTCGCGCGCCAGCATCCTCGAGCACGCCGCCGACCTGCTCGAACAGCATCGCGCCGAGTTCATGGCCCTGTGCACGCGCGAGGCCGGCAAGACGCTCGCCGACGCGGTGGCCGAGGTGCGCGAGGCCGCGGACTTCTGCCGCTACTACGCGGCCGAGGGCCGGCGCGACTTCGGCCAGCCGGTGCCGCTTCCGGGTCCGACCGGCGAGTCGAACGAACTGAGCCTGCACGGCCGCGGCGTGTTCGTCGCGATCAGCCCGTGGAACTTCCCGCTCGCGATCTTCATGGGCCAGGTCACCGCGGCGCTGATGGCGGGCAACAGCGTGCTCGCGAAGCCCGCCGAGCAGACCAGCCTGATCGCCTGTCGCGCCGTGCAGCTGCTGCACGAGGCGGGCGTGCCCAGGGACGTGCTGCAGTTCGTGCCGGGCGCGGGCTCGGTCGTGGGCGCGGCGCTCACGCGCGACGCGCGCGTCGCCGGCGTGGTGTTCACCGGCTCCACCGAGACCGCGCGCCTGATCAACCGCACGCTCGCCGCGCGCGACGCCGGGATCGCGGCGGTGATCGCGGAGACGGGCGGCCAGAACGCGCTGATCGCCGATTCCTCCGCGCTGCCCGAGCAGCTGGTCAAGGATGCCATCCAGTCCGCGTTCGGCTCCGCCGGGCAGCGGTGTTCTGCCCTGCGCTGCCTGTTCGTGCAGTCCGACATCGCCGACAAGGTGATCGCCATGCTCGCCGGCGCGATGGCGGAACTCGCCATCGGCGATCCCGGCCTGCCGTCCACCGACGTCGGTCCGGTGATCGACGAGGGCGCGAAGCGCATCCTCGACGCGCACGTCGAGCGCATGCGGCGCGAGGCGGTGACGATCAAGGTCATGGACCTGCCGGAGTCCTGCCGCGACGGCACCTACGTGCCGCCGGCCGCGTTCGAGATCCCCTCGCTGTCGGTGCTGGAACGCGAGGTGTTCGGCCCGGTGCTGCACGTGGTCCGCTACCGCGCGCAGGACCTCGACGCGGTGATCGACCAGATCAACGCCACCGGCTACGGCCTCACGCTCGGCATCCACAGCCGCATCGACGAGACCGTGCGCCACATCCACGCCCGCGTGCGGGTGGGCAACTGCTACGTGAACCGCACCATCATCGGCGCCGTGGTCGGCGTGCAGCCGTTCGGCGGCGAGGGCCTGTCGGGCACCGGGCCGAAGGCCGGTGGGCCGCACTATCTCGCGCGCTTCGCCACCGAGCGCACGTTGACGGTGAACACCACCGCGGCCGGCGGCAACGCGTCTCTGCTGACACTCGACGACTGAAGCCCGGACGGGGATCCCGGGCGCGCCGTCCTCGTGCCGCGCGCCCGGATCGCGCGCATCCCGGCCGGGATGCGACACAGGTTGTTACAATCCGGGTCCCGCCCCACGTGGTCAGGCCCTCCGCCCGATGAATCCGCTGTCGAGTCTGTTCATTGCCCTGTGCGTGGGGGCGGCAATCCTGCTGGCGGGTTATTTCGTGCTCGGCCTGCACCGCCGGGGCCGCCTGGAGACCACGGCCGGCATCTCCCTGCTGAACGCGCTCAAGTGGCGCGAGTTCGCCGACCTTGCCGGCACGTACTTCGAGCGACAGGGCTACACCCAGCCCCATCGCAACCGGCGCGCCGGGGAGGGCGGCTTCGACCTGCTGCTCGAGCGGGATGGCGAGCAGCACATCGCGGTGCTCAAGCTCAGCAGCGCCTACGAATACTCGGGCGAATCGGTGCGCGAACTGGGCTCGATCATGGCCACGGCGCATGCCAAGCAGGGCTACGTGCTGACCACCGGCAACGTGACCCGCGACGCCGACGCCCTGGCCGAGCGGCAGAACGTGACCCTGCTGCACGACGAATCGCTCTGGCATGCGCTCGCCCCGCTCATGCCCACCGCCTCCGTGCACGACGCGATCGAGAGCGCACACCGGTACTGGCAGCAGCGCCTAACCCTGCTGGGCGCGACCAGCGTGGTGGCCGTGATCGTGCTGTTCCTGGGCCTGAACTTCTCGGGCAGCACGGGCAGCACGGCGGCCAAGCCTGTGGCGACCAAGCCGACTGCGGCCACGCCGGCCGAGCCCGCGGGCGGCGAAGCACAGGCCCCCGACGACCTCCCGCTGGCCGGTTCCGCCATCGACCCCAAGGTCGTCGCGCAGAACCGCCAGCGCGTGCTGGAGGAATCGAGCACGGTCAACGGCGTGGTGTCCGTGGGGTGGTCGAGCGACTCGACCATGGTGCTCGGCCTGAACGGCGGCAGCGCGGAGAACCGCGCGCGCATCATCGAACAGGTCTGCGCGAATCTCCTCAAGCGCCCCGAACTCGCGCTCTCGCGCCTGCAGATCCACGATTTCCAGCCTGCCACGCCGGAAGATGCGCGGGTGCATTGGCAGCAGTGCAAGTAGTCGGCCTAGGGTCGCGCCCAGCACACCGCGCCTTGGCGATGCGTTGAGGCGCATCGCCTGCCGCGGGCGAGGGTGAGGCAGCAATACGGATCGTGGTTTGCGCCGTACCCCGCGTTCCCCTCTCCCCGCTTGCGGGGAGAGGGCAAGGTGAGGGGCGACGCGCGTCGCACATCGACGGCGCCGCTCGCGTTGTTGGGGGGCATGGCGAGGCGCCCCTCATCCGGCCCTGCGGGCCACCTTCTCCCCGACGACGGGGAGAAGGAGATGGGCATGGCGGAGTGCCCCTCATCCGGCCCTGCGGGCCACCTTCTCCCCGACCACGGGGAGAAGGGCATATGCACTTATTCCTTCCCGATGGAGATGCCCCCTGCCCCGCCATCGCGGCACAGGTTGTCCAGCCGCAGTTCCTGCGTGTCCTTCAGCTGCAGGTGCGCGTAGCGTTCGCGCATGGCGGCGTCCACGTCTGGCGGTACGGCATAGCGCTCGGGCGCCTTCGCATAGTCGTCGCAATGCGCGCGCATGCGCTCGCGCACGTGCGGGTACAGCAGCGCGTCGTAGCGGCTGATGGCGATGCCCTCGTCCCACCAGGGCGTCACGTAGTCGCGCCAGTCGAACGGCACGGCCTGCACGTAGCGGCCGTCCTCCCAGCGCAGCATCGCGGGCTTGCCCGGCACCACCTCGTCCTCGAACAGGCCGCGGAAATAGCGGTAACCCTCGTAGTTGGAGACCAGGTCGCCGTTCGAGTACACGCCGGTGGTCATCGAGCCGAAGATCGCGCGCTCGGTGAAGGCGGACTGGTCGGCGGCGCGCGCCACGTCGCGCGACTTCAGCCAGCGCGTGTAGTACTTGCGGCCTTGCGAGAAGAAATGCCCGAGCTTGTCGGTGCCCACCAGCACGCCGTTGAGCTTGAGCGTGGGGCAGGCGCCGGCGATGAACACCACGCGCGTGGCCCAGATCGGCAGGCCGCGGTAGATCGAACCGTAGCGTGGCGTCGGCAGCCGCTGCACCTCGGGCGAGCGCAACGCGTAGCGCTCGTGGTGGTGCACCCAGTAGAGGCCGGCCAGTTCGTCCCAGAGTGCATACACCAGGTGCTTGTCGTCGCGCGGCCCGCGCCAGTCGGCGAGCACGCGCGCCATGCCGGCGTTCACCTCGCGGTTCAGCACCTCGGTCGCATCGGCGATGTCGACCAGCCGGTCGGATACCGGATCGGGCTCGTACGCGCCCGACGGGGCCTGCCAGGCGAACAGCGCCACGAGCACGGCGAGCGCGAGCTGCCGGCAGCCCGTGGCGCGGGACATGGACGGACTCCGCGTCAGTCGAAGCGGAACCCGAGGTTCAGCAGGGTCGTGGTGCGGCCGCTGCCGCCGCCGATCTCGAGCGAGACCTCCGCCACCTTGTTGAAGTCGTAGTGCACGCCCACCGACGGGCTCCAGTGCTCTTCCTGCCGCAGCTCCACTTCGAACGGGATGGTGCCGATCAGCGGGATGTTGAAGTCGCCGGCGTGGCGCTCCTTCACGTCGAGGTAGAAGCCACCGCCCCACACCGACCAGTTGCCATGCACCCAGCCCAGGCGCGGCTGCCAGGTGATCGAGTGCACGTTGGAATCGAAGTCGCCCGACAGGTTGGTGTCGGTGTAGGTGCCCGTCACGCTCACGAACCAGTTCTTGCCGCCGTAGATGGCGGTCGCGCCGCCGCCGAACACGCTGCCCGAGTAGCGCACCGGCAGCACGCCGAGGTTGACCGGCAGCGGCACGCGGCTGAGGTCCACGTTCGTGCGCGCGTTCACGTAGCCCGCGATGCCGAACACGTTCAGGAACGGCAGCACCCACACGTCGAACTTCAGGTCCTGGTCGTGGATGCGGTTCTCCACGTCGATCACGCTGGTGTCGTCGAGCGTGAACCCGGGCAGGGTGAACGCCAGGCGCTCGATGCCGTAGGGCTGTTCGAGCGCGAACAGGTCCAGGCTCACGCCGTACGGCAACGGCAGGTCCGCGTCGCCGGCCATTTCCCGGCCGAGCGGGAAGATCGGATCGGCCATCGCGGCCCCGGTGCAGGCAAGCAGGGACAGGGCGGCAAGGGGTCGGTACATGGGCGTCTCCTGTTCAGGTGCGGCGAGTATAGGCACGCCGCCGCGTTTGTGAAGCACGAGTCGCGAGATTGATCCAGGTCAGTCGCGACGTGCCTCCGGGCCTGCCGGCGGGCTCGTGCCGGACTAGACTGGGGACGGGTCCGGAGCGGGAGCACGACCATGGGCGCGGAACTGATGATCCACTGCCGGAGCTACACCCAGGCCTCGGCGGCGGTACGGGTCGGCCTGGGGCTGGCGGCGCACCTGCGCGCACGCGCGCACGGCGTCTACGTGGTGTCGCTCTACCCGGCTGCCTTCGCCACGCCCGAGACCGTGGCGCTGACCTTGAACGAGGCCTCGCGCGAGTACGAGGACGCGCTCGCCACGACCGGGTTCTGGCGCGACCAGACCGAGCATGCCGGCGTCGGCGGCGGCTGGCAGGTGTTCGAGGACGACCCGGTCGAGGCGCTCGCGCGCTGCAGCGTGCTGGCCGACATGCTGGTGATGGAGCGGCCGCAGCTCAATCCCGATGCGCCCACGGGCTGGGGGCTGGTGTCGCGTACCGTCTTCGCGGCCAGCGTGCCGGTGCTCGTGGTGCCCGATACCTGCACCGCCTCGACCTGCGGCCGGCGCGTGCTCGTGTGCTGGAACGGCAGCCGGGAATCGGCACGCGCGCTGCAGGGCGCCTTGCCCGTCCTGCGCGCCGCCGAGCGCATCCGCGTGCTCGATGGCGTGCAACGCGGCGGCTCCCTGCGCCGCGGCGGCGCGCCCGGCGTGGAGCCGTGGTTCGCGCGCCACGAACTGCCGTGCGAGATCGAGCCGTTCGCGCCCGAGGGTGGGCGTGCGGCCGAGGCGATCCTGAGCGAGGCGCGCAGCTTCGACGCCGACCTGATCGTGATGGGCGCCTGGGGCCATTCGCGCGTGGCCGAGCTGATCCTGGGCGGCGCCACGCGGCACCTGTTCCAGAACAGCGTGGTGCCGATGCTGGTGGCGCATTGACCGGCGAGGCGATGCTTCCCCGCAAGTCGTAGGAGCACGCAACAGCGCGCGAATGCGTCTCGCGACGCCGTCGCACGGGGCGACGACCTTCGCGCGCTCACGCGCGCTCCTACGAAAACGAGGTCAGGCGCGGGATCCCGACCGTGGCATGGGGCGGCTCAGGTCGGCGACGGCAACATCGGCGGCTGCGTCGCGGGACGCTTGCCGCTGCGGACGACGAACCAGATGAACCCGATCACCAGCAGCAACGGCGCGAGCGGCGCCAGGAAGGCCATCCCGACCACGACGGTGAACACCGCGGCGAGGATGCCGAAACCCAGGCCGAACACGAGTCCGAACGCGAGCCCGACGAACTTGAAGGCGAGCTTGAACACGCCGAGCACGAGCGTGCCGGCCAGCGACAGCGCGCCGACCACCAGCCCGATCGCGAGCAGGGCCGGAATGCTGGCGATACCGAGGATCACCAGCGGCACCGCCACCAGGGCGGCGAGGCACAGCAACATCGCGGTCAGCATCGACGGCACTCCCGTGCGGATCCTGTCTCCAGTGTAGGCGCTGCCGGCCAGGATGGAATAGGCAGGAAGTCCTTCCAGCCGGACGGCAGGGGACCGGTCAGCCCGCCGCTTTCGGCGGCGGCTCGCGGTGTCCGATCAGGTCCCGGGTCGCATGGAACAGCCATGTGACCACGCCGAGCGTGACCGCCGCGCCGGCCACGACGGAGGTGCGCAGCCCGAGCACGCGCGCGGCGGCACCCGACTCGAACGCGCCGATCTCGTTCGAGCAGGTCACGAACAGGCCGTTCACCGCGAGCACGCGCCCGCGCAGGTGGTCGGGCGGCACCGAATTCAGCAGGTACTGGCGGATCACCACGCTCACGCTGTCGAAGGCACCGGTGAGCAGCAGCATGAAGCAGGACAGCACGAGGTTCTGCGAATACGCGAACACGAGCGTGGAGACGCCGAAGCCTGTGATGGCGAGCAGCAGGTTGCGCCACAGATGCCCGATCGGCGACCAGCGCGCGAGCAGCAGCAGGGTGACCACCGCGCCGACCGAGGGCGAGGCGCGCAGCCAGCCCAGCGCCGTGGGTCCGGCGTGCAGCACGTCCTCGGCGAATGCGGGCAGGATCGCCACCACGCCGCCGAACAGCACGGCGACGAGGTCGAGGCTGATCGAGTACAGCAGCAGCCGGTTGCCGAACACGAAGCGCAGGCCCTCGCGGATCGCGGCCAGGATGGGCTCGGTCGAGGGCGGCAGCGCCAGCGGCGGCGGCCGCACGAACGCGAACAGCACGAGCGCGCACGCCATCATCACCACCACCGTGGTCAGCGTGCCGCTGAGCCCGATCGGGGCATACAGGAAACCCGCGAGCAGCGGCCCCAGCACCATGCCGAGCTGCCACGCCGCCGAACTCCAGGCGGAGGCGTTCGCGTAGAGTTCGCGCGGGATCAGGCTGGCGCGCAGCGCCGACTGCGCCGGCCCGAAGAAGCCGCGCGCGAAGCCCACGAGTGCGATGGTGGAGTACACCGAGACCAGCAGCACCGGTGTGCTGACCGTCTCGGACTGTCGCATCAGCAGGTCCAGCGTGACGCTGCCGCACAACATCACCGCAACCGCGACGAGCACGATGCGCTTGCGCGACATCCGGTCGGCGATGGCGCCGCCGTACAGCGCCACGGCCAGGTAGGGAACCGCCTCGGCCAGGCCGATCAGCCCCAGCGCGAGCGGGTCGCGCGTGCGCTGGTACAGCGCGTAGCCGATCGCCACTTCCTGCATGAGCACGGCCGTGGTGAGCAGCAGCGCACCGGCGATGATGATCAGGGTGAAGTCGCGCTGGCGCAGCGCGGCAAAGGCGTCGGAGGGCACGGGGCAAGGGTATCGGAAAGGGGACGGGGGTAGTTAAGGCAAGCCTTGACTACCCCCGTCCCCACCGCCCCTTCCCCGCGTGCCGCTAGGGCTTGCGCTTCCACTCCGACCGGATCATCTCCTCGAGCACGCGCGCATCCACGTCCGAGAGCCGCTTGAGGTAGAGGCAGCTCTTGCCGGTGCGGTGCTTCCCCAGGCGGGCGAGCTCATCGGTCCGGTGCTCGAAGCCGGACATGAAGTACACCGTGAGGTCCTGCTTGCGCGGCGAAAAGCCGAGTACGGGCCAATCGAGTTCCTTGCCATCGGCATAGCGGATGGGGCGCGACCCGAACCCCACGATGCTGGGCCCCCACATGCAGGGTTCGACGCGCGCGATCTTCCGCATCAGGGCCAGCACCACCTCGGCGTCCGCGCGCCGCTTGGGATCAGGCACCGTCGCCAGGAAATCGTCCACGGGCACGTCGGTCGGTCGGGTCTTGGGTTCGGACATGGCGGCGCGTGCCTCCGGTTCGGCCAGGCAGGGGGTCGGGCCCTACAATACCCCACCGCCCTCGCAGCCCGCAGCCATGCCCTCGTTCGATACCGTCTCCGAAGTCGACAAGCACGAACTGACCAACGCCGTCGACCAGGCCAGCCGCGAGCTGAAGAACCGCTTCGACTTCAAGGGCACGGATGCGAAGTTCGTGCTCGAGGACCTGGTGGTGAGCCTGTCGGCGCCCAGCGAGTTCCAGCTCGAGCAGATGCTGCAGATCCTCAAGGCGCGTCTGATCAGCCGGGGCATCGATGCCCGCTGCCTGGACGTGGCCGATCCCGAGGTGAATCTCGCCGGCGCGCGCCAGAAGGTGACGGTGAAGCAGGGCATCGAGAAGGAGATCGCTAAGAAGATCGTCGCCAAGCTCAAGGAGGCCAAGCTGAAGGTCGAGGCGCAGATCAACGGCGACAAGCTGCGCGTGACGGGCAAGAAGCGCGACGACCTGCAGGCCGCGATCGCGCTCGTGCGCGCGACCGACTTCGAGCTGCCGCTGCAGTTCGAGAACTTCCGCGACTGATGGCCGCGGAGGTCCCGCCGCGGCCATCGCCGTGGCAGCGCGTCGTGGCACCCCTGCGCGCCGCCGGCGTGCTGGCGCTGATCGGCACCAGCACGGTGCTGCATACCTCGATCCTGTTCGCGGTGTCCCTGCTCAAGGCCGCGCTGCCGATCGCGCGCTGGCGCGGCGCCTGCACGCACGTGCTGGTCGCGATCGCGGAGAGCTGGATCGGCACGAACAGCCTGCTGGTGCGCACCTGCACCCGCACGCAGGTGCGCGTGCAGGGGCTCGAGGGCCTCTCGCGCAACGGCTGGTACCTGGTGCTGAGCAACCACCAGAGCTGGGTCGACATCGTGGTGCTGCAGTACGTGTTCAATCGCCGCATCCCGTTCCTGAAGTTCTTCCTCAAGCAGCAGCTGATCTGGGTGCCGTTCCTCGGGCTCGCCTGGTGGGCGCTGGACTTCCCCTTCATGCGCCGCACCAGCCGCGCCGAGCTTGCGCGTCGCCCCGAGCTCGCGGGACGCGACGTGGCGGCGACCCGGCGTGCCTGCGCGAAGTTCCGCGAGCTGCCGGTCTCGGTGATGAACTTCGTCGAAGGCACGCGCTACACGCCGGCCAAGCAGTCGCGCCAGGATTCGGAATACCGCCACCTGCTGCGCCCCAAGGCCGGCGGCGTGGCATTCGTGCTCGAGGCCATGGGCGAGCTGTTCGAATGCCTGGTCGACGTGACGATCGTCTACCCCGCGGGCATCCCCACGCTGGTCGACCTGGTCGCCGGACGCGTGCCCGAAGTCGAGGTGCACATCCAGCGCCGCCCGCTGCCGGCCGACCTGCTCGGTCGCAGCTACGAGAACGAACCCGCGTACCGAGTGCGCGTGCAGGCGTGGTTGAACGGGATCTGGCGCGAGAAGGACGAGGCGATGGGGCGGGGGTGAGGATCCAAGCCCTGGACGTTGACCGCAGCGTGCTTCGCGCGCTGGCGCGCGCTCCTACGACAACCGGGGTGCAACCGCCTCGCCCCGTTTTCGTAGGAGCGCGCGCCAGCGCGCGAACGACCTCGCCTCAGGACCGATCGCGGCCCGCGGTGCCCGCCGGCCCACGCCACGCCATCCCCGGCATGCCGTCCTCGCGACGCACGAATCCGTAGCGTCGATAGAACCCCTCGACCTCGACCGTCGCCATCAACCCGATGCGGGCACCCGGCACTGCCGTGCATGCGAGGTAGGACATCAGGCGCGTCATGATCGCGGCCCCGATGCCGCGACCCTGCCAGTCCGGATCCACGATGATGTCCTGCAGGTAGAAGCTCTCGTCGCCCTGCCCGATCACGCGCCCGCAGCCGACCAGGCGATCGTGTTCGTACACGCAGAGCGCGTAGCGCGCCGGTTCGAGGCCGATCGTGCCCGGTGGCACCACGCCATCGCCCCACCCCACGCGCGCGCGCAACGCGTAGTAGCCGTCGAGCGGCGGGGATTGCTCGAGATGGCGCAGGCTGGCGGGATCGCGCGTCACCTTCCGAGCCTAGCCCATGGATGCCATCAGTACCCAGACATCGCCCTCGCGCAGGCGGGGGCCCAGTGGCTGGGCTCCAAATCCTTCAGCCCCCGGCCGGCTTGCGATAGCGGTGTACGAAGCGGTCGGTCTTGCCGCGGATGGCCTTGTCGAACACGTTCTTCGTGCGGTCGTCCGACGCCGTGCGCAGCAGGTCCAGGGAGCCGTCGAACACCAGTCCATGTTTCGCGAAGTCGGCCTTCGCGTAGGCCTCGTCGATGCGGTGCAGGTCCTGCGCGGCCGCCTTGCCGGTGCCGTCCTTGGCCGCATGGTCGATGATCAGCAGGGTGCCGCCGGGCTTGAGCCCGCGCACGATCTGGTCGATGAAGTTGGACGCGTCGATCGCGGGCCAGCCGCCCTTCTCGTCGACCATGTACAGGTCGTGGTACGACATCACGATCAGCGCCGCATCGAGCGTGTCCTTCCCGAGCTTCAGGTCGGCCACATCGACCGTCTCCGCCCGCACGTTCGGCAGACGGTTGCCGGCGATGCGCGCCTCGAGGTCCTTCTTCACGAAATCCACGTACGGCGGGTTGTTGATCAGCCGCACCTGGCCCTTCGGGCCCACGATGTGCGCGATCAGCTCGCTGTAGTAGCCGCCGCCGCCGAAGATGTCGGCCACCTGCATGCCCGGCGCATAGCCGGCGAACGCGAGGACCTCGGCGGGACGTTCCCGGGCGTCGCGTTCGCGGTCGGCCGCGCTGCGCGCGGGCGAGGCGACGGCCGCCGCGACGGTCGAGGCCGCCTGCGGTGTCTCGGCAGCCTGGGCGGTCCCGATCGACAGGAGCGACGCCAGGCAGAGCGCAAGGGCATGGGCGTGACGTTTCATCGTGCACCTCCGGGGGATTGACCGCACTGATAGCGGGAGCCAGGCGGCTGGACAAGCACCTCGCGCGCCTGGTGCTGCAGGAATGCGCCATTGCGCACCGATTCGCGCAAGAATCAACCGACCGTCGCGCCACCCGGCCCTGCGCGTGCGCAGCCTCCCCGGAGCGCCCCCGACATGCCGGCGCCGTGGACGATCGGCAAGAACCCTGGGAGCCCCGCACGATGCTCGGCCTGATGATGGATACCCCACTGCTCGTCTCCGCGCTGCTCCGGCACGCGGCCGTCGCGCATGGCGAGGTGGAAGTGGTGTCGCGCGAGGCGGACGGCCGGCAGCACCGGCAGTCGTATAGGGAGCTCGAGCGCCGTTGCCGCCGGCTGGCGAACGCGCTCGGCGCGCTCGGCGTGCAGCCCGGCGACCGCGTCGCGACGCTGGCCTGGAACGGGCATCGGCACCTGGAAGCGATCTACGCCGTGGCCGGCATGGGCGCGGTCTGCCACACGGTCAATCCGCGGCTGTTCCTCGAACAGATCGTCTACATCATCAACCACGCGGACGATCGCGTGGTGTGCTTCGACGGCACACTCGCGCCGCTCGTCGCGGAACTGATGCCGCGCTGCGCGGGCGTGCGCGACTGGGTGCTGCTCGCCGACGACGACCAGGCGGCAGCGGGCCTGCCCAGGCCCGTGCGCGTCTACGAGCCCCTGCTCGCGGCCGCGACGGACGACTTCGACTGGCCCGACCTCGACGAACGCGAGGCCTGCGGGCTCTGCTACACCTCGGGCACGACGGGCAACCCCAAGGGCGTGCTGTACAGCCACCGCAGCAGCGTGCTGCACGCGCTCGCCGCGGCGCTGCCCGACGCGGTGAGCGTGAGCGCGCTCGACGTGGTCATGCCGATCTCTCCCATGTTCCACGTGATGGCCTGGGGCATCCCGCATTACGCGCCGTGCATGGGCGCGAAGCTCGTCCTGCCGGGGCCGAAGCTGGATCCGGAAAGCCTCTACACCCTGTTCGAGCAGGAAGGCGTCACGGTGACCGCAGCGGTGCCGACGGTATGGTTCGGCCTGCTGGCCTGGATGCGCGAGCGGAAGCTGCGCTTCGGCACGCTGCAGCGCGCCCTGATCGGCGGCTCGGCCTGCCCGCGCTCGGTGATCGATGCGCTCCAGGGCGAATTCGGCGTGCAGGTGGTGCACGGCTGGGGCATGACCGAGACCAGTCCGATCGCGACCACGGGCCGGATCAAGGCCAAGCATCGTGCGCTCTCGACCAATGACCGGCACGCGCTGCAGACGCTGCAGGGCCGCCCGCTGTTCGGCATGGAACTGAAGGTGGTGGGCCCCGACGGCCTGGCGCAGCCCTGGGACGGCACCTCGTTCGGCGAACTGCTGGTGCGCGGACCGTGGGTGACCTCGGGCTATTTCCGCGGCGAAGGCGGCGAGGTGCTGCGCGACGGCTGGTTCCCCACCGGCGACATCGCCACGATCGACGCCGACGGCTACGTGCACATCACCGACCGCGCGAAGGACCTGGTGAAGTCCGGCGGCGAGTGGATCAGCTCGATCGAACTGGAGAACACCGCCGTCGCGCACCCGGGCGTGGCCGAGGCCGCCGCGATCGGCGTGCCGCATCCGAAATGGACCGAGCGTCCGCTGCTCGTGGTCGTGCGCAAGGCCGGCGCAACGGTCACGCGCGAGGAACTGCTCGCGTTCTACCAGGGCCGGGTCGCGAAATGGTGCGTACCCGACGACGTGGTCTTCGTCGATGCTCTGCCCCACACGGCCACGGGCAAGCTGCTCAAGGCCTCGCTGCGCGAGCAGTATCGCGGGCACGTGTGGCCCGATCCCGCGTAGCCACCGGAGCAGCGCTGTAGGAGCGCGCTTCAGCGCGCGATCTTTTCGATCCGCGAGAGGTCGACGCGCGACGAAAAGATCGCGCGCTGAAGCGCGCTCCAACGCTTCGATGCGCGCCTCGCGGGTCACTCGTCGTACAGACCCGCCTGCGCCTTGCCGCGGAACACGCGGTAGGACAGCACCGAATACCCCGCCACGAACGGCAGCACGATCACCGCGCCGACGAGCACCGCCTGCAGCGCGCTCGGATGCGCGGCGGCCTGCCAGATCGTGAGGCTGCCCATCACCACGTGCGGGAACAGGCTGTAGGCGAGGCCGGCGAAGGCGAGCGAGAAGATGCCGACGGCGAGCAGGAACGGCTGGCGATCGCGACCGGGCTCGCCCGCATCGATGCGACGGGTCGTGCGCCACAGGTGCACGCCCAGCGCCAGTGTCGCGAGCGGCAGCAGCATCAGCGGGATCGTGCGCGGGAAATCGAACCAGCGCGCGCGCACGATGTCGCTCATCAGCGGCGTCGCGAGGCTCACCAGCGCGATGCCGAGCGCGACCCACGCCAGGCCCCAGCGCGCCCAGGCGAGTGCCTTGGCCTGCAGCGCGCCGTCGGTCTTGTGGATCAGCCAGCACGCGCCCAGCAGCACATAGCCGCCGCACAGGCTCGCGCCCACCAGGCAGGCGAACAGGCCGTAGCCGAAGCCCGGCGCGAAACCCGTCACGTAGCCGCCGAGCATCACGCCCTGCGCGAACGCCGCGAGCGTGGAGCCGAACCAGAATCCCCGGTTCCACAGTTCCGCGTGCCAGCCCTGCGCCTTCATGCGCAACTCGAACGCCACGCCGCGCAGCATCAGGCCGATCAGCATGCCCACGACGGGCAGGTAGAGCGCGCCCAGGATCACGCCCGAGGCGAGCGGGAAGGCCACGAGCAGGATGCCCACTCCGAGCACGAGCCAGGTTTCGTTCGCGTCCCAGAACGGCCCGATCGAGGCCACCATGCGGCTCTGCTCGCGCGCATCTGCGGCCGGCATCAGCATGCCCACGCCGAGGTCGTAGCCGTCCAGCACCACGTAGAGCAGCACCGAGGCGCCCATCAGCACGGCGAACACCAGCGGCAGGTCGAGGCTCATGCCGGCGCTCCAGACGCAACCGCGGGCGTGCCGTGCAGGTCCTTCGAGGCCAGGTGCGCGACCACGACCACATAGGCCGCGAGCATCAGCGCATACGTGCCGACGTAGCCCGCGAGGCTCGCGCCCAGGCTCGCCGGCGGCACCGTGCCGACCGCCTCGTGCGTACGCAGGATGCCGGTGACCAGCCACGGCTGGCGCCCGATCTCGGTGACCAGCCAGCCCGCGACGGTGGCGACCCAGCCGGCGAACGTGAGGCCCGAATAACCCCACAACGCGAGTCGGGGCGGCAGCCGTTCCCTGCGCGTGAGCCACACGCCCAGCCACGCCGCCGCGAGCATCACCACGCCCATCCCGACCATGACGCGGAATGCGAAGAACACCGGCGCGACGGGCGGGATGTCCGGCGCGAAATCCGCGAGCCCGCGCACCTCGCCGTCCAGGTCGTGGGTGAGGATGAGCGAGGCCAACCTGGGGATCTCGATCGCGTAGTCGTTGCGCGCAGTGTCGGGATTGGGGATGCCGAACAGCACGAGCGGCGCACCGCGCTCGGTGTGCCACAGGCCTTCCATGGCGGCGACCTTCGCCGGCTGGTGTTCGAGCGTGTTCAGCCCGTGCTGGTCGCCCGCGAAGATCTGCAAGGGCGCGAGCAGCGCCGCGACGATCAGGGACGTGCGCAACGTGCGGCGCGCGGCTGCGTCGCCCGACGCCTTGAGCAGCCGCCACGCCGACAGCCCCGCGACCGCGAACGACCCGGTCAGGCCGCAGGCCAGCAGCATGTGCACGAGCCGGTAGGGGAACGAGGGATTGAAGATCACCTCGGCCCAGTTCCCCGCGATCAGCACACCGCCCTCGATCACGTGGCCGGTGGGCGTCTGCATCCAGGAGTTCAGCGCGAGGATCCAGAACGCGGAGATGGTGGTGCCCGTCGCCACCAGCACCACGGAGAGCAGGTACAGCCAGGCCGGCACGCGCTTGCGTCCGAACAGCATCACGCCCAGGAACGTGGCCTCGAGGAAGAACGCGGTCAGCACCTCGTAGGCGAGCAGCGGCCCCGCGATGTTGCCCACCTTGTTCATGTAGCCGGGCCAGTTCGTGCCGAACTGGAACGACATCACGATGCCGGTGACCACGCCCATGGCGAAGGTGAGCGCGAAGATCTTCAGCCAGCGCCCGTAGGTGTCCAGCCAGCCCGCATCGCCGGATCGTCGATGGCGCACGAGGAAGTACACGAGGTACCAGGCGAGCGCGATGCTCAGGGTCGGGAACAGGATGTGGAACCCGATGTTGATCCCGAACTGGGCGCGCGCGAGCAGCAGGACATCGTCCATGGCGTGTGATCGGTCCCGACGGCACCAGCGGAACCGGATGGTAGCGCGCTGGCCTGGAGCAACCCGTCCGAATCAGCTGCCGCAGCGCGGAGCGAAACACCCCCGCCGTTCTTCCCTCTCCCCGGCACGGGGAGAGGGCAGGATGAGGGGCAATCTCGCCCAGCCCATCGCCGCCACGCCGCACCTGCAGATTCCGGGGAATGTGCCACCCCGCCTCCCACCCCCTCCAAGGACGGACTGGGTCAGGCCGCCCCTCATCCCCCTCCGGGACCTTCTCCCCGCGAGCGGGGAGAAGGGACGCGTGCGGCAGTCTCGGCGAGATCCCACGCCACCTTCTCCCCGCGAGCGGGGGAGAAGGGAAACCTGCCGACGCACGACGACGTCCCCGCATTTCCCCTCTCCCCGGCACGGGGAGAGGGTCAGGGTGAGGGGCAATCCCGCCCAACCGCGCGACGAAGCACCTTGTCACGCCGGATTCGCGCCACTTCAGAGTTCTTCATACGGGTGTCAGGCACTTCATTCGTGGATCGGGCCCACTTCGGGGACCTCCATCGGATGGCCACCATGTCGTCTCGAGTCTCCGCCGTGATCTTCTTCGTGCTTGCCCTCGTATCCGGTCGCGCCCTGGCGAACGGCGTCGCTGGCGCCTTACCTCCCGACCTGGCCGGCCTGTGGGGCACGGAAATCGCGTACGGCATGCCACTCGCCGGCGAACTCGTCGTGGACGGCCGCTCGGGACGCTGGCTCGCCTCGATCGCGGGCGTGCAGGGCGAACTTCATCTCGAGGGGGATGACCTGCGCGGCGAGCTGCCCGGGAACGGCGGCGGCGTGCGCGCGCGCCTGGGACGCGGTGGTCGCGCGCTGAGGGGCTTCTGGATCCAACCCCCCGGCAAGACGCTCGCGCAGGCCTACGCGACGCCGATCGGGTTCCAATCCAGCGAGCCGCGCGTGTGGCGCGGGACGGTGGAACCGCTGGCCGATCGCATCAGCCTGTACCTGACCATCGAGCGCGCGGCCGACGGTACGCTCGCGGCGTGGTTCCGCAACCCCGACTTCAACTTCGACGCGCGCAACCGCTACCGCGTCGAACACGACGCCGGCACGCTCGCGCTCGTCGACGTGCGCCAGCCCGGCCGTCGCATCCGCGGCTGGCTCGATGCCGACAACGGGCACCTGATGCTCGACTACCAGGGCGTGGGCGTGTTCGATCTCAGCCGGCGTGGCCGCGACGAGGCGATCGGATTCCATGCGACGACGCCAGCCGATGCCGCACGCACGCCGCCGCTGCGCCGCGACGACGGCTGGCCGGTGGCGAGGCCCGACGACGCTGGACTGGACGCTGCGCGCATCGAAGCGCTGGTCGCACGGCTGGCGCGCAGCGAAACGCCCGACGCGCGCGCCCCCGCCGTGCACGGCCTGCTGCTGGCTCGCAACGGGCGACTGGTGGTGGAGCAGTACTTCCACGGCTACAGCGCCGACCGCCCGCACGACACGCGCTCGGCCGGCAAGAGCCTCACGCCGCTGCTGCTCGGCGCGGCGCGCGCGCGCGATCCCACGCTCGACCTGGACGGACCCATCGCCGCTGAATTCCCAGACCTGCCCGCTCCCGCGGACGGCGACCCGCGCCGTGCACGCGTGACCATCGCCCAGGCGCTGTCGATGGCCAGCGGCTGGGCCTGCGACGACAACGACGATGGCTCGCCCGGCAACGAAGACGTGATGCAGCGTCAGCGCGCCGAGCGCGACTGGTACCGCTACACGCTCGCGCTGCCGTTCGCGCGCGACCCGGGCGCCAGCGATGCCGTGTACTGCTCGGCCGGCATCCACCTCGCGGGCGGCGTGGCGGCGCGACGCGCGAAGCTTTCACTGCCCGACCTGTTCCAACGCGCGCTCGCCGGCCCGCTCGGCATCAAGCGCTACCACTGGAACCTCGCACCCACCGGCGACGGCTACGCCGCGGGCGGCGTGCGGCTGCGACCGCGCGACCTGCTGAAGGTCGGACAACTGATGCTGGACGACGGCACCTGGCGCGGCCGCCGCGTGCTCCCGAGCGATTGGGTGCGCACCGTGCTGGCGCCGCGCACGCGCTTCGAGCCGGACCACGAGTACGGGTTGGGCTGGCACCTGCGCACCGTGCAAACCCCCTCAGGCCCGTTGCGCACCTATTCCGCCGAAGGCAACGGCGGCCAGTTGCTGATCGTGGCCCCGTCGCTGGACCTGGTGCTGCTGATCACCGCCGGCAACTACGGCGACTTCGGAACCTGGTCGCGCTTCCTGAAGATCCTCCCCGAGGAGATCGTGCCCGCGATCGTGAAGTAGGTCGCAACCGCCCAAACAGGTATTTCGTCGCTCCCGCGAAGGCGGGTGCAACGAGTAGTCGTGCAGTTGAATGGACCGCCCGGCCGTGCGCGCGCCTGCACGCACATGCCGCATCGCCCTACAGCAACCCCTGCGGCAACCACGCCGCCGATTCCACGTCGGCGCGCTCCGCCGCCACGCGCCGCGCGATCTCGTCGATCACGCGCGCAAATCCGGGATCGCCGCGCAGGCCGGCATACAGCGGCGAACCGCGCAGGTATTCGCGATCCCGCCATCCGGCCGCGACCGCATCGCCCAGCGCCCCGATCGCCGCCTCGCGCCGTCCGAGCACGTCGTGGATCAGCGCGAGTTCGAGCCAGTTCTCCGGCCAGCGATCCCCGCCCGCGATCGCGGCCTGCAACGCGCCGATGCGTGCCTCCCAAGCGCCCGGATCGGGTTGCCCGGATTCGACCAGCCGAACGAGCGTCGTCGCGTATCCGTTGTGCGGGCGCAGCTCGGCCGCCGCGCGGAACGCGCGGGCCGCGAGCGCGCGATCCCCCTGCACCAGTGCGATCTCCCCGCGCAGCAATGACAGGTCCACGTGCGCCGTGCCGCGCGCCTGGGCCTCCTGCAGCGCCTCCTCGGCCTCGCGCAGGCGGCCCTGCGCGTACAGGAAGCGCGGCCAGGCCGCATTCGTGAACACCTCGTCGGGGTTCAATCGGAACGCCTTCACGTAGCGTGCCTCGGCCGCGCCGGCGTATCCGAGCAGTTCGAGCACGCGCGCGATCTGCAGCTCCACCAGGCGCGCGGTCGCGGGATCGCGTGCCGATACCAGGTTCAACTCGAGCGCGCGGGCCAGGCGCCCCTGCACGCCGATCAGGTATGCCGCCGAGGCCCGTGCCGTGTTGCCCGCGACCGGGTCGAGCTCGACGGCCTTCTCGTAGCCGGCGATCGCCTGCTCGATGCGGCCCAGGCAATCGGCCGCATAGCCGAGCGCGGCGTGCGCGCGCGCATCGGCGGGCCGTTCGGCGACCAGCTCGCGCGCCATGGCCTGCGCACGCTCGGCCCACGCCGGCGGGAAGTTGTAGCGGCACACGCGCGCGCTGTAGGCGAGGCTCAGGCCGTGGCGCGCGCGCACGTCGCCGGGCACGCGTTCCAGCACCTGCTGGTAGAGCGTGATCGCACGTTCGTTGTTCTCGCGCTGGCCGATGCCCGCGTAGTAGTCGGCGCGCTGCAGCAGCTCCCCGGTTTCGCTGGGCGCTGCCGGCACCGATGCGGGCATGTTCGCCACGCGCTGGACCACCAGGCCGATCGCGACCAGCGCGAGCAGCCCGACCAGCGCGGTATGCCAGCGCAGCAAGCGCGCCAGCGGCGTGTCCGGAACCGCCGCGAGCGACGCCGGCGCGTCGCCGCCGGTGGCCGCCGCCTCGACCTGGACCGGCATCGGCGCCTGGCACAGCTGGTAGCCCTGTCCGCGCACCGAACGCACGTAGCGCGGATTGCGCCCATCGTCCCCCAAGGCCTGGCGCAGCAGCTTCACGCGCTGCGTGACCGTCTCCTCGTTCACCACCGCCGGCGCCCACACGCCCGCGATCAGTTCGTCGAAGCCCACGACCGCGGTGCCGCGCGCGAGCAGGTAGCGCAGGAGCTGGAAGCTCAGGCCGGCAACCTCCAGGCGCTCGTCGCTCCGCAATACGACCTGCGCCTGGAGATCGATGCGGAGGTCGCCGAGCATCCAGTGCGCAGGCGGGGACGGCCCCGTGCCGGAGGAATCGCGCGCGGTAGGGTCGGCGTCGTGCGTCATGCCGGGCGTCGACAATGGCGGGCGCCGGGCGGTCGAGCACGTGCTCCCGCAGCGCGCAGGCCGCCCGGTTCCGTCCCGGAGCCGTTCATGGGCGGTCAGACCCGGACCCGGGCGCGTCGTCCGCACTCACCAGCACGCGCTGGTACACCTCATGCACCTCGGCGATCACCACCTGGTCGCGCGTACGCAGCACCGCGCGATGCTCGAACAGCGCCTCGGGGATGCCTCCCGCCCGCCCGGAACGCGACGGCGCGTCGTGCTCCGTTCCGGCGACACCGGGCGATTGTGCCGGTTCGCGCGCATCGTGCGGATCTGGCCAGAGCATCTCCGCCTCGATCGTGGTCCGCTGCGGCCCGAGTGCACGGATCGCGGCGCCGAACGGCGTATCGGTGGCGTCGAGTTGCCGGTTGACCGCCGCCGGCAGCCGCGCGGGCACGTACCAGTTCTCGGCCTCCGACAGGATCCGCTCGCCGCAGCGCAGCCGCACGCGCCGGTAGCGCACGGGCTCGCCGGGCCCCACGCCCAGGCGTTCGCGCTGCACATCCGTGGGCGGCTTGTCCTCGACCGGCAGGCGTTCGGCCCTGACCAGGGACGCATCGCTCGTGGTCGCGGCGGAGCCCTCGGCGGGCGCGCGCCGCGCGGCGGAACACCACCGGTTCAGCACGGCGGTTGCCGACTCACTCGCCAGGATCTCCGCATTCAACGCCAGTGCTCGCGCGTGGGCATGCGCCAGCATGTCCGCACCCCCCCGAAGGCCGTCCGCAGTCGCCGTGCCCGGCCCTGCAGCCAGTGCGACGAGCAGGACCCGCATCGATGCCTGGACGGCTCGCGCGCACGGTCCGACGCGATGCCGGGACCACGCCCGCGCCGTGCCCGTCGTGGTCACGCGCAGCGCAGCGCGGCCCGCGATCGCGACGTTCGCACGCTCAGATCCTCAGGTCGGCCAGCGGCGTTGCGAGCTCCAGCACCGAGGTCTCGACCGTGACGCGCGAGTCCTGCCGCGACGGATCGGGCGCGACCTCGGACTTGGGCGTGCGTGCGCCCGGGCGGTCCAGGCGAAAGACGATCGGGACGGACGCGCGTGACGCCACCGCGATGCCGTCGACCGTCTGCGGCTTGAATCGCCAGTGCCGCACCGCGTCGATCGCCGCCTTGGCGAGCAGCGGCTGGCTGTCGCGTTCAGGCGAGCCGAGCTCGATGGTGCGTCCCGTTTCGGACACCGTGAACTGCACGTGGACCGTGCCTTCGATGCGATCGCCCAGCGCGCGCGCGGGGTAGGTGGGCGCGTACGCGCGCTCGGTTCGCGGACTGGCGTAGACGTCGCGCACGCTGATCGCGACGCCGGCCGGCGTCTCCTGCAGGCGCAGGTCGATGGCCAGGCCGCTCGTGGCCGGCACGGCCACGCCGTTGCGGCGCGCCGGCTTGAACTCCCAGGCGCGCACGGACTGGATCAGCCGCGGCGCGAGCGCCGAGGTCGACACGCGCCCGAGCAGGGACACCTCGGTGACCTTGCCATCGGCACCGACGGCGATGTCCGCCCACACCGTCGCCGATTCGTCGAGCGGACGGTCGCTGGCGGCCAGCGCGGCAATCGGCAGCGCCGCGGCAAGCAACAGGAGCAGGCGGGCGAGACGATGACGCGGGGCGTATGCCGCCATGGCGGACCTCCGGTGGACGCGTTCCTGGGCGGCGCGTCGGGACTTCCCGCACGGGAATCCGTTCGCGCAATGGACTGGAAATTATAGCCCGCGACCGCGGCTCAGTCGCCCGGCGGTCGCAGGCCGCGGCGTCCGTCGGTCGGGGGAAGCACTTCCGAATAGCCCAGGTCGTGGCACTCGAACACGGCCTCGTGGCCGTGCCGCGCCCGCCATCCCAACTCGCGTTCCGCGCGCGCGGCGTCGTAGACGCGATCGATCGATGCGGGCAGCGGCCAGCCGCGCGCCGCGCACATCACGGCCAGTGCGGGCGCGCGGCGGCGGATGACCCGTGCGGCGTCGCGTGCGAGTTCGCGCGCGTCCTCGCGGAGGAACGGCGTTGCGCCCGAGATCACCCAGGTGTGGTGCGGCCGGCCCGCGTGCACCACGGCCAGCGCGTGAGCGCGGGCGACGTCGCGCGCGTCCACGCCGCGATGCAGCCGGAACGCGGCCATCACCTGCGCGGGTTCGGGGAAGCAGCGCGACATGCGCAGGATGCGCACCGAGGGCCCGCCCGCGTCCGCAGCCTCGCGCAACAGCGCCTCGGCCGCGAGCTTCGTGCGGTGGTAGATGGTCTGCGGCTGCGGCGGCGTGTCCTCGTCGATCCACGCCGCCTGGTCGGTGCCCTCGGCGGCCGCGCCGTACAACGCGGTAGTGCTGGTGAACACGATGCGTCCGACGCCACCGGCGCGCGCCGCCTCGATCAGCGCCCGCGTGCCGGCCACGTTGATCCGCTCGAATTCGGCGTCGGGCACGATGCCGACGTGCGGTGCGTGCAGCGCCGCCGTGTGCACCACGGTGTCGGCGTGCAGCAGCGTGCGGCGTAACAGCGCCTCGTCGTCAAGCGCGCCGACCACGTCCGCCGTCGAGCTCGGCGCGCGGTCGTAGCCGATCACCTCGTGCCCGGGCGACAGGCACACGTGGATGGCGCGGCCGACGCGGCCGCTGGCGCCGGTGACGACGATCCTCACGCGAACAGCTCCCGCATGCCGGCGCGCTCGAAGCTGCGCAGCACGAACTCGACGAACACGCGCAGGCGCAGCGGCTGGTGCCGGCGCTGCGGATAGAGCAGGTACATCGGCAGCGCGACGAGGTCGTGGCCACCCAGCACGCGCACGAGGCGGCCGGCCGCGAGTTCGTCCACCAGCAGGTAGCGCGGCAGCTTCGCCACGCCGGCGCCGGCGATGCAGGCGCGCCGGATGGCGGAGTAGTGGTTGATGCGGATGGGTCCGCGCACGCTCACCGTCTCGCTCGCCTCGCCCTGCACGAAGCTCCAGTGCGCATCATCGCGGAAATGGCTGTTGACGATGCAGGGCAGCCGCGCGAGGTCCGACGGCCGCGCGATCGGCGCGTGCGATGCGAGGAACGCGGGGCTCGCGACCAGGTGGTCGCGCAGCACGCCCAGCGGCCGCGCGACCAGCGATTCGTCCACCGCGTGCGCGGCGCGGAACGCGAGATCGAAGCCGTCGGCCACCAGGTCGCGCCGCACGATGCTCAGGTCGAGGTCCACGTCCACGGCCGGGTACTGCGCGCGGAACTCCAGGATCAGCTGCGGCAGGAAGGTATCGCCGAAGGAACTGGGCGCGGTGAGCCGGAGCGTGCCCGACACGTCCGAGCGCGTGAGCGACACCGCCCGCTCGCCATCCAGCAAGGTCTCGCGCGCCTGCCGCACCGACTCCAGGTACACCCGCCCCGCCTCGGTCAACGACACCCGCCGCGTCGTTCGCAGCAGCAACTGCACGCCCAGCGCCTGCTCCAGCTCCGCAACCTGCTTCGAGACGTGCGCCTTCGACTGCTTGAGGCGCTCCGCCGCCCGCGTGAAGCCCCCGTGCTCGGCCACCGCCGCGAACGCGACAGCCCGGTCGAAACGGCCGAGGATTGTTTCCATGGGCGAACAGTATTTCCGGTTTTTACGGATTTATCCAGACACCGCCTTTCGCCATAGTGCCCCACACCACCCCTGACGAAGCGTCCCTACCCCTCCCCATCAGTCGGTCCCCTCTCCCCCGTGGGGAGAGGGCTAGGGTG
>Ga0315912_10001150_pt1 | contig 35008 bp, 35 predicted proteins | sample VfabasoilMG_FD_204469 | JGI IMG/M metagenome (GOLD analysis project Ga0315912, IMG submission 204469) | Garden soil microbial communities collected in Santa Monica, California, United States - V. faba soil | ecosystem: Environmental > Terrestrial > Soil > Garden | place: USA: California... | reverse complement strand
AGAACACGATCCGGGCGATCGAGCACACGATCGGCTTCCGCGTCCCCGCGGCTGTCTTCCTCACCATGGTGTCGGACAACGTCCTCATGGCGCAGGGTCTCTTCCGGCTTCTGCTCGGCGAGACGTCATCGCGCCTGCGCGAGGGCGCGATCTCCGCAAGGTACGATGGTCAGAGCGGCACCCATTCCTTCCGCCGCGACCCGTTGTTGTCTACGGCGACTGCCGCGCAGTTGCTTGCCCTGCGGGCGTCGTCGTCCGAGATGCCGTTTACGGCCGGAGGCGTCGTATTCGACATCGACTCCCCTCCTGCCGCGTATCAGATTCTCGAAGGCGACGTCCGGCTCGAGGGGCCGGATCGGCCCCCGATTCTGGCGCCAAAAGGAACGACGTTCGGCGTCGCGGACACCCTGGCGGGAACGTCGTCAGGGTGGCGGGCCGTTGCCGCGACGAACGGGCGCGCGCTGCGCCTCGATCGCGAGGATCTGTTCGGTGTGATGGCCGACCACGTTGATTTGATGCAGAGCCTGTTTACGGAAGCGTTGCGACTGCGCGATCGCCATGTCGTCGCTCACCCGGAGTCGCAGTTTTTCGCGTAGAATCCGACTCATCCGCGTCATTTCAAGGGGGCGTCCCATGGATCGATTCCGTCGCCTTCGTAACTTTATTGGCCAGGGTGCCCTGATCCTCGCAGTCATCGCGAGCGTTTCTCTTGCTTCATCGGCATTCGCCGGCCAGGGCAAAGCGACTGTTCCGAGCCTTACGCCCGCCGAAATGGAGACGTTCCTCCTCAAGGCGCGCATCACGGACAAGAGGGACGCGGGTGCTGGTGTCACGGGATCGCTCCGTGTGACGCTGTCCGACGGGAAGCTCACACACGACGCCCACGTGCAGTCGATCGACGTCGCGAAGCCGGTGTTCGAAGCAGGCCAGCACACCGAGCTGAATTTCAAGGACACCTATCGTTTCAACATCGCCGCCTACCGGCTCGCGCGGCTCCTCGAGATCTCTACCGTCCCGATGTCGGTCGAGCGCGACGTGAACGGCAAGACCTCCGCCGTGACGTGGTGGGTAGACGATGTGCAGATGAACGAGAAGGATCGCCTCAGCAAGCAGACGATGGGGCCCAACCCGTTGCGGACATCGAACCAGATTCAGTTGATGCACATCTGGGACGAGCTGATTCAGAACCGCGACCGCAACATGGGCAACATCCTGTGGACCAGCGATTGGACCATGTGGATGATCGATCACACGCGCGCGTTTCGTCTGAACAAGGACTTGATGAAGCCGGAGGATCTGACGCGTTGCGATCGCAGTTTCCTGGCGCGCCTCAAAGCGCTCACGGACGGCTCAATCGAGAAGGCTGTTGGTGATTCGCTGCTCAAAGGCGAGCGTCAGGCTGTGCTCGAGCGACGCGATCGCATCGTCAAGATCATCGAGGACCGGGCCGCGCGGCTCGGCGAGAACGTGGTGCTCTTCGAGTTCTAAGATCGCTACCGCGACGCTGCGGGCGCAGCGGACTGAAGCGCGGGCGCGACGAGCGGCTCGCGCCGATTCAGGTAGATCGCGGTCACCGTATTCCCGTTCCATTCGAGTGCCGAGCTCACCCCCCCGGGATAGAACTCGCCGTTCACCATTCCGGTATCGATCAGGATCACTCGTCCGTCCAGACGCGACACGATTCGCCCGGGCAGCACGGTTGAGTGGCCGATCACGATCGCGCGTGCCTTCATCTGATCGAGCGTCGTCGGGAGCACGGGTGCGAGCTCTTCTTCCTTCTGCAACGCGAGCCCTCGATACCAGAGCGGCCCTGTCTCGCTGGCGGCCATCAGTGACGCGGCCTGCTCCGGCGGCGGCAGTGAAGCGAGTTCCTTCGATACGGCAGCGTTGATCCCTTCGCAGCCGAGCGGTGCGATCTCGGGGCTGATCCCGCCGTGCAGGAACAGCACGCCGTTGATCTTTGCGACTGCCGGACGCTCCTTCACCCACTTCGCGTAGTCGCCCTGCGGGCCGAAGGCCTGACGCAGCTCGATCATGCCGAGCGGCAGCTCCTTCATGAACTGCTCTTTGTACGCCGCGGCATCGAACTCGCGGCCCTCGGTCTTGGCGCGCTGCTCCGCCTGCTGGCTCAGCGCCGCGTAGACCTGGTCGCGATATTGCGCTGAATCGCCGGTCTTGAATGCGTCGACCTCGCCTGTGCTCACGTATCGCCAGTCAGAGATGAGGCGCATGAACTCGTGATTGCCGAGCAGCGACACCACTCGCCCACCCGCACGCTCGGCGTCGCGCTCGAGACGACGGAGCAGGTCGATCGCCTTACGTGAGTCCGGACCACGATCGAGGATGTCGCCGGTTTGCACCAGGACGGTTTTCTTTCCGCTCCACCGGCTGCGGTTGTCGATGACCTGCGCGGCACGCAGGATCGCGACGAAGTTGTCGAAGGCGCCGTGTATGTCGCCGACGGCGACAATGCGCTCGGTGGTCTGGATATTACAGACGTCAGCTGTGTTCGAGCCCTGCGCGAGGATCGGTCGTTCAACGTCGACGAGCGCAGATAGCGCGAGCGCAACTGTGACTCCGAGGGCGATCCGTTTGGCCATCGCAGTTCGATTGGAGCACAGGTCAACTGACGCTTGTCAACTTCCAACCACGAAGCACTCGAAGAAAGAGAATGGGCCACCCGCGGGGACGCGGAACCACAAGACCCGCACCAATTGGGTTGTGGCTTGTGATTGCGGTCCCGCTCGACTCAGGCCGCGCGTCGCGCGGCATACCCGTGCCCCGAAATCCCCGGCGTTATTTGGAGCTCGGCCCCTTGCCTCCGTGGTCTTCGTGCCCCGCCGCAGAGCGGCACTTCGTGGTTTCAAAGCAAGGTCGAATAGAGGTTTGAGATTTGGAGATTGGGTCTTGGGAGTTGACGGCGTAAGATCCCCGCGTGATTCCCGTTCGCCAGGTCGTCCCGGACGCGGTTGCCGAGATTATCCGCAAAGCCCCGCTGAGCCCGGAGAAAGTCGCCTTCGCCTGGCGGAGAGTCGTGGGCCCGGCGATCACACAGGCGACGTCGGTCAGCTGGGGTGATGACGGTGTTTTGCGTGTGAAAACGAAGGACGCGGCGTGGCAACGCGAGGTCGAGCGGTCAGCCGCTCTGATCAGGTCGCGGCTCGAGTCGCTCCTGGGCGATCGAGTGGTGCGCTATATAGAGGTGAAAAGCGTCTGAATCAGTGAGGGCAGCGACCAGACGAACAGGACGGCAGCTGCCGCAATCCCCGCGGCGATCTGAATCGGCTCCATGACATCGAGCGGCGCCTGAGCCTTCCGCTCCGCATCCCACCGCCGCAGCATCTGCGCCTTCACCCAGAGCACATCGGCACCGGGCATCTGCGACATCTTCGCGGGAGACGTATTCGCCAACCGAGTCATGTACTCGGTGACAGCCCCCTCGTCGTCAGCGCCGTCGCGGTTGAACCATTCCACCATCACGCCCTCGCGGTCAGTCCTTTCGTCACCAGCAACTTTCGCAACTTGGCACGGGCACGGGAGAGCAGGACTTTCACGCTCCCGCGAGCGACGCCAAGCGCGCTGGCGATCTCCTGATGATTGTGCTCCTCAACGTACGCCAGCCACAAGAGCGCTCGATCCCGCGGCTTGAGCTCGTTGAACTCCCGGCTCACCGAGTCGTCCGGCGCGTCGCCAGCATCGAACTGCGGCTCACCACGAAGTCGATCGAGCCAGGATGTCTCGCGTTCCGCTCGCCGCCATCGATCGGTCATGAGGTTACCCGCGATCCGGAACACGTAGCGACGCAGTTCCTCGTCGTTCAGCCCCTCAACGTCCGCGCGCAGCAGACGACAGAATGCGTCTTGCACGATGTCGTCGGCGTCGCTGCCGCTGCGAGTCGCGCGATAGACGTACGCCCACAGTGGGCGCGCCGTGCGCTCGTAGAACCGCGCGAACTGAAGCTCGTTCAGCGCAGCACCTACACCGAGCGAGCGATTTCTTTCGAGGCCGGGCTGTGCGATTGCCCGTTGATCAACCCCATCCGGCGCGACAGCTTGAGCGACACGTAACCGGAAATCAGCAGTCCCAGGCCGACTGCAAAGGAGACCGTCCCTACAAAGCCGATGCTCTCGTACGTGTCCGACCCGACGCGGACCTCACTCAGATAGAGAAAGATCCCGATGCCGAGGCAGATCATGACAATCCCGGACTGGAGCGCGCGCAGCACGCGCTGATGGGCAAAGCCACCGTCGCTGGCAACCGTCCCAAGAAGCTTCTGCCCGCCGTCGGTATTGAGGAACTGAGTGAACTCACCCATGCTGCCCATCCGCTCGAGCAATTTCGCCTGGAATTCCGATGTGGCTCGAACTTGTTGACGCCGGCTGATCGTGCTGGCAATTGCGTAGACGACGTACGCCACCATCAGTAATGCCGAGGGAACGATGATGATCTCTGAACCCATCCTGTCCTCCTGCGCCTCTTCGGCCGCTGACGATACAACAGCGGGACCCCGCCGTCGGTTAACAAGCGTCTAAGATCGCAGGTATGGACGCTGTCATCGTCTCCGCGGTTCGAACCGCAACCGGCAAGTTCCTCGGCTCTTTAAAGCCCTTCACGGCCACGCAACTCGGCGCGATCGCGATCCGCGAGGCCGTCGCCCGCGCCGGCATCGACCCGGCCATCGTCGAGGAATGCATCATGGGCAACGTCGTCTCGGCCGGCCTTGGCCAAGCGCCGGCGCGTCAGGCGGCGTTACGGGGTGGCCTCGGGAACGACGTGGCGGCGCTCACGATCAACAAGGTATGCGGCTCCGGGCTGAAGGCGGTGATGCTCGCCGCGCAAGGCATCGCAGCCGGAGACACCGACGTCGTCGTTGCCGGTGGGATGGAATCGATGAGCAACTGTCCGTACCTGCTCTCGGGCGCGCGCGAAGGACTGCGACTCGGTCACGGTCAGGCGGTCGATTCGATGATCAACGACGGCCTGTGGTGCACGTTCGAGGACTGGCACATGGGCAATGCCGGCGAGGTCGTGGCCGTTGACTTCGGCATCACCCGACACGCGCAGGATGAGTTCGCGGTGAACAGCCATCGCAAGGCGGCCGAGGCTACTGCCGCAGGCCGATTCCGCGCGGAGATCGTGCCGGTCAGTATTCCGCAGAAGAAAGGTGATGCGATCGTGTTCGATCGTGATGAATCGATTCGCGCGGACACGTCGATCGAAGCACTGGCCGCACTGAAGCCTGCGTTCAAAGCTGACGGCACAGTGACTGCGGGCAATGCACCGCCGGTCAACGACGGAGCCGCAGCGTTGGTGGTGATGTCAGATCGTCGCGCGCACGCACTAAAGGTCACACCAATGGCGCGCATCGTTGGCCAGGCGACGAGCGGACTTGCGCCGAAGTACGTCCTCATGACGCCAGTGGAGGCGATCAAACGAGTCGTCAAGAAGGTCGGCTGGTCGCTGGGCGATGTCGACCTGTTCGAGATCAACGAGGCTTTTTCTGTTCAACTGATCGCCGTGCTCAGTGAACTGGGGATCGATCCAGCTCGCGTGAACGTCAACGGAGGCGCGGTCGCCCTCGGACACCCCATTGGAGCCAGCGGGGCGCGCGTGCTGACGACGCTGCTCCATGCGCTGCAAGAGCGGAAGATGAAACGAGGGATCGCTGCGCTCTGTCTTGGCGGCGGGAACGGTGTCGCAGTCGCCGTCGAAAGACTCTGAGTCAACTCCTCAGCGATTAGCCCTCTCGCTTCTTGCGAACAAACTCGATCGTTCCCTTATTGGTGTCGATCGTTCCGGCCATGCGCTCCCGCGTGCCGGTCAACTCGCACTGCGAAAATGCCGTGGTGCGCCCGGTTCGAGGGCGTGCCAGGATCGTTAGCTTGTCCCCATCCCAAGTCCCCTCGACAGGAAACATGTCGGTCAAGGCGGCACCAAGCATGCCCGTAACCTTTGGTCCGTCCTGACTCAGAACCGCAAGACCGGAGACCGAGCCCCCACCCGACATCGTGATCGTCACGTCCCAGGCTCCCGTCACATCGACCTTCTGCGGTGGTGCTTGCGCCTGTCCGGCGACGGCAGAAAAGAGAATCGCGGCCAACATTCCGATTACGTGCAGTCCCATGTACGCCTCCGTTGAGTCAACAACGCGGAGAGGGCGGACCGGGTTAACACCATCCCAACGGTGCGCACCTCTAACGGCCTTTGGGAGTTGGGAGTTGGCAATTGGGAGTTGCCAAAGCCTCATCTTCCGCGCGATTTTTCCATCGCGGATCTTGCCAATCTGCGACCACCGAGGCGAAAGTCCGTTGAGGATGTAACTGATTGACACTGTTGGGCTGATGCCGGTCCGCATGCACGCATTTTCGCTTGACTTTCGCTCGGCACGCTCCTAGGATCAACCACGGCCGTGACCTTCCCTGTCACACCACCAAGCCACGCTATCAATACACGGCCAACGCCAAGGAGATCGCATGCCGCTCGACGACCTGAAAGAACGCACCAAAGCCATCGACATCGCCGTCGGACAGATTGAAAAGCAGTTCGGAAAAGGCTCCATCATGCGCCTCGGGCAGCGCGGCGCGATTGCCCCAATGGAGTCCATCTCCACCGGCGCCATCAGCATCGACTACGCACTCGGCATCGGCGGGCTTCCCCGTGGCCGCGTGATCGAGATCTTCGGACCGGAGTCCTCGGGTAAGACGACGCTTGCGCTTCAGGTCATTGCTGAGGCCCAGCGCTCGGGAGGTATGGCTGCCTTCGTAGACGCCGAACACGCGCTCGACGCACAGTACGCGCAGAAACTCGGCGTCGAGTTGGACAACCTCCTCGTGTCGCAGCCGGATCACGGCGAGCAGGCGCTCGAGATCGTCGAAGTGCTCATCCGCTCAAACAGTGTCGATGTCGTGGTTGTAGACTCGGTCGCCGCGCTCGTGCCCAAGGCCGAAATCGAAGGCGAGATGGGTGAAGCGCAGATGGGTCTGCAGGCACGCCTGATGTCACAGGCGCTGCGCAAGCTCACTGGCGTCGTAGCCAAGTCGAAGACGACTCTCATCTTCATCAACCAGCTGCGCGAAAAGATCGGCGTCATGTTCGGCAACCCCGAAACGACGACGGGTGGACGCGCGTTGAAGTTCTACGCGTCAGTGCGCATCGACATCCGCCGCATCGCGAGCATCAAGGACGGCGATCAGGTCGTCGGCGGACGCACGCGCGTGAAGGTGGTGAAGAATAAGGTCGCGCCTCCCTTCCGCGAAGCGGAGTTCGACATCATGTATGGCGAAGGGATCTCGCGCGAAGGCGATCTCCTCGACCTTGCCGTCGAGAAGCGCATCGTCGAGAAAAGCGGTGCGTGGTTCGCGTATGGTGGCGATCGCCTGGGTCAGGGGCGCGAGAACGCGAAGCAGTTCCTCAAAGAGAACCCTCAGATCCGCCAGACCATCGAAGAGCGCGTGCGTCGCGAACTGGGGATGGTCCGCGAAGTCGAAGTCGCCGCAGTCTAGTCAGGCCGTCTGGAACAGAGAGGCAGGTTCATCGCCCGCCTCTCTGTTGTCAAAGCTCCGACCTCACTACTTGTCACTCACATTGGAGTGAACGCATTTCGCATGACATAACGCGCGATGCGACGTCCCTGTGCAATTCCCTCAGTCTTGTCGAATGACCAATGAATGCCCAGGTAGATGCGGCTCTGCCCGTTCTCTTCCTCGGCTTGCGATAACGACGTAAAGCGGCGCGGTCGCAGTGGACGCACTGTTCCGTCAGCGGCACGCGTGACGCCATTGAACTCGTCCGAAGTGAAGGTGAATGCGATGCTGTCGGTGCCGTAGAACTGCCGCAGCACCTCGAAGAGTGCGCCACCGAAGCCTGCATGGCCCGACGGATAGGCTGGGAATGGCGGCGTGAAGTCGGGACCAGTGAGATTGCTCGCCGGCGCGCCAAGCGGGATGAACTCGGGGTCACCGATCGTCGCGCGATTCCCATCACCTTGACCCGTGGGGCCCGTGCCGCGATCGGACTCGCGAATACCGGTCACTGGTCGCCACACCTGGTAGTGGAACTTCGATTCCCAGATCGCGATCCCTGCATCGGCCATCGCCACGTTCATGAGGGCGAGCAGCCGCGTCAGATCGACATAGCTCGTGCGCCTTTGATTGGCGATCACAATCGCAATCTGGTTGTACAGCCGCGGCGGCGCGCAGAGGCTCGGCGTGCCGTCATAAGCCCAATACGTACCGATGTTCGCCTGCTCCGGCGTGCGTTCAGTCGGCGTCGTCGTGCCGTTGCCGCCCAGTCTCTTCACTTCCTGAAAGGCCTTCGCATACGCCGCAGTCGTCATCGCTGGCGGCGTGGGCGCGCGGAACTGCGAGCCCGACTGGAGCACAAACGGCGTGACACTTCCCCAGTAGGCGCCAAGCGCAACTGGAATCTGGCTCACCGGATCCTGTCGCCATTCACCGGGCGCGGTTCCGGGGATGAACTCGACATCCATCCGCGGCTCGGCTTTGGCCGACCCATCGTTCCGGCGTGCTGCGAGGATTGCGGACGCTGCCCGGCGCCCGACCAGACGCCCGTCATCTTTGCCACGAGTGGAGATTCGCGCCAGGTCTTCGGTCAACGCGGCTCTGAATGACGCGGCCTGCGAAGGAAACATCGCCGCCAGCGTGTCGTGCGCGGCCTGCGCAATCGCGGCGTCCACCGACGCGCCGATCGGCGCGGCCGGCTGCCTCGTGAAACTGCGCCACTCGCCATGAATCGCGTTCACCGCGTCGGAGATGGCAATGTGCACGATGGCGATCGCACGGCTTGCTCGCCCCGGCCCGAGCTGCTCACCGAACACGCGGTTTTCTCCGGCGGCCACTGGCATGTGGTCCACACCCGACGCATCAATCGCGATGCGGTTCCAGTAGATCAGCCGGCTTCGTGAATCGGTGGGTGCTGGCCGTGAACGGCGCTCCTGTGCCGCAAGCTCCGTCGGCGTCGGTGTCGCCGCGAGCCTGGCGGTCGGCGTGGGTTGATACAACGGTCCCCAGAATCCGTCGAATCCTCCGCTGATGCTCTGCGCTGCGACCAGTGCGCCGAGACAGATGGCCGCCGCTGCAAGCCCTGCGAGCAGAGCGCGCCGCGTACGTGGAATGAACATGTCAATCTCCGTTGATGGATCTATTTCGTGCACACGCTCAGCGTTCGCACGTCAACAGCTGTCGATGTGCGCCTGCTCACGTGGCGATGATTGGGTGAGGCAACGGAAGCCATGGCAAAACCATCGCCAAGGCGGAGGGAGCGCTACTTCGAACAGATCCCTTCGAAAGGAAAATGCCGTCGAGTATCGAAAGGATGCAGATCGAGCCGGGGCGCTAGTTAGCGGCCGTGTCTGATGCGAGGCCTGCAGCAACAGGCTGTGCTGCCGGCGGCGCACCCAGGAATCGCGCGAGATCGCCTTTTGTTCCGCCACGCTCCCACACCTTCGCGTAGACGCGCTCGAGGCTGCTGCGGCTGACTGCGCGCATCGCGATCTGATTTGCGAGCTCTTCGGTCTGCAGATAGGGATGATGCGTGAAGATCCAGACGTGCCCGAGCTCGTGCGCGATCGCAGCCTCGATCTCGTCGTCAGTGAGTGTGCCGAGGAAGCTCTCGTCGATGCTCAGGAGAAACGGCTTCGTCGGCTCCGTTGGCGCTTCGACTGACATCATCAGCGCATTACTCGGCACGATCGTGACGACGATCGCTGGCTCGATCTCGAGGCGTTGTCTCAGAGCGCCGACGAGCGATTGTAGCTTTCCTTCAATTGCGGTTGGCGTCGTGGTCGGCTCAGCCGCAAACGTTGTCGGACCAACAGATGAGGCGAAGAGAGTGAGCGCGAGCAGTGCTGAGTTTCGCAGGAGGCCACAACGAGAGCGCATAGGGAGCAGATCCCCTCTTTTCAAGCTTCTTCCTAGACTTGCGTCCGTGCGCACCAATTGCTCTGAAGGAGCGTGTTGGCGGGAAGGCGTTACGTCAAATTGACTATCGGCACCTGAAAGGTAACACAGAAGAGACCGTGTGGCGTCTTGGATCTGAACTCAGCGCAGAAAATTTGGTATGCAAACTTTACCGAAATCAGGCTGATGAGCTCGCTCTAGGTGTTCAACCCATCGCGCACTCGTTGCGCGAGCGTGTCGAGAGAAAACGGCTTCGAAAGAAATGCCGTGCCCCACTCCTGCTCATGTGCAAAGGCATCGTCGGAGTAGCCGGAGACGTACAGGACTCTGAGGCCTGGATGACGCCGCGACAGGTGCTCGTAGAGCTCGCGACCGCTCATCCCTGGCATCAACACGTCAGTGACGAGCATGTCGATAGCCCCGGCGTGATTCGCAAGCAACGTGATCGCGTCCGACCCGCTCGCAGCATCGAGAACTGTGTAGCCTCTTTGGCAGAGCACCGACTTCATCACCGATCGCACATCGTCTTCATCGTCCACCAGCACGATGGTGCGCGCGGCTTTGCTCTCATTGGCTGACGGCTGGCCCGCAACCGCGCGAGGCTCGTGCTTTGCTGATGCACGACGAAGCGCAATCGTGAACACAGTCCCCTTCCCCACTTCGCTGTCAATGGCGATCGCGCCGCCAAGCTGATTCACGATTCCGTAGACGACAGGCAGTCCGAGCCCGGCACTGAAACCGGCAGACTTGGCGGTGAAGTACGGCTCGAACACATGCGCCTTGGTTCGTGCGTCCATGCCGCGGCCGGTATCGCGCACGGTGAGCCATACGTGCTCTCGAGGATCGACCTCGGGATGATTGCGAGCGCGGACATCCTCTGCCATCGTCGATGACGTGGTGATTGTGATCGTGCCGTCATCGCCAATCGCGTCACCAGCATTTCCTGCCAGATGCAGCAGCACCTGTTCGATCTGTTTCGAGTCGCCTTCGACGTCGGGGAGTGACGACTCCAGATCGAACGTACACGTCGCCGCTGGTCCAGCAACACGCCTGAGCGATCCTTCGAGCTTCGTAATGATGCCGTTCAGGTCTACCGCGATGCGATCGATCGGCTGCTGGCCACCGACGGCGAGCAACTGCCGTGTCACGGTGGCGCCGCGGGTGGCGGCACGCATGATCGCTTGCAGGTGCGCACGCGACTCGGGGTCGAGCGGTTGATCCGCGAGCAGGATCTCGGTACTGCCGATGATGACTGTGAGGAGATTGTTGAAGGCGTGAGCCACGCGGCCGGCGAGCCGGCTGGTGGCCTCCAGCGTCTGCACGTGACCTCGTCGCACGGCGTCTTCCGCTGCCACGCGCTCAGTCACGTCGATCGCGTGCCCCAGCACATATGGCCGCGCACCAGACTCGACATACAGCATGTTTCGATACATCCAGATGCGTTCGGTGCCGTCTTTTCGCACGACCTTCATCACGCCGCTGTCATGCGCGTGTTCGCGGATGCGCGCAAGGTAGTGATCGAAACGATGCCTCGTGCCTGGCGAAAGGAAGTCGCGGAGATTTCGGCCGATGCCGTCGCGCGGCTCGTATCCCAAGGAGCTGGCGGCCGCGGGGTTGACGGAGAGAACGATGCCGTCGAGGTCGTGCGTGCAGATCAGACCAAGACTATTCTCGACGAGATGGCGATAGCGCTTCTCGTTTCTGTCTAGCAGTTCGTCGCGTGCTGACTCGGATGTGCTGCGCGCAATGCGCTGCTCGATCGCTGCCAGATCACTGAGGAACCCGACCCTGAGATCGGGAAGCTGCATGCACACCCTCCTGACGTGACGAAGCAACTCGTCAACGACAGATGCTCGATGCTAACAGACGGAATACGGGCGACCGCAGTGAAATGGCGATATCAATTTTGAGTAGGGGTTTCTCCCGGGAAGACTAGGGAAAAACGGAGGCGAGATGGCGATGGAGATCTACGATTTCTCGAATATCAGAAACAGACATTCACTGTCGTCATCAGACATACCCCCTAGTAGACCCACCAAGACACATCGCTCATGACCGATTGTGCCTACAGACACTAGCCCGCCTTGTTCTTGATGGCCGAAGTGTTGGCGTCCCCAAACACCGCTCGTGTCACGGGCCCATCTTCGCCCTTCGGCACGAACCACAAGCAGCCACAGGCGTGACAGCGGAAATATTCGACGCGCGGTGAGTGGAGGACTTCGGCCAGATCAGTGGCTGGTCCGTTAGAGTCCGGGCACCGCGCTGGTGATGGAACGCCTCCGCCGACCAGTCGCGGGACGCGATCAGTGTCCGTCCAGCTATGGCCACATTTCTGCTCGCAGACGTAGGTGATGCTGCGCAGACCGTCCGTCACCTCGACGGAGTGAGCGGTGCCTTGCCCCGTCAGGCAAGAAGGACACAAAGGCCGGAACCGTAAGTCTGAACCGTGGGATCGCACGCGCACCCCCTTCAACACAAGGTCCTCAACGAGCAAATCAACACTTGTCGGGAACATCGCGCTGCACAAATTACAAACGGTTCCGCGCGCGAAGCAGCCGCTGTTCGGACAACTTGTAAATTCGGACATCGACCGGCAGTCCTGGCTGTGCTTTAGCAGACGGTGTGCCAGCTGATGCTGGACCGCCGATCAGTTTTCGGACGGTCGTTCGATGGAGTCGATGACGAACACTGGCGTGCTCTTCTTCTCCCCGCGTTGCAGCTTCAAGCCAAGCTGCTCTTGCAGTGCGGTGAAGATCTCTGGCGCATCATCGACGGTAGCGTTCGGATCGGGTGGAGCGCCCGCACTCCGTTGAACCGAGAAGTTCAACTTGATTGAATACAGACCCGTCAGGCCCGTGCGGTTGTCGACCTCGCCTCCGGCTATACCGCCTAACAACCTCGCGATCTGATCGAGCGTCACGCCGCCCGAGACGATCAGCCCTCGGCTCGTCGATAACCCGCAGCGGTTCTGACGGTCTTGCAGGGATGGCGGACCCGTAGGCGGAGGCGGCGGCGTAGCGCCTGCACCACGTGCGGTGCAATCGAGCGTTGAGGGTTTCAATTCCGATCCAAGCCGTCCGTCGCTGCGCGCAAGGACGAGCGCAAACGCCTCCTTCTCGCGTTGTTCGATGTGCGCGACCAGCTTCATTCGATCCGCGAACATCGCTCGCCACATCTTCGGCAGCATTTCTGCGCGCTCAGCGCCCGTCAGCCCCTCAGGAGGTTTGACCGTAACGTCGTAAAGCTCGCGCCACAGCCAGTCAGGCCCTCCAACAATGTCGCGTGGGGTGATCGGCACCGGTGAGGCGGCGTTCACGAGCGATCCGATCGAGCCATTCATCATCATGAACATGCCGTCTGGAAGTATGCGCATCCCTCCGCTCTGACGTGGCTCTTTCACCTTCTTGATCGACACCACGTCGAACGTCGGCCCGCCAGGTGGTGCTTGGGCGACCACAGGCGTCAGCGCCGCGAGCATCCCAAGTGCGACGTGCACCGCCATCTTCATTCGCGAAGCGTAACACTGTCGATGCGAGATGCCTGAGGCTTAGAGCCGCTGTGATGGCTCGCGCTGCGCGATATGACTATTGAGGTTGTCTGGAGTTAGATGATGGTGGCCAGGGCCGGAATCGAACCAGCGACACCGTGATTTTCAGTCACGTGCTCTACCAACTGAGCTACCTGGCCGCTCGAACGCGAAGTTTCGAGGACGTACGAACCTCCACTATAACATGCCGGTTTGACCCAACGAGGCAGGGAGCGTACGCTGTACCGATACCTCTTTTGCCTCTCACCAACCATTTCACCAAGAAAGAAGTTCATTGATGCGAGTCTTCCCGCTCATCGTCGCGCTCGTCGTGTGTGGGTGTTCCAAGGCAACCACTGAGGCCGCTACTCCTGCGAAGGCAGGTGCCTCCCAGAATGCAGCCGCGACTCCCCCGGCGCCGCCGAAGCCCGTTCCCGCGCAGCTCCCCGAGGTGGTCGCGCGCGTCAACGGTGAAGCGGTCACCAAGAGCGATTTCGATCGAGCGGTGCAGGCGGTCGAGGCCCGAGCGGGTGGACCCGTTCCACCAGAGCAGCGCGATCAGGTGCTGCGTGGCGTGCTCGATCAACTGGTTGGCTACAGGGTGCTCGCGCAGGAAACGAAGACGCGCAAGGTTGCTGTGCCCGATGCGGAGATCGATGCACGCATTGGTCAGATTCGCGGTCAGTTCCCCAGCGAAGAAGCGTTCACGCAGATGCTCGCGCAGCGCAAGCTCACGCTCGAGCAGGTGAAGTCGGATGCACGCCAGGACATGGCGATCCAAAAGATGATCGATGACGAGATCGCGGCGAAGGTCGCCGTCAAGCCGGAGCAGGTCACCGATTTCTACGCCAAGAACCCGGACCAGTTCAAAGAGGGCGAGAGCGTTCGCGCGAGCCACATCCTGATCGCCGTGCCGAAGGGCGCGGATGCAGCCACCAAGGCGCAGGCGCGTACAAAGGCTGAAGGCATCCTGAAAGACGTGAAGGCCGGCAAGGACTTCGCTGCCCTGGCCAAAGAGCACTCGGCTGACCCGGGCAGCGCAGCCAACGGCGGCGACCTCGGGTTCTTCCAGCAGGGTCAGATGGTCGGTCCATTCAACGACGCGGCGTTCACCCTTGCGCCCGGAACGACGAGCGATCTCGTCGAGACCGACTTCGGCTTCCACATCATCAAGGTGGCCGAGAAGAAGGAGGGCCGGACGATTCCGCTCGAAGAGGTCAAGCCACAGGTTGAGCAATACCTTCAGCAGTTGAACCGTCAGGAGCAGACGGAGGCATTCGTCAACGGCCTGAAGGCAAAGGGGAAGATTGAAATTCTCATCTGAGCATCGGTGAGCGACACGGCAACGGACAGTGTTCGTCTGGATGTCTGGCTCGACGTCGCCTGCCTCTTCAAGACGAGATCCGAAGCCAAGCGCGCTTGTGAAGGGGGCAAGGTGGAGGTCAATGGCGACGGCGCCAAACCCCACCGGACGATTCGCGAGGGCGACCGGGTTCGGATCAGCCGCGGCTTTGGGCGCTTCCAGGATGTGATCGTTCGCATCGCGATCGATCAGCATGTGAAGAAGTCAGAGGCGCGAGCCCTGTACGACGACACCACTCCCAAGCCAACACCGGAGGAAATCGAAGCCAGGCGCATGGAGCGTGTGTACCGAGCGGCCTCACAAGCCGCCGGCACGCCCGATCGCAGGCGCCGCCGCGAGATTCGTCGCTTCAAGGAGGGCGACTAGGCCAAGAGCCAGGAGCCGAAAGCCAAGTTAGTATCCTTCCGTGCCCCGCAACCAGGAAGTCATCCGTCAGTGGAAGCTGCTTCACGCCCTTGAATCGTCTCGACATGGCGCGTCGATCGATGCGCTGTCGAAAGAGCTCGAAGTCACCACGCGAACAATCCGCCGCGATCTCGCCGCCCTCCAGGAGGCCGGTTTCGCGCTCTACGACGAGCGCGATGATGACGGTCACGTCACCTGGCGTCTGGACGGTCAAGTCCTTAAGGGAATGGACTCCGGCTTCACGTTGTCCGAGCTCTGTGCCCTCTATTTGAGCCGCAACATCCTCGAGGCCATTGCCGGCACACCCTTCCAGCGTGACCTGACGAATGCATTCGAGCGCCTCGCGAAGCTGTTGTCCCCGCGCATGCGTCAGTTCCTCGATCGACTTCCCTCGGTGCTGGTGGCAAAGCCGGGCCCGCGGGCGCGCGGCGGCGCAAGCTCGCCCGACATCGTTGCGCGTCTCCTCGAGGCCACCTTGCACTTCCGCGTCACAACGATGCGATATCACTCCGTGTCGAGCGGGCGCATGAAGGACTACCTCGTCCATCCGTATCGCCTGGCGCTCGCCCAGGGTGGCATGTACCTCCTGGCATACGTGCCGGAATACAAGGCCGTCCGCACCTTCGCTGTTGACCGCATCGCGTCGGCCTCCCTGGAGAAACAGACCTTCACGCCAACACAGGCCGTCGGCGATGACGTGTTCGCCAACTCACTCGGTGTAAACACTGGACCGGCCGAGCGAGTAGAAATTGCATTCGATGCGCACGTGGCTCCTTACGTCAAGGCTCGGGTCTGGCACTCGTCGCAAGAGATCGAGGACGGCAAGGACGGAGGCGTGTCGGTGACATTGAACGTATGCCACGATTGGGGTCTGCGAAGTTGGATCCTCAGTTGGGGCCCGTTCGCTCGCGTGGTCTCGCCGCCCCGGTTGGCGAAAGAGATTCACGCCGATCTGGAGGCGGCAGAGTCGAAGTATGTGGAGCCGTCCTCCTGAGCTGCGACAGCGCACACCTATGAGATCACCTCTTCGTCTGGCCTTCCTGGCGATCGGTCTCCTCGTGTTCCTCGTGGGACCCTCGCTCCTTCGTTTCTATACGGACTGGCTGTGGTTTGGCGAGGTGGGGTACCGCCAGGTCTTCCTCACGATGCTCCAGAGCCAGGGGACGCTCTTCAGCCTCTCGTTCGTCATCGCGACGATCTGGCTGGTCTTGAATCTGAACGTCGCGCTCAATGCGATCGGGAACGTGCGCCCGGTCTTCACCACTCGCGAAGGCATCCAGGTCACGCTGCCGGGAGGACAACAGCTCCGGACAATCGCCCGCGGTGCCGCGATTCTCGTCGCGGCGCTCATCGGGCTCTTTGTCTCTGGTCAGTGGCAGGAATGGCTGATGTGGCGGTTCGGCACCCCGTTCGGCATCGCCGATCCGATCCTCGGGCATGACGTCGCCTTCTACGTCTTCTCTCTTCCCTTCCTGCGGCTGATTCATCGCTTGTTCCAGACGATGGTCGTACTTGCGGCGCTGACGTCGGGTGCGATCTACCTGGTCTCCGGGCATCTGACATCAGGCTTCCCGGCGCGGCTCTCGATGTCGCCGGTCGCAAAGCGGCACCTTGTGTTCCTGGCTGCCGCGTTCTTCCTCTTGTTGGCGTGGGGCGCATGGCTGACTCGCGCGGGACATCTCGTTGAGACGTCGGGCCTGATCCACGGCGCGAGCTATGCGGACGTCTACGGCCGCATGCCGGCCTCGGTACTGCTGATGGCTGTGGCCTTCATCGGGGCCGCTCTCGCCGTGTGGCAGGCCTTCGCAGAAAAGAACTGGCCGATCCCTCTCGCAATCGGTCTCTATCTCGTCGTGTCGATTGGTGGTGAGGTCTACAGCTCCGTCCTTCAGCGCTTCATCGTCACACCCAACGAGCAGGTGCGAGAGACGCCGTTCATCGAGCACAACATCGCGGCGACGCGGCGCGCGTTCGGCCTCGAAAACGTTGACGAGCGCCCGCTATCAGGCGATGCGCTCCTGACGCGCAACGACGTCACCAACAACGCGGCCACGCTCGAAAACGTGCGCCTCTGGGATCATCAGCCGCTGCTCGAAACGTTTGGACAGATCCAGGAGATCCGCACCTATTACGACTTCGTGTCGGTTGATAACGATCGCTACGTCATCGACGGGAAGCTTCGCCAAGTCATGCTGTCCGCGCGCGAATTGAACTCGGCCAGCTTGCCGAATCGTACGTGGGTCAACGAGCGGCTCACCTTCACGCATGGCTACGGCCTGACGCTGGGGCCCGTCAACCAGGTGACCAGCGAGGGATTGCCCGTCCTGTTCGTGCGCGACCTCCCTCCTCAGAGCACGGTTGACCTGAAGATCGACGAGCCGAGCATCTACTTCGGTGAGCGGTCGAACGACTACGTCATCGTCCGCACGCGTACGCGTGAGTTCCATTACCCGCGTGGCGACGAGAACGAGTTCACCGAGTACAACGGGAGCGGCGGTGTGTCGCTCGGGTCGTTCTGGCGAAAGCTGCTCTTCGCCCTGCGGTTCGGCGCCTATCAAATCGTGCTGAGCGACGACATCGGCGCAGAGAGCCGGATCCTCTTCAATCGAAACATCCGCGAGCGCATCTCGACTCTCGCACCGTTTCTCCGGTTCCTGGACCAGGACCCCTACCTCGTTGTGGCCGACGGAAAGATGTACTGGCTGTACGACGCCTACACCACGAGCACGCTTTATCCGTACTCGACGCCGTCAGGGCCGGTGAACTACATCCGCAACTCGGTCAAGTTCGTCATCGACGCATACAACGGCACCACCACCGCGTATCTCGCCGACACCGCCGACCCCATCGCGGCGACGTACGCGCAGATCTTTCCAGGCATGTTCAAGCCGCTCGCCGAGATGCCGGCAAGTATTCGGTCGCACGTGCGCTATCCGGAGGACATCTTCGCGCTGCAATCACAGGTGTACGCGACGTACCACATGACGCAACCGGCGGTCTTCTACAACCGCGAAGACCAATGGGAGATCCCAAGCGTGGACGAAGGCGGCGAGAGCCGCGGGATGCAGCCGTACTACACGATCATGCGGCTGCCCGGAGAGTCAGAGGCCGAGTTCATCCAGATGCTGCCGTTCACGCCTCGGCGGCGCGACAACCTCGCGGCCTGGCTCGTGGCTCGCAGCGACGGCGCGCACTACGGCAAGATGCTCGCGTTCGAGTTCCCGAAGCAGAAGCTGGTGTTCGGTCCACGTCAGGTGGTCGCACGTATTCAGCAGGATCAGGTCATCGCCCCGCAGATCACGCTGTGGAATCAGCAAGGCTCTCAGGTGATCTGGGGCACGCTCATGGTGATCCCGATCGAAGAGTCGCTGATCTACGTCCGGCCGCTGTACCTTCGCGCGTCCGGCGGCCGGATTCCCGAGCTCACACGCGTCATCGTCGCGTACGAGAATCGGATCGTGATGCAGGAGACGCTCGAGGAAGGTCTCGCAGAGCTCTTTGGCGGCAAGGGGGCTCCATCGAGCACGCCGACGTCGATATCTACGGCTGCGCCCACAACAACTCCGGCTCCAGCAGCGGCGATCCCGCCGGCCGGCGCAAACGCAGGTCTGACGGCACTCGCTGCGGAAGCACAGGCGCACTACGAGCGCGCGGTCGCAGCACAACGCAGTGGCGACTGGTCGACGTATGGCGACGAGCTCCGCCAACTCGGACAGGTACTTGAGCGGATGAAGACTGCTAAGTAGCTGGGTGGCTAGGTAGCTGGGGCTGAATGCGCTTCAGACTGACGATCGAGTACGCCGGCACGCGATATAGCGGCTGGCAGATCCAGAAGAACGCGCGAACAGTTCAGGGAGAGATCCAGGCCGCCATCGGCAAGGCGACTGGTGTGCGCGACTTCGAGTTGTACGGATCAGGGCGTACCGACGCCGGCGTCCATGCGCTTGCCCAGGTCGCGCATCTCGATCTCACGACGTCCATCCCGCCCGACACGTTGATGCGACGCATCAACGACGAGCTCCCCACCGACATCAACATCCTCGCGATTCAGAAAGTGCGGCACACCTTCCACGCGCGTCACAGCGCGAAGAGCCGAAGCTACGTGTATCAGGTCGCGCGCCGGCGCACGGCATTCGCCAAGCCATTCGTGTGGTGGGTGAAAGACGATCTCGACGTCGCGAAGATGCGCGCGGTTGCGAAGCGGCTCGCCGGCTTTCACGACTTCCGCTCGTTCTCCGACGATGACCCCGATCAGAAGTCAACGACCGTCAGCTTGACGAGCCTGGAGATTCAAGAGTCAGGCGCGATCCTGCTCTTTCGCGTCGAAGGATCTCACTTCATCTGGAAGATGGTTCGACGGCTGGTCGGCGTGATCGTCGAAGTCGGGCGTGGAGGGCTGACGGCAGATGAGGCCGTGGCGATGCTGTCGTCCGACTCGGAGTTACCCGCGAAGTTGACAGCACCAGCCTCCGGCCTCTTTCTGGAACGGGTGCGCTACGACGGCGACCCGCCGGAACGGGACGATCCTTACGGCCTGTTGCTCGCCGGTGGCGTGATGCCGCTCAGTCGCAAGTAGACGACGAGCTGGCCGTAAATGTCCTGGCTGTGCGTCATCGAGAAGTAGATCACGCGCAGGCGGCTCGCGGTCGGGCCCAGGAACGGCAGTGACGCCACCCGCTCGGCCAGCTGCTGATCGTTGAACTCCTTCAGCACTGCGGCTCCGAAGTCATTGACTTGCCGGAGAGCGGCAACGACGTCGGCCTTCGAGGTCGCCTGGACGTTGACGTTCGGCGGCGCAGTCTTGCCCCCGAGTGTGCTGACCAGTTTCAGGTCGATGCCGGCCACGTGCATCAGGCGCTGCGCGAAGCTTTCCTGCGCGGGTGTCGGCTTGAACCCGAACTTGTCTTCCGGCATTGCTTCGGCAACGCCGATGAGCAACGCGTAACCCCTGCCCCAGTCACCGAGCACATCGCACTGCACCGTCGTGCACGCGGGAGCGCCTCCCCTACCCCGGCCCTGTGCCTGCGCACTTGCCGCTGCGCTAAGTACCGCGATCGTGCTTATTGCCACTATCAATCCACGCTTCATGAAGCCTCCAAACGGAAAATAGCTGTTCAACTCCCAACTCCCAAAGCCCCAAATCCCAACAAGTGCTACAGCGTCTCTTTCAACAAATCCACCAACCGTTGCCAATGCAATTCTGCCGCGTCGTGGTCGTAGACGATATGACCGTTCATCGCGAAGCCGTGCTTGGCCTTCGGGTAGATCTCAATCGCGTGGCGTACTCCCGCGTCGGTCAGCGCCTGGCCCAGTCGCACCTGTTGCTCTGGCGGGAAGCTCGCGTCGATCTCGGCCGCACCGATATAGACGCGCGCGCGCATCTGCGGTGCCAGTCGATGCGGGCTGTCTGCCTTGTCGGTCGCAAGCGATCCTCCGTGGAACGATGCCGCGACGACAACACGATCGGGAAATGTCCCCGCGGCACTCAAGGCGTACCCGCCGCCCATGCAATACCCGAGAGCGCCCATCGCCCCCTTCTTCACTGAGGGCTGCCCGTCGAGCCAGGAAATCACTTCGCGCGTGTCGTTCATCACCTTCGCCTGATTGATCGAGGCAATCATCCCCTTGAAGCGCTCGCGTTCCGGCCCTTCAGTGGCCACGACGTTCGGCGCAAACGGTGCGTACGGCGTCCGGTAGTAGAGGTTCGGCAGCGCAACAACGTACCCGCTCGACGCGAGGCGCTGAGCCATGCTGGCTAGCTCGGGCCTGATACCGAACGCGTCCATGTACAGGGCTACCGCGGGCCACGGACCAACTCCGCTCTCCGGCGTGAACACATGGAGATCGAGAACGCCATCGTCGGCTTTCAGATCGATCCGCTTCCCACTCATCCGCTTACCTCGTGACCCTCCGGCGGGTCTGAAGACCCGCCGCTACCTCGGTCGAGGGCCGACGCATTTTATCTGAGGTTCGGCGCGGAGCTATGCGCTGGCAGGCAGGACGAACATCGACGATTCGATGTGCTGGAACTCGTCGGAGCACGGAACGTGTCGCGGTTCGTTGCGCAGCTCGCGCAACATTTGACGAATGGGAATCTGCGCGCCATTCATCAGCACGGCGCGAACCGTCGGCCGCAGCGTGCGGATCGCCTCGAGCAGACTGACACCAGACTCACCTTCGATACCCGCGTTAATCATCACCAGGTCGAGGTACTCGAGGCGGCACTGGCTGATGGCTTCCGTCGCGTCCAGTGCCATCCGCACGTCGACTCCCTCCTCTTCAACGAGGTCGGTCGTCACAGTGAGGTGCCGGGCGTCCAGATCGACGACGAGCAACCGGACTGGTGTATCCACCGGGCCTCGGAGGTAGCAAGGACGCCTCCATTGCGACGGCTTGCGCGGTATTGCGCTGGATGCACTTTTGCTCACGGGCGCTCCGCGCAATGCCGCGCTCGGCTCCTCGAGCACCGGCCGCGCGGAGACTGGAGCCAGTATGTCGACCGCTCGCTTGCTTGCCAGAATCCGTCGTGAGTTCAAAGACCATCCCGGCATCATGGTTACGCTGCCGCAGGCACAGAGCCGCTGGTCCCTCGATAAAAGCCACTGTACGCGAGCGTTCGAGACGCTCATGGCGGAAGGGTTCCTGAACCAGGTCGGCGACGCGTACTTATGGCCCGATGCGCCGGCGCCACGCTTCAGGATCGCTGGGAGCGCACGCGCGTATCACTGATCGCGCGCGTCCCCGTCCTCTCACAACGTGATTGCGGGCGGTAGTGTGCTGGCCGTCGAGGCCAACGTTTTGCCCGCATGTGCCGGTGAATTCCTTACAGATTCGGTGACCCGGACTCAATATTGATCGGGCACAAAATACACGCCTGATTCCCCTACTCATCGCTTGTTCTGAGCAGCGGTCTCTGGCAGAGTAGATCTCTGCCCCCTGAGGTATGGAGCGTCATATGAAGGCCCAGCACTGGTTCGCCGCCATCGCGTTCGTCGCGTTGGCTGCCCCGGCGTTTGCTCAGCAGGCGTCTCCCGCTGGACGCGTCAAGGTGGTCTCCGGATCCGCCTTCATCGTCCGGTCCGGGGGAACCATCCGCGCCGAAGTCGGTCAGTCCGTCTTCGAGTCGGACAGTCTGCGCACCGGCGAGGACGGCAGTATCGGTGTCACGCTCGATGACGACACCAGGCTGTCGCTTGGCCCCAGCAGTGAAGTTCAGCTGAGCTCGTTCCGGTATGCCCCGGCACAAAACTCAGTCGGTCTAGCGATGAACTTCCTGCGCGGGATAGCCGTGTACGTGTCCGGGCAAATCGCCAAGCTCGCGCCCGACGCGGTCCGGCTCGAAACGCCATCTGCCATCGTCGGCGTGAGAGGAACTACACTAGCGGTCCAAGTCGTAACCGAATGACCTTCGCGCGCAGAGTTCTCGTACTGGTGGCAGCGGCCGCAGGCCTTCAACTGGCCTGCGGCCCCCAACAGATACAAACTCCGCAGCGCAAGGCTGAAACCACCGTCGTTCTCCTCCCCGAATCAGACGGCTCCGTCGGCCGAGCCGTAGTCTCCAACGCATCCGGTACCGTTGAACTCGGGACGGCCCGGGCATCGACCACGATTGCCCCCGGAGCTGCCCCCGAGCCCCCGAAAGAAATGAGCGAGGCGGACGTGAAGCGGCTCTTTGGCGCCGCCCTGGCCGTGCAGCCGCCAGCCCCTGCTCATTTCACCCTGTATTTCGAGTTCGACTCGGACGAACTGACCGCTGAGAGCCGGAAACTGGTGACTGAGGTGCAGAGCGCCGTGAAAACGTATCCAGCGCCCCAGGTCACGGTCATCGGGCACACTGATACGCGAGGCGCGGCGACCGCCAACATCGGACTCGGCTTGCGGAGAGCCGAGGTCGTTCGCACGCGTCTCATAGCGGCCGGTCTCGAGGCATCGGCGATCAACGTGACGTCGCACGGTGAGGCCACGTTGCTCGTCCCGACAGCGGACGACGTGTCGGAGGCCAAGAATCGCCGCGTCGAAATCACGGTGAGATGACCCCCCGCTATCGCAGAATCCTCCTCCTCTGCGGACTCCTGCCGACACTGGCCGCAGCGGTACTCTCTCTTACACGTCCCGCTTCCCTCGCCAACATTGAATTTGCCGTGTACGACCGCCTCTTGCGCTGGACGCCGACGCGTCAGCCGAGTGGAAAGGTGGTCATCGTTGACGTGGACGAGAAGAGCCTGACCAACGTCGGCCAGTGGCCCTGGCGTCGCGACGTGATCGGCCGGCTCATCGACAGCCTGAGAGAACGCGGTGCCGCGGCGGTGGCTCTCGACATCATGTTCCCAGAGAGCGATCGGTACGAAGGGACTGGGCGCTCGCCTGACGTCGTGCTCGCCGACACTCTTCGAAAGGGTGGCGCGATCCTCGGCTACGGACTGCTGTTCGACCAGACCGGCGAAGCACCGAAGACGTGCGTCCAGCACGCGCTGAGCCTGCCGATCATTCGCGGCGCTGGAGTACAGACAGACGATCCGTTCTTCCGAGCGACGAGCGCCGTCTGCAACATCCAGACGTTGACGTCTGCCGCGCAAGCGTCAGGCTTCCTCAACGCCGCTCCCGATCCCGATGGCATCCTGCGTCGCGCGCCGCTGCTCATGCAGTACGGCGATCGAGTCTTCCCTGCGCTGTCTCTCGCGGCCGTCCGCTCTGTCGCGAACGTGCACAACCTGGTGTTGCGCATCGCCAATGTCAACACGGCCGCCCTCGGTCTCGAAGGACAAGAAGTGCCGCTCGACGGGAAGAGCAACCTGCTGCTGCGATATCGCGGCGCGAAGCGATCGTTCCCATACGTGTCGGCGGTCGATGTGCTCAACGGGCAGGTCGATCCGGACGAGTTCAAGGATCGCATCGTGTTTGTCGGGACCACGGCGCTTGGCACGCGCGAAGTGGTGGCCACACCGCTCGACACGCTGTTTGTCGGCGTCGAAGTGCAGGCCACAGTGGCCGACAACCTGATTCAGCGCGATTTCATGTATCGGCCCGAGCACGGCGTTACGCTCGAGACGCAGGCCGTCATTGGCCTGGGCGCGATCACTGCCCTCGTCGTCGCGCGATTCGGCCTGGTCTGGGGTGCGATCGTGTCGATATCCTGTCTCGTCGCGGCGTGGACAGGATCGCGCTCGCTGCTTGCCACCGACGGCGCATACTTCTCGCCGCTCTATCCATCCTTGAGCATCCTGGCGAGCATGGCGGCCATGACGATCGCCGGCCTGGTTGTCGAGCGCCGGCGCGCCGAGGTCGCTGGTGCGGAGAAGGCGAAGTCGCATCGCCTGATGGTGCAGACGCTGCTCTCGCTCACGGGCATCCGCGACCTGGAGACCGGCAAGCACTCGAAGCGCACGCAGAAGTACGCCCGCGTGATTGCCGAGGAGTTGTCGAAGCATCCCAAGTTCAAGGATTACCTCACGCCCGAGCGTGTCGAGCTTCTCGCCAGCCTGGCGCCGCTGCATGACATCGGGAAGGTCGGGGTGCCGGATCGCGTGCTGAACAAACCCGGGCACCTGACGCCGGAAGAATTGCAGGAGATGCGTCACCACCCGCGGTACGGACGCGACGTGCTCGAAAATGCCGAGCGCGCCGCCGGCGTGCGCGACGACGTTGCGCTCTCCGTGGCAAAGGATATCGTCTACACGCATCACGAGTGGTGGGACGGATCTGGATATCCGCAGGGCCTGCGCGGCGAGGCGATTCCGATTCCGGGTCGCGTGATGGCGGTCGTTGACGTTTACGACGCGATCATCACACGCAAGCTGTACCAGACGCCGATGACGAACGAGGCGGCTGTTGCCCATATCGTCCAGTCGCGCGGTACGCACTTCGACCCGGCTGTCGTGGACGCATTCGTCAAGGTCGCACCCACCCTGCACGTCCTCTCGCAGGAGTCCGAAGGATAGAGCGCGATCGGCGCGTGGCTTGGGCTACACTGCCGGTCCATGTCCCGTCTTCATCACTCCGTTCGAATAGGCCTGGGCATCCTCACTGCGGCGATCCTCGTGTCGCCTCTGATTGCGCAGCGTGGCTCGGCACCGGCAGCAACGGTACCGGCTGCGCTCCGCGACTATCAAGCCGTTACCGCCCAGCGCCTGCTCACTCCGGAGGAACAGAACTGGTTGATGATTCGCCGGACGTACGACGGCTGGGGGTTCAGCCCGCTCGCTGAGATCAACAAAGACAACGTTGGCCGCCTTCAGCAGGTCTGGCGAGTTCCGACTGACGAGCTCAAGGTCCACGAAGCCGCGCCTGTCGTGAACGGCGGCGTGATGTTCGTTTCGACGCCCAACAACCAGGTGATGGCCTTGAATGCCGCCACCGGCGAGATGCTCTGGAGGTATCGCCGTCCGCGGCCCAAGGACGTGTTCGTGCTGCACGACACGAATCGCGGCGTCTCTTTGTGGGGCGACAAGGTGTTTTACGCCGCCGCGGAAGCGGTACTCGTCGCGCTCGATGCACGAACAGGCAAAGAGGTCTGGACGAAGACTGTCGCTGATAACAAGTCGGCGTACTACATCACGCTCGCGCCACTTGTGGCTGGCGGCAAGGTGATGGTGGGCGCGTCGGGCGGCGAGTTCGGCGTGCGCGGCTTCGTGGCGGCTTTCGATCCGGACAGCGGCAAAGAGTTGTGGCGCACGTTTACCGTGCCTGCTCCCGGCGAGCCTGGCAGCGAGACATGGCCCAAGGGCGATCAGTGGAAGACCGGTGGCGCACCTGTGTGGGTGACCGGCAACTACGACCCCGAGACGAACATTGCGTATTGGGGCACGGGAAACGGCGGCCCATGGATGGGCGATCAACGCCCTGGCGATAACCTCTACGTCGCATCGACCATCGCGATCGACGTCGCAACGGGACAGATCAAAGGGCACTTCCAGTACAACCCGAACGAGTCGTGGGACTGGGATGAAGTGTCGCCGCCGATTCTCGTGGACTATCAGCGCAACGGCCGCACCGTGAAAGGGCTGGTCAACGTTGCTCGCGACGGATATCTCTGGTTCCTCGAGCGCGGCACTGGCCCGATTCGATTCGTCGAGGGCAAGCCCTTCGTGACGCAGACAGTCTTCCGTGGTCTCGATCCGGTCACGGGACGCCCCGACGTCGACCCCGCGCGAAAACCTGGAACAGGTAAGCGCGCCGATTTCTGCCCGGGGCCGCACGGTGGAAAGAACTGGCCGCCGATCGCATTCAGCCCACAGACCCGCATGATCTACATCCCGGCCAACAACGGGTTGTGCGGCATCCTGACTGGCGTGCCGGTGAAGTATCAGAAGGGACGATCGTTTGCCGGATCGCAGTCAGGTGGTCAGTTCACGGCACCCGGCGTCGATCACATCGGCGAAGTGCAGGCGTGGAACGTCGACACCGGTCAGAAAGTGTGGACCCATCCCTACCCCACCAGTCCGACGTGGGGCTCAATGCTCGCAACCGCCGGCGGCGTTGTCTTCACGGGCGGCACCAACGATCGAAAGATTCACGCGTTCGATGCGGCCAGCGGCAAACTGCTCTGGGAGTTCGTCACGACGTCTGGCATCGTCGCGCCGCCCTCAACGTTTTCAGTCAACGGCAAGCAGTACCTTGCAGTACACAGCGGCTGGGGCGGCGATCCGCGAGGCATGAACAACGGACTGAATCGCCTCTTTCCCGGTCAGTATCCCGAAGTACCTGAAGGGGGCGCGGTGTACGTCTTCGCGCTGCCGTAAAGCGGAGGGGCCTACCTCTTCGCCTTCTCGTACTGAAAGACCTCATCGAGCGGCACCTTGAAGACAGCCGCTATCTGAAACGCGACTTCGAGAGACGGCGAATACTTCCCGAGTTCAATGGCGTTCACCGTCTGACGCGTAACGCCGATGCGATCGGCGAGCTCCTGCTGCGTCATCTCGCCCTGGTTGAAGCGCAACTCACGGATGCTGTTCCGAATCGCACAGGCGCCCATATCACACGCCCCGGCGGAAGAGCATGATCTGCCGGCCGAACTTCACGAGCTCGGCGACCACGATGGCGAGCAGCACCATCTGCGAGAGTTGCCACCTGTCGAGCCGGAAGTGCATCGTGAAGATCGAGAAGAGCGCACCCACGAAGAGGACGTAGAAGGCCATGCGGGTCGCCATGAGGTCGATGAGAATCTCGCGCTCGTCCTTCGGCGCGCGCGCGTCGCGAGGCGACTGGAGCGCGATCGCGATGTGCACGACGATCTCGAGGACGATGAAGACGGCGATCAGAGCGAACTGCGTTCCGGCATGAACATGGCCAGCGCCCGCAAATGATCGACCGACGAGCCAGAAGTAGGGACCGAAGACGAGCACGATGAGGATCACCGACACCCAGGCGCTCTTCTCTCGAAACGACATCTCCATCGCTGCCCTCTCCACTGCTCGAATAGCGTGTCAAAGATTCTTGACATATCTTGCTCGATTCCTTCATGATGTCAAGCAACTTTGACACCGCTCGTCACTTTGCTTGGTGATCTATGCGATTAGTAGCACTCTGGATCGAGAGCCTGTGGGAAGACATCCGCCGCGGCGCGCGCGGCCTTAGCCGCAGTCCAGGGCTTGTCGCGATCAGCGCTGCATCTCTGGGACTCGGCATCGGTGTGAACGTGCTCCTGTACATGGGCGTGAGCACCATCTACAATCACCGGCCGACGCTGGCTCGTTCCGATCAGGTCGTCGGCGTCGAACCGGGCAACGCCAATCAGTTTTCCTATCCCAACTATCTCGACTTGCAGCGCGTCGACAGCCTCGATGGCGTGGTCGGTTTCAGGACGTCGAGTCTGAACCTCGGCTCCGGCGATCGCGTGACGCCGGTGAGCATCCTCAACGTGACGGCGAACTTCTTCGACGTCCTCGGCATCACCGCCGCGAATGGCCACACGTTCAGCGCCGTCGAGGCGGCCGCTCAGCGTGAGCCGCGAATCGCCGTCGTGACGTTCGAGTTCTGGCAGAGCCGTCTGCAAGCCGACCCACAAGCTGTCGGTCGTACGCTCACCCTCAATGGCGAGCCCTTCATCGTCACTGGAATCCTGCCTGAAAGGTTCAAGGCGGTCACCGGCTGGATGGCGCCGCAACTCTACGTGCCCGTGAGCCGCCTCACGCTCCCAACCATCAACGAGCGCGGCAGCCCGAGCCTGACGATCCTGGCCAGGCTGGCGCCATCAGCGACAGCCATGCAGGCGCAGGCGGCCGTAACCAGTCTCGGGGGCTCGCTCGAGCGCGCCTATCCCGCGGAGAACGAACGACTATCGCGACCGGCCACTGTGTTTGCCGCGTCGGATCTGCAGTTCCGCGGCACACCCGTCGGTTTCCGGGCAGCAGCGACGATGGTGTGGATTGCAGCGGGGCTGGTGCTGACCATCGCGTGCATCAACGTCATGGGATTGCTCATGGTGCGCGCTGCTCAGCGACGGCACGAGATCGCCGTTCGCGTCGCCCTGGGCGCCGCTCGACGGCGCTTGATCCAGGCGATGCTCGTCGAGGCTTTCCTGATCGTCGTCGCGGGAGCAGCCGTGGGCCTGCCGCTGGCAGCTCTGCTCAATCAGATTCCGTTTGTGAACGCGATGTCGCCCATTCGGGATGCGATGACGATGGACAGCCGGATCATCCCGTTTGCGTTGGCCATCGTCGCGGGTGCGACGCTTATGTCCGGCCTCATACCGGCGCTGCGCTCGACGCGCAACGACGGCATCGCACCTCGCCTCGGCTTCCGCCAGTCACTGGTTGTCGGCCAGTTGGCGATGTCGCTGGTGCTCGTCGTTGCCACGTTGCTGTGCGTCCGGAGTCAGGGCTATATCACGCAGGTAGACGTCGGCTTCGATCTCGAGCACGGCGTCGTCGCACGCTTTGGCCTCGACGCCACGCGATACCCAGACAAAGAACGCCCACGTCTCGTCGAACGCGTCGTGGAACGCATCGAGCAGATTCCTGGCGTGTCGTCTGCCGCCGCTGCCACTCTTGTTCCACTCGGCGGGGATTCGCTGATCCGCAGCTTTCACCCGGCCGGTCGAACGGACATCCCGGGAACACGCCCCGCGACGTTCAGCGTCGGCGCGCGTTACTTCGGCACACTGGGCATTCCATTTCAGCAGGGGCGCGACTTCGACAAGTCTGACGTCATCGGCGCACCTGTCGTGGCCATCGTCAACGAAACCTTTGCGCGAACATATTTTCGAGATGGGAACGTTCTCGGCCAGCGCGTTCAGACAACCAATGAGCCAGAGGCCACGATCGTCGGCGTCGTCCGCGACCATCGAATCGACACGATAGGCGAGGCGCCGAAATCCGTCGTGTTCTACTCCTACGCGCAACGACCCGGCCGCCTGATAGTGCATGCGAAGACCGTGGTGGATCCCGAAGCCCTCGTTTCCCTTGTTGCGAAAGCGATCGACGAGGTCGATCCGCGCGCGCCTGTCAGCGTGGACACACGTCAACGCGCGGCGAGTCTTGAAATGAGCATGCGGCGGGTTGCGACCATGATGGTCGGCGGAATCGGTCTCGTGGGCCTCCTGCTCGCGATGATCGGTGTCTACGGAGTGATGACCTATGTCGCGGCATCGCGCACGGCGGAAGTGGCAGTGCGGATGGCATTAGGGGCGTCAGCCGGTCGCATTCGTCGCGAAATGCTGCAGCGCGGTGGCGCAGTCATCGCGACCGGGGTGCTCGCCGGTGCGTCAGTCTCCGCCGTTGTCATGCCAGCGCTCCGGACTTTCCTGGCCGGCATCAGTCCGTTCGACCCCGCTGCCTTCTTGCTAGCGGCAGGAATCCTTACGCTCGCGGGGCTTGGCGCATCCTACCTGCCGGCGTTCCGCGCGTCGCGAATCGACCCGATTCGTGCCTTGAGACAGTCGTAGAGGCCAGCCCTACAGAGCGCGAGAGCGATCAAATCTCGCTCGTATCCAGAGGGGCTCCCATTCAATCAGGGACTCGGTTTCGTAAAGCTTTCCGGCTTCATCCTTATAGCGACATCGACTCACGAACTTCAGGAACCGTGGGCCGAGATTCCCCTTCAGCACTGACGCCCACCTCGCCACCAAGACAGCCTCGCCAAGACTGCGACCTGCGGCACCCGGCAGTTGTTCGCCATCAGACCCATGTGCCGTGAGATGCACGCTGACAGTCTCGCCCGCTTTCACGCGGCTGATGTCACGAATACGCACCTGCCGGTCACCGATGACGATCGGATCGAATCTCACGTTGAATGCGTCTTCCGTCGTCGATGAGTTCGATATCGTCGGTGATGTGTCTGGCATTTCATTTGGGAACAAACCGCCAGCGTGTAACTCAAAGTTCATCGCGAGCTGGGGCCCCTCATTCATTTGACCTGAACTACTTTGCATTCGGACGAGACCCACGCGACACCTCTTGCTGATTCGCCGCCAGGACGTGCGTGCGCGTCTTGAATCGCCAACCGTTTGGCGTCTTCACGTACACATCTTCGTATCGTCCCTGCGCTTCCACTTTCCCGGGCTCGCCGTCGAGACCGACCGCGATCAGATACACCTTCCCCGTCGCGCCGCCCGGCGCCGGCTCGATGACGTGATTCACCAGCATGTGCACGATGCCCGCCCACGGAACATCTTTGCAATCGGGCTGACCACCACGCGCGGCCTCCGCGAGACGTTCGCGTCCTTCAAAGCGATTCAGGATCTTTCCATTGCGTGACGTCAGGAACGCGCCGTCAGGGACGTAGAGATCGGCGTAGTCGTACCCCTTGTTCGTGCATTCGTCGATCGCATACGCGTACTTCGAGACGAGTTGCTGGATATCGAGATAGTCCTGCGACGTCAAGGTTGCCTGCTGCGCACCGGCCGGCACCGCCGCGGCAAGCGCGAGAACGAGCGCCCAGGTCATCGTTCTCATCGTCCGAGCTCCTTGATCAACGAGTCCAGCTGCTGGTACTGCAGACAACCGGGCGTCGGCGGGCTCGGAGGACATCCCGTGGATCGCCAGCCGTAGTCATCCTCGAGGACCTTCGCAAGCTCCGACTTCGACTTGCCTTCTTTGATCAGGCCAACCAGCCGCGTGCGCATCGTCTCCAGGTCGGACTTGAATTTGACGACGTCAGCACGGGTCGATACAGGGCCATGTCCAGGGATGACCGTGTCGAAGTCCAGCTTCAGCATGTCGTCCATCGTCTTCGACCAGTCGAGGAAACTGCCGCCCTGTGCGTAGTCAACGTAGACAGGCACGCCGGGTGGGCGTGGACGTGCGGGCGCTGTGCCGCGACCGCCTGCGCGCAGCGCGAGGAACAGATCACCGGTGTGGATCACTTTCAGCTCGGGGAAATAGATCACCGCATCGCCGCTCGTGTGGCCGCGACCGAAGTAGTGCGCGCTGACCTCCTTGCCACCGACATGAACCGCGAGCTCATTCGAGAACGTGATGCGCGGCAGCCCGATCGGCGTGCCCGGCGTGTCCTCGTAGTACGGCTGCTTGATGTTCGAGAGATTCGCACGGACGTTCCTGTGCGCGATGACCTCGGCAATCGGCAGCATCTTGAAGTCGCCGCCGGCGTGATCGTCGTGCTGATGCGTGTTGATGACGTAACGCAGCGGCTGGCTCGTCGTGGCCTTGATCTGGGCGAGGATGTCGGCATGGTTGCGGTCGAACATGTCGTCGACCAGCACGACACCCTCTGACGTCGCATAGAGCGCGACGTTGCCTCCCTCACCGGAGACCATGTACAAGTCACCCTTGACCCGTTCGGTCCGAAGTGTCCCGGGTGGCTTGGCCGTCTGCGTGTAAACGGACCATGACGCATGGACAATGAGGACGGCGGCACAGAAACCCAGCACGACTACTCGTTTCATAGAGATTCCCCGAATCGCTTGTGAATCTACACGATCCAGGTCTTTGCGATCGATTGTCGAGCGGTTGTCGATTTCGTGCGGGGCCGAACGACTAGGGAGTGAGAGGGCGGAAGGGATGCCCATTTGGAGGATTGAAAATGAAGTATCTGTGCCTGATTTACGATGAAGAAGCCAAGATGGCGAACATGTCCGAGGCCGACGGCAATGCCTTCATGGGCGAATACTTCGCCTTCACGGAGGGCATCAAGAAGAGCGGCCACTACATTGCCGGCGAGGCCCTCAAGCCGGTCAACACGGCGACCACCGTCCGGATGCGCAACGGCAAGATGTCAACGACGGATGGCCCCTTTGCCGAGACCAAAGAGCAACTCGGTGGCTTCTACATGATCGAGGCGAGAGACCTCAACGACGCGTTGCAGGTGGCGGCGAAAATACCGTCGGCCCGCTTCGGAAGCATCGAGGTCCGGCCCGTCGAGGTCTTCAACTGACAGAGTCGTCGGCTACCGGCTCGATCGAGGCGCTCTACCGCTCGGACTCGCGCCGTGTGCTGGCGACACTGATCCGCCTCGTCGGCGACTTCGACCTCGCCGAAGAGGCGCTGCACGAGGCGTTTGCCGCCGCCGTCGAACGCTGGCCGCGCGACGGGTTGCCTGCCAACCCATTCGCGTGGCTGGTCTCGACCGGTCGCTTCAAGGCGATCGACGTGCTGCGGCGGCGGGCACGCTTTGACGCGTCGGTCGCCGAGCTCGCCACGCGGCTGGAAACATCAGTGGACCCGATCTCACTCGAGGATCAACCACTCGAGGACGATCGTCTTCGTCTCGTCTTCACGTGCTGCCATCCGGCGCTCACGCCCGACGCACAGATTGCTCTCACGTTACGAGAGGTCTGTGGTCTGACGACCGAGGAGATCGCGCACGCGTATCTCACGGCCCCACGCACGGTCGCCCAGCGGATCGTTCGCGCGAAGGCCAAGATTCGTGACGCCGGCATCCCATATCAGGTCCCGGAGCGCGCTGAACTCCCCAGCCGCCTCGACGCCGTGCTCCATGTCGTCTACCTGGTATTCAACGAGGGGTACTCCGCTTCGTCGGGCTCGTCACTGACGCGCCATGATCTGTCGGCTGAAGCCATCCGGCTCGGGCGGCTGCTCGCGGAGTTGCTGCCGGAAGCGGAAGTGATCGGCTTGCTCGCGCTGATGTTGCTCCAGGAGTCGCGTCGCGCGGCGAGGACGTCTGAGGATGGCGAGCTGATTCTGTTGTCGGATCAGGATCGATCGCGTTGGAATCGCGAATTGATCGCCGAAGGTCTGGCACTCGTCGAGCGAGCGCTGCAGTCCCAGCGATTCGGACCTTATTCGCTGCAAGCGGCGATCGCTGCGCTGCACGCGGAGGCGGCAACGGCGGATGCGACCGACTGGCCACAGATCGTCGGCATCTACGACGTCCTCGTGAGAGCCGACCGCTCACCTGTCATCGAACTCAATCGCGCGGCGGCTGTCGCGATGCGTGATGGGCCGGCGGCCGGCCTCGCGCTCATCGACGCTATCCTCGGGCGCGGCGAGCTGGCGGATTATCAATTCGCTCACTCCGCGCGCGGGGAATTGCTTCGAAGGTTGGGCAGACACGAAGAAGCCAGAGCCGCGTATGAGCGGGCCATGGCCCTCACAGAACAGAGGACGGAACAGCGGTTTCTCGAACGAAGGCTGCGAGCGCTCTAAACCGTCTGTTGCGCTATTCCTGCCACCCTGTGCGTCATGTCTGCAACTATCGCAGATGCTCGCTCTCGTATGACGGGAGACGCATGACTCAACGCTATCTGCTCAAAAAGCGGGCGCGCGGTCTCCGACGGCAGTTGCGAAGCCAGCGCCAGCGTTGCCAGTGTCAGCCCCGTCTGTGACTCGGCGATCCCGGTCACGACCCGCCGGCGCGTGCTGATGAAATACTGCGTCGCCGACTGGGCATTTGGCGGGAGCACGATCAGGTTCAGGGAGATCGAGAACTCTTCTGATGGATGCTGGACATGGGCGACTCGCCCGGCCGGGTAGAAGTATCCCGTTCCCCCTGCGAGGCGCAGATGTTCAACGGGGCCCAGCGTCACGGAATCGCCAACGTTGCATCGCTGAAGTTCCTCGAAGTCGCACGGATACACGTCAGTCTCATAGCCCGATCCCAGGTAACCGTATGTGAGCAACGCGAAGGGATGCGTGTGGGCTATCGGGTCCGCTTCACCATCCTCGGCGTAGACGTGAAGCTGTTGGCCCAGGGCGGTTCGCGGAATGGCTGGCCGGGGCGGCCACGACACGACACGCACGACGAAACTGGGACGACGCGCAAGGACAAGGGCGGAGCCGCTATAAAAGTTGTCCTGCTGAAAGTCGGGTGACGTCAGGTTCTCCGCGATGAACCTGGCGAGGAATGTTCGATTCTCGCCGAGTGCAGCCATGGCGGGCGAGATCGCGCGAATACTTTCCTCCGACACCGGATCGAGATTAGCCTCGACGTGGGCGACAAAGTCGTGCAGCTCCATCACACGCTCTCCAGGCTGCTCGCGGCAGCTGCACGAATCTCCGGATGTGGATCGACCAGCGCGCTCTGCAACAAGGCTGGTGCCGCCGGATGGCCGAGAACGTGTGCGGTTTGAACGGCTGCCCAACGGACCGCATGCGAGCGATGGCTTGCGAGGGTGACGCATACGTCAGCGTCTTCGCTCGTCCCCGTATGCGCAAGGATGTTGAGCGCGTCTGTCATGCGAGCAAGAGCTCGATTACCTGCGGCAAGCGCCCGTGGACGCAAGGTGTCCCGGTCGTAGATCCATTGAGTCGTGTGATACGGCGCGGTCTGCAGAACGAGCAACAGTGCATCCCCGTAGGGTTCAACGACATCCCACCAGGCTTCAGTGACAAACGTGTCGCCGACGTTCAGCGCAACGTCCGGCATTCTGTTCGGGACACACTG
>Ga0315912_10001149_pt1 | contig 35032 bp, 28 predicted proteins | sample VfabasoilMG_FD_204469 | JGI IMG/M metagenome (GOLD analysis project Ga0315912, IMG submission 204469) | Garden soil microbial communities collected in Santa Monica, California, United States - V. faba soil | ecosystem: Environmental > Terrestrial > Soil > Garden | place: USA: California... | reverse complement strand
AAAAAGAAGCGTCTTAGCGGGGCCGGATTATGCCGCGTACATCACACAAAAATTATGCCTTTCTCCGCAGAAATGGGCCCCGCCCAATCGCGAACGCGGCATAATCGGGAACGCGGCATAATGCGGTTTATGCCGCGTGCGGCATAAGCCGCACAGGATGATGAGATTTGCGGCCTCGTTGCGGCCGCCTTCGGAGCGCAACTCGATGTGGTGCACATCGAGAAAGGCGCTGCTTCTGCATCCTGGAACCCGGCAACGCCGGTGATCGCGCGCGAAGACCGCCCGGCGCAGCGCCGGTCGAACGGCCTGCTTCGCGCGGCTCAGTGCAGGGGCGCGGGTTGAAGGGATGGGAACGTTAGCGTGCATGCGTTTGCCCACCGAGTCGTTTGAGGCGTGGACATCGACGTCCACGCCCACGTGGGCGCCATTGCTCGGAGTTGGCGACACCACGGGCGCGCTGTCGTTCGCAACTACTGGCATGACATGACCGACGTGCTGGCCGTCGCAGTGCGCCATCGCCACGATCTCGGAACCGATGGGCACGAGCTCTCCGCTCGCGGGCTGATGGCCGCGGCCACATGCCGCGCAAACGGTGACCGCAATCTGGTAGCTGGCGCGGCCCTCGTCGCGCGGGCCGCCGAGCGCGAGCCGGGCCAGTGCGAGCAACGCCGCGTCGTCGTCCAGCGCACTCCCGGACATGCGTCGCAACGCAACGAGGGCTTCTCGAAACAGGGCGAACGTCTCGGGCGCCACTTCGAAGCGCAGCACGTGCCGCCGCTCGGAGGCGCGCTGCGGCGACGAGGGATCGTCGCCGCGGGCCTTGCCAGCGACCAACTCTTCTAGCTGGCGCACGCTCTTGCCCTGAGCGACCGCGAGCCATTGCCGCTCGTTCTCGGGAACGGCGACGCGGGTGAGCTCGCGCACGGCAGACCAGTGGACCGCGCCCTGCTCGAGCGCCCGGGTCAGCACCGGCAACTCCTCGAGCGCCTCTGCGACGCGCAGCTTTTCTTGCGTGGAGCGGGGCTTGTAGCCGAACGAACGTTCGACATACTCGCTGAAGCTACCCAGCCCTGAGCTCGCTCACCGGGCTACGAGCACGAACACGTCCGTGCGCAGCTTGCTCGAATCGTCACTCCAGTCGCCGTACTCTTCCCAGGTGGGGCCGGCGATCGGGTGATCGTGCGTCCTGCAAAACTCGTGGAGCGCGCTGCTCGCGTCACCGAGCTTGTCGTAGGGGCCGAGGTGCACGGTGGTTACGACCAGCCCGCCCGGGCTCGTGACGGGCACGACCGTGCCGTTGCCGGGCAGTGCAGACTCGACTTGTACGCCGACGTCGATGGTCATCACGCCCGTCGCGCGATCGAAATCACGATACACGACCACGTTGTGATCGGTTTTTTTCGCGTTGGCTCGAAGATAGGTCCAGACCTTGTCGAGGTTGCCCGTGATTTTCTGCGGAAGCTCGCCGCCCCTGGCCTGATCGTGAATGGCCATGAGCTGGCGTTCGGGAGTTTGCAGTACGCGAAATTCGTAGCTCATCTTGGCCTCCGGGGTCGAAGCTGCGCCGACGGAAGGGCCCACTGGGACGGCCGGCGTCGGCTCGCGCGTCGCTGCGCCGCCGCAAGCGCACGCAAACCCGACCACCAGCAGCCCGTAGCGACACCCGTTCATGGCGGAACTCTACAACGCGGCCTACGGGCGCCGCAATGACATCGCCGTCGTGGTCGCTGGCCAACGAGGCGTTGCAGCAGACGGGCTTGTCGGTCACCTCGCTCCCTCTGGCGCCCGCAGCTGAACGCCCGTATGTTTCGGCGGCCACCGGTCGACTCTCATGAACAAGACCAATTGGACTGAAGCAGACTTCGAATCGCTCGGATGGCATGACAATCACGTCCATGGCTTTACGATTCGCGAGGGAGAGTATGGCGCGGGTTTGCTCATTCTCGACCTGGATTACATCTGCGAGTGGCTCTGCGGCTCGGATAAGACGTGCACATTCATGTTGGCGCCCGCCGATCTCACCTTCCATGAGGTGACCAACCTACGCATCAACGTTGACGGCACAGGCATTTCTCTGGGGCCGCTCTCCATCGGCGAGGTAACGCGTGAAGTTGCGACGCACACCGACAGACACACGAGCTACCGATGGCGGATTGTTTTCAACTTTCCCCAGGGCGAAATCTCCTTCGAGGCCTCCGGTTTCACCCAGGCTCTGCGAGCAGCGCCGATCCATAGCCCACAGCAATGCCTTTCTGCGGAGGAACGCCGCGGCAAAGGTGCGGGCGAACGAGACGTTGCAGCGGACGGGGCTACGCGTCACGGCTGAACGGCAAAAGCTCCGTCGCAATCCCATGAGCTGGGAGTTCTGCCGCACGGACGCACACCGGCACCCTCGTCGTCGGTCGGGTCGTGCCCGGCGATCGCTGCCGTGTTACGCTGACCCGCGCCGGTCATGGTGGAGATGGCGGATTCGAGGGGCGCGCTGACCCGTGCTCAGCGCGAGGCGCGAGCGGCCGCTCCCATGCCGCCATGAACCACTCTGCCAAACCCCTCGCGCAGCACAGCCTCCGGATCCGTGTGACAGATGCCGGCGAGGCGCGCCACGACACCGGTCCACCCTGTCTGATGGCTGGCACCGAGGCCCAGGCCGCTGTCGCCGTGGAAGTACTCGTAGAACGTGATCAGATCCCGCCAGTGGGGATCGGTTTGAAACTTGGCGAGGCTCCCATACACGGGGCGAGTGCCGTCCGGCTGCTTCAGAAAGGTGGCGACCAGGCGCGCGGAGATCTCCTGCGCCACCTGGTACAGGTTCATCGATTTGCCGGAACCGGTCGGGCATTCGATTTTGAAGCTGTCCCCGTAGTACAGGTAGAACTGGATCAGCGCGCGGATGATCAGCAAGTTGACGGGGAACCAGACCGGGCCGCGCCAGTTGGAATTGCCGCCGAACATGCCGCTCTCGCTCTCACCGGGCTGGTACTTGACCGAATACTTTTCGCCCTTCACCATGAACTCGAACGGGTGCTCCAGGTGCCAGCGGGAGAGCGAGCGGATGCCGTGGGGGCCCAAGAACCGGCTCTCGTCGAGCATGCGGCAAAGGATGCGCCGGAGCTTCTGCTCGTTGCAGACCGCGAGCAAACGGCGGCCGTCGTAACCGGGCTTGTCCAGCGGATGGCTGTTGCCCACCAGATCCGGATACCGGTTCCAGAACTCGGCGACGCGCTTCCGGACTTTGGGGAACTTTTCGATCACGGACGGTGACACGATCATCGTCGCGCAGAGCGGGAGCAGGCCCACCATCGAGCGTACCTTGAGCCGCATCGCCTCCCCGTTGGGCAGGTGCAACACATCGTAAAAGAAGCCGTCCTCCTCATCCCAGAGCTCATCCTGCTGTTCCCCCAGGCGATCCATCGAGCCACTGATCCAGTAGAAGTGCTCGATGAACTTGGTGGCCAGCCCCTCGTAGCCCGCTTCCGTCTGCCCCAGTTCGAACGCCATCTCTGCCATCTGCTGGCAGAACATGGCCATCCAGGCAGTGCCGTCGGCCTGTTCCATGTGGCCGCCCGTCGGCAACGGTGAGCTGCGATCGAAGACGCCGATGTTGTCGAGGCCGAGGAAGCCGCCCTCGAACACGTTGCGACCCTGCGGATCCTTGCGGTTGGCCCACCAGGAGAAATTGAGCAGGAGCTTCTGAAAGGTCTCCCGCAGAAACCCGAGGTCCCCGACGCCGCTAGCTGCCTTGTCGGCGTGGTAAGTGAACATCGCGGCAAAGGCATGGACGGGCGGATTGACGTCGCCAAAATTCCATTCGTACGCCGGCAGCTGCCCGCTCGGATGCAGGTAGTCCTCCGTCAGCATCAAGGACAGCTGCTGCTTGCCAAACTCGGGATCCACGACGTCGAGCGCCAGCGTGTGGAAGGCCAGATCCCAGGCCGCGTACCAGGGGTATTCCCACTTGTCCGGCATCGAGATGATGTCGTCGTTGACCATGTGGAACCAACCCGCGTTGCGCGTCGTGGGTTTGCGCTTGCCCAGCAGCGGAGAATGCCCATGCTCCGTCAGCCACTGGTCGAGATCGAAGTAGTAATATTGCTTGCTCCACAACATGCCCGCCAGCGCCTGGCGCACCACGTTGCGCTCGTCCTCCGAGGCTGCGGGTGAGCCGATGCTGGCGTAGAACTCGTCCGCCTCCCGTCGCCGGGTGGCCAACTCGCGCTCAAAGCTCTCGCCGAAGAGCGCCTCCGGCGTCTCCGTGATGCCGCCGGTTCGCCCGGCCTCGCTCAGGCGCAGCTGCAGCGATAGCTGGCCTTTGGCCGGTACCTGGAGCCGGTAATGAGCAGCCATCTTGGTGCCGAAGGCATTCGGGTTGACCGCGTCGGCGCGCCCGCGCACGAGGTAGTCATCGAACGCGTCCTTCACGTACGGGCTCGTGTTGGGCTTCTGCGAGATGCGTACCTTGTTGGTCTCGTTCTCGGTAAACAAGAGCGGCACATCGCGATCGAAATAGATGCGCCGCTGGCCGAGGTGCTGATGGTCCACGTCCACGGCGTTCAGGCCGCGAGCTCCGCGCGCGGCGCGCAGCGATGGACGCTCTCGGCTCCCATCCGGCAAGCGGTGCTCCCAGGACCAGGTATTGCGAAACCACCACTGGGGTAACACGTGCAGCTCGGCGTTTTCGGTGCCGCGATTGCACACCGTGACCTGGATCAGCAGCTCCTCGGGAGACTGCTTGGCGTACTCCACGAAGACATCGAAGTAGCGGTCGCCATCGAACACCCCCGTATCGATCAGCTCGTACTCGGGCTGCGTGCGCGAGCGCTGCTTGTTGGTCGCGACGATCTCGTCGTACGGATAGGCCCTCTGCGGGTATTTGTAGAGGTACTTGGCGTAGGAATGGGTGGGCGTGGAGTCGAGGTAGAAGTAGTACTCCTTGACGTCCTCCCCGTGGTTGCCCTCGCTGTTGGTGAGCCCGAACAGCCGCTCCTTCAGGATCGGGTCCTTGCCGTTCCAGAGCCCGAGGCAAAAACACAACTGTTGCCGGTCATCGGAGAAGCCGGCCAGGCCATCCTCTCCCCAGCGATAGGCACGGGAGCGCGCCTGATCATGGCTGAAGTAGTCCCAGGCGTTGCCGTCCGTGCTGTAGTCCTCACGCACGGTTCCCCACTGGCGCTCGCTCAGGTACGGGCCCCATTTCCTCCAGCGGGCCTTCTGTTCTCGAACCTCGGCAAGTCTACGGCGTTCAGGATCGACGGCAGCACACATGGCGACTCCCTTACTCCCCCACTCCCAGCGCCGACGGTATCATACCCGTGCGGCGCCGGAAGCGGATTTGCCAGGGTGCGCCCAGCGCGCGAAGTGAGGCAGCTAGGGCACGTTACTCGGGTACGCCAGCGGCCACCCAATCCCGGATCAGGTTGAACTCCGCGACGGAGACGCAACCGTTCGTGCCGGGCGCGCCGCGACAGGTGTCGGCGGGCATCTCCCCCGCGGCGATCAGAGACACGATGTCGTTTCGTTCCCGTACCGCAACGTCGTAGCTCGTGGCCGCGTTCGCAGCGGCAAACAGGGGCAAGCCCCCGCTCGAGTGGCAGCGCGCGCAGTTGTCGAGCAAGATGTCGCGGATGTCGCTGGTGAAGGTAACGAGCTGCGCCGGCGTTTCCGGGTTGGCACCGGGGTTGCCACCGGCATTGCCACCGGGGTTGGCCGGGACCGCCGGAGCCGCATTGTCGTCGTCGTCGTCATCATCCCCGTCGTCGTCATCGTCGTCGCCCCGGTCATCGTCGTCGTCCCCATCGTCATCATCGTCGCGATCCCGATCGTCATCGTCATCGTCATCGTCGTCATCACCGTCGTCGTCGCCGATGCGGGGCGGGTCATTGCCCGCCGCGGGCGGGGTGACCGGAGCCAGATTCGGCGGCGGCAGGGTTTCCGGCGGCACCGTCTCCGTGGGCACGGTGCCCTCGGGCACGCTCGGCGTGCTGGTGGCCGGAGTTTGGGTGCTCGGGGCCGCGCCACCGGGCGCCACCGTGCTGGAGCCATTGTTGGCCGGAGTCGCTGGCGGGGTGCGCGGGTTGTTGGAGACCCCGGGAGAGACCGAACTCGCGCCGCTGTCCCCCTTGCCTTCTCCCGCCGCGCAGCCGCTGGCAACACCGAGGAGCAGGGCGGGGACGGCCAGCGTTGCCCAGAAACCGGGCAGCATGTTCGGACGCAGTGTGGGATCGTGTCTCAAGTCGGCCTGCCTTTCGAATGGTGAGAATCCGCTCGCGAAGGAGCGGTCACTTACGTTAGGAGGGGCGTATGCGGGCAGCTTGTGCGGCATGTGCAGAAGTGTGCAGGCACCGCTCCGCTTCGAGCCAGACCGCTGCGAATGCTCGCGACCGCGCAATTTTCCGCCCGCAACCTGCGCGATTTGCGCCCACGCGCTCGAGATTCGCGCGGGCTCCCGTAGCCGCTGCCGGCGTCGCGAACTAAGCCTTTCTCAGCTAAGTCTTTCGAGACCACCGCCGCAGTCACCGGTATGAGCGACGCCCCCGCCGATGAGCCCCTGACCCGCCTCTTGATGGTGGAGGATGACGAGCGGCTGGCGCAGCTCACGGCGCGCTATCTCGAGCAGTACGGCATCGTGGTCACGCGCGCGAGCGACGGCAAAGAAGCGATCCGGGTGGCCCTGCAGGGCAGCTTCGATCTGGTCTTGCTCGATCTGATGCTGCCCGGCTGTGACGGCATCGAGGTCTGCCGCACGCTGCGCTCGCGGCTGGATCTGCCCATCATCATCGTCACGGCGCGGGCGGACGAGGCGGATCGGGTGCTCGGTCTGGAGTTCGGCGCCGACGACTATGTGGTCAAGCCCTTCTCGTCGCGGGAGTTACTGGCGCGCATCCGGGCTCAGGTTCGGCGCGCGCGCGGCCGCGCCGGGCCCAAGGTGCAGCCGCTCCGTGCCGGGCGGATCGAGGTCGATCCGGGGGGGCTGCGTGCCAGCATCGACGGCAAGCCGCTGGAGCTGACCGGCTACGAGTTTACGTTGCTGCGCGCGTTGGTCGAGCGCGCCGGGCGCGTGCTCAGCCGGGATCAGTTGCTCGGCATGGTGAATCGTGAAGCCGATGCGGTGTTTGACCGTTCGATCGACGGGCACATCTCGAGGCTGCGCCAGAAGCTGGGGGACGACCCGCGCCGCCCGAAGATGCTCAAGACCATTCGCGGCGCGGGCTACATGCTCGCCACCGACACGGACCGATGAAGCCCACGCGGCTGGTGCTCAGCATCTACGTGGTTGCCCTGGTGCAACTATTGACCGCCTGGCTTGGCTTTTCGGTCTCGCGCGACTACCTGATCGAGCCGCCCGGCAGGCTCGGCCAGGGCGGCTGGGAAGTATTTGCCGCTCAACACGTCGCCTTCGACCGCAAGAGCCCGGCCGCCCTGCGCGAGACCATGGAATGGCTGCGGGTGGAGCTCGGCATTTGCGTCACCATGTTCAGCCCGGACGGCAGCGTGCTGGCCAGCAACCACCCGCACGTGCCGGCGCCGCTGCCGGCGGTAGAGGTGGCGCGCTTGCCGGTGCGCGGCTTCTTGCCGGGTCCCACCCCCGACACCCTGGCCGTCGGGATCCACGAGTCGGGGGAGCTGGTCGCGTACCTGATCACCGATCGCTTCCAGTTTCGGCGCCCGCTCTCGCGGCAGGTGATCCTGGCGGCGATCGTGCTCTCGGTGGTCTTTTCGGGCTCGCTGCTCTTTGCGCGCTCGCTGGCGGTACCGCTGCGGCGGCTGGCCGGCGTCGCACGCGCCTTCGGCAGCGGGCAACTCGGCGCACGCGCACGGCTGGAGCGGCGAGATGAACTGGGCGCCGTGGCCAACGCCTTCGACGACATGGCCGATCGCATCACCGCGCTCTTGCAGAGCCAGCGCGAGCTCCTGGCCAACGTGTCCCACGAGCTGCGGACGCCGCTGGCCCGGATCCGCGTGGCGCTCGATCTGGCGACCGACGGTGACGCGGAGGCCGCCAAGGACGCGCTCGCCAACATCAGCACCGATTGGGGAGACCTGGAGCGCCTGGTGGAGGACGTGCTGGCGGCCGCGCGGCTCGACCTCGGCTCTTCCGAACCGGGAGCGCTCCCGCTGCGCCGCGATCAGGTCAACCTGGCGGAGCTGGCCCACGAGGCCCTGGCCCGCCATCAAATCATCCATCCCAAGGAAGAGCTGCAGCTGGAGCTCGCCCTCGACGTGCCCAACGTCGAGGGGGACGCCGGGCTCTTGCGCCGCGTGATCGACAACCTGGTGGATAACTCCCGCAAGTACTCGGAGGCGGGCAGCCCGGTCACGCTCCGCATCCGCCGCGAGGGCAACGGCGCCGCGCTCACCGTCATCGATCGTGGCATGGGCATCGACGCGGCCGATCTCCCGCACATCTTCACTCCCTTCTTCCGGGCGGACCGCAGCCGTACCCGCAAGACCGGCGGTGTGGGGCTCGGGTTGGCGCTGGTGCGCCGCATCGCCACGGCGCACGGGGGTAGTGTGCACGTCGAAAGCCAGGTGGGTCAGGGCACTCGGGTCGAGGTGACCTTGCCCGGGACATCGCCCGGCGCGGGCGGCCGGTCACAGCCTACTGCGACGCGCGAACATTTCCGCACATGCCAGACAGACGGGGCGGACACAGGCGCGTCATGATCGCTACATGACTCCGGTCCGGCTGCTGGCCAGGCCGGGACTGCTTGGCTTCATTCACCCCCGCCCGACGAGGTTTCCCATGATGCAAGTAGGCCAGTCCGAAATCCAACGCCTCCGCCGCCTGCACCAGAGCGCCGAGCTCGAGCTGCTGTTGCTCGCCGCACGCCGCTTTCCGACCCCGACTGAACAGGCCGAGCTGCGCGAGCTGAAGAAGCGCAAGCTCGCCCTGAAGGATCGCATCACCTGGCTCGAAGGCGTGTTTCGAGAACAGAACGAGCTCACCGACCAGGCCAGCGCGTAGCAACGCATCCCCCTTCGCGAGAGGGGCTGCTAGCCAACCGGCGACATCCCGAGTTCCGCCGGAGGGCAACAAAATTCGCTGGCGTACCGGACGCCGCTGAGGGAGACCAGCCGAAGGCTCGCTTCGGCTGGGGTCCCAGATGCCGGAACCGATCGTTCGACTCGAAGCTCTATCCAAGGTCTACCGCATGGGCGCGGTCGACGTGCACGCCCTGCGCGCGCTGACGCTCGAGGTGCAAGCCGGGGACATGCTGGCCGTGATGGGCCCGTCGGGCTCGGGCAAGTCCACGCTGCTCAATCTGATCGGCACGCTCGACCGGCCTAGCTCGGGGCGTTACTTTCTGGACGGGCAGCCCGTGGAGGAGCTCGACGAGGAGGAGCTCTCGAGCCTGCGCAATCGCAAGATCGGTTTCGTCTTTCAAGCCTTCAACTTGATGCCGCGCGAGACGGCGCTGGCCAACGTCGAGTTGCCGCTGATCTATGCCGGGCTCCCCGGGGCAGAGCGGCGTGCCCGCGCACGCGCGGCGCTGGCGCGCGTCGGCCTGGCCGATCGCGCGGACCACTTGCCGAGTCAACTCTCGGGCGGCCAGCAGCAGCGCGTCAGCCTGGCTCGCGCCATCGTCAATGAGCCGCTCGTGCTGCTGGCGGATGAGCCCACCGGTGCGCTCGACTCCGCCACCACGCGCGAGGTGATGGACCTGCTGTGTGAACTGCATCGGCAGGGCATGACGGTGGTGATCGTGACGCACGACGCAAGCGTCGCCTGCTATGCCGAGCGGCGCATCAGCTTTCAAGACGGCAGGCTGACGAGCGACCTCAGCGGGCAAGCCAGCACAGTGCCGCACACCGCGCCTCTTTCACAGCCACCGGTGCAGGCATTCGCGAGGTCTGCAGGCGGGGGAACGGTGGCGAGATGACGCGGCGGGCTCGGCGGCGTTCCTTCTGGATCCTGGCGGGCGCTGGCGTGCTCGGCCTGAGCGCGTGGCTCGTGCTGCGGGGCGGGCACTCCGCCAAGGCCGACGGCACGCTCGTGGTCAGCGCCAAGCGCGGCACGCTCGCGATCGAAATCCTGGACACCGGGCGGGTGGAGGCGCGAGAAAAGGTCGAGCTCAAATCGAAGGTGGCCGGTCAGGTCGTCGGCGTGCTCGCGGAAGAGGGCGCGCTCGTAAAGAAAGGCGACACGCTCGTGCTGCTCGATCCGATCGACTACGAGCGCGAGGTGGCACGCGCGGAGGCGGAGATCGCGCAGGCCGAGGCCACCACGGATTTTGCGCGCCAGACGCTGGAGCGCAAGAAAAGCGGGGTGCGGGACAGCATCTTGCCGTCGTCCGACCTGGACGCCGCCCAACATCAGTACCGCACCGGGGGCGCGGCGTTGCGCTCGGCGCGGGTGGCGCTGCGCGCCGCGCAGGATCGCGTGCGCTACACCAAGATCCTGTCGCCGATCGACGGCACGGTGATCCAGCGCAACATCGAGGTGGGAGAGGTGGTCACGCCCGGCGTGCAGGCTACCTTCGAGGGCCGGGCGCTGCTCACCGTGGCCGACCTCCGGACGCTGCTGATCCTGGTGGACCTGAACCAGATCGACGTCGCCAAGGTGCACCTCGGGCAGCGCGCGAGCGTGAAGCTGGACGCCCTGCCGGACAAGACGTACGAGGCCAAGATCACGCGCATCGCGCCGGCCTCCGTGCGGCGTGACCGGCAAGAAGTGGACGTATTTCCGATCGAGGCGGAGCTCGTCGTCACCGATACGACGATCAAACCGGGCATGACGGCGGACGTCCGTATCCACCTCGACAGCAAAGACAACGTGCTCACCCTGCCGATCGAAGCCGTGGTCCGGCACGGCGCCGGCGGCAAGGTCACCCGCCTGGTCACCAACGCCAAGGGCGAAGAGTCGCGGGAACAGGTCGAGGTGACCCTCGGCGCGCACAGCGATCGCGAGCTCGAGATCACGGGCGGTCTGTCCGAGGGCGATCGCATCCTCTTGGATCCTGCTTCCGCCGCGGCCAATGAGCTCAAGTTGTGAGCCACGCGGACGACCTCCGAGTCGCCGCCAAGAGCCTGTGGGCGCACCGCTTCCGTTCGGCGCTGAGTCTGCTCAGCATCGCCATCGGCGCGTTTGCCATCGTGCTGATGTCATCCCTGGCCGAGAGCGGCTTTCAGACCCTGCGCCGGGGCATCGAGGAGCTGGGCGGGGCACGCCTATTGCTCGTGGTCCCCAAAAAGCCGGTGCGCGCCCAGGGCAAGGAGCAGGCGTACGACACGCGGCTCACGCGCCTCGACCATGAGGTCGTCTTTGCCGATGTGCCGTACATCCAGGAGCATTGCCGCTACACGACGCTGCAAGACAAGAGCGTCATCGGCGACAGCGGCCTCAGCGTGCGAGCGGATCTGGTCGCAGCAGATAGCCGCTTCTTCGATTTTTTCTCGATGCCGCTGCGCGCCGGCCGGCGCTTCGACGCGTTGGACGACGCCGAGCATGCGCCCGTGTGCCTGGTCGGCAAGCAGGTGGCGAGCGGGTTGTGGCAGGGCGGAGCCGTCGGGCGCTGGCTGACGATCGGCGGGATCCGCTGCCACGTGATCGGCGAGCTCGCGGAGCGCCCGCGCTTTGGCATCAGCCTCGGCTTCGACTGGCTCAAGCTGGTGGTGATGCCCGCCCAGACGGCCGCAGACTATCTGCCCGAGGTGGAACGCGGCGGCCTGATCGTGGCCCGCACGGACGACGCCGCGCACAACGACATCGTCAAACGCATCATCAATGCGCGCCTCGAGCAGCGCCACCACGGCATCGACGACTTTTCGCTGCTGGATTTTGCGGGCGTCCTGCACAGTTTCTACGCCATCTTCAACGTCATGCAGCTGCTGGTGGGCTGCATCGCGGGGCTGGCGCTGGTGGTCGGCGGGATCGGGGTCATGAACATGATGCTGGTCAGCGTGTCAGAGCGCGTGCGCGAGATCGGCATCCGCAAGGCTCTCGGCGCATCCCCCCGGCAGATCCGCGCGCAGTTTCTGACCGAGGCAGCGCTCCTGTCGGGTGTGGGCGGCGTGCTCGGCAGCGGCCTCGGTGCGCTGTGTGCGCTACTGGCCTCGGCGCTGATCGTGCACCTGCTCGAGAGCTGGATAGGTTTGTTGTCCTGGCCGGCCGTCGCCGCGGCGCTGCTCACCGCCATTGGCACGGGGATCAGCTTCGGCTGGGTGCCCGCCAAACGCGCCAGCGCGCTGTCGCCCGTGGAGGCCATGCGGCGATGATCAGCGCAGACGTGCGGCGGGCCCTGCGCTCGATCGGTTCGGCGCGGCTGCGGGCTCTCTTGACGCTGCTCGGGGTGGTGATGAGCACGAGCTCGTTCGTCCTCCTGGTCGCGCTGATCCGCGGCGGCGAGGAGCGCCTGGCCGCCATGCAGGACGAGGTCAACGACACGAATCTGGTGATCGTCCGCGCCACCCCGCCGCCGCACGGGTCGGAGCAGCGCGCCGGCCGCGTGCTGTCCCGCAGCGATGCCCGGGTGCTCGAGAGCTCGCGCGCGCTGGGCGGCGCCGGCGTCGCGGCCGAGAAGAGTCGGGAGACGACGGCACGCTACGGCGGCCGCGAGCAGCGCGTGAGGCTGATGAGTGCCGGGCCCGGGGCGCTCCAGCTGTACCGCCTCGAGCTCGGCCGCGGCCGCTACCTGAACGAGACAGATTTTGACGAGCAGCGCCGGACCTGCGTGATCGGCCACGAACTCTGGGAGAAGCTGCTCGACTCGCGCCCCGAGCTCACGGCAGCACTCGAGATCGATGGCGATCTGTGGAGCGTCGTCGGCGTGCTGCAAGCCAAGCCGAGCATGGCCAAGGGGGACGCCACCAATAGCTGGAACCGCCGTGTGCTCGTGCCGGAGACCTCCTTCGATCTCGCGTACAACCCACAGCACCAGGCCGAGCAGCTTTTTTTGCGTCCCGCCGGCGCGCCAGCGGCCGCAGCGCTGCCGGCCCTGGAGGCCATCACCAAGAGTACTCTACTGCGGCTGCACGATGGGCTGTCGAACTTCAAAATGGCACCTCGAGAGGAGCGCGAGCAGGCCCGGCTCATCTTTCAAATCGTGCAGATCCTGCTGGTGGGCACGGCGCTGGTCTCGCTCCTGGTGGGCGGCATCAACGTCATGAACGTGATGCTGGTGACCGTCACCGAGCGCACGCGCGAGATCGGCATTCGACGCGCTGTGGGCGCTTCCCCACGCGCCATCATCCGGCAGTTTTTGGTCGAGGCCATGCTCCTGACCAGCCTGGGCGGCATCTTCGGCGTGGCCCTCGGTTGCGCGCTCGGCTGGGGCAGCACGCTAGTCCTGCGCCAGCTGGTCGGGCAATGGTCGCTCCACCTCGAGCTGTGGGCCATCCTGCTCGGCGTTGGCCTGAGCATGGCGACCGGCCTCGCTTTTGGCCTGTATCCGGCGCGCCGCGCCGCACAGCTGGACGTGATCGACGCGCTCCGGAACGAGTAAGGGCGCGTGTCTCAGACGGGAACACCCGCCGCTGTCGAGCTGAAGGGGCCGCACGGCGAGCACAGCAGAAACCCGCTCGAGATTGACAATTTGGCAGTGATCCTGTATTCAATACAGTCATGGTTCACCTCAACATTACCTTGGACGAAGAGCTCTATCGAAGGTTGAAGGAGAAGGCACCCGCGAAAAAGATGAGCGCTTTCATCGCCAGCGCACTGCGCGAGCGACTGGGGCCAGGAGCTCGAGAACTCGAGCAGGCGTATCGCGCCGCCGCCAAAGAACCCTGGCGGCGAAGCGTGACGGAGGACTGGGACGTCACTGAAGTGGAAGCGTGGCCCGAGTAAAGGCTACTCGCGCCCGCCGTGGCGACGTCTATTGGGTCGCATTAGATCCCGTACTCGGCACGGAGATTCAGAAGACACGACCCGCCATCATCGTTTCTAACGATGCCATGAATCAATTTGCAGGAAGAGTGGTCATCGTCCCGGTAACGAGCAACATCGATCATTGTTATCCGGGTGAAGCGTTGGTCACCATCAAGGGCAAGCCGGCGCGCGCGCTGGGTGATCAACTACGGTCCATCGACAAGGTGCGATTGCGAGGCAAGCTCGACACGCTGGTGATGAGCGAAATGCAAGAGCTGGAGGCGGCGCTGCGCATCACCCTGGCGCTCTAGCGCTGCCCTCTGTCGGAGCCCGCGAAGGCGACCGGAGGGCTGTACTCGGACGGCGTCGTGGTCGACACGTCGAGCAGCGTCAGCTGGCTGGCGGCAATGACGACGATGCGAGGCAGCGCGCCAGGCTCGAGGCGCAGCTGCTGCTGTTCCTGCACCACGCCGTCGGCAGTCACCCCGGTACTTGCGCCGGCCGGTTGCCAGGCGAGCTCGTACGAGCCGGCGGGGAGTGGTACATGCAAGGTCTGATAGGCGCCGCCCGAAAGCTCGATGCGCGCTCGCCGCCCCTGATCGATACCGCGGAGCGAGAAGCTACCGCGCGCGGGTGCCGCGTGCGATGCACCGCTCGCAGGCTGAACACGGAGGGCGAGAGCGCCGTCCGTTGCTCGAGGATGCGCCGTGTCGCAACCGAACAGTGCAGGGTCGACGCTGAGCAGAGAGAGCGCAATGAAAGCGCGGAAAGACATGGGGACTCCAGTGGGTTTGGGGGTCGAGCAAATAGGGAAGGCGGCGCACGAAGTCGGCGCAGCGTCTACGCTGAGGGGCCCCTGGTGCCCGGCGCCGTGAGCACCAGGGGCTGAAACCTCGAGCCGTCCTGCCAATCAGGGGTTCAACAGCGGACCGGGGCGAGGAGCATCGGGGCAGTCGCTCACCTGTCCGGCGACGAGGACGCCGTCCAGGATGATCACGTCGCAGTTGGTGAACGCATCTTCCGATTCGACCACGCAGATGTTGCAGCCTGGTCCACCGTCGACTCGGTCGCGGCCAGGGCCGCCGACGAGCAGATCGTCGCCGAGGTCATCCCCACCTCGGATGACGTCGTTCCCGCTGCCGCCCGTCAGGGCGTCATTGCCGACGCTGCCGTCCAGGGTGTCGTTGCCTGGGCCGCCCTGAACCTCATCGTCTCCGCCCCCGGCGTTGAGGTCATCATCTCCAGGGCCGCCGTCGAGGTGATCGTCGCCGGCGGCGCTGGTGAGAGTGTCATCGCATTCGGCACCGCTGAGAAAGTCCACGCCGGACGTCCCGGTCACGTCGTCGTTGCCGTCGGTACCCGGAAAAAACTGCAGTTCAATGGGGTTGTTGAAGCCCGGACCACACGCCGCCGCATCGGCTTCGTCCTCTTCTCGCAGCTGCGCGAGCGAGCTGAGCGAGAACAGCGTGCATGCGCCGAGTGCGGCCACAAACGCGATGGACCCAGGATTGTTTCGAGTAAACATGTGACTTTGCCTTTTGCTAGACGCACCACCAGCGGACGGCTCTCGGAGGGTGCGACCCCAGCGAGCCTCGAAGCCTACCGAGCGGCGAACATCGCGCACTCGCTTGCCCCTTCACTCGAGGCGAGAGCGGAGCGTCACGCTCCTGCTCGCCTGAGCTTCACCCCTGTCATGCCCGGCAACGCCGCTGTGGATCTCGCAGTGTCTCGAGCGGCACGGGTGCGCGACCCCTCCCGTGCGAGTCCGCGAGCACTTGGGAGGGGCGGGCGGCGCGCAGGCGCGCAGCGCCGAGCACCGACCGGGGGTGGGCAACTCAGTCCCTCCTTACGCGCTGAAAGAGCGCGCGACGCTCAGTCGCTACAGCAACGAATGCCGATGCCGGGGCTGCGCTCCGTGGGCAGGTGGCCCAACCGGTCGTCACTGTCTTCGTCGCGCGGAGTGTGATGGCACCCGGCTCTCGACCGATCCGTCGTCAGGTAGTCGCCTCCGCGCGCCAAGCAGAGCGTCGCGCTGCGCTGCGGGAACTCCTTGCAGACCAACACCCACTCGGAAACGTTGCCGCTGAGTTGCTCGACGTGCTCGGGAGTCTCGCAGCGGCGAGAGGCATTCACCGGTTGGAGACCCGCCGAGTCGATGTTGCAGAGCCCCGGCTCAAACGTTTGCGCATAGGGATACGGCCAGCCGCGGTCACCCGCGCACGCGACGAACCACTCGTCGTCCAGGTCGCTATTGCGGGAGTCTTCGTTGACGGGGTCCCCTCCACGCCCGGCGCACAGCCGTTTGCCGCGGAAGCTGCAGTACGCCATGGCATCGCACAGATCGACACAGGCCACCGGCAGCTCGCCATCGACTCCGGGCTCGTACGCCGACGCGCAATCGGCTCCGCCTCCCGGTTGGAAACTCTCTCGCTCGGGACACAAGAGCGTGTCTTGCTGTAAGAGCGACGTCTCGGGGGCGGGCGCCGACAGGAATTGGTCGTACTCTTCTCGCGAGGTCTCGCGCTTGTCGATGCAGAAGGTCGCGCCATCGGCGAAGCGCGCCTCTTGCATCTCGTCGGGGCAAGGCTCCGCGCGCAGCGCGCCCTCGGAGGTTTCCAGCTCCTCGAGCGGGCGCAGCAGCGAGCAGGCCAGCGCGAGCGTCGAGCAGGAGATTGCCGAGACCAGTGCCGCCGAATACCGGGCACGCGCCAGACGCGCCGAGGGACGGCGACTCAAAACTCCCCCTCCAGCGCCACGCGATCTGCGCTGATCGAAAGCCGGCTACCCGCGGCGGGCTCGCTCGGCGCCCAAAACCAGACGGCCGCCGCAGCCACGAGGGACGCCACACCCACGCCGAGCGCGACGTCCGCCGCCACATAGCGGCTGCGCACGGAACTCACCTCGTCCGACGCGCAGGCGCCCGCACAGGTCTTTCTGAGATGCTGCTCCGCAGTATAGCCGCTGCTCGCCAGCACCGCGAACGTCGTCAGACTGGCCAGGCCCAACCCGCCGAGGATGTAGCTCGCCGTCGGGATCGGGGCCGCAGAGTCCGGCGCGAGCGCAGCGTCCGGCGGCAATGGCGCCAGGCCCGGCGTGGGCTCGGAGCGGCTCGCGACGAGCGAGGTCGCCACGCCGGGAGGAGACGTGGCGGGCAGCGGCACGACCACGGGCGCTGGCGCGTGGGCGACCTCCACGGCAGACGACGCCGGCAAGGGACCGAAGCTCACCTCCAGCGTGCGGTATTTCTCGGACTCGCGGATCAGCGTGCGTTGCTCGACGATTTGCTCGCCGTGGCAAAAGCGCAGCAGGTATTCGCCCGGGTCGAGCTCCAGCGCCCGACCGTTCAAGCGCTCGGCGAGCAACTCGCCGTTCGCCTCCACGCGCACACTGGCGAGGGCCGCGCCGCTGGCATCTCGAGCGTCGATCACGAGCGTCGGCAGCGCCCGCTCGATGCTCTCGAGCCATGCGCTGCACTGGGCGCGCACCGTCGCCGAGCAGGTGTCTTGTCCGCAGGTCACGGCCTGCTGCCGCGCCGCTCGGAATTGCGCGGTCCGCTGCAAGCGCTGCGTCTCCACATAGGCCTGCGCGCAGACCTCGTCATCGGCCCAGGCGGACGCCGAGCCGAGGCTCGCGGCACACGAGAGCGCGGCCGGCAGCCAGGCAGAGCGCCCCTTCATTTGCAGCCCGGCTTCATGTGGCGGATGCCCTCCGCGTCCAAGGAAAACGGCGGGGAGCAATCGAGCCCCGCAGCACCTGCAGCGCCGCTCGACGCGCGCGGCGTGGGGGCTCGACGAGGGTCAGGTCGCAGCGCTGCTTTGGTAGTGACGGTCCGAGCGCCGTCCGGCAACGCCGCGGCGGGGGGAGAGGGGCTTCCTTGCTGCGCGCTCGCGACATCCTTTCGTTCTGCTCGAGCCGGCGGCAGCGACTGGCGCGGAGGCTCGACGGGCGTGCCGAGCACAGCGCTCGAGGGCGCCGCGCTCGAGGGCTCCGCGCTCGAGGGCTCGGCTCCGGCCATTCCGGAAGGCTCCGGAACGGCGCGTGGCCAAAGCCGCTCCGCCGCAAACCAGACCAAAGAGACTCCCGCTGCCATGGCAAATAGTTTGAGAACCGTGTGTCCGAAAGACCCCGCCAGCTTAGACGCGCCCGCCGACGGGCCGTCGCGGCCGCGCGAATGGGGATCGAGAGCGCCAGCTGCGAGCACGGTGGGGTCGAGCGCCCCTGCCGCCAGCAGAACGGGCCGACGCTGGCTCGGCGATGTCTCCGATTCGGCATCGAGCACCAACTGAGCGCGAGCCTGCAAAGACTCCGACGCCAGTTCCGAGACCCAGTGCGCCGTGGCCTCCACGCTGGCCGGGCGCACGCAGGACTCGAGCGCCGCCGCCATGGCGAGGGCAGAGTCGTAGCGCTGCGCTGGATCGCGAGCCAGCGCCCGCAGCACCACGCCGTCGAGCGCGGGCGGTAGGTCGAGCGCAAACTGGGAAGGTGGCAAAACGTCACCGCGCAGCAACTGGGCGACCAGCTCAGACGCCGTCCGATCTCGATACATGCGCTCGCCGCTGAGCAGTTCCCATAGCACCACGCCCACGGCGTACAGATCGGTGGCAAACGTCAGCGGCCGGAGCTCCACCTGCTCGGGAGAGGCGTAGGTCAGCTTGCCCTTGAACTCCCCCGCATTGCTCAACGCCGTGTAGCCGGCCGCCTTCGCCAGGCCGAAGTCGGCGAGACGCGCCACTCCGTCCACACCGCACAAGATGTTTTGCGGACTCACGTCGCGATGGATCAAACCCAGAGGTTGAGCGCGCTCGTCGCGAGCTTGGTGGACGGCTGATAGGCCGCGCAGCACCCCTCCGATCAGCGTCACCGCGATCTCGACGGGCACCCGCTCTCCCCGCTCCCTCGCGAGGGCCGTCAGCGCGGACAGTGGTTCGCCATGCACATACTGCATGACGATCAAGAATTCTTTGCCCGAATCGACCACGTCGAGCGTCGTCACTACATGAGGGTGCTGCACACGCGCCGCAAGCAACGCTTCGCGCGTGGCCAAGCGCCGAAAATCCACGTTTTGTAGCAGAGTCGGCAGCGGGCGCTTGATCGCGACGGTGCGCGCGAAGCCCGCTATCCCGAGGAAGCGGGCGAGGTGCACACTGGCCATGCCCCCCACGCCGATCTCGGCGTAGATGCGATACTCTCCGCTCGCCCCCCTGACCACAGATTCCTGCACGGCGCAGCAGCCTAGCGTCAAAATGAAAAATGTCGTGATCCCGAGGATCGATTCCGGGCCTGCAAGAGAAGTCACATGCCCTCCCGAGCTCTCGTCGCAGTGCCCATGGAAACCCAGCTGAGCCAAGCGTTGGCGCCGGCCGCGGCGGCGCGCCTGCGCAGCTTGGTCGACGAACACTTCGCGTTTGTCTGGCGTTGCCTGCGGCGTGCGGGAACCCCTGAAGCAGATATCGATGACGTGCTTCAGCGCGTGTTTCTGACGGCAGCTCGCAAGCTCTCGGACATTCACGCTGGCGCCGAGCGCGGCTTTCTGTTCGCCGTGGCCCGGCGCGAGGCCGGGCACCTGCGGCGCTCGTATCGGCGGCGCGGGGAGGTCGGGCAGGAGGCGATTCTCGACAAGTCGACGGGAGCGCTGCGTCCGGACGAGCTCGCAGGCCGGCAACAAGCGCTGAGCTTCGTGAGCTCGGTGTTGGAGCAGATGGAAGAAGACCTGCGCACGGTCTTTCTGCTCTGCGACGTGGAAGAAATGTCGTCGCTCGAGGTGGCTGCGGCGCTCGGCATTCCAGCGGGCACCGTCAAGTCGCGTCTGCGGCGCGCTCGCGAAGATTTTGCCTCACGAACTCAAACGCTGCGTGCGGGAGTGCCACGACCATGAAGGAACTTCATCCGGACACGCGAGCGGACCAGGCGGACGATCCGGATCCGTGGGTGCGAGAAGGTCTGCGCGCGTTGCGCGAGCAGGTGCCGTCGGATGAGTCTCGGCGAGCCACGCTGGCGCAGCTCGGCATCGCGGATGAGGTGGCGGCCGTGCAAGCGGCGGCGCCCCCCTCGAGAGCCGGGCGCGGTCTGCTGCATTGGCTGCTCGGCGGCGTGCTGCTCGGAGTGCTCGCCCTCGTGCTCCAGCGCTGGCTCGGTTGAATCATGCACCTGCTCTCCACCGTTCGCTGGGCCATGCTGCTCGCCGTCAACTGTGGGTGGGTGCCTGCACTGACGGGCTGCGGTCCTTCCGCGCCCTCGGCCCCCGCCTCGCGCTCCTCCGCCCTCACGGGGCCCACGAGCTGGGAGGTTCTACAGGACGCAACGACGGGAGCTTTCTCTCCCTTCCGTCTCGAGCTGAACGCCGGCGACAGCGTCGTCTGGCACTTTCCGACGCCCAGCCCAGGCAACGCCCTGGCACGACGCGTTTCAGTGCCGGAGCTCGCGGAGCCGCCAACGCCGGCTCACCACGCGATCGCCGGGTATGCGCCGAGCAACGTCAACGAGCTCGTCGGGCCAATGCTCCAGGTGCCGTCCGGTGTCTTTGCGCTGGGCCCAACCGGCTACGGCATGAGCGAACAGAACACGCCCTGTTCGCCTGCCGTGCCAAGCATTGCCTCCCGCACCGTGGCAGGCACCACGCAGTATCTGTGTCGCAGTCCAGATCCAGACCACTACGGTCGCACCATGCCCGAGACCTGGGCCCGTCCGGACATCACGGGGGTCTTCATTCGCTTGCAATGGAAGGATCTCCAACCGACCCAGGATAGCTGGGACGACAGCATTCTGCTGCGCGAGACCGATGCCGCCGTCGCCGCTGGCAAGCTGTATAGCCTCGTGCTCGAGTCCGGTCGAGATGGTCAGCCCCCTTGGCTTTTCGAGCCGGTCGAGAGCGGCGGGGCGGGCATGCCTGCGCTCGAATTGATCTGGAATGACGCGCTCGACGTCGCGCGCTGCAGCGACGTCGCACGTTTCGTGGACCCGACCACGGAGAGTTATCGAACGCTCTACCTGGCTGCGCTCAGCCATATCTCGAGCGTGCTGCGAGAGAGCAGCGCCCGGTATCGATCGCTGGCGTATATCAAGCCGTCCGGGGCGAACCGCGCCACGGGGGAGAACCGGCTGCCCTCGCGCTGCAAACCCGGCTGCTCGATCTGCAACAACCAGGTCTGGGCGGACGCCGGCTACCAGCCGAGCAAGCTCTACGCCTTCTACGAGGCGCAGCTCGCGCACATCTCACGCGAGTTCCCGGGCAAGACCATGAGCTACATGTTGATCCAGGCAGGCTTTCCCCGGGTCGGCGAGTCCGGTTGCTACGAGAACGCGGCGGGGGCCAGGAGCTGCCCAGCGGATACACCCATCGAACAGCAGAGCGTACCGCGCGGCACCGAGCAGACAGAAGCCATCATCGCCGCGGCCGCCGCGGCATACCCGGCGCTGGGGAGCTTCGTGGTCGAGCATCAAGGTCTGGGCATGGAGCTCGGCAGCATCAATCCCTGGGTGATCGACTTCGGTGCCACCGGCAGGCCCACGATGTTTCAGACCAGTGCCGGCGGCCAGGTGGGCAGCCCGGCGCAGGTCGGAGACACCCTGCAGAATCTCTGGGACAACTCCGCGGCGAGCGCGCTGGAGATCTATGAGGAGCGCCTCTGGGAGGCCCACTCGGCGCCGCTCGGCGCCGCAGCCCATCCGGAGCGCCGCATCGAAGATTGGCAGGCCATGCTTCACGCGCGCCGTCGCGACGCCTACCCGGAGCTCGGCGATCCGGCACCGTCGAGCCATACTTTCACGTTCGCAGCACCGGTCACCCCGACCGAGGCGCCGCCGGGCCAGGCTCGAGTCATCGCCTACCTCGATCCGCGGCTGCAAGCGATGAGTCTGGCGGCGGACTGCGAGGATGGCTTTTCGCCTTGCATCGTCGTGCATCCCCTGACGCGCTAGCGCGCCCCGGGTTGCAGGCTCTTACCGGCTGCGGGCCGCGGGCTTCGGGCCTGGGCTCGAGCTCCTGCGAGATTTTTTGGCCAGCTTGGCGCTCGGGACAGCCTGCGCTGGATACGCCTCACGGATCGCCGCACCGAGCCGACGCAGCGCCGGCGCGATCGCCGAGCGTTTGCGCCAGCAGAGCGCGATCGTGCGCACCGGCTGGGGCTCGGCGAAGCAGCGCGTCTCGAGCCCCGCGCGGCGCGCTTCGGTCGCGACGGCCAACTCCGGCAAGAGCGTGACCCCGAGCCCGCCCGCCACCATCTGCGCCAGCGTGCCGAGGCTGGTGGCGCGAAACTCGAGCTCGCGTGCCTTGGTGCGCGAACAATACGCCAGCGCCTGCTCGCGAAAGCAGTGACCATCGTCCAGGAGCAGCACGTCGGCGTCCCGCAGCTCGGCGCGCTCCACGCCACCCTGCTGGCGAGCCAGCGGGTCCTCGGGGCGCGTCGCGAGCACGAACGGATCGATGGCGACGAGCTCGTGCTCCACATCCCCGATGTCCGCCTCGAGCGCGAGCAGCGCCGCGTCCAACGTCCCGGCTTCGAGCCCCTGCACGAGCGTATCCGTCTTGTCCTCCACCCAGACCGCGGCCAGCTTCGGAAACGCGGCGCGTAGTGCCGGCGTGACGCTCGGCAGCAAGTACGGCGAGATGGTCGGGATCACACCCAGCCGCAGGCGACCATCCAGGGGATCGGTGGCACGCCGCGCGGCCGCACCGAGATCGTCGGCGTCGAGCAAGAGCCGCCGCGCCCGCTCGACCACCTCCTTGCCGGCCAGCGTCGGCAGCACGCGCCGCCGATCCCGCTCGAACAGGCGCACGCCGAGCGCGTCTTCAAACTGCGCGAGCTGGGCGCTCAACGACGGCTGCGAAACGTGGCAGCGCTCCGCCGCTTTGCGGAAACTCAAGGCATCGGCCACGGCCACGATGTACTGGAGCTGCCGCAGAGAAAACGGGTGGGGGGCGAGCTGCATGGGACCTACCTATCACATCCATGCCGTCCCATGCTCCTACAGTATCCCGACGTACCCTCCCTGCTCCAGCGCGACTCGCTGTTGCATCGAAGCGGCGCACGCCGCTGCACCCCGTCCTACGCCCGTGTGCGGAGCCGTCTGGCAGATGTCGTCTGCCCGAACACTCATTGGGCTCCTGCGTTTTGACACGTTAAGAAGAGCCGCTAGATTGAATGGGAGTGCGCTCCTCTCGACAAGTCCCACGCTGCCAACTCGGTGTCGGCTCTCTCGTCAGTGTTGCATCGTTACTCCTGGCCTGTGGCTCCGGGGAAACGGAGCCTGTCGAGATCCAGTCCATGGCGCAGATGCTGCGCGCCGCCCAGGTGGAGTCCGGCGCCAGCTTGCTCAGCTTCGATGTGGTGTTGACCGAGCCGGGCTCGGGCCCCGCCGTCGACTGCAAAGAGGGCAACCTCAGCGTCACCGTCGAGATGAAGAAGCCGGGCGGCAAGAAGTACGAGACGGTCTCGACCGAGCACATCCAGGTGCGCTGCGAGAGCACCATCGGCCCGGACATCGCCGTCGTGGTGGATAACAGCGGCTCGGAGTCGGGCACGCTGGGTGAGGTGCGCGAAGCCACGCTGCGGTTGCTCGAATACGTGGAGGCCGCGCACGGCCGCGTCAGCCTGACGCGAGTGAGCACAGAGCCGAGCGTGCTGGAGCCCCTGACGGACGACATGGCAGCCGCGCGGGGCGCATTGTCCGAGCTGCACGTGAGCAACGGCTGGACAGCGTTGTACGACGGCATTCGCATGGGCAATGAGACGCTGGGGGACGCCGAGCTCGGCGAAGACGGCCAGCCCGCAGGCAATTCCGCCGAGTTTTGTGGCGTGGACCCGCAGCGCGCGATCCTGGTGTTCACCGACGGCCGGGAGAACAACTCGAGCGACGAGCAGCGCTCCGAGAACTACCCGGGCGACGGCATCAACACGACCTGGGACGATCTGACCCGGCTACAGGCGCGCGGCGTCACCACCCCGATCTATTCGATCGGCCTCGGCGACGATGTGGATCATGACGCGCTCCGGAGCCTGGCGGAGCAGAGCGGCGGCAAACATCATCGCACCGATTCGCCGGGCGCGGTGACGGAGCTGTTCCAGCACATCGCGAGCTACACGGGCCCGCGCTTTCGCGTGTGCTCGCCCCTGCCCACGACGGGCTGCGGATCTCACGACATTCGCTTGAAGTATCGCTGGGACGGCGCGGGGCGCACGCTCACCGGCTCGCGCGAGTCGAACCTGAACGTGGCGTGTCCGGCGCCGCCGGCCATGGGCAAGAGCGCGACCGTGCTGCTCACGCTGCAGGACCCCGGCATCGACCCCGTCGCGGCGCGCGAGCTCGTTGCGCGCACCACCCGCTGGGTGAGCCCGGTGGCGGAGCCGCGCGTGCTGGTGGTGCTGGATGACAACCACCATGGAGAGTACGCCGGCGACGCCGCGTACGTCTCCAGGGCTCTGGACCGCGCCGGCCTCGACAACGAGCTGCAGCAAGAGCCCGAGCACGGGTTGGATGCCTCGGCGCTGGAGGGCTTCGACGTGGTCTGGTTCAGCAATCCGGGCTACCCCATGGATGACCAGACCAGCTTCGAGACCCTGCGCACGGCGCTCGGTCGCGGCATGGGCGTGGTGCTGCAAGGGGACGACATGTCCATGAGCTGGGGCCATGCCTTCGACATGTCCGCGCTCACGCACCTGACGTTCGAGGATAACGGCACCAGCGCCTGCGGGCACCAAACCGACAATAACGTGGGCGAGGGCCTGTATCGCGTGCAGTATGAGCCCAGCCATCCGATGATCGGCGCGCTCGGCGGCACCTCGTTCCTGTACGGGGACGATATCGATCTGTCGTCGCCGCGCAACGAAGGAGAGCAGGTGCTGGCCTGGGGCAGCGTGGTGGCCCGCAACAACGGCGAGTCTCTGTGCGACGCGAACACGCCCGTGGTCGTCGCGTACGATCCGGCGCTGGCGACGTCGCACTGAGTGCTCGTCGGGCGAGCGCTCACTCCGCCGGCGGCTCCGTGCTCACGGGCCGCCGCGGGGCCGGCGGCAAGGATGAAGTGCGCGTTCGGCCCTCGGAGACCGCGAGCGCACTCGGATGGCGGCTGTGGCCGACCATCACGATCGAGCGGGCGCGATGCAGCCGCAAGATCAAGCGCGCCCCCCAGCCGCGGCCACTGACCACGCGCATGCTGCCGTGACTGTCCTCGACCGCGAGGATCAGGCGGCCGAGCGCCTCGAGGCCGGCGGGGGGATGGTGCGGAGCGTTCATCACGCGATCGAGCGCCCCCGCCGGAACGCCGAGCTCGAGATCGTGAATGATGAGCTCGAGGTCGCGCGACTTTTCGCGCAGCACCAGCACGGGTGACTCCTGCATCGCCGAGTCGGTCAAGAACGTGCGCAAGGCGGCGGTGAGCTGCGCCTTCTTGCCGATGCAGTGGGCGGGCGTCATGCTCGGCTCGAGCAGCACCTGGCGCTTGAGCGTGCGGTTGGCCCCGGCGATGGCCTCTCGCACGGCGCTGGCGAGCGGGAACGCCGACAGCTCTTCCGCCTGGATCGAGATGATCGGTCCTGCGCCGTTGGGTCGGCTGGCCGCGCCTGCCGTCAGGCCCTCGGCGGGCCCCAGCGTCGCCACGAAGCCCGTGACGTGATCGACCGAGAGTGCCGTGCGGCGCAGCGCGCGGCAGCGCAGGATCAAGGCCTCGCCGCCGTGCGCCGCGGGGGCCGTCACCTGCAAGCGGAGCGCCTCTTTCGAACCGACCAGGTCGGCCAGGCGCCGGCTCGCGACCTCGGCGGGGCCGCCGAGCAAGCGCTCCAGCACGCTCGCCATCGTGAGCGCACCGGCGGGCACCAGGGCGTCGTCGCGCAAGGCCGGCAAGTTGGCGCCAAAAGCCGTGAGCCAGCTGGCAAACTCGCGACTCAACATGCGCACGTGGCCAAACGAGTCGGCGAGCATCAAGCCGATCGGAGCGTCGCGCACCATCGCGTCCAGGAGCTCCATCTCATCGTTCACGACCTGCGCGCCGCTCGCCAGCTCGCCGGTCCCCATGGAGGTGCGCGGCGCGTCGACCGAGAGCTCCGAGAGTGAGGCGCGACCGAGCCGGCGGCGCCGCATCAAGAGGCCGAGCTCGACGCTGAGCCGCGCTGCCGTCGACGGATCGCTGCGGTGCGCCGTCTCCGCCCGGTCGCCGCAGAGAAAGACGTAGCCCTCGATCTCTCCCAGCGCCAGCAGCGGCACCACCAGCACGGGCATCTCTTTCATCACCAGGTAGTCGCGCACCACCCGGATCGTCGGCACGCCCTGCTCGTCACAGTACGGCGTGCGGCGGATGTCACGGCGCTTCTCGCGGATCAGCTCTTCGCCGGCGCTGCCATTGTTCCAGAACTCGAGGTGCCATTTGCGCGCGGGCAGCTGCGCCACGAGCACCACATTGGCCGGGTGCCACTGCTCGGCCAGGCTGGCGATCTTGGCGTGAAACTCGGCCTCGCCCAGCTGATCCAGGCCACGAGCTCGCGCCAGCGCCGCGCGCTCCATCAACTCGTTGGCGCGTAAGAGGGCGCGCCGTTCCCGCACCAGCTCCGGCAAGATCAGCGCCGCGGCTCCACAGAACCAGGCGAGCAGCAGGCTGGCGAGAGGCAAGATGGCGAACGTGGCGAACTTCACCAGGCAGAAGCTGAGACCACCGAGCACGGCCAGGAGTGCGAGCACGAGCCAGAGCCCCACGCGGTAGCCCCGTCGCACGACGCTTTCCGCCACGGCCGCGGCGATGGCGAAGGCGCCGCAGAACAGGAGCCATCGGGGCACTCGGTGCCGAGTGCCTTCCCCGCTCAGGGCGCTCGCCAGCGAGCGTTCGAGTTGCTCGCTCGGGGGGCTGTCGTCGAGCACGGCCGTGAGCAGTACGTGGCGGCCGCGCAGGAGGTCGAGCGACACCTGTCCGCTCTCTACCTGGTTCCAGTCGAGGGTGGGCAGGGCGCCAGCGCCCAGCGGCCTGACCCATTCGCTGAGGCCGAGCGGACGCTCAGGGTCGTCCCGCCAGCCCGCGACGCGGCCCACCGCATCTCGCACGGCAGCGGAGCGTGGCACGCGGTGCGCGTCGGGGACGGGACACAACAGTTGCATCGGCTCCAGCGCCGCCCAATCGAGCGCGGCGCCCTCGCGCAACGCAGCGGCGATCGCCGTGCCGCAATCGGCCCGGCGCAGCGCGTCGGCTTCGACGCGCAGGCGGAGCGCCGCTTCGGAAGGCACGGAGCTTGCCGCGCGCTCGAGCAAGCTGACCGTCAAGAGGTCGTCCACGGCCGCGAGCGGCGCGAGCGCGAGCACGAGCAGGCTGGCGCCGCCGGCGCGCGACCACGCCGGCAGGTGCTCCCAGAACGCACGCCGCCGCTCGCGCACGGCGCTGGGCCGCGGCTGCTGGTACTGCTTGGGGATGCGCCGCGGCGAAAGAGAGGCCACCTCCGCGAAGTCTAGCTAGGAGTACCGAATCGGCGAGCCAGCGCCTGGATTCTGCGTCGCCCGGGTAGGTGCAACGGCGAAGGCGGCGCCCGAGGGAGCACGGGGCCCGCAAGGTACGTGGACCCCGGACCTTGTCGCGAAGCCGTGGGGAGTTGTTTCCCACCCGCAGACTGCCGCTAACAGTTCAGGAGCCTACCTCAGACGTCTACGTTTTTCTCGCTGCCGCTGCACCTGTTCCCGACCAACGGCCTCGATCGCAGCCTCCATGCGCCGGTCGTCATTGGCCTGGTTCTGGTGACGTTCTTCACCGAGGCCTTCGGCTGGACCTACGCCGGCCTGGTGGTGCCCGGCTATTTGGCGGCGACCTTCGCCTCGGCGCCCGTGACGGCGTGCCTGGTGCTCGTGGAGGCGCTGCTCACGCACTGGGGCGTGCTGCTCGTGGCGAGTGTCGTGCCGCGGCGCACTGGAGCATGGTCCACGACGTTTGGCCGCGAGCGCTTCTTTCTGTACATCGTGGTCGCGGTCATCGTGCGCCTGGCCATCGAGGGCTCGCTGGTCCCCTGGGCGAGCGCCCGCTGGCCTCTCAGCCACAGTCGCGAGCTGTACAGCATCGGCCTGGTGCTGGTGCCGCTCGTCGCCAATGTGTTCTGGTCCGCGGGCGTGGTGCACACCGGGCCGCGGCTGATCGTGGTGACCGCCATCACGTATTTGATCGTGACGCGCGGCCTGCTCGCGCTCACGAACTTCTCTCTCTCCCGCTTCGAGGTCGCCAACGAAAGCGTGGCGCTGCACTTTCTCGACACCTCGAAGGCCTACCTGCTCTTGCTCACCGGGGCGCTGCTCGGCGCCCGCGGCAACGTCCGCTACGGCTGGGATTACAACGGCATCCTGGTGCCGGCGTTGCTCGCGGTCGCCTGGTACGAGCCCATGAAGGTGCTCGGCACGGTGCTCGAGGCCGTCGGCATCTACCTGCTCGCGCGCTGGCTCGCGAGTGTCCCGCCATTTTCTCGCACCGCGCTCGTGGGCTCGCGGCGCATGCTCTTCGTGGGCGTGCTGGGCTTCGTGGTCAAGCTTGGTCTGGGGCACGCGCTCGAGCACTGGGCGCCGGAGGTGCAGCTCACGGAGTACCTGGGCTTTGGCTATATCCTGCCTAGCCTGCTCGCGATCAAGATGTGGAACAAGTCAGCCATCGGCATCGTACTGATGCCGACGCTGCATGTGTCGCTGACGGCATTTGCGGTGGGCAACGCGCTCGGTTTCGGCCTCAACTGGTTGATGGGCAACCGGCTCACGCCCGCAGCAACGGCGGCGGAGCTCGGGCGCGTCGATTCGGTGCCCTTCGAGCTGTTGCTCGCCAGCACCCAGCCCGCGCCTCGTGCGGGCGAGTGCGAGCCGAGCGTGGAGGGGGCGCGGCTCCTGGAGCTGGTGCGACAGAGTCTTTCGCGCGGGGATGTCTCGGCGCTGGACGTGGCCGTGGCGTCCGAGGGCGCCCTGCGCGTGACGGCGGGTCCGGGCGGGTGGTTCGTGATCGCGCCGGAGCCCACGCAAACTCGGGCGTGTCAGAACTGGGTCCTCGGGCTCGCCCCGCGCCGCGCCGTGACCGGTGCCCCGCTGCTGCTCGTGGTGCCGCCGAGCCCCCATGGCTCTTCGGCCATCGTGAGTGCCATGGCCCTGGCGGAAGCCACCCAGGCCTCGCTCGTGTTGTCCCTGGTGCGCGAGGAGCAGGAGACGGATCCGGTCACCCGCCGCGCCTTCTGGCAGCAGGCGGGCTTCCCGAACCTGGTATTGCGGGTGGGTACCCTGCCCGAGGCGCACCTGCGCGTGCGCGGCACCATCCCGCCCGCGCTCGATCTTTCGGCGCTCGAGCGCCGCCTCGCCGAGCCCATCCTCGTCGACTGGGTGGGCGGAGCGGAAGGCGCGCTCGAGCTGGGCCTGAGCCAAGACCAGAGCGAACGGCTCGCCAGCTCGGTGCTGGGAGGAGCGGAGCTCGGGGAGTGGCCCGGACCCGTGCGGCGCGAACTCTCGGCGCGCGTGGATCAACTCTTGACCCCGACCTTCGAGCCGCCGCGCCCCGCGGAGTTGCGCTTGTTGTCCAGCGTGGTGCTGCCGGGCCTGAGCTCAAAGGCGGCGCCGAGCGCCTGGGTGCGCTCCGTGGCAGCGCAGCTCGGCTATCAGATCGCGCGGGCAGGAGCCGAACGAGACCCGTCCTGGGTGCTGCACGAGCTCGACAGTCCGCGCCGCCGGGGGCGAGCCACCTGGGTGGTGCGGGCGCAGGCAGCAGAGCCGCTCGCCATCGAGGTGCCCGCGCCACTCTGGGAGCTCGGGACGCTGTCGCTCGGGATCTCGTTGTTTGATGCCGAGCGGGCGCGCTACCTGCTCCTGGCCGGCGCGCGACCGGACGCCAGCCCCGATGGCGGAGCAGATCCGCGCCGCGCCGCGGGCCGACAGGGGACGTTTCAGCACCTGCACGAATTCATGCTGGCCGCCGGCGCGGAGGTACTGGCGATCCACGGCGTGCAGCAGGATCTGGCGCTGGCGACCGACGCGGTGATCGAGGTGGATCATCCCGTCCTCCAGGAGGAGCAAGCACAGCCCTGGCTCGCGCCGCACCTGGCGGCGCTCGAGACGGAGGCTGGGCTCAGCTGGGCCTGGTATCGCGCCGGCCTGGAGCACGTAAATCTTGGAGCGCAGTTCGATCCCGCGTTCGCCTTTGCCCAGCGCTTCGCGCCTGGCCGCATGGCGAGACTCTGGTTCTCCGGGCGCCTCCGCGAGGCGGCGCCCCGGCTGCCGGCGGCCGAGGGCGCGCTCTGGCAGCTGAGCCCCACGCAGGCTCCGGAGCGCGACGTGGCGCAGCGCACCTTTGAGCTGCTCGATTGCGCGACGGCGGACTGCGCGCCGACAGCGGGCTGCGACCTGGACGCGGTCGTGGTCGGGCTCGAACGCTGGCTCGCACGCCGCAACCCCTTCGATCGCATCGCGGCGGCGGGCGCCGGCCAGCCCTGCCGGCTCGAGGCAGCCCTCGATGAGCGCTCCGGCATGCCGTGGGCCATCATCAGCGATCGTACGAGCGCGCGCCTCGTGCCGCTACACGGTGCTCGCGTCGGTGAGCGCCGGAGCCGCCCGCTCCGCACCCAGGACGCGCTGCGGCGCGCCATCGAGTGGGGCACCGCACTGATCGTCGTCGAGCCGACGTCGCCTGCCCGCGCGGCGACTGTGGCGCCGCCGGGCTCGCCACGGGAGCCGGCGCCATGAGCCGCTCGCTCACGCTGGTGCGCTGGAGCGTGGTCACGGCCCTGCTGCTCGGATCGGCTGCCGCACTGAACGGCGTGCTGCGCGATCCCCTGCTGCGTGCCGAGCACACCGAGAATCCCACCGATGAGCTGCTCGCGTACGATCTCACGCCGCCGGGCTCGGTGCTGATCGGGCTGTTGCCAAAGGCCACCGAGCTGTCGCTCAGCTCCTGGTGCGTGGTCGGCGTGGCGCTGCCCGATCAACGCTTCGTCTACGGCATCGATGTCGAGTGGATCGGGGTAGAGGGGCGCGTGCTCGGTCGTTCGGAGCTGTCCCTGGAAAGTCGAGTTTCGGGCGACAGGGAGGCGCGCGACGCCTCACAGTGGGCAGCTCGGCTGGCGTACTCGAGCGACGTCGTGACGGACTCGCGCACGCTGCGCCTCTTGATCCCTGAACTCGAAGGCGAGCGGCCGCAGTCCGTGCGGCTGGCGGCGCACGCGGGCGCGCTCTCGCGCGTGCTGGTGCGCACCACCTTCCCCGAGGCGCGTGGGACCCTCGAGGTCGAGGCCACCCTGCAAAGCCTCACGCCCGCCGAACGCGCCGAACTCGATCGCGATCGCACCTCGCTACCCTTCGATGAGCTGTCGCCGGCATTTCGCTCGGCCGCGCTCTCCCACTGGCAGCGGCGCCTGGATGCCGCCGGCGTGGCAGGCAGAGACTACCAGGTGACGCGGCTCTTGATCGGCAGCGGCCGGGCGCCGGCGGGGCTGCGCCTCGCCGAGCGCGCGCCGCAGCTGGTGCGCCAGTCCCGCGCTCTGGCGTACAACGTGTTCGGCGCGGTCGAAGTGGAACTTTCGGCGCCCACGGGTGCCGCACTCCACTGGTCCGATGGATCCAAGCCGAGCTCCGAGCTGACGGTGATGGGCAACGACCAGCGGCTGCGCATCCTGGTCGGGCAGAGCGGGATCACGAGCACGCTGGTCCTGCGCAGCGCCGAGCCGAGCGACGTACCGGTGCACGTCACGATCCGGCGTGAGGATGCCGCCTCGGCCATCGGCAGCAGCGAGCCCGTCGGGGCCGATCGGCGCGAGATTGTACCATCCTGGTTGCGCAGCACCTACTACCGGCTGGATCCAGAGCAACCCGTCGTGGTCGAGATTGCGCCGGGCCAGAACCTCCTCGGCGTGACGCTGCGCGCTTATGCGGCCCTCCCGCGCGGCTCGCTCGAGGCCAGGCTCGGCGCCGCCACGACGCGCTCGCTCGTCGAGCTGCCCGCCTCGGAATTCGAGCGCTGGTCGGATGGGGAAACGGCCACCGAGGAGCGCGAGCTATTCTTGCAAGTGCCGGCAGGCGTCACGCGGGTCGAGCTGCGCGGCGACACCGCGCTCTACGCCGCTCCCTTCACTTACGACCCGGAGATACAGGAGGATCGGCTCGCCGGGCCGTTTCAACGCGCGCTCGCTCCGGGCAATCGATGGCGCTTTGCCGATTGTGACGTGCGTCACCGCGTCAGCACCAAGAGCCCGGAGCACGAGCGCCTGCTGACGGAGGGGCGCACGCTGGAGTTGCACGCACAGGCCCGCGTGCAGGAGCCCTCGCTACGAACCCCGCTGCCCGAGACGGCGCTCCTGCCGCGCGGCACAGACCACGTGCGGCGCCACCTGGTGTTGCCCCTCACGCGTACCGAAGGCCGCCCCGCCCGCGAAAATGTCTGGGTCACGCTCGACCGGCCGCGGCGCGTCTCGATCGCGAGCGTCGGCGCGCGAGCGGGACAGGCGCGGCTGCGCTATCGGCTCCAGCCCGAACATCTCGGTCAGACGCTCGCGCTGACGGTGGATGGCCAGCCCCTCTCGAGCGAGCAGCCGATCACGACGGCCGCGGATGTGGACGTGAGTGTCCCGCCCGGAGAGCACGTGTTTGCGCTGGCGGGCCTGGGAGCGGGGGACGCGGCGCTGCTCCAGGTCGGGGCGGCGCCCCGCGAGCCGCTGCTGCGCCAGCGCATCGTGTATCGCCTGCCGCCCGCGGAAAGCGTGGAATTTCGCTTCGACAAGCAAGCCGAGACGGCACGTCTGATCGTCTTTGCCTACGCAGAACGAGCCACGGACGTGACTCTTTCGTACCGCCTCGAGGGCAAGCTCAGCGCGGCCTTCGCGGCCTCCCATACCGTTCCGAGCGGGCGGCTCGCGGGACCCGCGTTGCCGCTCCTCGGCGCCTGGTTCTGGGAGAGCACGGAGGCCCATCAGCTCGCCGAGTTTCGCGACGGGGTCACCCTCGGGGCGGATCTCGAGCGCGGCCTCGTCCGCGTGAAGCTGAAAAATGAGACGCGCACTCGGCTCTGGCTGACGCTGGTGTTGGTGGGCCAGGGGGAGACGCTGGCCGAAGGTGTGCAGCACTTCTGGGCGCTGGAGGACCGATGACCCGCACGCGCATCGCCTTACTCGTGTTCGCGCTGGCCGGTGGAGCGGCGCTCGCCATTGCTGCGCTGCTGCGCGTGACCGCCAGGCCCGCACGCGTGCCGCTCGCGACGCCGCCGGTGCCGGCAGAAGTTCCGCCCAATGCGGCGGAATCGCTCTCGCGCTTGCGGCGCGAGATCGAGCAACTCCGGCAAGGAGGCAAGTCTCGCGTCGTGTATCGGGCCGGTTCGAAGGAGGAACTCGACCGCTATGCGGGCTGGGTCGATGCACAGCTGCGCTGGGCGACTCGTGGCACGGGCTCCGAAGTGGCCGCCCCGGCGGGCTTCCGGCTGCTGCAGCTAGACGGCACGGTCAGTCTGCTGGCGGAGGAGCTGGACCAGAAGCGCGGCGCGGGCGTGGTGGTGCTGCGCCGAGGTGCCGCTCAGTCGTGGGTGATCGAGGTGCCGCACAGCTTCTTCGACGAGGGGACGCTGGAGATTGGCCTGAACGCGTTCGCCTGGAGCCAGGCGCGCGCGCTGCTCGTCAATACCGTGCACCGATATCGCTCGCGGGGCAGCGACGCGCCCGATGGAGCCGATTCGGAGGAGGACGGAGCAGCGGCGTCCGACGTCGCGCATGCCGAGGCCAGCTTCTTTCTGACCACGCATGCGGCCTGCGTCGACGGCCTCGGCGACGTGGGGGTGGTGCAACTCCATGGCTTCTCCGACGCTTCGGCTCCGAGCGCTGATCTGGTACTGAGCGCTGCGGGCAGCAACGCTGACCCCGCGCCGGTGGAGCGTGCCCTGGAGCGCGCTCTCGGCATCCGCGTGGCGGTGTACCCGACCGAGATCAAGAAGCTCGGCGGCACCAAGAACCAACAGGCGCGCTATTCGATCGCCGCTCGGCGGCCCTTCCTGCACGTGGAAATGTCGCGCTCCCTGCGCAAGCGCCTGAACAACGATCCCGAAGAGTTGCAGCGCTTCGTCGCGGCCTTGCTCGGGAGCGGCGGGTGACCCTCGATCGCGCGCGGCGCTGCTGGCTCGGGTACGCGCTCGGCTGGCTGCTCTGGCTCCTGCCAGGCTCGGCGGCTGCGTTGCAGCAGGCGGCACGCGCGCTGCCGGAGGGTTTGATCGTGCTGACCTGGGCGGCTGACCCCAGCCTGTCGCGCGTGGTCGATGCGTCGCAGCCCGTCGCGCTCGAGGTGGGCGAAGTGTTGCTCATTCCCGTCGAGGCCGGCGACCTTGTGCGGGTCGTGGCCGATCACGGGGCTCGCCCGCTGCTTGGGCTGGCCACGGGGCTCGGCGCGCTGCCCGACGTGATCACGTGGGACCCGTCTCTGCCGCGCGAGCTGCGCTTGCCGGCCTGGTCCAGCGCGCGCTTCGTCGCGGCGCGCGTCGTCGTGCCGGCTCGCCTCTCCGTCGAGGTGGCGGCGCGCAGCGAGACGCCGCTCGCCTGGTATGATTGGGACCGCTGGGTGGCGGCCTCGCTGCGCGGCACGGCAGGGGCGCCCCCTCTGCCCGAAGGCAGTGCTGCCGCGCGCACCTGGCGCGGCGTGGAAGCCGTGCTCGCGAGTCTGCCGAGCGGGCAACGGCCCGCGGCCGCGGATCTGATGGAGGTCGTCTGGCTGGAGCAGGCACTGCGCGTGCGACCGCTGGTGGGTCCGTACTTCACCCGCGATGCGCGGCTCGAGTTCGAGGCACCCCGCGAGTTGCAGGCCGGTGACCGCTACGAGCTCGCCGTCCCCGGCGTCGACGTGGTGCGCTGGCTGATCCGGGCCTGGGGCTCGGCGCGCGTGGTGCTGCGCGAGGGCGAAGCGGTGAGCCGGGAGCTGTCGTGGTCGGCGCCGCCGGGCGCGCCACCGCTCGCTTCGCGTCCGCGCAGCATCCGCGTGGTGCCTCCGGCCGGCAGCGGGCGCATCTCGATCGAGGTGCTCGAGGGCAAGATCAGCTTCGAGCAGCGTGCCTGGACGCAGCGTGCCGAGTTTGGCGAACTCCTGGGCGATCCGATCCGCAAGCGCACGCGCCTGCTGGAGCGTGCACAGCAGTCGGCGTTGGGCTGGGTGCGCAGCACTGCGGCGGGGCGGGCCCGACGCGACACGGACGCGCAGCACCTGGTGAGCGTGGCCACGGCCGCCGCGCCCGGCGATCTGCAATCCTGGCTGCTGCTCGAGGCGGCGCGCGCCGAGCGGCAC